>Ga0265297_10001024_pt1 | contig 70753 bp, 101 predicted proteins | sample Munlanlwell13791_FD_192502 | JGI IMG/M metagenome (GOLD analysis project Ga0265297, IMG submission 192502) | Leachate microbial communities from a municipal landfill in Southern Ontario, Canada - Leachate well 137-91 | ecosystem: Engineered > Solid waste > Landfill > Unclassified | place...
TTCAGCATTTCTTGGGCAATAGCGTTGTGTCGGTTAACGAGAGATTTTGGTTCCAGTAGATTGTTTTTTAGATATCCTGTAATATTTTTATGTTTCTTCAAAGCGCCTATGAACATGTGATGCTCAACGTGTTCCCCAAGCAGATGTTGGGTACACATTAGAGAAGGATCTACAAGCCACTGTCTCATGGGGCATTAGTAAGCATTTTAAAGTTTTTGTCAAGATGGGGGACTTGACTTTAAAGAAACGAGGATTAGTATGGTAAGAAGGATATTATGAAGAAAGTAACCAAACCAAGAATTCTCAAGAGTTCTAAAAGGACCAAAAACGACAGGCCAAACACTTGCGCCAATTGTGGTGGAAGCAAGTTTTGTTAAGGCAGGAACAATGAAACTCGGAATCAACGATAAAGGGCTACAAAGAATTGCCCAAACACAAGAAGAAGATCTGAAAGAAGAAGTTCTTGCTGAAGCCGCTGTTGGTGGAAACACTGTAACTGTGTATCGTTTCCCCGAAGGAAAGTTTACTCTAGGGAACGTGCCTGAAGTTTTTTCAGTAAATTTTAAGGGCGGGTTGGATGGCCAGAGAGTTGGCTTTGATTTTATAGATGCCGAATCTGCGCTGTCTTTTTTTGAAATGGTAAAAAACACAGAAGGTTTTAAAGGAGAATAGCTATGTGGAAACGCGGCATCAGTGAAGAGGGTTTTGAAAGAATCGCTCAATCTTTCGAGCCTGAAGACGAAGATAGTGATATTGCAGTGGGTTCTGGATTTTCTAAGGGTACTGCATTTGAAAAAATGAAGGGGCTTGTTCAGGAGCTTCAAGGTTTATGGCCCCAGGTAAAGATGCAGGGAAAACAGGTTAGAGATGAATATGAAGCACTGTTAACCGAATATCAGGAAATTTTCAAAGGGACAGAAAACGACTGGAGAAACGATTCTGTAAAAGATCCCGGTTTTTCTGAGCAAGATGTTGTTTCTTGGGAACAAAGAATTGATGAGTTTTCTAGCAAGCTCCAATAAGGACAATTCCACAATGAGAACACAAATCGACAGAATCAATAAGGTTGCGAAAATGGTTGGTAATCGGGTGGGGCAGGAAGAAGATTTTAGTGATATTCAAGAAGGTCTGGAAAGATATGAAGAGTATCTTAGGGCTTCCCTAGCGGCGATACAGACGATTGATGCAGATGTTATCGAAGGTGCTGCAAATGGGGCAAATCCTAGACCTTTAACAGAAGCCATAAAAATACTTAGAAATAGTTCTAATGGAATGCAAAGTCTTCTCCACTATATCGATGCCTTTGGAGATTAAAGGAGTCCATCATGACAAAAGGATTAAACAAAGCGTCTTACGAACGACTGGCGAAAGTGGCGCAGGAACAGACACAAGAAATTAATGGGGGAATTGTGGAAAGTCTTGATGCCCTCATGACTGAATTTGAAACTTTCCTAGATTCCGGAGAAGTAACTAATCCTAATTCTAAAGCACAAGCATACAGAAATATGGTTAATACTCGTGGTTTTTTAAGGAGAATTCCAGAATCTTCATATTATAGGGAAGGACCAAACGGCGTGATTGATCGTCCTTCTGATGAAGAAATCAAAAATGTATACGAGAATTTAAAAATTGATCTTCGCGTGCTTAAAGAGACATCACAAAAATCTAGATAAATCTTCCTAGCTAATCCTTCTTCAGCATTTCCAAATAAGTCTTTCTTAGCAAATCAGCATTAGTAATAAGTTCCCCAACAAGATTTTCTTCAATCCAGTCGAACACATTATCAATAATATCTAACCTAGCAACCTCAAGCGCATCTTCAACTTCTTCTTTTAAAAGTTTATCAACATAATTCTCAAATTCCTCAATTACGAAATCAGCTTTCGTATTCGGTTTGGAAATAAGTCCCCCAGTAACATGGCAAAAGACTTTTGGAACCTCATCAAGCATACAGTTATAATCGTGCAATTCCCTCTTTACTTGATCAATATTCAAAGAACCGTCAGGATTGGTTACAAGATCTTTCCAAAATTCTTCGAAAGTGGTTTCGTAATCTTCCATATGTTTAATCCTTTCAAGAGTCAACCTTCAAGATCAATTCCCCAATAAATAGTCAAGGAATCTGCCTCAAGGTCAGTTTGCGATCCTTGGGTAATGTCCCTGTGACCAAGATATAGGAGTTTTACACCAAACCCTGCATCATGGAGTTCCTTAGCTATTAGACGAGCATGAGTAATATCGTCGCCATCAAATTTAAAATTAACAGACAAAAAACCCTTTATTGCTGCGCCTTCGATAACCTGCTCAACTAGGTCAAGCAATTTGCGATATTTGTTAAACTCTTTTTCTGGCCAATTTTGTCTAACGATTGATCTGGCCTGTGCTGCTGTAGTAAATGACATTAGTTACTCCTGTACCCAGTCAATCTTTAGTTAGTTATAATCTTCGCTTCTAACAACAGTGAATCCTAGTGCCCTAAATTCCTCTGCTACTAGCTGAACCGCTTCCAAAGGCTCTTTTGTCAAGCCGAATATAATACCTGTACAACCTCTTTTGGCGGCGGATTCGATATCCTTGTTAATATCCATTATGAGATGATCGTACCAACCCCGCATTATTTCTGACCATTGCCTACGCATAAAGGATCTGGCAAAAGCTGCTGTAAGGGGCGAGTCCATCATTCTACCTCATTCTCATCCATCAACAAAGCAACATCCCATTCATAGCACGCATTCAGGGCTGCTCTGGCTTCGGTAAACCCTTGGGCAATACAATAGTCATATTCTTCCTTGACTTCGATTTCCAAGCCATATGGGGCCGCGTTACGAAGTGCCGCCTGAAGCCAAGTTTCGTTAGCGTTCTTACGAATTCCTAGGCCGATGTTCATGGGTTAATCCTTCTTCTCTGGATACTTCTTAGCCAAAAGAGAATTCCTTACTGCTCTTGTCGCTTGATCAATTACATAAGCAGCATGAGTATAATGGTTTGAAGAAAAAATAAAAGCTGTTGAACCCGGAACGTATTCAGAAAGTCCGAACTGGTCCATACCCTGAGCAAAACAATGCTCGCACAAGTAATATCTGCCACCATCAACAATAACTTTAGAACCAGACCAATTTGTATGGTACCAGCTCCAATCGTCTTCATCTGGAATTTTTTCAGGTTTAGAATAATCCAGCATTCTTCTTCGTTGTTCTAGCAAATACTCTTTGGTAATTTCCCGATGTACAAGAAACAAGGGAAGATCAATGCCTTCAGAACAAGAAATTCCTACATTGAGATCATAGAAATTATCTCGAATAAGTGCATAAAAGTCAACATCCATTATATTGCGGTGATATGCGACCACAGGAAGAACAACACTCTTGCTTGTGTGCAAAGAGATTACCTTTGGCTCCTCTGAAGGATTAATAAGTCTTCCTACAGCCGACATATCCTTGTGCTGTTCAAATGAATCACTTTTATAAATGAGATCAGATTCAGGGCAATTCCTTTTTGCCCAGTCTGACAAAGTTGCTGCGTTATTGTACAGATACCCAATATTAACCGACATTAGCAACCTGCCTTTCCAATCTCCTCAAGTTCCCTATCCGCCTTCTCAAGCAGATGTTCAAAGATTTCCTTAACGCCTTTGTGCTTAAGACACGCAAAGCCAATAGACTCATGGTATATAGCCTTATAAGGATTGTCCAATTCCGTTGCCGTCAACATTTCTCGGGTGATTTCTTTGCTACAAATTTTGCAATTCATGTGGTTAATTCTCCCGTACTCTTGCTGAAAACTCGATATAGGAATCCACAAGAAGCTCCAGTGTTTCCTTTGTCTTTTTATCGGGACATTCTCTGGATAGCTTTGTAATAAACATGATTACATCTTCGGCTAGGATGTACACTTGCCCGTTTCCTACAACAGTTCTGACATTCATTTTGTCCATTTTAAATTACTCCCTCTTCTCCAACATCTTGGCCAATTCGGACTTGGCCAATGTCAGATCCCAAGCAACAGAAGACCAAGCATCAATAAGCTCTTTTGTCTTCTCTGTGGGAAAGATCTTCGCCAATGTCTTCTCCGCACGCTCAAGAATGTGCGAAAGTCTGGAAACATCGGCCAATACTTCGCCAACCGCTGTATCGGCGATATCCTGGGCCAAGTGTTCCATAATATTTGGGGTAAGATTAATACGCATCTTCAACTGCTCATTTGAACCCCAAGTTACCTGATCGCCATTGACCGCTGAATGCTGCATCCATGAGCGAACCTCACCAATATGCTTACCGGACTTTACGTGATATGACATTAGAAATTACTCCTCATCCTGTAGAATGGAAATGATCTTCTCTTGGCAATAGTCCCCAGCAGCGGCCTTCTCGATTTTGGCGAGCTTGGTCTGTAGCTTCTCCCGTTCCTTCAGAAGATAGTCAACGATCCAGTAATCCTGCTTGCACTCCTGGGCCAAACACTTATCAATATCTCCACGAAGGGAACAGTACTTGCATTGGTCACTCATTTTAGGTTACTCCTTAAGGGCCTGTTGAAGTGTTTCCCTTGCGCTAGCGAAAAGCCCAAGAGAAATTTGCGTATCAGCTACATTGCAAAGGTTCTTGATTACAGAAAGATCTTTCTTTTGGGCAAGATTCTCCATCTCCTGAATCGCCTTCCATACCACACCACGCCCAGAAGGGGTAAGAGGTATAAGCATTTCTGTTATAAGGTTGGCCCACTCATACCGTTCCATTCTCAAACTCCTTTGTAAATCAACCGCAATGCTTTCTACCTAAGAGTATAAGCATCTCCTAACCTTTGTCAATACCCTGAACTAAATTTTCTTTAAACTAATTTTCCATCGGCAAACGGTAATTCTTTTGGTACAGGAACCATCGGCGGGATCTCTGAACATACACGGGGAATCTTCAGGTTTGGAACATTTCGGGCGTGGTGGTAAGGTAATAGGACGGGTAATTTCCTCTTCGGGGGTTAATATGGCTTCGTCATTCTCTTCTCTTGGTGGAAGAGTGATTGGTCTAGTTCTGTCATCATAACGATCCATGAACCAATCTTAACACAGTTCTAGGTGCTCCTTCAAATGACCTCTGACGAATTCGACATAAGCCCAGATCCATTTGCCTTGCTCGGGTGTTGTAATCTTTGGCGGCTGTCCGTAAGCATAGTAGTGAACAATTGGCAAAGTAGATTCGCGCAACATTCGTAATATTTCCGAATTTTGACTAATCTTGTGCCAAATAGCGTGGCAAATTTTAGTCTGGAATTCGGGCGTCTCTACCCAATCTAATGCGCGAAGTTCTCTGCCCAATTGCTTTGCATAGAATCCGGAAGCTGTTCGTAATTCCTCTTTACGTTCATGTGTACAAGAAAGCCAGTACCAATATCCTTCAATAGAATTGAATTGTCCATCTTCGCAAGTGAATGGGGCATGTGCGAAATTGGATAAGAGTTTACCAAGAACTGTCCTACTCTTGCTGTAGGCATTGATATGGGTAAGGCCTTCTTGGTGGGGTAGGAACAATCTTACTTCTCCACAACTTTGCTCATTACACGAAAATATCCACCAATTGCGTTAAACAGTTTCGAAGCTGGCATATGGAACTGGCTAATATTCCACAAGAGGTTTTGATACTGGTATTTGAATTCCGCATACCCCTTGTAAACTTCTTTTGGATCAAGTGCAGGAATCTCCTCCAGTATTTCTATTTCGTCCTTTTCAGCAATACCTAAACCATATGGCCCAACCAATTCGCCAACTCCACCACTATTGGCGAACAATGCGGGCAATTTATTGTTAATGGCCGTGCAAACTGTTTTGGTAGCTGCATCCTTGCATGTAAGATTCAAGAAAGCATCACAAAGATCCAGAATATCTTGAAATTTCATCAAGTCATTGCCAACATAACCATACGAGATCATATTGGTTGGAAGTTGCTCCTTGCATTTGCCAATCAAATGGATTTCTGTTTCTGGGTACATGTAAGCAAAGTTTACAAGTTCATGCAGTCTTTTTTCTGGCCTGGACCAATCTGTTGCAATGGCACAGAACCTTACTGGCTCTTTGTTCAGTCTTCTCTTGCCAACGTGTAATGCTTCCGTCCAATGTCGAATTACTTGATAATCTTTAAGTTGCTTGTATTCCCCATAATAAAGAGTTTCAAAACTTTTACGCGAATATTCCGTAATAAAGATCACGGAATCTGCTTGCGTACATGCTTTTATAAATGGAAAATTTCTATTGACCAGATCCTTTTGCCAATGTACCCCATCCATTCTTTTAACAAGCGGCAAACCGGATTCCAAAACAACTTTCGGAAATATGTCGTTAGTAAAGACAACCTGTGCGTTGTCTAAATAGGTTACGAACTTGATTCCGAAATTTTCAGCATACTTGTGCAGAAGCCCAACAAATTCATTAATAACAGGGCCACCAAGCTTTCGGCTCAGTAATCTTTCATCGGAATTAGAACAATCGTATACATTAAGCATTTTCTACGATTCCACGAAAGTCTCGGTAATCCCTGTTATACTGGACAATGCAGTCCAAACAATTCTTCTTACAAATAGGATCTTCCTTAGCGTTGTGCTTATGTACCCACTCTTCCCTGGCCCTTCTCATGTGCGGGCCTACACGACCGATAGGATTGCCCTGCTCACGAAGGTAGATGATGCATGGGTAATGGTAGTCCCCGGCCACTGCAACGTCATCCAGGCCTATCCAACAGCGTTTGGAATCCTTTTCTTCAATACCCCTTACGTTGATCCCATTAATGGCGTTGGTTACACGGTATTTGAGAATCGGGTACTTGTCTAAAATAGTTTGTGGAACCTCCCTGACAACAGAAAGAACCTCATTGTACTGGGCGGCTGAGATGATCCTGATGTCAGAAACACCAAGAGAATCAGCAAACTCGATTGTACCTTTTAGTTGAGGAACAGTTTCCGGTGTAACAACAACGCCAACCGTTAGATAAGTCAGTTTAGACAGTTGTGCAATATTGGAAACTACCTTGTCCCAAACGCCCGCAACCCCAGCCATCTTATCCCCGAACTGAGAACAACAAGCATCTAGCGAAATCGAAAAATCATTAACTCCGCAATCAATGAGTTCCTTGTATGTCTCAAGTGTTGCTGAACCATTGGTAGACAAAGCGATTCTATCAATACCACGCCTTCTTGTGTATTCAACCAGTTTAGCAAGCCCTTTCCAACAAGTAGGCTCACCACCAGAAAAGCGGATGTTCTTCAAGTGATGATCAGCAAACAAGCTGACAATGTATGTAGCTTCTGTTTGGCTTAAAGTCTTACGCAGATCATTACGTTGACCTCTGCAATAGGGGCACTTGAAATTGCAAGCATCCGTAAGTACAACTTCGCCACGCATTAGTCGTGAGGAAGATGAAGCTGTTTTGCATCTATCATCAGACAGGGTGTAGAAGCCAATTTGTTCAAGCGGAATACGAGACATTGGTTAATCTCCCTTAATCGACTTCATTGCAGATTCAGTAAATGCTTCTGGTTCCACATTAGCTTCTTTGGCCAGCTTCTTTTGCTCCGATGTAGGATGACTAAACTGCTCTTGGCGACCCTTGTACCACTTTGCGAAGTCCTTGGCACATCTTCCACAAAGAATACGAAGAGGCTCTTGCTGAACTACCCAGCCGGTAGCCAGATGAGCAGGGCCTTTGCACTGTACACAATTCAGCATTGGGGTACGTACTTCCCTGACTTCCACATGTCGTCCCACCAAGGAACCTCAAAACGCCAAGCATTGAACATCTCGTCCCAAGACTTCCTGTGTTCGCAAGTAGTTGGGTGAGCTTGACCAGACTTTGCACCACATGAGCAAGGCCTTTCCATTTCCTGGTGCCTACGTGCCCAAGAAACAAACGTCTCGCTGTTTGACTGCTTGCCCATACTTGGGAGTATATGCACGAAATGGGGGTTGTCAAGGGGGAAAATTAAACCCAGGTCTTTAACGTTTTGATCATAAAATCTTCAATCATCTCAAGGTAAGGCTTCTCCGGTAGCGAAGTCTGCTCAAATGCTCGTCTTGCTTCCTCAACTAGCTCGCCTGCCCATTCAAGTATTTCTTCAACTGTGTATGTACCATGTTTGATGTTTACAATATCCAGGGCATAGGGCAGTGGATAAACCAACTTCCCATACTTCATCAAATCAATTCCTTCTTTGAGCAGGTGTATGAGATTACTAGCAAATTTCGTGTCAAAGCCATACTTCAGGAACAGTTCTTTACGACTAGTAGCCTTAGAAAGACGGTCTTCAATCATTCTCCTGGCCTTCTTCACATACACACTAGGCTCAAGATGTAGATCACCAATAAGGATATGGTGACCCTTTTCTCCATCAAACTTCAAGCAATAGGAATCATTCTTGTATTCTCCAAGTACGGAATGATCATCCTTGTCAGCCAAGAAAACTAGAGCATCTTCCAATGCATGATAATTTTCTGGCTTGATTCGCATCTTATGGCGTTGTGCGTCAGCATACGCAACAAATCGATGATGTGCTGCCTTACTGGGAAATAGATGCGCCTTGCTTAGAAGAGCTTTTCCAATGTCTGATTGGAAAATAATGTTCTCAGGATTGGCGAACAATAGATGCAAAATGTTAGGATTGTTCTGTGTTGCTAACTTAATGAACTTCCGGAACTCGTAGAAAGTGCAATCAACAGCATCAGCAGTATTTCTACCGGTTTCGTCCTTATCCTTAACATTCATTTCAACGACTTCGCAATTAGCAAAGCCATAAAGCATCTGTGAAGTTGGCAAGAATATGCCAATCATGTCCAGATCACTTTCGGGGGTGTTAGTTCCGAAAAGATGGGAACCACTGCGAATTTTTAGGATTAACCTATCTTCTGCAATTTCTTGGTAGTTCATTACTTATTCCACCTTTGTCGGATGTTCGGTGTGATACGTGCAGATCCCGTTGGAGTGAATGGACCACTTCTCCTTGAAATCCGCGAGCCTCTTGACCTCATCGAAAAGCTCGTCGTAGATCTCCCGCGCTTCTTTCTCTTCCATGCAGAGATCCGAGTGGATGGGGTCTCCGTCCTTGTTCACGTACTCGATTTCCATCCAAATGTGCATGTTAACTCCTTTGTAAATAAACTTTGCCTACACCTGGCAGTATAGTTATGAAATTGGGTTTGTCAAGGGGCAGGAAGAAAATTACTCAACACCACCATCAGAGGGGTATACATCAACAAGTGTTACAACTGTAGGTGTAGTTTTTGGATCTTCGGCCTCGACAACAGGGGCAGCTATTTCTGGACCCTGATTACACCAAGTTTCAAATTCGCTAGATTTGAGTTTGACAAGAACAGCCATAGAACTTGCGGCGGCGGCTAGAACCCCCGTTGAAATACCAAAACCCCATTGTATTTGGTTATCCTTATCCTTGTCGCCCGTATTGATGCCTGCTGTTGTAACGCCCCCAGCACCCGCTAGGCCCGTGGCAAAAGCTATGCCCCATGAGAGGGCGTCCCGTTGGTCAAGTAGCCTCTGGCAGCGCTCTGTGCTCCAGGAATGAGTAAAACCTTTGGCATCTGTTACTGGGTGCCTTGCTGAAGCTGTTGAGCAACCCATTAGGAAAATTGCAAAAATGAAATATCGCATATTACTTCGCCTTCCTCTTCTTTGCTGCCTTTTTTGCTGTATTCTTTTTGATTTCCTTTTTCTCTTCTTCTGTAGCGTAAGGAAAGTCCGCAGCAACAGATACTTCAGTGTGGGTTTCTGTTCCAGGATTATTTTCTTCACCTTCACAGCATGTCCAAGTTCCTACACACATACTTGAAAATTCTTCGGCTTGCTGTTTCTCATATTCTTCTAGCTTTGAGCGCAGGAAGCTAGTAATTACATACATAACCCCTTGATCAATTTCATCTTTTGGCCAGAGCAAAGTTTCTAGAACATCTAGAATACGCTGAATTTCATGTGGATAGATTCTCATTGGTTGAATAATTGCCATGTAATTTACATTCATCTTGACCTCTTTCTCAGTTCTGTTTTCAAAATCCTTACGCAATCTATCGCGTCATTTTCTTGAAATCCTATCGCGTGCTCTGGCCGAACCCACCTATTTTGATGAGGACTTATATCAGTGTCATCATCCACTATAACATACGATTCTATTTCTGTTTGATCCATTAACCATGTCGAAATTTCCTGTCCCCTGGTTAAATATAGAAATTCACCAGTTTCCGTATAGTCAACAGTTTTATCAAAAATCCTTTCCGAACAAGGCAACCCACATTCCTCAAGATGTTTTCTAAGTTCTTTAATACTTTGCCCAATTCTCCAAGTAGATGAAATTACTATCCTTGCATCGGGCACAGATTCAAAAATACTTTCGAAATATCTTACGCAATCCGAGTTAAGTTGATTTTGATGAAATGATCTTGGAATAGGCGCAAGAACACCATCGATATCCAAAAAAATTACTTTCATACACAAATCAGCTTGTCTTTAACTTTTTTCGAAGATTGCTTAACGTACTTTCTGGTACTTCATTATAAAGTAAAAACCTAACAATGTTTTGGTACATCAATTCACTTTGCTTCGCTTCTCGATATAACTTCTTGAATTCTTCAAGTTCTTTTTGTAGAGTCTCTAATTTGTTTTCCATTAAGCCTACCTCATTTTTTACCTCTCTGTGTTATTCCGCCATAATCTCAATCTAAGTACGAAATCCGTTTTGTCAAGTGCAAAAATAACAACTTGACTTTATGATATTCATCATTACTATGCTAAAATCAATTCTAACTTTTTCAACAAAGGAAAGCCCATGAGTAAAGGAATTACGAACTTGACAGAAAAAAGATTAGCACAAATTGCACCGGAAAAGACCACAGTTTATGTAGCATGGTTGGATACTTATAATGATAGTGGTTGGGGCTGGGGACTTGAGGAAGATAACCTGGAGTTCATTTCTTACGATAGTAGTGAAAGATATGACCCGGAATTAGGGGATACAACCCCGGCTTATTTGGTGCGTGACCCCCGAATTGATGATGAGACTTTAAAGGGTATGATCAAGGAAGATGAGAATTTTCCGCAAGAATTGAAGAATAGCGTGGTTTTCGATATTAGCAGACAAGGATTACCGGAAAATCACCCATATGATGATGAAAAATGGGACGTGGGCGAACCGGATGAGGGTGATTGGTAAATATTGTGCTTGTGGTTGAACTCAGACGATCTTGTACATTTCTGGATGCGATATATCCTGAAGGTTCCCTGTGCAGGATTGCTACTGAGGATGAGCGAGCATTGTTTATGAGTACGAAGACTGGACCACTTCAGTCAAGTGTGGAAGAGGCATTGACCAAAGGCGGTTGCGTAGTTTATTTGCACGGACGGCTGAGACTCCTGGAGAGCGGATCATTTCAGATAATTAGTAGGAATCAAGGGTCTGTTTAATTCAAGTTAAATCTTTTTTATTCCCCTCTTTAAAGTCCCAACAAAATTTGTGTTTAAATCGGTATTAAGCGAAACCCTTGCGTGGGAATTGCGTAAGAAAATACTAAAGCGTTGGAGAACCTGGCGCTTAAAAGAAAAGGAAGAAACAAATGGCAGAAACACTAGTGAAGGTAACTGGATCAACCTCAAGCGTTGTATCTCTCGCAAGTGGGTACAGGATTTCTGGGCAGTCTACAGTATATATTCCCATTAGCAAGGTACAGTTTGATGCCGCTCTTTGTGCGGATCTAGCTACCCATATTACACACGGGCACATTACTGTTGCCATTAACGGGGTAGCACAAACAGCTTCGGATATGACGAACCTTGTTGGTAGTCCAATTCCTTCTGAAACCAAAGAACATACGGACTACCAAGAGTCAATTCTTAGTAGATTTGACAACTCGGCTGCTTTACCGGTTTCTCCCTCTGATGGGGACAGGCGTTGGGCGCTTTCGACCGCATTAGGCTGGACCGCCAATCGCATCTACGTATATTCTGCCGCAACTACTTCTTGGGAGGAAGTTGTTCCGACAATTGGTACACAAATTTACGTGGAAAATGAGCTTATGCTTTATCTCTGGAATGGTACTTCGCTCAACAGTTTCGCAGAGTCCACCCAAATTCGGTGTCGCATTACTGCCATAGATTTGAAAGCTTTGGCCGCTTACACGGGCGTCATCAATGGTATTTCTACTGACAGATTCGTCCCAACAAATCTAATCTTCCGGGTTACAGCAGTTGGTGGTGCCGCACTTAACGGAAATTGTTCCGTAACATGTGGTATCGGCGTAGGAACCACAGAAATTTTGCCGATCACACAGCTCACTGGTCTAATTGGGTTGAACACTTCCTTCAGTATTCCAATTGCTGGCCTCGTAAATACCGCTATTTTGGCGAACGCAACTTTGCACTGTTCAGTAACAACGGCGGATACTTCGGCCGGTACTGGGACTGGCGAGCTTTGGATTTTTGGATACTCAATCTAGTTTTTAATTGAGTAGGAACTTTCCTACTTAAAAGGAGTTTGATAAAATGTCATTCAGAATCAGTCCGACAGTCGTAATTACTGGCGCACAAGCCACTGCAAACACAGATCATATTACAGCAAGTGGTGCAGCACACTCTTTGGTTAAGGATTCTACTGTTTCCTCAACCCACCTAAATGTCAGTTTTGTAACTGGCGCACTCACCCAAGTAGATGCTGCACTTACTGGTGACGTGGCTAAGAAGTTCAAGCCTGAACGAGTACTTGTTACTTGTTCAGATATTGACATTCCAGCATGGCTTGAAGGCGGGGTTGCTGCAACTACAGTAATTGCAACATGGAATGCGGTAACTGCGGCAGCGGTAGGCGAATTTGGTATTACCATTAATGGTGTTGCACAAGACATTACGGGTTTGGATTTCGCTGCTTGTGCTGACATGGATGATGTCGCTGCTGTTATTGAAGCCGGTCTTGTTGCTGCTTTCGGTGCCGCCATTACTTGCACATGGAATACAAATCATTTCCGCATTACTTCTGCTGATACCAACCCTGCTACGTCATTAATTACGGTTACTCGCGCCGTAGCTGCTCCTGCTGCTACAGACATCAGCGGTGTTGGTGCTACCACATTCATGGATGGCGAAGTTGGTGTAGGTATTCCTCATCTTCCCCCAACTGGTTTGGCCGCTACTTTAACCGTAGGAACAACCCACGCAGGAACGGAAATTTTACCGGCAACCGTACTTACAGGTCTAATTGGTGAGGGCATGACTTTTGAAGTTGGTCTTACCGGCCTGTTCCCAAGTATTGCCGGGAATGCAACCCTTCATGCAACGGCCGTAGTTGGAGATGGGGTAGCGCTGGCGTATTCCGCACATGTAGTTGTAGAAGGAACACAAGCATAATCGCGTCTAATTCTGACGCAGGGAGAAAATAAAATGGCCATCAGACTCAGCCCGACAGACGTATTAACCGCAACAGCCTATAGTGCTTCTGTAACGCACAACACAGCAACGGGGGCCTCGCACTCACTTGTACTTGACAACACGGTCAAGGCAACTTGTGTCGGCGTAGATCTTCTAAGTGGCGTAAGCGAGGTTAGCGCCGCACTTAGTGGCAGTGCTTCCAAGAAGTTTAAGCCAAACCGCGCTATCATCACATGCACGGCGCAGACCGGAGCCGGGGCGACCGGGGACAGCCACGTACAAATCGGGACGGCAACAGCGGGAGCCCAGGTTATGGCCAGCACCCATCTAACCGCACTTCAAACGGTTGGCCAGTGCTTCATTGTAGACCTCACGGGCGTTTTTGCAAATATCGCAGGAAATGCCACCCTGTTTGCTCAGTGCGTAACTCCAGACGGTACCGGCACCACAATGACGGCTGATGTAGTTATTGAAGGTACAGAAGTCTAATTTTTCACTTCCCTAGCTGATTTACCAAGTGTAAAAACAGTTCCGAATTCGTCCAGATAATTTCTTGGCGAATTCAGCCCTTAAACGTTTAACTTTCCTACAAAGCTCGTATTATACTTATGTTATGGCAGAAGACAAACCACAGCCACAAAAATACCACTACGTCTACGAAATCACCAATATATACAACGGTATGCGTTATTTTGGTGCAAGAACAAGCAAAAATCTACCCCGAAACGATACAAAATATATGGGGTCATCCAAGTCATTAAAAAAAGCGATAAAAGAGGAAGGACTTTCTTGTTTCAGTAAATTAGTTTTGGCGGTATTTCCCACAAGAGAGAAATCACTTGCATACGAAGTTTTCTTGCATAAACGCTTCAATGTAGATAAAGATCCAGCCTTTTATAATAAAGCAAGACAAACATCAACAGGGTTTTCTTTTTCTGCTTCCGGTCCAGATCATCCAAAGTATGGGACACACCCAAAAGGAAGAAAACTTACAGAAGAAGAAAAAGAGAAACTACGCCTATCGGCCATAAAAGCTAATACTGGGAAAAAGCGTTCCGAAGAGTCTAAACAAAAACAGAGTAACACCACAAAAGGGACACATATGGGGGAAAACCATCATATGTATGGAAAACACCCTAAAGAAAAGACACGAAAAAAGCTTAGTGAAAAAAGAAGAAAGAAAATAAGACCCCTTGAATTTCGAAAAAATATGAGCAAAGCCAGGTCTGGTGAAAAAAATCCACAATATGGCAAACCTCTTTCGCAAGAACATAGAGATAAAATTGGAAAAAGTCTTCTTACCAGAGATACATATATTTATGTTACCCCTATTGGAGAATTCTCAACTGCTTCTTCCGCAGCAAAAGCCTTACAGTGCTTTAGAGGAACGATTATTAAGAGGTGCAAACAGGAATTTGAAGGATATTCTTTAAAACTCGCCAGAAACATGAAAAAAGAAGAATTCGAAAATTTATATGAAAAAGGATTTTCAATTTTGGAAATTGAGAAAATAATAAATGTTCGCAATAATGTTTTATATAGGTGGAAGCATGAAAAAGAAGGAACCACACCTAATGGAGTAGGAATAAAACTAACGCCCACAAAAGTTTTAGAAATTAGATATTTGTATGATATTGGTGCTCCTATGGGAGTATTAGAAAAAGAGTTTGATTTGGGAAGAACACAAATATACAGAATAGGAAAACGTCAAAACTGGACCCACATTCCCGAAGAACTCTCACCCATAGATCCCTCCTGGCAAAAAAACTACTGTTGTTAACTAATTTCATTTTCTTCTTGACTTCCTCAATCCCAGCATCTATAATCCCAAATTGCTAAGAATTTTCTTAGCTAGTTTCCCAATTTCGGGAAACACTGGAAATGAGCAAATTGTCTCATTCCAGAAAACACCCAAATATGGGTGGAGGTGACATTATGGTATTTTCAAGTCTTATTACACGCGATCCTATCTTCAATGCCCTTTTTTATGGATTCACGCAACCGGAATCGAAACCTCCTTGCGAATTCCTGCCCGTGTATGAAGATAATTCTACACACCTAAAAGGTTGCCAAATAATTTATGCATTAGCAGGTTTCCGTAAAGAGGACTTGAAGATCTGGTCCAAGAAAGGAGTTCTCTATATTAATGGAGACTCCAACAAAGAAGGTTCTCCAGTTTTCGGTAGTAAGTTTGCTTGTGCTTTCAAAAGAGAGTTCAATGTTTCCGAAAAGCTGGATTTAGCTCATTTGGAAGTCTCTTTCGAAAATGGTCTGCTAAAAATCTTCATTCCTACCAAGGCTGAAGTAGACACTGACAAAATCCTACACTTTGGCAACTAATTCCACATTTCTTTAATCCTCCTACCAAATCTGTGCTTCAATATCCTTTGGAGGAATTCCAAATGGCAAACGGCGACAAAGTTCTAGACATTTCTGAACGTGCTGCAACATTAAAAAAGCTGGGTTTAGTACCGCAGTTACGTTACTAATTCTCCTACTTTCTTCCCCCGGCTTTTATTCTTTCTTCCTTGACTCTACAAGCGAAGAAGCACGAATTGAAGCAATAAAGGCTCAAGCGGCATCCGATATTTCATACACATTACTAAAGGCAAAATCAGAAAGTCTTGAAGGACAAGTAGCAACTCTTCGTGGTGATGTTAAAGAGTTATCAACCTTCATTCGGGAAATGGCCATACAACAAGCCCAAGTCAACGCAGGACAGCGTTTAGGTGGAAGACGGGTCACAGCAGCCAATGCCCCAGAACCGCCCTTAATGCCTGTTGTAGAGTCTTTAAAGAAGTCAGCGCCTCTTCCTGCCGATTTGGACCCATTAGTTCAGCTTCAAGTTAAAGAGACTTTGGAAGAGCAGCCTCTTTAATGTTCTAGCAAGTCGCAAACGTATTCCAACCGTGATTCCCTCAACAATTCCTTAACCGTCTTCTCAGGATTTTTCCTCAATTGAAAAAGGATTCCTGAATATGGCAAATGTTTGACAGCTAATGCGTAATCTTTTTGAGCAATAATGGGTGAATATTTAGCGAATACATTAGCAATCTCGTTGACAAGATTTTCGTACTTTTCCTTAACCTCTTCGTACTCTTTGGTGAATTCGGGAAAGTAGGAAAGAAATTCCGATCCTGCATTAAGTTGTACTAACTCGATTATTCGTTTATGGCTGAACCCATCTTTCATATGTGCGATTGCCAAATACTGCGGTGACTTAATCTTTATACGATTGAACTCTTGATCTACAACAACTACCCCTTCATTTGCTAATGGATTGAAATCTTTGACAAAATCAACAATCTCATCAAAAGTTTGCAGAGGGTAGGATTTTGCACATTCCCAGCCATACTCTTTAGCAATAGGTTCGGGAATCAGTTCGCAAAGTGTTTGGAGATCTCTTGCCCCATGTAGGACAATTCTTGACTCATTGTACACACAGACTATCCGATTCAGCGGAGTAATCATTTCAAACATATAGCAAATATTGGTATTTGTTGGTAATTTATATCCAAGCTTTTCCCAGGTATCCCAAAATAACTTTGCGAATGTTATTCCCGAATTATTTACCTCACCGGCAGCATCGGGTTTGCCGGAAGAGGAAATTTGCCAAGCATTATCATAGTAATGAAGAGTCATCAAACTCCCATCTAATTTTTCCATTACCTTGGCAGTTGACCAATCAATTTCAGCAGCAAGGCCTTCGTGGGCATTCCAGAATTTTAGATAGGGGAACGATACAATATTCCAATTCTTGCTTTCATCAAGAATAAGTCCACGGCATTCTTGAGAAATTCGTTCATTCATTGGGGTATCGATCCAATACTTAAAGAGAATAAGGTTGGGGTACTTTCCATGACGGGTACATTTTATATTGTACTCTGATGTTAAGTCTTCCGGAGTCTTACCCGACCGAAGATATTTTTGGATAGCGAGTTCCACAGTTATCCCTTAATGGAAGCAATCGGATGAAGAGTCTTAATAATTCGAACAAGATCCTTTTGGTTGTTCATAACGACTTCGATATCCTTGTAAGCTCCGGGGGCCTCATCCAGCTTGTCCTTATTTGTCATTCCATGAACAATACCTTCCATCTTTTTCTTCTCGCCCTCAAGGTCCAGTGTTCTAATAGCTTCCTTCCTGCCCATTCGTCTACCTGCCCCGTGTGAGCAAGACATGAAACTTTCTGGATTTCCTAGACCCTGAACAACATAGCTAGCTGTTCCCATAGATCCTGGGATAAGACCTGTAGTCTTCTCTGTTGCCTTGGTCGCACCCTTTCGATGAACCATTACGTTCTTTCCATAGTGATTTTCCATCTCTGCGTAATTGTGATGAATGTTTACCTGTTCTCCTAGTTCAATTCCAGAAAAACCATCATATTTTTTAACCATGTTCAAAACAACAGAAATACATTCTTGCATCATTCTTTGCCTATTTTCAGCGGCAAAATCTAGGGCCAAATTCATCCAATCCAAGTACTCCAAACCTTCCTTAGAGTCTGTAGGAAGGAAGCTAAGTCCCAAAGACGAATCAACAGAAGAATACCAATACTCATTCAAGTTTTTAGCAATCTTTGTAAAATAATCACAAACCTTTTTGCCAAAGTTTCTGCTTCCTGAGTGCAAAAGAATACAAAGGTTATTTGTATCGTCTTTACATAGCTCTACGAAGTGATTACCGCCGCCGAGTGTTCCGACCTGGAAATACCCACGCTCAATCTCGTTTAGAAGATCTCCTGAAAGATGTCCGTACTTTTCCAATGCAATATCCAAAGCAGCGCAGGGTTGCTTTGTTTTATGGTGCTCAAAACCGACTGGAACATTTCTCTTGATGTTTCCAAGAATACCTTTGATGAGTGGCCCAACAGTTCCAGTATCCTTGTACAAAAGATCAACAGGAATGTTTGTTGGTTGAAAAGCAACGCCACATCCAATATCGACGCCAACGGCACAAGGTAACACAACCCCCTCAGTTGCCACAATACTCCCGATTGGCACACCGAAACCAAAATGGGCATCTGGGGCAAGAACGACCCACTTATAAACAAAAGGAAGATTGGCCATATTCTTTGCCTGCTCTAATGCAGAATCTTCCAAATCGTCTAGCCACATCTTGATCGGCACTCGTTCTGTATTTACTACTTTCATTTTTACAAACCTTTCGTATAATGTGATATACTAGTTCTCAAAAGGAGCAACCAATGAAATATCTACTTCCTATTCTTTTTTTAATGGTTCTTTCTTGCCAGGAAGAATGTAAGTCGGGTGAGGACCGTTGTCAAGCTGATAACGTTCAGATTTGTAATTCGGAAGGCGATTGGTACACCGTTTTGGATTGTACCACTGTCACGCCGGATTTGTGGGAATGCTGTGTAACTGGTGTAGAATATGAGACTATTGTGATGGCCGACTGCGTTCCGCTTGACAGTTGCGAAATTGATGGAGGTGTAGAATGAATCGTGCAAAGATTAGAGTGCATACAGAAGAATTGATAAGCATTAAAAACAAACTGGAAAAACGCTTCAACGTAAAAATTACCTCAAATAAAAATGAAGGAGAAATCGAAGCTGTTGCATCAATTCTAGATTTAATCGGTGTAAAGAACAAGGAAGAATTTCTGAAGGAAGTTGCTATTACCATTTATCGGCATATCTATTTACCGTTTACTGTAGGAGAGCTGTCCGTAGATCCGCTAAAACAGCTCGAAATTATTGCCCATGAATTAGAACACGTTTTACAGTGGGAAAAAGACCCTCTGGCTTTTGGGATTAATTATCTGACTAAGCCAGAAAAACGTGCCGAAATGGAAACCAAAGCGCTCGGGGCAAATATGGAATGGGTTTGGAGAACAACTGGCAAACTTTATGACGTGAAGTTGCTGAGTCAACATTTACGCTGGTACCGGATTTCCAGTAAGGACATAAAAGTCTCCGAAAAACATTTAGCAATCCTGGCTAATATTCTCAAGCAAGGCGGGAATTACAGCATACCTGTTGAAGCCATTATGCAATTGATCTAGTCCTTCCTTAGCAAAAAATTTCAAAATTCTTTTGTCCTGCCCCTTGACACCGGGGAAATTGTGCTTATATTGCTAGGTAGGAGGACAGAGAAAATGACAACGATTCACCACGCAAGTTTGAACCCCCGTTATTCGATGTTTGGTGTTTCTCTGTGCTCCATTAAGGAAGGCCAGAATACGACCACGGATAAGGAGAAGGTAACTTGCCTTCGTTGTGCCAAGATCCTGGGAATCACCCCGGCAGCGAAGCCCGAGTCGAAGAACGTTACTGGAACCTGCGCGTGCTGCTTCTCTAACCAGAAGACGCAAACCAAGACGGCCAGTTCCTCTGGGACGATGTTTCACCACGGTTATCAGAGGCCAGGTAACGGCTACATCGAAGGAGCTTGCCCCGGCCATGACTTCCTTCCTTACGAGAAGTCTTGTGAAGGCACCAAGTACATGCTGGAGCGTGCCAAGTCCGCTCTGGAGAACACGATTGCCCACATTGAGCACCTGAAGACGACGGATAAGGTTACTACGTATGTCGTCACAGGCCATGAAGGTGTTTTTGGTAAGAGGGTTGAGAAGGGCGTTTTCGTCACGCTGGTCAAGGGTGAGGCTCCGGTTACTGTTGAGCGGCCCCGGTACTGCCCCTCTTCGATTACCCTGACTTTTGAGGAAGTTCGCGACGAGCAACTTTCTGAACAGGAAACTCGCAAGAGCCACATCGAATATGACATCAAGTTTTACGAGAAGAAAATTGCCGAGTGGAAGGAGAACTAAAATGTCCCAAATTCTAAGAGCACATGAACTACGAGCCAAGTTGGAGGAAGGAATCAACCACAGGAGCGCCCAACGTAATGGGGGTTGCCTATCCCATGAGAATTTCCAGTGGGACATGGAGACGTGGAGGCAGCGTTTCCGGGTAGAGGGCCTTTACTCCGCTCTTTCCATGATTGTTGAACCTCTTCTTGCTGTTGCTGATATGTCTGCCGATGAGGACACAAACAAGATGCTCACCGCCCTTTATGCCAAAATTCAGGATGATCTTCTGAGTGGGAAGATTGGGTAAGGAGAACTAAAATGGGAACCGCACTAGATTTCGTAATGGATATGGATGAAGCAACATGTCACCAGATCATCAAGGAGTACCACCAGTTTGAAGAAGAGGGTTCTATTGGTGACTGTATTCTTCGTGAAAAAGGAGAGGAGTTCGCAACATCTCTTGGTGCCCCAAACGGTCCCTACATCATCACATGGATGGGCGAACTTTACAAAAATTGTTTGCTGAGATTTTACAGAAAGAATTACTAATAGTTACGGACCTGTAGCTCAAGTAGAAGAGTCCCGAACTTTTAATTCGGTGGTTCCGCGTGCAAGTCGCGGCAGGTTCACAAAAGTTAATATATACAAGGAGTTACAATGACAGACCACGAAAAAATCCTCGACAAGATCCGTAAGCTAAAATCATTAGCCAATCCCGACAATAATACCAGCGAACACGAAATCGCTAGTGCTTTGGAAATCGCTCGCAAATTGATGCTTGAACACGGGATCAATGAAGCTGAAGCTACGGTGCAACTTCAGGACAATGAGCCTGGAAATGGGGTTGACACAGTTATTGAAACAAAGAATAGACAAATTTGGATCTCTATCCTTGCAGCAGCAATGGATACTTATTTCGACTGCAAACACTTTTTGAGAACTGGCGGGAAAAGGAATCTTTCATTCTGTTTTTATGGCCCCAAAGATCAGGCAGAAATCGCCAGCTATTGTTTCTCATCTGTTTACAACCAAGTCTGGAACCTTAGCAATGCATACAAGCCCTCTGGTGTCGTTTTCTACAGCCCCAGAGACTTCTCCCGTATCGCCAAGAGGGAATATCGGGAAGGGCTGTCAAACGGCCTCCTAGAGCGTTGTAGGGCTATCAAGGAAGAAGAGCAACGATCTGCTAATGCTTCCAAAATAACTGCGCTAGCTATTCGTTCTGACAAGGTAGCTGACGAGTGGTTAGCGAAGCATGTTGGAAAGCTTCGCACTATGCCCTCAAGTTCTAAACGATCAACTCTTGGTGGTGGGGATTTTGCTAATGGTATGCGTGATTCGGAACGGCTAACATTGGCTAAGGCAGCGTTAAAGGCCTAGTTAATCAACAGCACCTCTTCGATCTGCTCGCCTTCAACTAATTCTCCATCATTCTCAAAGTAATATTTGTCAAGTCCTTCTTTGCTAATAATTACGGAAATTTTACCAATGTTGGGAACCCGGAACTCGTGGAATTTTTCTGAAACCACAACTTCCAAATCTTCTGGAAAAAGGTTGAGCAGGGTTTGTAGTTCAGAAACTATCATGGAACCATTATACGAGAGTTCAGTAGATCTTCTAATTCTTTAAGTAGAGCAAAAGTATCTTCAAGTCTGCCAACAGTAAGATGTTTGCAATCACCTGCGTAAATACCTTCAACAGCTTCGTACATCAAGTCACGAATTGTTTGTACTAACTTAATCTCTTTCTGCATAGGCTTCCCGTTTTCTTTTTCCCCGGCCCCAATTGCTCAACCTTCTTTTTCTAAGAGTTACAATATCCGCTTGAGTAAATCCCGGCATTGGGGTATTTTCTGGAGTATAAGCACTTTCCGATTGCTTAAGGAAGTCTACAGCATGTTGGGGTGGATCTGGAGGAATGACGCAATCACGGCAAACGAATTGTTGTTTATACCAAGTCAATCTACCCTTTTTGCCACAGCCGGGAGTTTGGCAAAGGCCTCGGTACGTTTTTTCAATCATTTTGGTAAGCCCAGTTGTGGCTGTGTCCATACCTTTGCTTGGCTCTGAATTGCTTGATAGCAAATCGATCAACTGCTTTACGAACCTCAACAATGTCTCCGTATTCTAAACTAGGTAGTGGGACATTTTCTGGTAGATTGGCGTTTTCTTGTTGAAACAGATAAGTAGTAGCGTCTTGTTCTTTATATTGTGGATTCAAACAAGTTGGGCAAAGATACTTTCCTTTATAACGATTGAGCTTTCCTACTTGATGACACCCTTCGTTTTCACATAAACCTTTTTTGATTACTTGCTGTCGCACGAAATTTCTTCTTTCTTTAATTCAGCCAAATCTTCTTCGGTTAATCCTTCATTTTTTGCCCATGTGTCTAACTTTGTTTGGGAATTAACAATTTCTCGCACAGCTTTGAAAATATCCTTCTTTACATTTTTGATACCGCGCTTTGCTTTGTTGCGCTGTTTACGTTCTTCACGTTCGATGTTAGTTTTGATCCTCATTGTCTACTATTTTCCCAAGGATAGACAACGATTTCTTCACCTAGCTTGATGTCTTTGATTTTCTTGAGATCAGAAAGTCTTACGTAAAGCGAAGTGCCTTTTAGCTTTTGTCCACGATCTTCACGTAGGATTATTCCGTCTTCTGGTGCTGCTTCGGTGGCATGGGAAAAGAAATCCAAGGAACGATTGATACTGTCGCCCTTTTTCACACGTCTGATGAAAATGGGATTAACAGGGGCTTTCAAAATTTCAGACATTGTGAAAAGCCTTCCTAAATTGGGCTTCTGGAACGAATTCGAAATCGTCGAAAATCTGAACAATGTAAGTATCGCTTTTTAGGACCTCTAGCGTGCCCGTAGAGGTCCGATAGGTACATGGGTCACCTTCGTACTTGATTGCCTTGAAACTTCCCTTGTGTCTATAGGTACGCTCGTTCCCTGGGCCTTCCGGACCATTAGGAACTTCCTCATACATATTGTGGAATTGTGACGGCTCGTAGTAGTTCCTGGTCTTTCCCTCTCTGACAACGTAGCCAATCCCCGTAAACTGAACTTGCCCGCTGAAATTGTCACAAACAACGGCTTCTCCCGGTGCAGTTGGGCGAGCATCAACAGTTCCGCACTTCTTGACTTCAAAAGCATTCCCAAATAGTTCCTTCAAGTCTTCCTTAGATTTACGGATCATTATTTCTTACCTTTCTTGGTCTTCTTGGTGGGCTTCTTTGAAACCTTCTTCTTTGGTTTTGCCTTGGGTTTCGATTTGTAAGTCTTATTACAATCCGAACAAGGACAACCATCATAAGGGTCTGGGGCAAAAAGATTTTGTGAATGCAGGATATTTTCTATTTCAACAGGAGAAAGGCGTGGATGCATCAGTATCAGTTCTTCCCACTCTTCTTTACTTATTTCCCTCCATTTTTCAGACTTTGGGCTTGGCACAGGCAGTATCATACCATTCTGCGTAATAATATCTTCTACCTGTTCATATGTCAAATGTGGGTTAGCATCTACCAACTCTTGAAATTCTTTCTGCGACAATCTTGTCAGTTCTTCGCAAGGGTCATAATCCTCACAAGGCTCAACATCACCACTTTCCTCAATCACCCAGTAACAAGTGGCAATCCTGTCCCGTGTTTCGTTCAGCCTGCGTTGTCCATCAGAAAGCTGTGACTTGATCTCCTTTTCCTGCACTTTAAGTTGCTGAATCAAATCAGTAATTGTTTTTCTAGTCCTGACCGTCATTTGAATTCCTTTCTGCATATGGTGTACTTTCCAAAAACTCTATCAACTCCGATGTTTCCTTAATCAGTTGAATAGTTTCCCGCAAATCGGAAATTTTGATATGGAATTCGCAACCATCGCCAATTCCCCCTTGTAAAGCGAGTTTGGCTGTACCTGCGGAAAGATGCGCGATAAGGACTTCGCGGAACATTTGGAGAATTCCTACACTGTGGTACTCTCCTGCCTCAAGATAGTTTATCAATTCTGCGTAAGTAAAGCCTTCGATTTCCGACTTTACGCCGTTCTCATCAAAAATCTCTTTCTTTTCAAAGTTTAGAATACCCTGAAGATAATCTAGCTTTTTTTGATCCATGTTTCCTCCACAGAGAAGATACGATACTTGGCAACAATGTAAGGCTTAGTTTTAGGAAGTCAAGGGGGTAGGACTAAATTTCCCGGCGACGTGAGGACAAGAGGTGCTGATCCCATGTTTCGTACATCTCATCTTCGTCGTTAAACGATTCAACATTTACCGCGCCATTCCTGCGATCTGTGCTGAGAATCACACCAAAATCGCTATGGAGATAGTGGGCAACAGAGCCTACATGGATTTCTGCCTCTGGGGTTTCCTGGCTAAGTGCTTCTACCAGTCGTTGGGTTTCCTCGTCATCGTAGTCAAACCCTCCCGTATCCTCTTCATAGCTTTCGTCATCGGCTACTTTATCGAATACGCCACTAGTGCCAATTCCATATGCTCTTGCTTCAGGCGGCACTTCTCTAACATGTGCAGCAATTCTCGAAAATGAATCGTCTGTCACGCCCGTGTAAAGATTGTTAAAATCTGGAAAATCTGGTCTAAGTTTAATGTTGGCCATTGTCGTTCCCTTTGTCTATCGGCTTGTCCGTAGCCGCTTCAAATTCGGCTTCCTTCAATCCCGGAAGTTGTTTCCGTTCTTCTTCCCAAGGCTTTGTCAACTCTGTCTCTTCCGTCCATTCGCGCAATTCTTTCAACTTACGCTGTCTATACAATTTCTGTTTTGCTCTATTGTCCAATATACGTCGTCTTTGTTCGTTAACTGTTAATGTCCCGTCCTTTTTCCGCTTCGTATCAATTTTCTTGACCTTCTCAACAATATCGAAATCAAACTTTGCTTTCCATTCTTCTAGTTCTTCTTGATATTGTTCCTTGAAGTCGAAATACAATGCAATCGCTTTTTCGACATCAATACCTCGCTCCTTGGCAGTCAGCATGTACATCGCTACCGCCTCTTCACCAGGATTCTCGTCCGTGTATACTGTAACCGCTCCAACAAGGTCTGTCAAGTGGGTCTGCGAAATTAATCTGGCAACGTCTTTCCTACTTAGTAAACCGTAACCAACTGACTCTTCAAGTAAACTATTAACTGTTTCAAATAAATCGCTTTGCTTTAGCCAACCCTTTTTAACCCAGGTTGCTAATCGTCTAGCCTGTTCGCCAATGTTATTATCCCAGCGGGTAAGTGAATTGAGAACGTAATTGGCTTCTTTGAGATTATGTAACTGGATCTTTCTCATTTGACCCAAGGAATAGGAATGGATTCGAAATTGGAATCATTATCCAGTAATGTATACAAATCACCGGGAGAAGTAGATGCTGGATCTAAATGTGCTGTCCAAGGTATCTCAGCTTCTTTGAGAAATGTGGTAACTGCTTCAGAACAAAATAGCTCACCCTTTTTATGAATTGGATTTAAAATTTTCTTTTTAAATAAACGCCATACAGATAGTTTGCAAAGGAAACCGAGAATACCAAGGAAGTCGTATTTGGAGCCAACAATTGCACGAACTTTTGGCAACGCGAATGAAATATCCTTGTTGTATTCAAAGCAAACCAATTTCTCATATTCAATAGTTTCGGCAGGAACAAGAATGATCCCGCGTTGATCTACTTCCATTGCCCAAAATCCTGTCCACTCTGAATCGGGATAAGCAAGGAAAGCATGGTTGACATCTGATTGGGTAAGTTTCCTAATTGCTTTTCCAACAACACCATGACCAGCCGATAAACAAATTACAACACGCATTGGTTACCTCTTGCTGGAAAACTCAATGTTGATTTCTGTTGGCTGTGCTGATTCATGTGCTAGAGAAGGTGCCGAGTAATAGACAGTGCTTTGCTGTGTACCTTCTCGATTGAAGGACACGACTCTTTCCTTGTGCTCATGGCCACAAAGAAAATAATCAATGTACCCTTCACAAGCACGTAGCAATTCTTCCGCGTCTTTCAATTCCAATGCCCAGCGTTCTTCGAAAGGCGTGTGGTGCATACAGACTAGCGAAATCTTTTTGTCCTTCTTGCATTGAAGACCGAATTTCTTTATTGCTCTGCGATTCCACCAACCAACATTGCCTTTTGCAAAATCAAATGGGGTATATGTTTTTAGATTTGAATCAATAGGAAGAATTCGCAAATCATAAAATTCATTGCGTGGGAAGTTCAGTAATGACGCAAAAACTTTGAAGCGTTTTACACATTCTTTATTGTAGAACAAACCACTCGCACCCAGGTCATGATTTCCGGGGACTACGATAATCCTGTTGGTAAATGGTGTAAGCAGCTTCAGCGCATTAGCATATTGGACTTCGGAGCCATCGTCTGTAATATCTCCGGTACAAACTATAAAATCAACAGGGCCAAGCTTCTGAGACAATGTGTAGAGCTTGGACTCTACCTGATAATTGTGCTTCATGTCTGAGCGTACATGCAAATCGCTAATATGGAAAATTTTCATGGTATGTTCTCCTATCTTTCCGATAGGGTAATTCAAAAGGGGTTGGAGGATTTAACGTTCCCTCTTTGCTTTGAATGGGAAGGAAGTTTGACGAGGATCTATAACTTCTGGTTTTGGCTCTGTATCTTCTTCTTCAAACTCATCTTCTTCTACCAAAGCAAAGCCTAACTCTTTTGCGGCTTCTTGAATAGAACTTTCTTCAACCCACTGTCCCCCAGTTTCATTGTCGTGCTCACCAAAAGCCTCCTGGTTATGTTTCCATAACCACGTAAATACTTGCTTTGCCCAATCTTCCGGAGCTTCATCGCTAACAACACTATAACCCTCAGATTCAATATTTTCTATTGTGGCATCATACTCTGTCTGACTTATTTCATCATCATTCAAAACAGGATAACCCGACAGTGAAGCTGCACTATCCTTCAAAATCGAACCCGCAGGAGTTAGCTTACCTGCATTATCAAAAACACGCACAGCATACTCACCGCCTTGAACATGAACAAAATTTTCCTCTCCTGTATTTTTCAATTCCCTCATAATACTTTTCATATTTGACATAGATATATAATCTGTATATTTTTTCTCAACCCCCTCAATCATAACCCACTGGTCCATTTCTTCGGGGGCAATGTCTGTGTAGCTATTCAGTTGCAGGGGCACATTTTCTGGAGAATAATAAAGGCCAACATCCGAAAGGTCTTGACGAAATTCCTTGATTTGTGAACTCAGATCAGTATTTTCAAGAATTTGTGCCATTCTTTCGAACGCTTTATCTTGCAAACCCAATTTTATCATTTTTTCCTCCAAAATGGTTACCCAAGTACTTTACGACAAAACTTGTTGGTTTGCTAAAGCGGGGAGAAAGATTTTCGAACGAAATCAATTACCGCACTAAACTTGCGGTTTGTCACTAGCCTAGGAGGGGTATCCAATTGCTTGGTTTCTCTCCCAATAGCCGCAACAATAGGCCAATTGATAGTGGCCCTGCGTGCGATGTTCACCGCCCCAACATGATCAGCATGGTCGGTGTAACCGCACGACTTGCAACAGAACTCCGCTTGGCTTCGCCTGTTCCCCTTATTGATATAGTCACACTTCGGGCAAGTTATGCTGGTGTTATAGGCGGAAACAATACCTACGGGAACACCAGATAACCGCGCCTTGTATTCAATAAAGGTGCGAAGCTGATAAAAACCCCAATTTCTTTTGCTTGCTCTTTGGTCTTTTCTAACCGTTCCCCGGTTGTTAATCCCCTTGAGGTCTTCAAGAGCGATCCCACGACCGGTGCCTTTGGCCTTAGAAACAAGAGTCTTTGAAATGGTGTGGTTTGTATCGGCTCTAAAACGTTTTTCCTTTCCCGACAGCTTCTTGAGTTTCTTTTTAGACGATTTGGTTCCTACAGACTTAAGTTCAAATCTGAGTCGAGACTGTTTTTTCCGAACTTTCTCAACCTTGTCCCCGCTGTGCTTGTCCCCATCCGAGTCAACAGCGAGATTCCTAATGCCAAGATCAACTCCCATCCATTCCTTGGGGGTTATCTGGGCTTCTTCGGGGACTTCGACGGTAACGTAAAGGTACCACTTGCCTTTTTTGAGAACAAGATCCGACTGGCCCCTTTTTCCCTCAAGACGGGAGCGAAAATAATCTCCGACTACAAAAGGCATTTTTATTCTTCCGTCGAGAGTAAGGACAGAAATTTGATCAATAGCCTTAAAGCTATACATCCAATGGTCATATGCAATCGCACTATGTTTTTTAAATTTTGGCTGAACTTTTTTGTTTCGTTTATATGCAGTACTAACTTTTCCTATAGCACGTATGGTCATTTCGGAAGAAAGGCCAAATTTTTCCCGCATAATTCGATAATAAGAATGTTGTAGTGTTATTTTATTCGCAGTTTTGTCTTTAAATGCTTGTAGAGCTAACCAGTTACACGCCTCTGTTATTTTCTCCATCGTAGCTAGAAGCAAACGCGCTTGTTCTACCGTAGGACATAATTTTGTTTTTATCACCAGTATCATAACTTAGAGTATAACTCTCTAAGTTTAGGAAACCTAAAGCCTCACAAATTAAATTTGTATATTGCAAAGCAAATAAATAAAAACACGATGCACCGCGAAAAACAGCTTTTTTAATTAGAAATTGATGAAGAGGTTTTTTTGTGCCTTAATTTTGTTTTTGCAGCGCTGAGAAAGATCCTCATCCTTCCCTTCGGTCAGGATTCGGATCTTATCTAATTCCCATGTTATAACTTCTTATTCTTATTCCTAGATCCTAATTCTCTAGAATTCTAAATTCATACGCGCGTAATGATCTTCCTTATACAGAGATTAGTTAGTGTATACGATAGATTTATTAATTGTTAGCCGATGGAATTTAGTAGTTTTGGTTGTTTAAAGCAGGAGAAAAAATAATTTAGAAATTTTCTGCAAAGTATCGTATAGTGCTAACTGGAGGTAAATTTTTATGCTGAAGCCTTTGACCACAGAAGACCTAGCAAAAGCAGGGAATGTTAACTCTTGCCGCATATGTGCCATGATGTTCAGCAATTTAAAGCTCTGGAGTGATATTCACGAAAAAGTATTGATGTCCGATGAATCAGTTATGGGCACTTCGAAATGGCTTAATAACCAGCTAAAAGAACTTGGTGATGAAAACAAAATTTCTCCCGATGAATCCAAGCCAATCCACTACAACATTGCACGGGAACACTTCAACAAGCACGTCGTAACCGTAGAGATTTTTCAGCGTTTGTTGAAGAGTGCGATTAGATTCCAAACCAACAATGCCGATGAAGATACACTAATTTTTCACCAAGACCTAAGAGAAAGATTTGGATTAACCCATGACGTCGTTGATGAGTTTATCCAGCTACGTGAACTTGTCAAATCCGCAGAGGACCGTATTGCTCAAATGGATGCTCGATTGAAGACCCAAGAATCAAAGCCTGGTTACATGGTTGACTTTGGTCAGATCTGCACTTACCAAAAATTAGTAACCGAGAATTTGAAAAATAGAAAAGAATTAATCTCAATGCAAAATTCCATTGAAGTAGCTGGCAAAGCAGTTGAGACAGCTATCGTAATGGTGGCTAAAGCTGTGATGAACGAAGCAGCGCAAGTAGCTGAAGAAGCTGCTGCACACGTTAGCAGGGAACATCCAGGTTCATTGGCCGTTGAGGAAGTGAACAATCTAATTCGGTCAAGATTGGGTGATGGATTAAAGTCAATTATTCAAGATGCACATTTGGTTGTGTTACGTCAGTATGGAATAAAGTAGGAGATGCAATGGAAAAAGATTTTACAATTGATACAAGTGGTTTTGCGAGTTTAGCAATTAATAGTCCTCCACCAGAGTTTTTAATCACTATTGTTGGCGAGGATGAAAAGAATCCGATTGCAGTGATTAAACCAGATGGAACAGTAATTGTCAATAGGCTAGGCGCAGACGAGGAAGCCGCCAAGATATTTTGGAATGCAATTCGGGTGTATGGCAAAAGCCTTGTGCAACAACGGGATGAGGCAATTGAACGAGCAGTGAAGGCAGAAAATCATCTAGACAAGTTGAGACTAGAGAAAGCCGCTGTACATGCCGAGAATGAAGATTTGCGGGAAGCCTTGATGGTAGCAAGAGGTTTGGTGGTTCCTGTATGACCGACAATCGTCCAATCCCCAAGTTTTTTGGCAATGATAAGCTCCTGCGGGATGAGCAATATCGCGTAATGGGCCGTGTAATTCTTAAAGATGCTACGGTAAAAGTTGGCGAAAAAATTGCTGTAGTTTTGCTAACTGTCCCACGGCAATATATGGGTGATGTGCGTGGCAAAACATTTTTTATTGATGGCATTAAATATAGAGTACCAAGTGATTTACCGGACCAAAAAATAGGAGGAAATGTACTACAGGTTTTTTGTAATAATTTTTGGTTAGAACCGGCATAGGAGAAATTTATGCTATACTTAGTTGGACAATGGGTAGACAATGAACCTTGGGGATTTCAAGGTATTTTTTCAACTAAAGAAAAAGCAATAGAAGCTTGCAGGTCAGAGGAATATTTTATTTATCCAGTAGAGTTAGATGTTAATTTACCAGACGAAAATACTCTAATGCTCGCGGAAGAAGGATTCGAGTATCCTAAAGCATGAGTCTCAAAGAAATAAATACTTTTATCGATGAAGTCTCTAAGAAAGGCTCATCAATTGACTTGGATAAAGAAAGGCGCTATCTTTCTAACCTTGCACCTAATATCGTTGAATGGGTGACGGGTACGGATTTCTGGAATGTCCCATCTACTTTCGAGTTCTACCGACAATACCAAATCCTCAGAGATGTTTTCAATCTTCGTTGTCGTATTTGCAATTCCGCCGATCCAGAAGCTGTTGATTGCTGGGAAAAATCCAGGACATATTTAGAGTCAGAAACTTTGCTCATATGGTCCGAACAATACCAAGACTTCGTTTGCCCAAAATGCGGAACAACTCAAAAGGAATTCTTCAAAGACGGCTTGATGATTCCGTTCAATGAGATTATCATTATCGCTGGAATGAGATCTGGCAAGTCTTATCTTGGTGGACACATTGGAGGTTACCTAGAACATTTCAATAGTGCATTAGCTGTCCGTGGAAAGAACTATCTCCAACGATATTTGAAGCAGGAAAAAGCAGAAACATTTGAAGTTACATTCGCTGCTTCAACTGCCACACAAGCAAAGGAAACGATTTACGCAAAGTACCGGGGTATGAGAAATAATTCTCCCTGGATTAATCGATACATGACTTGGGTAAAAGCTCAGGAGAAGATGCAGATTGGTCACGGGAAAGACAACTGGGCATACAAAGTAAACGATGATGTAATACATGATGAATGGGCACAAGTAAGGTACAATAGAGTTGCCAGTGACTCGGCTGGTGTAGCAGGTAAAACAAGAATATTGTCTGGTCTTGATGAATGGGCTAGGTTGAAGGACACTGAAGGTACGCAATCAGCACAGGAGCTTTATCGCGTTCTTAACCAAAGCTTGATGACTGTTAGAGCAGCTTCAGAAACATCTGGGCTTCCTCCATTTTTTGGAATGATGATAAATGTTACATCACCTATTGCTCAAGATGACCCAGCAATGCTTACTTATAACCAAGCTGCTGATGGTACGCTTAAGAAAGTTTTTGGTTGGAAAGGCCCCACTTGGAAGTTTAATCCAAAATTTACCAGAGAATTTTTTCAACCAGAATATGACAAAGATCCAGTAGGTGCGGAAAGAGATTTCGGCGCAAATCCGCCAAATGCCGCAACACCTTACGTAGATGACCCAATTCGTTTTTGGTCATGTATTGAGTGGGATCGCGAACCTATTGCGAAATTCTCTGAAAATTACATGACTGATAAAACTGGGAAATCCTATATTGGTTTGGACGTGGACCAGTGCAAACTAGATTCGCAAAACACCTATTATCTGTTTGGCGATGCTGGGTTGACATGGGACGCTTTTGCCTTGGTTTGTGCTCATTCGGAATGGGTTGAGCGCAAGGATGTAATTCCAGAAGGTGCCATAGAGAAAATTGATAATCCCAAGGGTCCAGTTCCTCCTCATATCAGATCAGGCAGAATTGAGCCAGAACTTGACGTACTTTGGCCAGAGGATCTTGGTACATATGTTGTACCAAATGTTGGCCCAGATGGTCCAATGACTGACTATAGATTTGCTCAAAGTGGTAGGGTACTTCCTGCTGATGGAGTTGGCCAGCATTACGGAATGATGCAATGTACGGTTATTGATTTTGCGGTAAGGATTGTGCCAACGGTTGCTAGAGAGATTTGGTTTGCTTCTATTCTTGACATCATAACTGTACTCAGTAAAAGAATAAGAATCGGGTCAGTTTATTTTGACCATTGGGGGTCGCAAAGTGCCATTCAACAAATCCGAGATTCTGGCATTCAAGCTGACCAAATGACATTGCGGGCAGAACATTTTATGTCGTTTCTAAAAGGTGCATACAACGGGAATGTAAAGATGCTTCCTCCGCGTGAAGAAGACCATGTTTCAATTACAAAGACGGGGGCATTGGTATTGGGGACTGCACAAGAAGTAATGGCAGGGGAAACAATAGCACTGGTGGAGCTAATGCGTTTAAGCCGCTCTGCCAACCTCAACAAGTTTGTGAATCCGAACAAGGGTACAGTACGTGGGCGGGACTCGGACGACGTTGCTAGGTGCATTGTGGGCGTTCACAGCTTGATCCAGGATTTACACGTTGATGAGTTAGCTAATACAAAGAAACGTAGGGCGATTAGAAAGAGACAAACTGCTGATGAAGATATTGTCAGTGGATCAATTTTTCAGAGCAAAAAAAGTTGGTAGGCTACTTAGGAACGGAGACGGGGACAACGCGGTAACTCTTGTATCCATAGACCACAGTCTTAATTCCGTGTAGGACTGCTTCGGTCATGGAATCAAGGACATGGCTTTCAATCCATCCGTTTTCTGTTTCCAGATCAACCCTGTATTTCGTAACCATTTTCAAATCCTCATGTTGTTATGTAAATTGTTTTCTAGCTGCTCAAGGAATTCTTCTGTCTGATACCTTGTAAACCCTATTTTGTATTGTAGATAGTCAAGTGCTGTAAGATAGCTAAAGAGTTGTCCATCAATTTGGTAATCCCACCCTCCATCGTTTCTGACAATTATTTTGTCCAAGTTACTTCCCTTTTGTTCTCTGTCCCTACCTAGGAATATAACCACTGCAAAAGGCTTGTCAAGTGGCAAAAAGAAGAATTTAGTAATTATGTAGGATTTTCAACGCTTTTTCGTACCTGTGGCGAATGTCCTGCTCTTCTGGTGGAAGTGAGTCAATTCTACGCAGGTTGTCATTGAGATCTGCAATTTTCAGTTCTATTGCAATTTCATTTTTACTATCACGAATTTTCTCAATGAATTCGCTATAAGTTGGGCGATTTTCCGTACCAGGAGCAGGACGAGAAAGCAAGGAAACAGCTTCAACAACAGTAGGTGAAAAACCTTCACTGAGAAGTTGTTCAGTACTCACCCCACAATCCTCGATAACGTCATGGAGAAGTCCTGCCTGTGCGTATTCCTCCCCATATTCAATAACGCTGTAAGCTACTCGAATAGGGTGAAAAATGTAAGGATTCCCACTCCTGTCTTTTTGACCAGCATGTTTGGTGATTGCATAAATCATGGTTTGTTCTAAAGTTTTCATGTTTTGAATCTAAGTCTTTTTTGGGGTTTGTCAAGAGAAGAAAAAATCGACAAGGTTTAGTCCACCAACTAAAAGTATGTTCTAATAAAGCGAAAGTGGAGGAATATATCCAATGCCGATAAGTCTTGATGATGCAGTTGAGAGAGCCAAATTGATGGCAGATACCAGCGGATTACTGGCGCAAGAATCCTACAATTTACTTCTTAATGCGCTAGATGAAGAAGATCGTTATGGATTCACGATGTCTTTGGTAGATCACGGCATAATCTCAAAGCAAGGTTCAACGGACAAGGTAAGAGAATTGCTGGGTAAACCAAAAACAGCCATCAATATAACCCATGAATTAACATCCGAAACATATTTAAACAATAAATTTGCTAATATTGCTCGTAAGCTCACGGGACAGTACGAAATTGATGAGCAAGGAAATCCAATAATTTCCTACGGGGGCAATAATGAACAGCCCCCTTTTCAGGATAGTGAAGCGCCAGTTGATCAATCGGCAGTAAACAATCTTCGGTCAACATTAGAAAATTTCGGCATTTCTATCGATTACCAAGGAAATGTTAGTTTTTACAAATCTTCCGTACCAGGAATATACACGGATAGACTTCCACAGTCGATGCCTTTGGACAGTGCTTTGGCATATTATAGGCAAGTTTCTGCTATTGCTCAAAAAGAAGCTGATAAATCTACAAAAATTTTGGATAATCTTGCTAAGTTAAGCGCTCAAGAAAACGACATTTCCTCCATTCTTGAGGATCTGAAATCTGTCAAGTTTAGTCAGCAATCGAAATCGGACTTTATTGTAAGTATTTCTAAAAATTTGGAAAGTTTGGTATCAACTCTTTCATCAGATGCAAACGCCAAAATGGTTGAATACATAGAACAATTAGAAGATAATTTTGAACAATATAAATTTGACCAAGAAGCAAAACGCGATCAATACGATATAGTAGCTGATGTCCTAGATGAGCTAGTTGATGCAAAGGAAAATCATCCAGAACTTTACAAGGCAGTGATTACAGGACTTGGTGGACTATGATGATGAAAAGCATAACGGATCTTTCATTATCCAGAATTGCTGGTGGTATTGGCATGATTAAAGACGCTCAAATGGTAACGGATGAAAATGGTCAAGTTGTATATTTCGACCCAAATACGATGGAACTCAATGAAGACGGAAATGCTGTTCCCAAAGGTACAGCAGTTGAACAAGGCCAGCAGGAAATCAAACCTGAGCCACCTAGAACGCCCCCAGATGAGGTTCCAGAGGTTCAGCCAGAGGTAGAGCCAGAGACAGGTACAGGGCTCCCAGTAATGATTCCTGTTGAGTCTAGTAATGTCTCCTCTTTTGGTTATGACGATGAAAAGCAAATCCTTTATGTGAGTTTCCTAAGCAAGAACAATGGGGCGGATCGTTTGTACAGCTATTACGATGTTGAGCCCGATGTGTACACCGCCTTCATGGAAAGTACATCAAAAGGCGATTTTGTCTGGAAATACTTGAGAAATCGTTACAACTACGCCAGACTGTAAGATTAGTCCTCTCCTTTAATACCCCAACAGTTTTTCCTTTATACTAAATCCCGACAGGAGTATTGAATCATGACTACTAACTGGGGACCCATCGTTTTTCCAACGGCACTCGATACATTTGCCCCTTTAATGATCGATAATGTTGACGAAGTAATTGCTAATCACCCAAATTCTCTTGCGGGTGCGATCCTAGCATTAGAAAATAAATTAAACATAGATAATGACCCTATTATTGGCACAGGGGGTCTGCAATTCGATTCAACAGGTAATCCAGCAAATCCTGGTGCAGTAGGTGAGCCAACTTTATGGATAGATAATCTGTCACCAACTACGCTATGGTTTACCGATGATTTGGGAACAGATTATGACCTACTTGCAGGTGTCGGATTCGGTATTGGCACATCTTACATAAAAGGCGTCCCAATTGCCCTTGGTGATCTTGTCCATGTTTCTGCCGCTGATACAGTAATTCTTGCTGATGCTATTGTAGGTGATCTTGCTCATGGAATGGTAATAGCCGATCACGGACCAACAGTTGATATTGTCTATACGGGTAGAGAAATCGTGAATCCTGCGTGGGTACTTGTTCCGGGTACGATGTATTATTTGGACACAGCAGGAGGATTTGCAACAGCTCCCCCAGTTGGTTGGACAGTTCAGCAAGAAATTGGCTTTGCACGGGATACAACAACAATGGTATTCCGGCCAACTTTGACAACTACATAAATGAAAAGTTTTAAAATAAATTTCAAAGATATTCCAACTGCTCTTTTGAAAGAAAAAGAGGGGATGCTTGTACTAACATTAGATATTCCTTCATTGATGGGAAGAAAAAGGTTTTATTTAAAGGATGGGGATGAAGTTCAAGCAATAGATAAAATTATGGAAATGTCTTTGGAAAGCTATGAGTGTCCAAAACTCCCGGTTACTAGAATTTCCAAGGAACAAAAAGAAAAATATGAAACTTCTGTATCGAATTTGAAATTTAATAAAGATGGAAATTTGAGAAAAGGTCAAGTGGAACCCCAATTGATTCCACAACCAGTTTTTTATGATGTTGCAGATGTCAAAGGTAAAAAACCCTTTACTGAGGTGTTTTAATGGCCGATGTAAAAGCATTAGTACGTCCCTCTGGTCAAGTCCGCGATTCTTTGGATGCGGATAAGCTCCTTATTGGCGGTATTGATTATGGTATTGCTGGTGGTACGCTAACTCTTGGGACAGTCAATGCCACAGCTTTGTCAATTGGTTCTCCAGGTGTTGTTGCCACCGTATTGGGTGATTTGAGCGTTAACGGGATATTTACAATTGTCGATGGTGGATCGATGATTGGTGATGGAGATATTACTCTTGGTGGTGGGGATGGGGACACAATTACATTAGGGGGTTCTTGGGTAACAGCAGACGATATAGTTAATATAGGAACCGTGAATGGGATTCATAATACAACAGTAAATTTGCGTTGTAATATGGGTGTTTTGCAGGATAAGCGTATTAATTTTGATAGAACGGCAGATTCAGAAGGCGCTTTGTTGTTGCCTGATACTAAGGATGCTCCTGTTGGTTTGGCAATGGGTATGGTTCGTGTTAATGGTGCAGGTTTTCTTCAATATTATAATGGTGCTGCTTGGGTAACCGTAGTTTCAACGGCTTATACTTTGGACGATGCTTATGATGCTGGTGGTGCGGGAGTTGGGCGGTCCATTACGGCGGATAGCGGGGCGGTGGACATTAGTGTTCCCGTGGCGGTCAACGGCACGGCCCTGGCTTTGCACCAGTTGATGCCTGCGGCAACGGCCAACGTGATGACGATCGAGAACCTGGGGGCTGGCGGGGCCAGTTTGGAGTTGTTAGGTACTCGTCGTCTTATTCAGACTACGGCTGCGGATATGACAGTTGGACTTACATCGAATGATGCCAATCCTTATACATTGCACATCACGGCGGCCAATGCCGGGGCGGGGACTGCGGGTATCGGAATCCTAGCCAAGAACACTCTCGGCATCGAGTCCAGCGCGGGGAAGACAGTGATCCATGGGTATAACGACGCTGGGACAGCCATCGAGATTGATTCGACTCTTAACGCGGGTGGTATTCTAATTGGGTGCAACGCCACTACGAGCCAGATTGGTTTGGGCACGAACGGCGCGCGCAGTATCTACGTCGGGAGCACGGTGGCGTCGTCGTTGCAACTAGTGTCGTTGCAGACCATGTTGCAGGTGACGGCCAACGATGCTCTTGCTAGAACCCTCACAATTTCATCAACCAACGTCGGGGCGGGAACTGCAATTCTAAATATTGATGCCGATGATGCGATCACAATGGACTCGGCTGTGGCCGGGATTTCGTTGGATGCCGTGACCGCTTCTAATTTCACAGTGTCAGCAGGCGTGCTCACTCTTGCCGGTGTTTATGGCATAGAGCTGTTGACGGACGCGAATGATGCCTTGGCTCGTGCAATGACAATTCGTGCCACCAATGTTGGAGTTGGGACATCGATTATCAACATTGATGCAAAGAACACGATAACTATTGATGCGGGTGATGGCATTTCTATTGACGCTGGTGGGGCCTCGAATTTCTCGACGTCAGCCGGTGCGCTCACATTGGAAGGTGTCGGAGTCGATGTGAACTCGACAGGTGCCGTGACCATCGATTCTACTGCTGGGACAATTGGCATTGGCACTGGCGCAGATAACTTTGCGGTGAATATAGGTACGGCAGGGGACCGCACTGTGAAGTTGGGTAGCGGGACAGGCGTCTCGGCCACGACTATTTATTCCGGTACTGGCGCACAGACGTTCACGGCTGGAGGCGCATGGGATGTCAACGCGACTGGCGCAGTAACACTCGATTCAACAGGCGGCACGATAGGACTCGGTACAGGAGCGGATAACTTCGCTGTTAATATTGGAACCGCTGGAGACAGAACTGTAAAACTTGGAAGTGGTACCGGGGTTTCCGCAACGACAATCTATTCCGGAACCGGGGCCATGACGTTCACTGCCGGTGGTATTTGGGACGTCAATGCCACGGGCGCCGCAACAATCAGCGGAGACACGATTGCGATAACGGGCACTGGTCTTAGTGGAAACATGCAAATCCAGATGACGGCCAATGTCGCGGCCCTCCGGGATTTGCAGATTGATGTCGAGAACACGAATGCCTTGGGGGCACGGATTACGTTCAGCGACAGTTGGCAGAAGGACTCGGCAGGGGCTGGCGGATATTCCGTTGCCATGCCTTACGCCACTACTGCTGTCGAATGGACTTCATTTAAAACGAACTTTGGTGACGGTACGAGTTTGATCGCTGCGACTAATGCTTGCTCTCCAACATCGATAGGTCTTGCTGGTCTTACTCCCGGTCGTGTCGTTATTGTTGGTGCTGGTCCGGTGTTGGCCGATGACGCGGATCTGACTTTCAACGGAACGGATTTGAACGTTAATGGCAAGCTCACACTCAACAGCACGACAGTCGCTTGGTATCCATCTGCGCTTGTTACGGGAACACTCATCTATGGTAATGGAGCTGCTGGGATTGCTGTCGGTGGTGATACAAACACAATCGTTGGTATTGAGGCAGGAAATTCACTTACGACAGCGCAGGACAACACTTTTGTTGGTTATCGCGCTGGCTTTACAATGGCGACGGGTACGAATCGCCATGTTGTTGCTGTTGGAAGTTATGCTGGATATACCACTACAGGATTAGGGGATTGTTGTATTGGATATGGTGCAGGTCAGCGGCATAACGGGTCTTATGGAACGTTCCTTGGTTATTTAGCAGGATATGGAGCGGCTGGTTATAATGCTGGGAATGTCGTGGTTGTCGGTTACAGGGCCGGATATAGTCTCGGTGCTGGTGCAAGTTACAACGTGTACATTGGATCTGATTGTGGGTATAACGCTACAACTGGAGTTAGTAATCTTTTCGCGGGGCAAGAAGCAGGGAAAGGTGCTGGAGCATATACCGGTGCCGACTACAACGTCTGTTTAGGCTACCGCGCAGGATACGTGCTCGGGGATGACGCCGATTCCAACGTCATGCTCGGTCCACTGGCAGGATCGAAGCACACAACAGGCGACAATCAACTCTACATAGCCAATTCCGCAAACACCTCGCTCATCTACGGTGATTTCTCGGGGAACAAACTCGGCCTGTGCTGGGACACCAGTGCGGCGGCTCCAACTCTGCCAACGTATGACCTATCTCTTTGGGGATCTGCTGCCCGTGAATTAGGTGTAATGCGCCATGCAACGGCGGATACGGCAGGCAACTCGCTAACGCTTCGTGGTGGCGGTGCAACGGTAGGGGCTACGAACAAGGCCGGTGGAAATCTCAATCACTATCCTGGTGTCAGTACAGGCAGTGGTACATCAGACACCGTGTTCTATGCTTATCCGGGGATCGCTGCGGCAGCGGTGGATAACGCTCCAGTAGAAGGTGCGAGAGTTACATATCAAGGGGTCACGGTTCCCGAAGGCTTGTACTACCGCTACGGCGCAGGCATTCTCGCATATGCCCAAACGGCGTTGCACAATTATTATTTCGGCAGTGCGGGGAACCTGACGACGACTGGCGAGAAAAATACTGTTGGCGGAGACAGCGCGGGGATTGCACTGGCCGCACTTGCTCACGGAAACACAATGTGGGGTGCTTCGGCTGGTTACAACTCCAGCACCGGCACCTACAACGTCTTCGTTGGAATGGAAGCTGGGTATGGGAGCGGTGGTGTTTACGACGGTTCCAACTACAATGTCGCAGTCGGTTACCGGGCCGGTTACGACATTGGTGCAGCGGCGTTGAACAACACGCTGATCGGTGCCCACTCCGGTCAGAATCTTACTACTGGAGATCTGAATGTCTTTGTTGGTAGTTCGTCCGGAACTGCTGCGACGACGCTATCTTACACGACAGCCGTTGGAGCGTCTGCATTATTTTCAACAACGGGGGTATCGAATACAGCATTGGGTTATCTTGCTGGGTATTATAACCAAACTGGGGTTTGTAATGTATTTTTGGGTTATCAGGCCGGATACGGTTCCGCAGGCGTTGTGTACGATGGTTCAAGTTACAACACTTTCGTGGGCTATCGAGCCGGTTACGACATTGGCGCAGCGGCGTTGAACAACTCACTATTCGGTGCCTACGCGGGTGAAAATCTGACGACTGGGGATGGCTGCGTACTGCTTGGATACCAAGCGGGCTCTGCACTCACGACTGAATCCAACAAGTTGTACATTGCCAATTCCAATGCCGGGGTTGGCTCCGTGCTGATGGTTGGCGACTTCTCTACCGGGCACATAGGATTTGGTACTGCGGCGGCGACTTCTGTTATCGACATTGAGCACCTGGGTGCTGTGACCTCCGACGTTGATTTCTTGGAGTTGACGAACACGGCTAACCAGGACGGCGGCGCTGGCGGGATGATAAACACCCGCACGTCGATTCTTTGGAACCAGTGGTACTACGACGGTGTTACCCCAGCAGTGGCCGATGCCGCGAAAATTACTATTGGTACGGAGACGGATTGGACGTCTGTTGCCGGGACGCAAGATGCGTACATGTCGCTCTGTACGGCGTTGGATGGCACGGTGGCCGAGAGATGGCGCATTGCTTCTACGGGCGCGCTGAGCAATACAGGCGCGCTTGGGACCGCATACATACATCTCAAGGCGGGAGGGTCTACTGCAAATACTGCCCCACTTATGTTCACAGATGGCAGCACCTTGGCGACTATCCAGCGCGGTGCCATCGAGATGTACAAGTCTGCACTGTGGTTTCAACCCTGTGCCACGTTGATCAAACAGCATATGGACGGAACGATTTTCAGTCAGACAACGGCGGTGACGGTTGCCAATACGGCCGTGGCAACTACGTTGATGGGTGCGGGTCGTGGCGGTGACGGTGCCGCGCCACTCGATCTCCCGGCGGATTTCTGGACCCTTGCAGGGAAGACGGTTCATGTTTCTGCTCGCGGTTTCCTCAGTGCTACTGGCGGTGGCGCACCCACGGTTATTTTCCACGTCGTGTTGGAAGATGCGGACACTACGAAGGTCGTAGTCGCTGCTGCGGCACTTGGTGTTGTTGGAAGAACGAATATGGGTTGGGAGATCGAAACGGATATTACTTGCTACTCTACCGGGGCCGCAGGAAACTTCTGGGGTCAGGGATTTGCCAAGATCGCGTCCAGCACTACTGCCGCCGACGTGTTGCAGATGGTGAACACGGCTGTTACCGCCAACATCGATACGACAAACGCCACAACGCTTGATGTGAAAGTCACCTGGAGTGATGCAGACGCCGGAAACACTGCCACTTGTACGAATCTGACGGTCAAAGTTAGTGACTAAAAGGAAGGAAAATAATATGCCCCCTAAATCAGCACAACGCTTACTCTGTGAAGAAGTTACTGGAACTATCCCTGTTGATCATCCTTGTGCCAGATGGTTTTCTTCTATTGAAAGATCTGTTATTGAACTTTCACATCAAGTTGAAAATGTTGCGTTAGATGTCAAGGATCTAGCCACAAAAGTAATTTCTCAAGAAGCTATGATGAAAATGTGGAAAGAAGAGTTTTTCCCCCAGGTTAAATCTTTACCTGATAAAATTGATGAAGAAATTGAGGATCATAAAGAAAACTGTCTTGCCCACCGTAGAGCACAGTTACAAGCAGAAGATATTACAAATACTGGCATAAAACTTCCTAGTAGGATGCCAAAAGAAGATAAGAAAGGCTTTTCTATACCAAAAATAGTTATCTATATTGGTGTAGTGGTAGGAACGGCTATCGCAATAGGCGGTTATGTTTTAGCTTATCTTTTTGAGAAGCTTAACTAAAGTTTCTCGTAATATAAAGCAAAGGTGTAGAATTTCTCTCACCAAAACACGAAAGGTTTATTAAAATGAAATTCACAAAAGCACAAATTTTGAACTTTGAGCCATTTCTTGCCCGTTTTGTTGGTTTTTCAAAGGATGGCAAATTTATGGCTAATGTTAGTGATGGAGGCCTTTCTTGGGGTTTTGGCCGTAATGCTGTAATTTTCAAGAATGTCTTTAAAACAATTCATGAAGAACTGGAACTTACTGAACCTTCTGAAGAAATGAAGAAGTATGACGAAGCACGGGTAGCTTATCTTACTGAAAATGATAAGTTGAGTGATGAGGAAAAGACAGTAAAGGTGGATGCACTAATTGAGGAATTCAAGGTTAGAGAAGAACTTAATGAACGGGTAGCAAAGATTAATGAAATCCTGAATGAAGAGGTTGAGGTAAAGGCTTTCAGAATTAATCGAAATAAAGTGAGTGGTATGCGTGATGGTGATGATCCTAGCAAATGTGTACTGACCGCAAGGGATAGTGCATATTTGCAGGATTTGGGGCTTTTGTATGATCCGAGTGATGAAGTAGTGGAAAAAGAGTAAGTAGTTTATTGGTTAAGGTTTGCCGGTGGTTGGTAAGGTGCGGGGTTTGGTGTAGTACATAAAGGAACAATAGCGAAATGTGGGAAAAGACTAAGCGGAGTTTAGACGAATCGATGCCACGGCTTGTGACTTCCAACAGGGATTATCAACAGCGGGAGTTGATGAAGTCTGTTCTCCCTAAAGGTTGTAATTTGATGGAAGGCGGTAACATGGGGAGAAAGACAGGGGCGACTTTTGGGCAGAGTTTGCCGGGGGGAGTTTCGGCAATGGGTGGAACTACGGGAAGTGGGTCAACAGCGACCCACCTAACCAGGCCCTACGATCCCGAGGTGGAGTCAATTGACCGCCAGTTCTACCCACAGGACAGACTTACTGCAAATCGATATTGGAGGCTTTTTCACAAATACGATCCAGTTTTTGGCTCTGCAATTGATCTTTTTTGTGAGTTGGTTATTAGTGATTTTGAATTGATCATTGAGGATGATCCAACGAAGTCAATTAAGGATTCATTGGAGTATATGAATCAGGCTGTTAATATTCAAGATAAACTGAAGCATATTATTAGAGAGTTTCTTGTTATTGGGGAAGCTTTTCCACATTTATTTTTCAGCGAATCGTCAAATATGTGGGATTACTGTGCAATGCATAACCCCGATTTCATATCGGTAGCCGATATACCTGTGGTTAACTGTGATCCGATTATTAACTTTATGCCTGATATGAAATTGAAAACTATGTTATCTGATGGATCACCTGAATCTAGGGAGTTCCGTGGGAAGTTGCCCCCTGAATTTGTGGCGAAAGTTTTAGCTGGGCAAAAGATTAGATTGAATCCCGTTAACTGTTCTTTTATTGCGAGGAAACTTCATTCGTATGACGATAGAGGCACTTCCCTCGCATCACGAATGTTTCGTATATGGATGGTTGAGGATGCTTTGTATAATAGCACCCTTGCTACATATCGTAGAGCCGCAAACCCCTTAAAAGTCGCGAAGTTAGGGGACCAAAGTAGCGGATGGTTGCCGAGTCCAGCGGTTGAATCTAAGTTGGCCGATCTTCTAGCACGGGCGGAAACTGACCCACAATGTTTTGTTCCTGAGACACTGGTTACCAAAGCAGACGGAACACAGTTAGCCATTGGAGATCTTAATGTTGGGGACAGTCTTTTGGATAAGGATGGAAATTCTTGTATTGTGGAAGCTTTGCAGGAAGAGTTTTCGAATGATTTGATTAATCTCAAAGTAATTGGATCACCCCTTATTAAATGTACCCCGCAGCATAAATGGGATATTTGGGGAGGGCCAAGAAAACTTTGTAGATCGAATCGCGCCCCTGCAAATCTTCGGAAGCTGGTTCTTTTTAAAACTTGGAACCCTTATCAAAGGTTGGAAGCTAAAGATATTGTGTCTGGTGACTATTTAATGATTCCTAGAAAATTTGAGGAAGTTGTGCCTTTAGATGTTTCTCCCGAGAAGGCCCGTCTTTTAGGTTATTATGCCGCAGAAGGCTATACACGTTTTAGGTATGGGCAAAAGAAGCAGCAGCATGGTTTTGGCTTGTGCTTTTCTTTGCAAGAGAAAGATAAAGAGGTGAAGGATTGTGTTGAGATTATAACTGCCTTGTGCGGGTCTTCTCCTTCTCTTCGGTGCAGAGAAGAGGTGCATAGTTGTGAAGTTCAAGCCCTTAATTCAAGTTTTGATAGTTTGGCCCATTGGTTGGAGGATAATGCGGGGTTTGGTTCTCATACAAAAGAATTGTCTCCTGAAGTTATGAAATGGCCCTTGTCTTTAAAATATGAATTTATGAGGGGTTATTTGGCTGGAGACGGTTCTTGCACTAAAATTAATGGGGATGTGAAGAATAGGTATGTTTCTGTTTGTTCAGTTTCTTTAAATTTAATGAATCAGGTAAAATTGATTTTAGCACAATTGGGAACGTATGCTGCACTTCAAACAAAAATTAATCCAGAGGGTTCTTTTGGTGTGGGAAAGCCCTATTATCGTTTAGATTTTTGGGGGGATGTTGCTGCCACTTTTGCTAAAGATGTTTGGGGTTTTGAAGTAGAAACAAAACATGTGGGTTCTGGGGGTAATTGGTGGAGGGATGAAAATTATATTTATATTTTAGTTAGATCGGTAACTCCTATAAAACTTGATGAACCGCAGAAGGTTATTAATATGATGGTAAGTGGGGATCACTCATATCTTACGAATTGCATAGGTACCAGAAATTCTTGGTTAATTTGGAATTATGGCATCAACTTTGAGGCCTTCGGAGTTGCGGAGCGCAGTTCTACAATTGGAAAAGAGCAGAACAATATTAATGATGTAAAGTTCTTGGCGCTTGGGATAGCCAAAGGGGTATTATCGGGGGATCAGACTTTCGCGGCAGTTAAATCCGGTCTTCAAGTGTTCCTCCGTAGGCTTCTTTCACTGAGACAATTTATTGAGGCTATTTGGATTTATCCAAAATACTTCCGACCTATTTGTGAGATTAATGAATGGGTGAAAGCAATTCCTTCTGAGGTCACACATAGATACAGGGTAAAGAGAACTGCACAAGAAATAAAGGATCAGAAACTGCTCCTGTTACCAAAATTGCAATGGAAAAACCGTCTTGACCCCTCTATTGATTCAGAGATCTTGAATGCTCTGAATCTTCTCAAGTCCTCGTTTGGGTACAAGGTTTCTAAATCCACCTTGGATTCATTTACGGGCCTTGATTGGCAATCTGAGACGAGGAAATCAGTTTCGGAATGGAAGCAAGAACAAGAGACAGTTGATACACTTCTCGGTGCAACGCTCAAAGAGAAGTACAATGAACAGAACGCTCCTAAAGCCGCAGCGCCACCGGGAGCCCCCGGTTCTGGGGCCAAGCCCCCCGCAGCAGGGGGTAAGCCTCCTGGGCCTGGAAGCGGAGCTGGGTCGTTTCCTCCAGGGGTTTCTAAGGGTGAGGGCGAAGCTGCTCCTGGATCTTCTTTGAGCATGACTCCGGAAAATCCGGCTAGTGGCGGGACTAAACAAACAATTGAGTAATCTTACACGAAATTCTCGTTCTCTCGTAATATACACTCAAGGGTTTAATAATGTCTAATCAAAATTTCGACACCTTCTTTGTGGGAGATGGTTCTGCGGCTTTGGCAGGTTTAGCAAATCCTACAGATTTTGTTTCCCAACTCAGCCAACTTTTCTCAACTACTTCGAAAAGCGAAGCCATTTTCGAGATCGAGAACGATTTGGCTAATATCTCTAATAATCCTCTTCTCACTTCCCTCCTCACCCGGAACCCAAAATCTCTAGCAAAGTGCCCCTCTTCCTCCATCGCTAAAATCTTCTTAACGACCAAGAAATCCTCCTACAGCACCTTCAACTATCTAGATCTCCTAGCGGAACAAGTTGGCAATGTCCCTATTAAAGAGGAAGATTTAATTGTAACCGAATCCGACCAATATATTATCGAATATCTCAAGAAAAACAGGATTAGCAAGGTTTCGGTAGAGAATGTCGCAAGGTTAATAGCCTTCCAGGACATGGGAATTAGTCAAGTTCGCTATTTTGACGAATGCATGTGTCCAATTTGCAAAGTCTACTCTGGCAAGATTTTTGACATAGATTTCGTAATGCAGCAGGTAATGGCCGGGGAATATCTAACCCATCCCGGAACAGGCAGCTATAGTCCTGTAATTTATAGGGAATCATATACAGGGCCGCTAACACAAGCAGAGAATTTCAACATAGATTTGCTAACATCTCACGAAATTGAATTTGTTAATGTTCCTATAGAGTTAAGACATCAAGTTACGATGGTTTTGCCAATAATTCTTAATCCATGCGATAAAGATGTGGTAATGTGCGGTAATTCAATTAACAGAGTTGAATTCGTAAATATGAGCACATATTTGAAGGAGCAAAAGGATATTGATGGAATTGTGGTATACCAGGAAAATGATACCTTATATGTACACAACTCATATGTCGGGCATATGGGGCCAATAGAGTTTGCTGAAGAATGGGTAAAGTCGCAAGTTACGGAAAAGGTGGATATAAAGAAATTGAGAAAATGTGATACGTATTTTATTAAGGGTAAGAAAGTGGCAAAATTTGAAGGTTTCTACTATGACTTGGAAACCGGGGAAAAGGTGCAATAGTGTCAAAGAAAATTGAAGTTCAGAAAACGGAAGTAGTTAGCATTAAGTTGCGTATTAAAGGTAAGGAAATTGATTTGTCACTTGATGAAGCCAGGGAACTCAAGGACGCATTAGGTAAAGTGTTTGCTGAACCTGTTACCATTAAGGAATACGTACCATATTATCCTTATCTTCCGTATGAGCCTTACAAGCCTTATGAACCCTGGATTCAACCTTATATTACTTGGACATTGGGGACAGGGGGCACATCACAAGAAATTCAGTTTGGCCCAAATACGACAAGTGGAACGCTAACTGTAGGTAATGCTCCAGAGGCAATGGTAGAGGGTTACGAAAACATTATCCGTCAATATTGTTCAGGTCCAACAGATGCGACTTGTGATCTGCAAGGTTGTTATACAATTAATGTAGGAGGTAATTGAAAATGGTATTCCATAAAATCGGTGATGCAGAACCCATTACGAAACCCTTGGCACCAGAGGATTTCAAGAAGCTTAATGGAGAGATTAACAAACCAACGCCCATCAAGATTCCGGAAAAGAAGGATAGTTCAAAGTGAGATATTTTTGCATCTCCGAAGTAAAAGATGAAGTACCTGTTGCTGTGGTTTTTCATGACTACAAAGATGGCTCATGTATTTGCCGCTCAAAAAAAGAGTCATTTTTCAAGAGTTTTGAATTACTTCGCACACTTTCATGGACAAAAACCAGTAAGGAAGTGTTTGGCAATGGTGGTGCATTACGGCTGGTTTCTATGAGTGCAAATGATTACGAATGGGTGGACTCGGTTCTCTCTTCCTGCTTAGGGGGGTTTTGGGAAATTGTTAAAGAAGGCTCTTGTGTCAATGACGAAAGTTCGATAGATGAGGTAGTGGGGGGGTTTTTGAAATGAATCCCTTACGTAAAGACAGCTTGATTGTTTGGCCATATGAATCTTGTCGTTGTTGTGGGGAACGAAATGTAATAGGTTTTTTAGTGATGGATGAAGTTTGGCTGGCTGTTACGGGGGACGAAGATACAATTTGGTGTCCTGCATGTTTTGATCGGGAAGCTCAGAGAAACGAGATTAAGTATAACTTTTTAGGGCTGTTTCCCGTTTCTTGGTGGATGATTGAGGAGGAGGAAAAACCCCGTGAATTGAGTGCTGCTACGAGAAAGCATCATGAAAGACTTGCCGATGAATTGCTCAGATCCGGGAAAGACGAACTCGACATTACCGAGCACCCCACCTATGATGAGTTTGAGTTCAGTCCAGAAGCCAAGAAAGTTTTCGAAAAGTGGGCAGATGAACTTATCAAGTCAGGAAAAGAAGTTATCTACCCCCTCGGCAAATAAATTTTATAGGTTTTGCGCTTTACCCGCTTGACTTTTCCTTTTAAAGACTTACCTTGTGTTTGTAGGTTTGGTAAATTTCTAACAAAGGGGTAACAAAATGAAGAAATCAGATTTTGATGCTGTTGTAAGAACAATGTCAACAGAATTCCAGGAAGAGATGGCTTTGCCCCAAAATCCCCCATTCCTCCCCAATTATGAGTCAATATTTTAATAAAAAGTCAGACGCAAAGTATATCGGTCTGGGCGATGTAAATGTTCTATGGGGCAGGTTCTAGAGGGGCCGTAAAAACAGCGGCGGTTTCTTGCGCTCCCTTTTTGATGTCCACGATATCCGCCCGTTTGCGAGGACCGCTTCCGTATTCCAACTCACACTCATCCCCGATTTTCATTTCTGGTGGAATGTTCGCAACGGCAAGCCTTAGCACAGGGCCTTTTAATGGGTGGTCAACATTGCCAACCCTGATGGTTGGGCCGTTTGAAAATAGTTGTGACTGTACGGAACCCAGAACCGGATAGCTTTTTTTCTCCCCAGACTAAGCTGATGACATTCATTTCAAATCCTTTCCTATAATGGACACTACGAAATGTAGCACCACGAAACAGATAAGCACATTGGGGAATCCGTCAAGTGGCCATGGACCTTCTGTCCCTCGCGTTGCTGCCTCTTTAGACCACCGAAAAAAGCAATGATATCTTCAAGCTGTCAAAGGGGGACAGGAAGAAGTGGATATCGTAAAGCGAAAAATGGTAGACGGTTCTCAGGCGGTCGCCAAGAAAACCAGATCAACCAACGGAAGGGTTGCTATGCCAAGCAATCTCGGGTTCCACTATTTGTTGGTTCTCAATGTTGATCTAGGAAAATGGTGTGAAAGATATTGTCTTGAGCCTTATTGGGGTGAATGCGCCGATTGTGATGCCAAGTTGTACGTGGACCAACCCTTTATTAGTAAGAAAAGAAGAGGCTTGATATCTAGGCCCTGCTCATGCGGAAGCAGACATGTACCTTTTTCATTTATTGATCTTGGGTATGATGAAGTAAATCTCAATTACCTGGGAAAAGCAGTTGGAAGTTCCACTTCTCAAGTTTCTCAAGAAATGCTTTCGAAAAAGCGCCCGAAGCTAAGGCTTGTTGACAAATAGGATCAACAAATTTAATTCCAGGCAAATGTCTTCGAACATAGTATCTGCCTGGCTTATAGTTGACGAAAAGATTTCTGTCCGGATCTTGCTCCTTTCTCACTCTGTCCATTAGATTAAGTACGAACTTGGACAGTATTCGGGCTTCTTCTTTGGGGTCATCAATTTTATATCTGGTAAATTTTACTTTGTTGATACTGCCCCTTTCAATAAGATAAACGATATCAATTCCAGCACCAGAGATTGCTCCCTCCAGAGTATTCTGATCCTTCTTGTGGATAATTTGAATGTGCTTCAGAACGGCCTCTGTTTTGCATTTTCCGTCTATGATCGGTACCTGTTTTGATTTTCTCAAATGCATGTTCTCGTACTTAGCGTCCATGTAAGTGGAGAGGTGATCAAACAGTTCATTGAATTCTGCTGGTTGTAAGATAATCTGCGAACCACTCATTGTACTGCTCCTTCTCTTAGTGCCATAGAAACCGCCCAGGCCCTATGGATAATTATGCAACGGTACCATTTGTAATCACCGAAGGAAGTGCTATTTCTCTGACAAAGGCGAAATCTACTACTTCTCGGATGGTATTGCAGCCGTCCGATTATACAATGCTCTGGACGGTTCCGAAGACTCAGATGCTTGGCTATTACTTGGGCCAGATGGGCAACCCATTGCGGATATTACGCAACCCGAAGCCGATGAAGCGTATACTTGGCAATACTATCAAGCAATCGAGGACTTCCAAAACGACCCTGACAAAGACATGATTAGAGATTATCCCTCAGAAGAAGACCTAGCACAATTTGATATTGCAACAGGCACAGTGGATGGAGATGAGAACATTTTCGAAGATCAGAAAATGAAGCCCAATCAAGAATCATTGCCCCCTCTTTAGAATCCCGACAATTCCTTTCCTATACTTGCCTTTGAGACTAGCAACGGAGGTATTTCATGCGTTTAAGCATTGGTGATAGCGGGATTAGCAGAATTGCTCAAGCGATACAGCAACAACAAGGCCTGCAAATAGTAGATGCTTCTCCAGAGGGCGAGGATGACGTTTACTATTTCTCTGACGATATGGTCATGGTTGCGACCAATAATGCTTGGGATGATCCGGACATAGGACAGGTGTGGCTAGTACGGGTCTACAATCCGGATGGGTCATGGAATATGGAGCCAGAATCCTATCTTGAGCATTTGCAACAACAGGATAGCGCCGGTACAGTCCCTAAAAGGGAAGAGGCTATTTCCACAGATTCAGAATGGATTAGTAAGTTCAGGTCGGAAATTCCAGAAGTGAAGAGGCAATATGATGAGGATAAGAAAGAGCAGCATGAACAAGAAGGCGAAAAACTAGACCAACCTGAGAACGTGCGTTTCTAATTACTTGGAGGACCTTCTCTCAAATATTGATCAATTGGATCTGGTTCGCTGGGAGTCTTAGGATACTCAAGTTCGGCGGGTTTTTCCTTGGTAGATGATTTTGCTTTGGACTTCTTCTTGGTTACCTTTTTCTTTATTTCAGAACTGCCCTTTTCGATTTCTGGCACTTGTGTTGGGTTTGAACTTAATGCTGGGCAACAACGTTCATCACCGGGACATCCCTTGCCTTGTGTCTCTGTGTATGTTGCCCTGGAAAGGCAATGCTTCCATTTTGCGCCAGCAGTTTCCTTGTTCATGCATTTGTAATCACCCCAATTGCCAATCACGCGGGGTTCGCTGGGAGAATAGAAGGCGTTTCCACAATCGGTAGTTCTATCCAAGTCAAATCTGTCCCAATTGAGAAGGAATATTAGATCAGCCAAAAGAAACATCACCCCAAGCGTGAAACTTATATAGGGGGACAAAGCCCCAAACAAGGAACCACCAACTCCGCGTTGTCCGCGCTATCCTGGCACTGGCTTGCGGAGATCTCCATGCCGTCGATCCCGTTGCCGCCGCCGCCGTTGTCACACCCGACCAGCACGAACAGGCCCAGCCCCAGGGCAATCCCCCGCTTGTTCATGGAAAACCTCCGATTTCTGCGAATTTCAGAGATCATCCGCCCATGATGGAATCTTGTCAAGCACAGCCCGCCTTTGTCACAGGTGTACCCGTTGACAATTTCTTGGGTTCTGCGAGGCTGATTTAAACAATTCACAAGGGGGCTAAAGATGGGGCTCATGAAATCACAAATAGATATTGTTCAGGCTTATGCAAGCAAAAACATCAAAGCGTGCCACAATTGCAAAAGAACTCTATTATCTGTGGGGGATGTTGTTCCAGCAAGCACACATGTCCCTGGTGCAGCGCAGCTTTCTGGGAAGAACGTCACAATGGTTCAAATTGTATGTATGGATTGTGGGTATGTTCATTTGTTCTCAACTCTCTGCGTAGGAATTCCAGAAGTCTAATAATTTGGATTTGGTCCTGGTAGGTGTATCCAATTTTTGAAATCCTCTTCTACAACGGGCACCCATTTGTAGTTACCCGGCTCCCCAATCCTTTTCTTCATCCACATTGGATAGTTGTATTTGGGTTTTTCCTTCTCGTTTTTGGGATCTTCCAAAACCTCTTCTTTTATTTCTTCATTGAGTTGTTCGTCCATTTTCGTTTCCTCCTCGTATCCTTATTGTACGATAGAAAGAGTCGGAGAATTAAAGGGACAGAGAGAAGGGAAGGCGGGAAGATTGACTAAAAATGTAGCCACAACGGAATTGGCTAATTTTGAGTCAAGCTGGGGGTGGACTAGGGAATTTTGGGTCAAGTGGGTATTTTGAGGCAAAGCCATGCCAACGACTGAAGATCTCACTCTTATGGGCAAATTGTTAGAGTCTACGGGTATGTCCGGTTTTTCTTTCTAGCTAACAGCTCGCCTTTCCTTCCTATCTTATTTACATATTTAACCTTCCTCTTTAGGAAATACAAACGGATTAAATCTATAATCGTGCTTGAATACTGCAAAGGTATAAAAGCATTGTTCCATAAAACCGCAAAAGCTGAGATTCTAGGAATTTCCACGGCCCAAAAGACTTGGGAAAAAACCGCTAGTGGTAAATTTGCCAGTTTCTTTATGGACCAGGGAAACTCACTTAATGTTGAAGCTGCTTTAGATGCGGTAGCTGACACCTACAAAATCAGTAGAGATCCTTCCAACTACCTTTTTATTCCTGCCAGAGCTAACAGTGCTGATAGACCAAATGAAAACCAAGATGGCTGGAAAAGGGAAGAACTGCTAAGGTTCGACCCCATTATCGGGCGCAGGATTTACAGTACCTACACACTGAAGCCACACTTTGTAAATCACAACGCATCTCGTTATCAACTGGCTCGCGGTGTTTTGCTGGATGCTCACTACAATGATGCTAATCCGTTTACTAATGATGAGCGACGTGAATCAATTAAGAAAGCAACCGGCAGAGATTTCGACAATGATGAATTCGTCGAAGTTCTAATTGCTGTAGATACGACTAAAGATCCCAATTTGGCAGAAGCATATAAGAATGGTTCGGTTTACAGATTCTCTATGGGTTGTGACGTAGAGGCGACCGAATGCTCTGCGTGCGGTAATGTTGCGTCCACTGTTCTCCAGTTTTGCCCATGTGTTCGCGCAAAGCATTCGCGCAAAGCAGTAAAGTGGGCGGATGGCAGTATGCGCCCAGCATTTGAGTGGTGTGTTGGGACAAGATTCGCGGAACTTAGCGCAGTTGATGATCCCGCTGATAAAGACGCTGAGATTCAAGAGGGCTTGCTAGGTCTTGTAAATAGCAAGGTATCTGCGCTTCAGATGAAACAGGATTTGTCTAGTTTTGTGATTAAGAATGCCGGAAATATTCCAGCCAGTCTTGCGCCATTATTTGAGCGTTTGCTGACTGACTAAAGGAGCACTCATGGACCCGAAACTTTCTCTATTCGAAACGGTTAAGAAGCTACATGAAGCGGGTACAGTGAAGCTCAGTACGTCAGAGCTTAATGAGATTTCCCGGCAAACGGCTGATCTCATTAATCGTTCAATCAGGAACAAGAAAGCTGCCAAGATGCCAGAAGGTTTTGAAGATATTCTTGGGCAGTTGTCGGATAGCAATCCAGAGGAAGCTTACAAGGTCGTATTGGAATTCCTCAAGGATAAGGGAATTGTGAAAGATACTGGGGAAGACAAAGAAATGCCCGGTATGGATATGGGTATGGACAAGCCGGATATGGGGATGGATATGGGTAAGAAGCCTGACATGGGTATGGATAAGCCCATGAAGGACGAAATGTCTGGTATGGATAAGGATATGGATAAGGAGCCCAAGGAAGATAAGCCCGGTAAGGACAAGGAAGACAAAGATTTCCCCGGTAAGGATCTTCCCGGCAAGGATAAAGGCGGTTTCCCAGGCAAGGGCAAGGAAGACGGCAAGGGCAAGGGTCCATTTGGTGGCAAGGGCAAGGGCAAGGATGAGGAAAAAGGCGAATCCAAGGACCATGAAGAGTCTGAATCTCCAAAGGAAGAGAAGGAAGAGCACGAAGACAAAGGTGGAATGGAAAAGGAAATGCCTTTTGGTAAGGGTGCTCAGGCTGAAGTTGAACCAGATCTGAAGGACGAAGCTGACGAAGATAATGAAAAAGGTAAGGGCCGGTTGAAGGAACTCCAGAAGAAGGTTGAGGCTACTCCAGCTACTACTTCTGTTGAGTCGATGGGCATGATGGAAGAGAAGAAGGGTTCATACAAGGTTCTTATTACGGCAGAGCGGAATATTGTTGCCCAGCAGGTTGGCAAGGGGCCGCTATTCCATGCAATTCCAAGTCCTGAATACAAGCGCAATCCAACAGCGCTGAAGGCTCTTGCTAACCAGATTATGGGGCTTCTAATGTATCAGGGACCAAAGGCTGCTGCGGCAAAATGCGGCGCTGTTCTACTTGCTGGTGTTGATGATGATGTTCAGACAACTGGCGATATGGAAATTGGCAAGAATACCAAGAGTGTTACGGATGACGCAACTACAGTAGATGTAGAAGGGGTTGCTGCTCCCGCAACTTCGACTCTTGATGATCCAGATAATGATACCCAGGAAGATCCAGAGAAGGTTAATCCAACAAATCGTGAAGGTATGCTGAGTGCTTATCGCGCTTCTAAGGGTGTTGCTAAGTATGAAGTAATCAAGCGGGCGGATACCTCGATTGATGATCCGGAAACAGTTAATGCAGAAAAGCCGGAAGAACCCCCAAAGAAGGTTACGGAAGGCGCTGAGAATGAGACTGAGGAAGATCCAGCAGAGCCCAAGACAGATACGACTGAGGGTGGCGAGGTTGACTTCCAGAGCGTTGAAGCCAGTTACCGTAAGCTCTATTCGTCTAGGGCTAAGAAGGCCACTGAAGAGGCTATTAACGCCTTTACAGACAAGTTTATGTCCAGCATTAGGATCGCATCTTCAAGGATGCGGCTAAACCAGGATGCTCACCCCTTCAAGATTGCTGCTGCCGATGTTCTTCTCAGCGATGAAGTAGAATTTACCGATGGTGATAAGTTCTGCCCAATGGATGCCAGAACAGCAAGTGAATTGATTGAACTTATTGCGTCAGAAGGTCATGACGCATTCGTTAATCATCTATTGGAGCGTTCAGCAGCACTTATGGAAAAGGACGCAAGCTATTTGAAGGATGTTGAGTCAGATCTGAAGACACTTGTTCCAGTATCTATTGATGCTAGTGGCAAGACAGCCGGTGTTAGGAAGAATTCAAGCCTTCGTGAGAGGGCAGTTGATGGTTCATTGTCTGAAACCAGGGCTCCAGTTCCGCGCCCTGAACGGAATAACAAAGGAATAGAGATTCGCAATGCGTTTAGCGGGAACAAGCTAGGTCGTAGACTTAGTTCGCTACAAGGATAAGTGCATTGAAGTCTCTGAATCGAAAGGAGGGTCGCAATGGCTGACCCGCGCATGAGTGCATTCCAGATCTCTAGCCGAGCAATCGGTATTGATCGGAAGCGAAGTGTCCTGAAGTCAGATCCAGGCTGGTATGTAGCCGATCCGACAACGACATTCCGCGCTGGTATGCTTGTTAGCTTGGATGCTAATGAGCGTGTCACCCGGTGTGTTGGAACCGACGTACTTGGTTTTTCGCTGTATAACAATACAACGACCGAGTATGCAACTGTTACTGGTGAATACGTCCAGCTCAATGGCGTAGTTGCCACTAACCTCAAGCACGCCAACCTGTTTTGGCCGCTAACTCCAGCGGTTCAGGGTCTTGGCGTCCGTGTTGCTGCTGCCTTGACTGGTGGTGCATATACGGAATCAACGGGCGTTAACAACGACTATTTGATGTCCTACGTCAATGGTACGATTACACGCATCGCTGGTGGCGCAATCGCAGACGGTGGTTATGTGTATGTAAATTACATGTACCCACTCACGGAAGCCGACCTTGATTTCGAAGGCAGGAACTTCTGGAACCTGACTAACGACGTCAATGTCTCTGATGGCAAGTGTGCAATCGCTACAGATGCCACCACCATCTTCACCACGGCATATGACACCCATCAGACCTTTACCGTTAACCAGCTACTCTATGCTGGGACCACGGCTCAGGGCTGTGAAGGGCTTGTCACCACGACAAGCACTGGTGCAAATGCTCACATCGGGCGCGTTGTGCAGATCCCCACGGCTGCTGATCCGTGGCTTGGCCTACGTTTCGTTAACGTAGCGATTCTATAAGGGAGGTGCGTTATGAGTACATCTAATCCATACCGGAAACTAGCCGCTCAGAAGCGCCCCGCAGCCCCACAGACTGCCAAGCGTTCAGGAGTAGAAGTAGCCCCGAAGACTCGCCTTGCTTCCAAGCGGGATGAGTCTCTGTTCGAAGCCAGTGGTAAATTTAACCCACAGAGTTATGACCACGGCAAGACCGCAGGCACCAATCGCCGGATGTTCGACAAGAAGGGCGAACTCAATGCTGTAGACCGCAAGGATGCAATGGTTCAGATTAGTCACCTCCTCAATGAAGTGACCAAGAAGAACGCAGGCAACCTCCAGATGCGTAAGGCCACTGATGAGTCAAAGATCACCAAGGAAGCCCGTAGGGACATCCTTGCTGCGGCTCTCTCCGGTTCAACTGATTCAGAGGGTTTCCGTGTTGTAGGGCAGGAACTAGCGCTTCCAATTAAGGCGATTCTTGATTACGAGGGTTTTGCTCGTAAGATTTATCGCGTCCGCAAGCTAGCTCAGGCTGAACTGTTCCGTATTCCACTCGACATTCGTTCGACTGCATGGGTAATTGGTCAGGATGGTCAGACTCCCGAGAGCCGCATTAAGACCAAGTGGATTACCCCGAGCGAATTCAAGATCACGTCGTTCCCGAGCGTTGATATCATGGACATATATCACTACAATTTTGATGTGCTTGATAGAGCACAGGATACAGCACGTCAGGAAATCGAACTCGCGGAAGACAAGGCGGGTCTTGCTCTAATCGACCGCGCTTCCACAGTTGAGAATGACGCCGTTCTATTTGGTACCCTCGGTGTTTCCGCTTTCGAAGACATCCGGTATCAGGTTGAGCGTCACCGGTTGATCGTAGAGAACTTCATGATCAATCGTCAGGAACTCAGTGACATCGTAAAGACCATGAGCACCCAGGTTGACATGGTTACCGAGCGCGAGTTGCTGTTGGCCGGTTACATCGGCACGTTCATGAACGCACAAATTCTCACCGCCGCAGGCACGGGCGTTGAGGAAGTAGTTCCCGCAGGCACCGTTTACGCGGTAACTGGCGCAGACTATATGGGCGAAATGGGCGTTCGTGTTGAGCTGTTCTCAGAGTCCTACAACAAATACGCCATGCAGGAAACCGTTAAGGGCTTCGCATTCTGTGAAATCCTTGGCTTTGGTATTCCGAATTCGCGTGCTTGTGCGAAGGGGACCAAATAGTTGATGGTTGGCCGGTAGGTGGTTTAGGCCACCTACCGGCATTACCTACCTGAAAAGGTAGAGCTTGGGCGAAAACCCTGTCGTGGATGAAAAGCATACTAGAATTTCTGTTGTTGATGAACGCAATTGCTTTCTATCATACACACATCCCGCTAGGGCTCGTAAGTTATTAAAAGACGGAGAGGCCGAAGTGTTTTCGACTTCCCCTTTTACAATCCGTTTGAAACGGAGATCCCTGGAGGGTACAATGACTGCAATCACTAATTTCACTGAATATTTCAAGGAAGAGCGCGACATCTATGTTCAGAATAAGTCTGACCGGCTTATTTCGCTAGAATTCCAAGTGTCGGGAGATCGCAAGGAATCACACCGGTTGGCTAGGACACTTGATCCGGTCAATCTGACTCAGTACATTCCTTTCAACGCTATCAAGAATAGCACAGATCTCAGGAATCTGTCAAATCGCCAGCCACCGGCAATTGTTTTCCTTTCTGAAGAGGAATACAAGGCTTATTTCCAGCAGAAGGCGGCAGCGCACCAGACTACAATTGATGAGGAAATTTCTCGTTCCAATGAGAAGCATCGTTCAGTTGTAAACCGGACTGCCTTCAAGCCGATGGAAAAGATGACGTTGGCAGAAGCCGAGAAGGAACTGACCAAGCCTACGCCCCTGGAAGAGCAACTAACTCCTCGTGTAGTTGGGCTATGCTCCAAGGTTGGTGCGGATATTAAGGAAGCCGAGATGCTTCCTGCCCGCGATTTCATTGAGGAGCTAGAAGCTATCGAAAAGACGCTAACTCCTGCCGATCTTGAATTCATTCTAGTTAATGGTTATCACAAATCGGTCAAAAAGTGGGCACAAAAGCGTCTTGAGGGCGGTTCTGCTAAAGAAGAATAACCCACAATAAAGTCCCACAGTTTAGTCTTCCAAACAATTTTATCGTACAATGCTCATATAGTTAGCAAAGGCCAAAAACCATGCAATATTCTGAAAAAGTTCACGAAATCTTCATTATTGGAAAAGTAGGCGCATCTACTAAATTATGGTTTCAACCCAGTGGCGAACCAATTGAAAATTTCACTGTTGCCGTTAATTCCAAAGGTGTCCCAATGCCTGGTGGTTTCACCATTGATTGGGAAATTCTATATGGGGGTAATTGGTTAACGGGTGTGCCATATTCAGACACTGCTACACATTCTGGTGGTCGCGTAATTTCCTCTGGCTCTTTTGCTCTTGGTTTAGAAGTGGCTGAAATCATCTATAACGGCCCACTAATTCTTCCGACAAATCGCCGTAAAACTGTTTACAAATCTGACGGATCTCCCAACAAAACTGGTTGGGGCGGCTTCCCATTACTAGCCAGATTCACCAATAACGACATTGACGACGTAACTTTAGTGGTAACTTTCATTACAAAATCTTTGTCCCTTTATTAGCGAAAATTTATACAAGCCCTTTAAGAGTCCCAACGAATTTTAAGGTAGACTAAACTAAGGAAAATTCTAAGGAGGAAATCTCTCAAATGCAATATATCGAAACTACGAAAGAAGTGACAATGACGGCTGCTGGCGGATTAGCGCCCGTAGTTCGTGTATGGATGGACCCCAGTGGCGAACCTTTCCGGGATATTAATATTTCAGTTAGCTCATCCGGTGGAGCTTTGCCTGCTGGTGGAGTTACCTGGGCTGTATATTATGGAGGTGCATTTACTGGCCCACTTTATGTAGATACTTCAACACATACCGGTGGAATTCTTCAAGCAACTAACCTTTTTGCTGGTGCTGCTGAAGTTGCTACAGTAATTCACACAGATACCGACATTTTCCCTTCCAATCTTCGCCAAAGAAATATCCATGTAGAAACTGCCCATACTCTCAAGGGCTATGGCGGATTTCCTATTGTTCTCGAATTGACAAATAATGCTGCTGTTGCTGTTACTCTAATTGCATCTCTGGTTGCTCGTACAGTTTCAATTCCATAATGGAAAGGAAAATTCCCATGCTCAACTCAATCATTCTCGGTTTCAAAAAGGTATTTGGAAAAGACACGACTTGCAGACTTCCTTCTAAAGATGATTGTCCCTTTTCACACAGGTTTGCGAATATTGATAATGAGTTGGAAAAAATTGGTAGTAAACTTGGGGAGCTTCAGCAAGAAATTGGTAAGCTTCTAGATAGGGAGTAAACAAAATGGCAACTGACACTTTAACTATTGCAGGAACATTCACATATGACGAAGCTCCTGGGGGTCCGGAAGTTTCTGGTATTCTAGGGTCACCAGTAATTACGCCAACTTCTACAACGGGGCCAACTCTAGATTACAATGAATCAATTGGCAATGTTGCGGTTCTTGCTCCTGCTGCAATTTACATTATCAATTTCGGATCATTAGCTGAAGCGGATTGGCTATACATTGGAACGGATCAGCCAGTAACAGTTAAATTGAACGGCAGTGTTGATACAATTAGTTTGATTGCTGGTGGATTCATTGCTATTTACAAAGGATCAATCACTGCGGCAACTATTACTTGTGGTCCTGTTGGCGCAAAGGTGAAATATCTTCTGTTAGGTGATTAACATTTAGGCATGGGTTGATGGCTAAATTATACAGAACTTGTAAGGTAAAGTTGGGGAAATCTCCTAAACAGGAGAAAAAGCTCAAAACTACTTTGGAGTTATTACGGCAGTTATATAATGCTGCTTTGCAACAGCGGCGCGAAGCTTGGGTGAAACAGCACGTATCCTTAACGGAATATGATCAACATGCAGAGCTGACTAAGGTGAGAGCAGACGATATAGAGTTTAGAAACATTCCCGTTGAGACTGCGAGACTTACATCATTGCATCGACTTGCCTTAGCTTTTCAGAAGTTTTTTAATAGATTGAAACGTGGGGAGAAGCCGGGGTATCCTAGATATAAAGGGGTTGATCGGTTTAATACTTTATTTTATGGTCGAACTGGCTGGAAGATAGATGGAAAAAAACTTATTTTGGTTAATGGTAAAGACCCTATAGTGCTAAGAATGAGAAATAGTATTTATTTAGCGGGTAAAATAGTTGGGTTTAAGTTAGTAGAGCGGGCAGGGCGTTGGTGGGCGCATTTTCAAATTGAGATGGGGGATATTCCGGAAAAAGGGGAAGCAAAAAATAGTGTTGGTATTGATGTTGGTATTAAAACTTTTGCAACATTGTCAGATGGATCTGAGGTTGAGCATCCCCATTTTCTAGTTAACGCTTCTGCCAAACTTAAAGAGGGGCAGAGAAATTTGTCTAGAAAGACAAAAGGCTCAAATAATAGGAAGAAGGCACAGGAACGTCTCGCTCGATTAAATGAGAATATAGTAAATCAACGAAAGAACTTTATAAATCAGGTTGTTTCGGATTTAGTAAAAACGTATGACGGTTTTGTAGTGGAGGCGCTGGATATAAGAAGGATGATGTCTACGAATAGCGCTCCCTCAGGTTTGGGTAAGTTTGGTCTTCCCGGTTTAAAGAGGGGGATTATAGATTCGTCTTGGGGTGCATTTGCTCTTCATCTGGTCAGTAAAGCGGAAGAAGCTGGCTGTCCGGTTGTTTGCGTAAATCCTAGAGGAACTTCACAGATGTGTTCCGGATGCGGGACAACAGTAAAGAAAGATCTTGGTTCTAGAATGCATGATTGCCCTGTTTGTGGTTTGTTGCTAGACAGGGATTTAAATGCGGCCAAGAATATTTTTGCTTTAGGAAAAAACAACCTGGGGCACAGGTTGACGACTGATAGTACAGCTTTTAGCTGTGCCGTTGGCGCGGAGGCTTTTTGATAATGAAGAGTTATGCCCAGAACATGATCGAGTTACAAAAATCACCTTTTGGTGTGACTATATTGGGTTTTGTTAAGGGGGAACTATGCTTATAAAATCCGGAGTTGAGGTTCCTTCTGTCGCTCAGATGATCGAATTGGTTCGTGAGAATGCTCATAGACGCATTGATGTAACTATTTTAGACTCTAATGGGAATCCGGCTGATATTGTTGAAGAGAAAATGTCAACTGGTGATCCAAGAGGTGAATTGGATCTTGAAATAACGGATATTTCTGGAACTGTTGTCTATTCAGAAAGCTATTGGCCAAAATCCAATCCACCTAAGACACGGATTAAGCATTCGGCCATTGGTGCTTATTACCTTAACTATGGCGCTGAAGCTAATGAAACAACTCCAACAGGGACTTACCTATTCAATTGGCACGCAAGAATTACAGATACTTCTGAGGACATGTATCGAACACAGGTTGTCGAAGTAGTTTCTCCAAGGGTTCTGTCATTATTGCCAAGATTCCGTCTTATGATTGATAAAACGGTTAAAAGGATTATGCCGGAAAAGGATTGTTTTCTTGGATATACTGATGGGATGCTCATTTGTTATTTGACAATGGGCTTGCACATGTTGAACGAGTATGAGCCCTATCCAATGTGGTATTCAATTGAGAATTACCCGTTGGAATACCATAGTGATATCCTGATGAAAGCGGCTTTGTATGTTGGGGTAATTTCTCAGACAATGTTTGCAATTGATACAGATGTTCCTTCATTTAGTGATCAGGGACATTCATTTGTACTTCAACATGCTACGCCACTTGCCGCAATGGCGCAGAATTTGCGAAATGAGTTGGATAAGCTGATTCCAATATTCAAGCTCAAGTTTGTGGAATCTGGTACGGTATCTATAGAACTTCGAATGAACAGTGCATATTACGCGATGCTGAGTTCTGCTCCTGGTGGTTCATTGTTCAGGAATTTCTGGCTGTCTACGCCGAACTAATGAAAACCACGCTTAAAATAGATTTACAAAAGCTTGAGAAAATGGACAACATTAAATTCTTCAGATTACTAGATGAAAGTCGTTGGCAAAAGCTGATTAATACTATGAAAGACGCAGCGAACAATAAATCCATTGAAGAATTGATGACAGAATTGGTAGAGGATGGGAAGTAATGGGCTGGAGTGACGCCACAGGATGTAATGGAAACGGAAGTACGGCTGCGGGCTACTGGGGACGCGATATATACCGTAGAGTCCTTGCTGAAGAAGAACAAGCTCGCCAACGCTCTTTGCTAATGGATGAAATACGTGCTGGCGGTATTCGCTCGTACCTATGGCAACCCGTGAAAACTGGGGACAAATGCGCTTGCTACAAAGAAAGCAATCAGCAAGCGGATCGCAAATGCTATAGTTGTCATGGAATAGGCTTAGTTCCTGGATTTAAGAAATTCGGGTTTAATACTCTTTGGCTATCAGCTTCAGATACTACAGCAACTCTTATTGATACTGAGGCAACGATAGGTTTCAAATCCTCGGATGTGCAAATTAGCGATGGGTATCTAATGGGTGAAATAGTTTCCCCAGATTTTACTTTTTCTAGAACAGCTTTTGGATCATTTTGGGAAACTGATGTTCACTATACAATAAGGGACTCAGCAAATTCAGATGTTGTGGTTAAATATTCGCTGAATGCTGGTCATACTTGGGCAGATATTTCAACATTGGCTACGGTTAATCCTGTTAGTGGTACAATAAGGTTCAAGGCAATTCTTACGCGGGATACAGTAGATATTCTCAGCCCCTTTTTTGATATTGTCCGTGCAAGGTATGCGACGATTCCTTTAGAGAATGAAGTAATTGCTGGCGAGTATAGGCAAGGTCCATTTATCCTTGCAATGCGCGATATTCCATTTAGGCAGGTTAAGAAGCAAGACTGGGGAGATTTGCCAGTTAGTGGGAATGAGCATTTTTGGAGCGCGGGTTTGGCAGACTTTGACCCTTCAATTACCAGAGGTTCATTGGACGAATTGATAACTGGCTCTTGCTTTATCGAATTCATGGATGGTGCGGTTGCGGGCACAAGACATGTAATAACCAGTTGGCAAAATTCTGATCCTTTCTCGTATATTTTAGTGTCGCAGACTTTTACAACAAGGGTTGCGGATACGGTAGGTCCGTATTCTTTGGTTTGGTAGGAGCGGGCGTTATCCTTTTGAGAAAAACGTGGAAATAAGGATATGTTTAGGACAAGTAAAGTTAAGTTAGGGCGATCTTATAAGCAGGAAGCTTTACTTCTTTCTGTGCTGGAATCTTGTAGGCAGCTTTACAATGCAGCCTTACAGCAAAGGCGGGAGGCTTATAGTAGACAGAAAGTTTCTGTTTCTCTTTATGAACAGTATGGGGATTTAACTGACCTTCGTGCGGATGATCCAGAGTTTAAACTTTTGCCGAGTGAGATGACGAGATTAACCTCTCTCCGCAGGTTGGATCTTGCCTATGTTAGTTTCTACAGAAGATCAAAAGCAGGAAAAAACCCAGGTTTTCCGAGATTTAAGGGTAAGGGTAGATTTGACACGCTGATTTCTGGTCTTGGGGGCTGGAAGATTGAAGGAAAGAAGTTAATTATCAAAGCAGGTCCAACACCTATTGTTCTGACTATGAGGAACAAGATTCACAGGGACGGGGAAATCAAAGGTCTTCGAATCGTCAAGCGCCAAAATCGCTGGTGGGCGGATTTTCGGATTGATGTTGGTCCTGCTCCTGCTGTCAAAGCTCCTAGGAATGAGGTTGGGATCGATGTTGGTTTGAGGACCTTTGCTAAAATGTCCGATGGGAAAGATATAGATCATCCCCATTTTCTAAAGAAAGTTCTTCCCCAGGTAAAAGAAGCTCAAAGAGATTTAAGTTCCAAGAAAAAAGGATCAAACAATAGGAAAAAGTCCAAGCAAGTTCTTTCGCGCATCAGCGCGAAAGTTGCTAATAAGCGCAAAGATTTTATATTTCAAACTGTTGCTGCTCTAGCTAAAGAATATGATGGTTTTAAAGTTGAGAAATTGAACATTGTTGGGATGCTGGCTTCAACACGTCCAGCCCCAGAAGGGATGACAGAGAAAAACACCCGTTCTATGAGACGAAACATAATGGATGCTTCCTGGGGGATGTTTATAGCTCAACTGAAAAATAAAGCGGAAGAAGCTGGTTTTCCGGTTGTGCTAGTTAACCCAAAGGGCACAAGTCAGCACTGTTCGGATTGCGGTACCCTAGTGCGTAAGGCACTAAATATTCGCATTCATGAGTGTCCTGTGTGTGGCTTGGTTATGGACAGAGATGAGAATTCAGCCAGGAACATCTTACAAGTTGAAAACGACCTGGGGTGCAGGTCGGTGCCTAAAGATACAGGCACGGAGGTTACATGTCAAGATGAGAACCACACCCGATGGTGATACGAAACGTAGTGCGGAATTTTAATAGGTAGACAAAATGTCCAGAGAAGACCTTACAGAGAGACAATACATAGAAACTGCCCCCTATGACAGCACAGATCCGCCAAGGTTTGGGCAGCTTATTGAGACGGCCAAAGACGCATTTATGACGGAATTGCGGTCATATTTCCAATATATTTCGACAGATGCAGCATATAAATTGAGCGAGATTCCCACAATAAACAAATACAGTCGTGGAACTACTGCTCCCGGTATTGCTGAAGGAGATCTCGAAACCATTACGAAAGTAATGATGTCGTATGCGGATACTTCAGATAAATTTCCAATGATTGCTATTACTTCAGCAACCTCGCGCGAGAAGCGTCTAGGCATTGGAAATAATTTCGTGGATCATGTACAAGATCCCCCGCGTGTAGAAGGTACAAAAGCTGGTCCTTTTGCTTTGACCGATGGTTGGACACTCACCCTGACAACTGTTCCACGGGGCTTGGTTGAAAATACAACAACTTCAACCATTACTTTTAGTAGTATATTATTTGCCACAATAGGAGCAGCTACAATAGATGCTGTAGTTTTGGCAATAAATGCACAAGCACTTTACTATACCGCTTCTGCGACCGTAGATGGCTATCTGAGGCTCACGGCTGGGGGGCCTTGTGCAGAGGGCACCCCCAACATTATAACCATTACAGGGGGCACTGCGGCTTGTTTAACGGCATTTGGGTTAACTGTTGGGCAAACGGACACATATCTTAATACCGCAAGACCGCCAAAGAACAGATATGGCACTATGGCGGAAATGACCATAAATATTGATGTAATTACTGACGATTTAAATGAACGTGGGGAGATGAGCGACCTTGTTCAGACATTTTTTGGTTTCTGGATGGAAAAAAGGCGTTTTCAGTTTTTGGGTAGGTCCTATTTTGACGACGCAGTGACACCTGCTGAGTGGTACCACATAATTTTCAAGGGTGAATTTAGCTGGTCTGGGGAGATAAATGTTCCCCGGTTAGGTGGGGAGCTTTACGATTATATCTATGCGAATCGTGGTTCTATCCCAATTTTGATAGCGGATTACATTGATAGGCCATTGACTACGGTTCCTATTTTCTTGAATAGCACGGATGTTGTGTGGACTACATCATTGCCCGATGGGGATTATGGGGTGTTGAGTAAGAATTTCAAAAGAATTGGCTAGGGTCTTCAATGGGCCAACTTTTTTGATGTTATACTGTTTTGAAATGTAGGAGGTCTAAATGACTATTGCAATCAGCACATATACAGATCCAGGGGTTTACCAAGCAGAGGTAATTGAGCCGGGTTCTGTTTCTACTAATTTTGAAAGAACCCCTTGTGTCGTAGCCATTGCGCCACGTACAAGGCGTGTAACGAATGAATCTATCGTTCGTGGCAAGGTTTTTGCTGAGACGGTAGCAGGTTGGTCAGGTTCTACGCCATACAGAGCAATATTGACTTATACTTCGAACCGCGATAGAAATAACGCAATTCTTTACCAAAATGGAAATGCTCTTGGCTTAGGAGATTGGTCGTTTATTCCTGCTACAATCAACAATTCAGCAACTCCTGGGACACCGGTTAATACGACTGTTACAACGATTCCTGCTTATTTGTTGGGCGGTAACGGGGCAACGGCTGTTCTTTTAACTTGGACCGTTGTTGGCGACGGTGAATTTACTATTTCTATTGATGGTGTTGTCTATAACGTTCTTGGGCTGAACTTTGGTGCTTGCGCGAATATGAATGATGTGGCGACGGTTATTCAAGTTGGTATTCGGGCTTTGACACCAACCCACTTGGAAACTTGTACATGGTCTGTGGATCATTTTATTGTTTCTTCAGTAAGTGTTGATCCGTTTGTTTCCGATGTTAGTGTGACTTCGGCTGTTCCTGCTGGTGCGGGTACCGATATTTCCGGTGCTGGCGGCACAGCTTTCATGGATTCCGATGTTGGTAATGGTACGGAAATGCCTCCGGTGTCCAGCGGCACTCGGTATTTCACTCTGTCTTTGGATGGAAAGAAAGCACTTGCTGTAGCTTTGACAAGCGGCATTTCAACCCCGCTTACTACTATTGCGACGGACATCAATACAGCTTTGAACGCCAGCCCAATTTATGGTGCAACATATGCTACTGTTGCGAGTACCTACGCTACAACGAACCCGAACGACACATTGAAATTGACGTCGCCCACAACAACGTCCGCTTCTGATATTAAGATTTTCCTTTCTCCTCTTACGGATGGGGCTTCCGTAATTTCTAGTGGTTCTTGGGTTCCATCAGCCACTACTGGGATTCAGCCAAATTCTACGGTTGAAATAATTGATGCTTCTTACATTTCGGGGGCTACGTATACAATTGAGTATGTAACGGTTGAAACGGTTGAAGATCCATTAGCGGATACAACTGTAACTGACACCCTTAGCAATATCGTGGTCACGGGAAGTTATCCAGGTTCTTCTTCATTTGTGAAAAATCAGGACTACGAAAACGGAGCTACCGTTACAATTGACTGGAATGTGGCTGCTTATTATCATGCTGCTAATGTGACAGCAACGGTGGCTGGTCCTTATACACCCGTTCTAAATATTAGTGACCGGATTACTTTCTCTCTTAACGGGTTGGCGGCAATTACAGTTACTTTTACGGCGGGTGTTGGTGTAACGGCGGCTACTTTGGCTGCGGAAATCAATGCCGCTCTAGCCGCAAGTTCTACATATGGTCCAGAATATGCTTGGACGGCTTCAAATAATGCGGGGTCTTTGAAGTGGGAAGTTAGAACACCTTTCCAGAGCTTCCCTGTAGAGCGCGGATATGACACTTCAATTATTTTCTATACCAACACCAGGAACGCATTTTCTCTATTTTTTGGTGCAACAACTCTTCCGTATGAAATTCGTGGCGCGGCATTACGGCCCTCTTTTGGTGATTCTTATTACTGCACCTACGATTACAACAGGCCAGCATCTAACTATTTAACTCCTTGGTTGGTGTATAACCCGGCAGAGCTTTATGGTTATTGTTCACCTTTGACGGTGTTGAATTATACACGGAACAAGCTGGCGATTGCTGGCGGCATTGCATTTGAAAACAGTGCATCCTCTTTGTGGCTGCAACAGATTAACGATTCAACGGTTCCTGGTACTCCAACTAGCACACAGATTCACACAGCAATTGATTCTTGCGAACAAAAGTCGGGAATTACCGATATCGTTGTCATTGATACTTCAACGGATACTGCGGTTTATTTGATGACCCATGTTGCTGACCAATCTTCTATGTTAAACAAGCATTATAGGCGCGGTTGGTTTGGGATGGCTAGAAGCACGGCGGTAGGTGATCCGGACACGGCAAATACGTTGGTGTATCGGGCAACCAGGACGCTACAACCGGGAAATACCTCTCCAGGACGTGGCAGGCTCATTCTAGTGGCCCCATCAACGGTGACTAGGACGGTTACTTTGGATGATGGCAGAGAGATTGATGTGGAAGTAGATGGGTCATATGTGGCTACCGCGATTATGGCTCTTTATACCAGTTTACCTTCACCTTCAGATGTTTTGATTAACAAGACAATCACCGGGTTCAAAATTGATGATTTTGAGACATATTTAACTGAAGAACGACATACTTTGGCAGGTAATGGCGTTTGTGTAGTTACCGAAGACGCAGGAAGGTTAATTCTTCTTGATCCTCTTACGACAGAAGCCGGTGGTGGCAAGGTTGTTTCGTTTGAGGAGCCAGCTTCTTCGGCGCAGAAAGATGCTGTAACTTCAACAGTTGATACTTTGCTATACAACAATGTGGTTGGTGTTGTCCCGGATGATCTTGCCGATTTTATCACAGATATTAAAAAGTGGATAATGTTGGCAATTATCGCAAATATCAATAATGGGACAATTGGGCCTTACAAGAATACTGATGGTTCTTCCAGGGATATTGACCCAAAAACGGACATTCAAGTGTTCCAGTCTTCAACAGACCCAAGGACGTATTTGTTCAAGTATTGGTATAACCTGAAGTATCCGGCAAAGAGATTCTTCGGTGAATACTCAGTGGATAATCCATTTTGGGCACCTGCTGCTTAAGTCTTTGGTGATTTAATTTGTGTCCCTTTAAGAAACCTACACAAGTTGGCTTATGATTAAGTGCAAGTAGGAGGATTTTAAATGACAATAGCAATTAGTGTTTATACCGATCCTGGTGTATATATTTCTGAGGTAATCGAGCCGGGTTCGGTTTCTGTTGTTTCAGAAAGAACCGGCTGCGTTGTAGCAATTGCTCCCCGTACTCGTAGGGTTACAAATGAGGCGGTTGTTCGTGGGAAGGTCTATGCCGAGACGGTAGCAGGTTGGTCCGCTGTTACTCCTTTTAGGTCGAATGTTGTAAATACATCAAACAGGGACCGTAATAATGCTGTTCTTTATATGAACGGAAACGCTCTTGGTTTGGGGGATTGGTCGTTTGCTCCTGCGATGATTGCTGGTGCTGCGGGAACACCTGTTACTACGGACGGCACACACCACAGTTTTACTGTTTCTTTGGATGGAAAAAAGGCTCTTACAATTGCTATTACCCCCGGTGTTATTCCCCTTACGCAAGTTGCTACGGAGATTAATGCTGCTCTTGCGGCCAGTCCTCTGTATGGTGCTACATATAATGCGGTTGCAACAACTTTTGCAACCTTGGCACCAAATGATACGTTGAGGTTAACTTCTCCGACAACCGGTACGGCTTCAGATATTAAGATTTTTGTTTCTTTGGACCATGATTGTGCTTCCATTATTTCTAATGCATCGTGGGCACCTTCTGCAACGGCCGGTGTTCAGCCCAATTCAATTGTAGAAGTAATTGATGCGGTTTATTCTTCAACGGCAACTTACACAATTGAATACGTGACTGTCGAGACGGTTGAAGATCCATTAGCGGAAACTTCTGCAACTGATACTCTCTCTAACATTATCCTTACTGGAAGTTATCCAGGTTCTTCATCTTATACGAAAAATCAGGATTATGAGAATGGCGCTACTACTACAATTGATTGGAATGTAGCTGCATATTATCATGCTGCAAATGTGACTGCAACAGTAATCCAAAACTATACTTTCGTTGCTGGTGTTAGCGACCAATTGAATTTCTCAATTAATGGTCTTACTCCAATTACAGTTGTTTTTGCTCCTGGTGCTACTACTGCGGCGGCGACTGCCATTATTATTAATGCAGCTTTGGCCGGTAGTGCTGTTTATGGTCCTGAGTATGCTTGGACAGCATCAGATTCTGGTGGCTATTTGAAGATGGAAGTTAGAACGCCTTTCCAGAGCTTCCCTGTTGAGCGGGGCTATGCTACTTCTCTTGTTTTCTATGCTGTGGCACAGAATGCTTTCTCACTGTTCTTTGGGGCGACTACCCAACCCTACGAAATTCGTGGCGCTGCGTCTCGGCCTGCTTTTGGCACATCATATTATTGTACATACGATTACAATCGGCCAGCAGATGATTACATTATTCCAACAAAGGTGTATAATCCAACGCAGCTTTATGCCTATTGTTCCCCGTTGACTATTGGAAATTATACCCGGAACAAGTTGGCAATTGCAGGTGAGATTGCTTTTGAAAATAATGCTCCTGCTTTGTGGTTGCAGCAAATCGACGATTCAACTGTTCCAGGTACACCAACGATTTCGCAAATTCATGCCGCAATTGATTCTTGTGAGCAGAAGTCTGGAATTACAGATGTAGTTGTTATTGATACGTCAACGGATACAGCAGTTTATTTGATGACTCACGTTGCGGATCAGTCGAGTATGTTGAATAAGCATTATAGGCGTGGTTGGTTCGGGATGTCAAGGGGTACAGCGGTTGGCGATCCCGATACGGCAGATACATTTGTATATCGTGCTACGCGGACGCTACAGCCGGGGAATACCTCTCCTGGTCGTGGCAGGCTCATTCTGGTGGCTCCGTCTGAGGCAGAGCGTACTTTGACGCTTGAGGATGGGCGTGAAGTCGATGTAGACCTTGACGGGACATACATTGCCGCAGCGGTTATGGCTCTGTACACGTCGCTTCCAAGTCCGTCTGATGTACTGATTAACAAGCTAATCACGGGCTTCCAAATTGACACTTT
>Ga0265297_10001025_pt1 | contig 70440 bp, 65 predicted proteins | sample Munlanlwell13791_FD_192502 | JGI IMG/M metagenome (GOLD analysis project Ga0265297, IMG submission 192502) | Leachate microbial communities from a municipal landfill in Southern Ontario, Canada - Leachate well 137-91 | ecosystem: Engineered > Solid waste > Landfill > Unclassified | place...
CCCGACCATCTCCTTAAGAGGGAGCTGCTCTACCAGCTGAGCTAACAGCGCAAAGTGCCCTCGGGAGGACTCGAACCCCCAATTACGCGTCCGAAGCGCGTCGTGTTATCCATTATACCACGAGGGCGACAATAAAATCATACATCTAAATTATCTTTCGGTCAATTAATTTTTCTTATAATTTCTTGACAATCGGTTTAATCTATGGCAATATTATTATACTTCTTAAGGAGGACTACCATGCCAAACAAGGCTAGTTTTTTCAAAAAGTTTTTTAATGTTCTCAACTATCTGAACAAAATTAAACACCTAAAAACTATCATTAACGACAAAGAAAAAATCATTAAAAGAAAAGAGCGAGAGATCGAAGAACTAAGAGAGGAAATTAATCGACTTCATTGTGGAGAACTGATCAGTATTCAATCTTTTGTTGATGCTGCCCTAAAGGGCATGACCGGCACAATCGAAAAAGAAAAAACTCCCCGCGACTCATAAAGTCAAGGGGATTTCTGTTTATGAAAGCCTAAAAAACCCCTATCAAATAATAAATTCCCATTCCCAATAAAACAATTGCCTCAATCAAATTCAACCATTTCATTGCTTTTCCTGACACAATTTTTATGTTCATGGTAAAAACCGCAATCAAGAAAACGACAATTTCATCTAGTATATAAAATAAAATATATATCAAAAGATATAAAATATATGTTGGCAAAGATAATTCTGCGTTTGCCATAACCCCTGCAAACAAAACCGGAACAACCGCAGAGCAAGGAAATTCAACAATCGTAATAATCGAAGCAAAAATAATAATTCCAATAATTATTCCCAAAATTCCGCCTGATTTTTGAAATGCCTCTTGAATTTTTAAAGATTGTCTGTTTATAATTTTATTTCCCTGACTATCGCAAACCAAATTTTGTTTTCTCGCTTTTAAAAATTGTTTTAAGAAATATACCGCGCCTAAAATACCCAAAACCCCCACAAAAACATTCATTATTTTCAACACCGGACTTAAATAATAAAATAATTGATACCATAAAAATATAAGTAAACCATAAATTACTGCGGTTACTAAAATATACAATCCGCCAAAAAGAATAATTCTTGGACGAGATTTTAAAATCAGCACTAGTCCCAAGATCATTATCAACGCCCCCAACGAACAAACATTGAATCCATCAAAAAATCCAAGAATTATCGCCTGCATTAATAAAGAATATTTGTTCAAATCAATCGTGCCAATTATTGGCAAATGAATTTTTCTTTCTTTTTCTTTCGGCGGCTGATAATTTTCCATTTGTCTCGTAATCGAGTCTTCTATTTTTTTACCAACTCCGTTTTCATTATCAAATCCCGGAAAAAATTCTTCTCCGACAAAAGTTAAGGGGACCAAACCAATATATTGTTCTAAATTATATTTATTACAAAAATCAATCAATTCCTTTCTGCAATCCGCCTCAGAGATAGAATGACGATTGAATTTTACATTAGGATATTTAACCTCTATTTTATCTAAAAAAGCATTTTCTGCTTTACAATGAATACATGTTTCGGAATAAAAAAAATTAATTTCTAATTTTGTTTCTACAGAATTTTCCGCTGAAGCATCAGCGAGAGCAGATGCAAAAAAAGGCGATACAATCGTCAACCCGATCAAAATAATTAAAAACAAATTAAATGTTTTTTTCATCATCACATTTTAATAATACCTTAAAATAATCCTTATTTCCACCACCCATCTACTTGGCAAGAGATTTATTTTATTGTATACTCATTTTAAAGAATAATTTATTAATTGGTAAATTCGTGTGAATTAGTAATTAGTATCGCTATGGTTCAACACTAATCTACAAATAAACACTAATCTACCAATACAAAAAGTAAACAAATAAATGTTAGGGAAAATTAAGAAAAAGAAAATAGTTGAAGAGCATAAAATACACGACACCGATACTGGATCGGCCGATGTTCAGATTGGAATTTTAACCGAAGAAATCGCCAAATTGGCTGAACATTTAAAAAAACACCCTAAAGACAATCATTCCAGACGCGGTCTTTTGGGCATGGTATCAAAAAGAAAAAAATTGCTTGAATGGCTAAGCGCGGACAATGAATCTCGCTACAAAAAAGTAATTAAAGCCTTGGGATTAAAAAAATAATTTATGAGCATTATTAAAAACAAAGATCAACGAGTAGGAGTGTTTATAGATGTTCAAAACATGTATCACTCTGCAAAAAATATTTACGGATGCAGAGTAAATTTTAAAGAAATTTTAAAAACTGCAGTTGCAGGAAGAAAACTTATCAGAGCAATCGCTTATGTTGTCACAACCGAATCCGGCGATGAAAAAGCATTTTTAGAAGCGCTAATTAAAGCCGGAATCGAAGTAAAAAGCAAAGATTTGCAAATCTTTTCCGGCGGAATGAAAAAAGCTGATTGGGATGTTGGCATGGCAGTAGACGCAATCAGTTTAAATACTAAATTAGATACAATTGTTTTAGTCACCGGTGACGGTGATTTTGTTCCCTTGGTTGAATACTTGCGATCACAAGGACAACAAGTTGAAGTAATTTCTTTTGGTAAAAGTGCGTCGGCAAAATTAAAAGAAGCGGTTGATGATTTTATCGATCTAAGCGCTTCTCCGCAAAAATATTTAATCGGAATAAGAAAATAATTAAATATAATCGCTAAACCACGCTGATAGTTCTCGCAAGCGAGATACGCAGATATGCGCAGATAGATATCCGCGTAAATCCGTGTATCCCGAAAAAAAAATCCGCGTTAATCTGCGATTGTAAAACGTTATGAATATAAAAATATTTAAAACAGAGATTGAAGGAAAAGAACTCTCTGTTGAATTGGGCAGATTAGCCCAACAAACTAATGGTTCGGCATTGGTAACTTATGGTCAAACATCGGTTTTGGCAACCGCTGTGTTAAGCAATAAAAAAAGCGAAAAAAATTATTTTCCTTTAACCGTTGATTACGAAGAAAGATTTTATGCGGCGGGAAAAATTAAAGGAAGTCGTTTTATTAAACGCGAAGGCCGACCATCTGACGAAGCGATTTTAACCGGCCGACTAATCGACAGATCAATCAGGCCATTATTTAATCAAAAAATAAAAAATGATTTACAAATCGTTTTAACTGTCGTATCTTTCGACGGAGAAAACGATCCCGGGCTACCAGCGCTTCTTGGCGCTTCGGTGGCTTTATCTGTTTCCAATATACCGTTTAATGGTCCGGTTGCGGGAATTTCTGCAGGACAAGACGACAAAGGAAACTGGATGATTACCTCGACTTTAAGCGCAAAAGCAAAAACCGGTTCAGAAATTTTCGCTGCCGGAATTGAAAAAAATAAAGATATTCTTTTAAATATGATTGAGGGTCAAGCTCCGCAAATGCTAGAAAATCAAATGTTGGAAGGAATTGACTTGGTTAGAAAACACATTAAAAAACTAATTGATTTTCAAAAAGATATTATTAAAGAAATTAAACCAATTAAATTAGAATTGGAAATCAAAGAAATAGACGCGGGACTTAAAAATTTGGTTGACGAATGTCTTGCAGATAAATTAGAAACAGCAATTTATCACAAAGAAAAACAAGTACGTGTCAAACAATTAAATGACATCAATTTAAAATTAGAGGAACTGGTAAAAGAGAAACATCCTGAAGAAGCAAAAGAAAAATTAACATTGGTTATGGATTATTTAGAAGAGAAAATCGACGAGATAACACATATTAATATCTTAAAAAACAACAAAAGACCAGACGGAAGAAAACTTGATGAATTAAGAAGCTTGAGCGCGGAGGTCGGACTTTTGCCAAGATTACACGGTTCAGGACTGTTTCAAAGAGGAGAAACGCAAGTATTTTCTGCTGTTACTCTGGGCTCGCCGGGATCAGAACAAATTTTTGATCAAATGGAAATCGAGGGGAAAAAAGGATTTATGCACGATTATAATTTCCCTCCATTTTCTGTCGGAGAGGTTGGAAGGGTTGGTAGTCCGGGGAGAAGAGAGCTTGGACACGGCGCATTAGCAGAAAAAGCATTGGCACCAATTATTCCTCCAAAAGAAGACTTTCCTTATACTATTAGAGTTGTATCAGAGGTCTTATCTTCAAATGGTTCATCATCAATGGCATCTGTCTGTGGCTCAACTTTAGCATTAATGGATGCAGGAGTTCCAATCAAAGAAAAAGTGGCTGGAATTGCTATGGGTCTTATGTTGGAACAAGCCCAAAACCCGAATGTTAAAAATCAAAATTATAGAATTCTTACTGATATTCAAGGCCCAGAAGACCATTATGGAGACATGGATTTGAAAATTGCCGGAACAAAAAATGGTGTTAACGCAATTCAAATGGATATTAAAGTTGATGGAATTTCTATGGATATTTTAAAAGAAACGTTTAAACAAGCAAAAAAAGCGCGATTAGAAATTCTTGAAGTAATCTCAAAAACCATAAAAGAACCGCGTCCAGAACTATCTCCTTTTGCTCCGCGGGTTTATTCAATTAAAATCAATCCTGCTAAAATTGGATTGGTTATCGGTTCGGGTGGAAAAACAATTAATGAAATTTCCGCAGAAACAGGGGCGATAATCGAAATTGAAGACGATGGAACAGTTTTTGTAACATCCGAAAATGCTGACGGAGCCAAAGAAGCAATTGGCAGAATCAAAGCAATGACGCGTGAAGCAAAAATCGGCGAAGAGTTTGAAGGAAGAGTAGTAAAAATTATGGATTTTGGCGCATTTGTCGAATTATTTTCAGGACAAGACGGACTACTTCATATTTCAGAACTTTCCAATAAAAGAGTAGAAAAAGTTGAAGACGTTATTAGACAAGGAGATATGGTTCGTGTTAAAGTTAAAAGAATAGAAGATAATGGTAAAATTAGTTTAAGTTTAATTGAAATTTTATCTAAAAAATAAAATGGAGAACGACAATCAAAACAACAATAAAATTAATTCCCTGCCCGAATATAAAATACGAACAATGGAAGGCGATTTAGACAAACTAAAAAAGGGGACCGATTTGCCACCCGAAGAATTACCAATAGCAATGCCTACTGAAATTACTTTAATAAACCCCATAGAAGTTGATGAAAAACCAACAGAAGTTACCGAAAAACCAATTGTGCCTCATCCTCAACACGAAGTTAAAATGGAAGCCCCTGCCCCAAAAACCAAACCAACAAGACTCCCCTTCCGGAAATAGAAGACTTTATCGCTCCTATCGCGCCAGAAGAAGAAAAAACCAAAGAGGCAAGAATAAAAGAATTAAAAAAAGAGCTTAAAACAGAAAAAATTGAAAAATCGGATACCAAAACCAACAAAAAAACTCTTTGGTTAATTATCTTGGGAATTATCTTGCTGGTTTTGGCATTATTGGGATTTTTTTATTGGCAAGGACATAAAACCGAACCGAACCAGACCCCTCCGCCGATTACCAATAACGAACCACAAATACCCGATTCCTTGATTGCTGTCGATGAAACAAAATTTTTAAAAATCAACAATAACATATCACTATTAATACTTTTGCAAGATGAATCAAAAATAGAACCGATTAAAACATTTCGCAGAATTGTGCCAACTAAATTTTCCGCAATTACCGGAAAAGAAGAAATTCTTACGCTCAACGATCTAATCGCAGAATTAAACATTTCTGTTAATCCGTTTATTCTTTCTGAATTTAAAAATGATTATACTTTGGTTTTATACGGACAAGAAGAAAACGAAAAACGTCTCGGATTAATAATCGCAACCCGCGACAACAACATTCAAACGCAATCTAAATCATGGGAACAAACAATGGTTAATGATTTATATAATTTGTTTTTAGGCAAACAACCGCAAATTTTTACGAATAATAATTTCGCCGAAAGCAATTATAACGGAGTTGTAATTAGATTTATCAACTTTCCAAATCCGGATCTTAGTATTGATTATGCTACCCCAGATAATTTATTTATTGTTTCTACCAGCAAAGAGTCTATTCGCGCAATCATCGATAGAATAAAATAAACGTTGTTTACCATAAGCAAAGCATTTCTGGCATTGAACCGAATGGGGATAACTTGTTTAAAACAAGTTTTAAGAAAACGAAATTTGTTCTAAGTCAATACCAAAAATTTGGTATTTCCCCTCGGGAAATACCATCTTGTCTAAAAAACTTTGATATTGACGAAATTTAAAAAACTTATCCACAAGCTTGCCCTGTAGTGAATTCTCGACTTTTGCGGGACAACAAATTAATTTAATATTCAAGAATCTACTAACAAGGCATGAATAAAGTTTACTCAGCCGCAATAACCGGGTTAGAAGCAGAACTTATTGAAGTGGAGGCGGATTTATCATCCGGCCTTCGCTTTTTTAGTATTGTCGGACTTCCTGACAAATCCGTTGAAGAATCTAAAGAAAGAATTGCCGCGGCAATAAAAAACAGCGGAGCAGAGCCCCCGCACAAACAAAATAAACGCGTAATTATTAATTTGGCACCAGCTGATTTACGCAAAGAAGGTTCTGGATATGACCTACCAATTGCTTTAAGTTTTTTATTATCATCCGAACAAATAAAATTTGACCCAAATGACAAAATCTTTATTGGCGAACTGGCCTTAAATGGCGAAGTGCGCAGAGTCAACGGAGTTTTGCCAATGTGTTTATTGGCTAAAGAAAGAAATATTAAAAATGTTTTTGTGCCAAAATCAAATAGTAATGAAGCGCGATTGGTAAGAGATATTAATATTTATCCCGTTGAATCATTATCGGAATTAATTGGATTTTTAGAAAATAGAATTGAAATAAGACCACTAGAATCATTTAATGAAGATTTCCTTGAGGGATTTGAAACCGCATTCCAAGCAACGGTAGATATGGCATATATCAAAGGACAAGAAAATGCCAAGCGCGCACTGGAAATTGCTGCGAGCGGGAATCATAATGTCCTTATGACTGGTCCTCCGGGTTCAGGAAAAACTTTGTTAGCAAAAGCAATCCCCACCATTTTACCGAAAATGTCTTGGTCGGAAATGTTAGAGGTAACAAAAATTTACAGTGTTTCCGGAAAATTATCGCACAAGAAACCCTTGATTCATCAACGACCATTCCGCTCACCTCATCACAGCGCTTCCGAAGCAAGTTTAATTGGAGGCGGGGGATTTGCACGCCCCGGAGAAATAACTTTAGCGCATAGAGGGGTTTTGTTTATTGATGAATTCCCGGAAGTGCACCGCGATGTTTTGGAAAGCTTAAGACAACCACTCGAAGACGGCGTTGTACATGTATCCCGTGCAAAAGCAAGCTATAGTTTTCCTTCAAGATTTATTTTAATTGCTGCTATGAATCCCTGTCCGTGCGGATATTATGGAGACCCAGAAAAACAATGCACCTGCAATCAGCAACAAATAGGCAAGTATCAACGACGAGTTTCTGGACCAATTATGGATAGAATTGATTTATATGTTGAAGTCCCGCATGTTAAATACGAAAAACTTACTGACGAAACAGTTGAAGGTTCAAGCGAGGAAATCAGGCAGAAAGTGGAAAAAGCAAGAAAAACACAACTGGAAAGATTTGAAAACGATGGAATTGTGACCAATTCGGAAATGAATATTCCGTTAGTTAAAAAACACTGCCAAACTGACGAGCAGGGTGAAATGTTATTAAAAAATGCAGTAAATAATCTGCATATGTCTGCACGCGGTTATCACCGCATATTAAAATTAGCCCGCACCATTGCCGACCTCGCCGACTCTCCTAATATCACCCACATCCACATCGCCGAAGCATTGCAATACCGCCCGAAGATGGAAATATAGTTATCCACAATATTAACTATTGACAAACATATCTTATATGATATACTCTAAATCAGGAGATTATAAAGTAAAATTTTATCACGATCCTAAAACGGGAAAAAGCTATGTTTTTGAATATATCAATAATTTAGACGATAAGCAAAAGGCCAAAATTTTAAAATTTATCGAATTTTCAAGGGAGCATAATGGCGTATTAGACGAACCATATTCAAAACACATTAAAGATAAAATTCGCGAATTAAGAATTGATTTTGCTAAAAACAAACATAGAATTTTCTATTTTACGTTCATCAATAAAAATATTGTACTGCTTCACGCATTTTTAAAGCACGCACAGAAAACTCCCCTTAACGAAATAAGAATAGCAGAGAATAATTATCATATTGTAATAAATAATCCAAAAATATATGAATAAAAAAATAAAAGCAAGAGATTTTCAAAAATATCTTGCGCAACAATTAAAAAATCCTCAATTCAAGAAACATTACGACGAATATGGCAAACAATTAGAAATTGCTTACCAAATTTTGCAACTACGAAAACAAAAGAAAATGTCTCAATTACAATTAGCAAAAAAGCTCAAAACAAAACAGAGTAATATTGCTCGAATTGAGGCAGGCAAACAAAACCTAAGCATCCAAACCCTCGACAACATCGCCCGCGCATTAAATAGCGATTTGATTATTAATCTTTCTTAATGGTCACAAAAGTGATTAAAAATTTTGTCAAAAATTCATTCGAAGAAAATAAACAACACAGAATGAAAGTGGAAAAGTATTTTATTATTATTGGAATAATCGTTTTAGTTTCAATTGTTTATGGTCTGGGCAAAAAGAATGAAAGAGAATCATTTCTAGAAAATGCTTATATCTATTGCGGAGAATATTCTTGTTCTATACATACAAAAAACGAAACTTATTCCGAAATCCCGTATCAAAACGGGTACAAATGTTTACATACACCTTTAAACCCTGAAGAACAAAAAATTGAAGACCTGTGGAATAGCCTAACAGAATAACCTGTAGACGCCCATCCAATACCGCCCAAAAAGGAAATATAGTTAAACAAAAATCCCCGCATCTGCAGGGGATTTTTATGATGTACACTTTCTTACGATCGTAAAAAAGTGTACATAAATATTGTATCAATGTTTTAATAAATGTAGCCGCGGATACGCCAGTCGTCTTGATTTAAAACTCTCACGCGTTTGATGCCGCGACCCAAACTCATTTCAGAGATTGTAATTGTGTTTTCATCAATTGCTTCAACATAAGCAACGTGTCCATAAACACTTTCTTTGGTTGAAACAATTGCTCCAACTTTCGGTTCTGTTCCGGTTTCGAATCCAAATTGCGGAGCCTTCGCAAGCCAGGTTTTAGCATCTCCGTTCCACGGAATATATCTTTTCTGTGCAACATACCAAGTACACTGCCCCCAAGGAAATCGATGGCTCGTATCTCCGTATGGCCCAAGCTCTTCTTGCGTATAAGAAGCATAGGTTCTTGCACCTGAAGGAATATGTTTAATTGGTTTTTCTCCGTCGGGAACAATAATTTCCTGCCCAATTGCTAAAGCGCCATTTGCCGGCAAACCATTTAAATCAATAGTTTTTTCTTTATTTCCTTTATAGGTTTTAATAATCGCATCCAAGGTATCTCCTTTTTTGATTGCGTGCTTAACACCCGAAACCGGCAAAATTAGAAGTTCTTGCCCAATCTTAATCTTGCTTGTTGGGGTCAAATTATTTGCCCAAAGCAAAGTATTAGTAGTTATCCCAAACATTGAAGCAATTTCTGAAGGGATATCTCCTTGTTGAACTTTGTAAACAATAATTTCACTTCTTCCGGTAGAAGAAAGAGGAGAAACTGCTGTTGGTGAGTTGTGGGCAACAAAAGCGCTGTTTTGAATTAGAATATTCGAATTATCCACAAATCCATTATCATCAAAATATGTTTCTTTTATTATCCTCTCATAAGGATTTAGATATTCCACAGCATATAAAAACGAACCGCGAATGATTAGGTTTTCATCTTCTGCCCCCGGAAATCCATTATTAAAACTTCCCGCGATGGCAGTGGTAAGAATCAATATGGTAAACATAATGCAAAACACCGCTATTACCCGAAAAAACGGGATTTTAAGCGGTTTTCCCATAAAATCTTCAGTTTTTTGATTTCTAAAAATAAATTTAGAGTTAATCTGTTAACTAAACGCAAAAAGCCTACTCTGTGTTTCGGCATTTATAAGGTTAGCACAAAATAAAGCCCCTGTCAAACATTTCAGCTCAAAATTCTAAATCCTAAACTTTAATAATTTTGATTTTTATTATTAGATTTTTGAATTTTATTCAGAATTTAGTGCTTAGAATTTAGAATTTTTGTGTTATACTTAAATAATGGACGACATTTTGACAAACTTAAATCTTAAACAAAAAGAGGCTGTTACAACCATTGACGGATCGGTTTTAATATTAGCCGGACCCGGTTCGGGCAAGACAAAAGTACTTACTCACCGCTTGGCATTTATGATCAAATCCGAAATTTTGCCTCAAAACATTCTAACGGTTACATTCACCAATAAAGCCGCGGAAGAAATGAAATCACGAACAGCAAAACTACTTGCCGTAAATTTAACACAAGCAAAAAACATAAATCAATACGCAAATTTACCATTTATAGGAACTTTTCACGCTTTTTGTTTGAAGGTCTTAAGAAAAGAAATTACTAAACTTGATTATAAAACAAATTTCGTAATTTACGACGAAGACGATCAAATAAGTTTAATCAAAGAAATTATTAAAAAACTGGAAATCAATCCCGATCAATTTTCCGCTAAACGTGCCCTGCATACAATTTCTTCTTTAAAAAATGAAACCATCGATCATAAAGAATATGAAAACAATGCCCAAGAATATTTTGAAAAAATACTTGCCAAAATTTATCGCACTTATCAGGAAGGGCTTAAAAAAAATAATGCGCTTGATTTTGATGATTTGATTATGTTCACAGTAAAGATTTTTGAAAAGAATCCGGCCATTTTAGAAAAATACCAAGAACAATATAAATATATTATGGTTGATGAATATCAAGACACCGACCCGTCACAATATAAATTAATCAAACTATTATCGTCTAAATACAAAAATATTTGCGTAGTCGGAGATGACGCCCAATCAATTTATTCTTTTAGAAGTGCTGATTTTAGAAATATTCTAAATTTTGAAAAAGATTATCCGCAAGCGAAAGTAATCACATTGGACCAAAATTACAGATCAACACAAAATATTTTGGATGCCGCTTCAAAATTGATTTTAAAAAACAAATATCAAAAACCCAAAAACCTTTGGACGGAAAATCCGTCCGGTCCGCCGATTTCTATTGTTGGGACATGGAACGAAAAAAGCGAAGCAGAGTTTATTGTTAAAAAAATTATCGAATTAACGCAACAAGGATACAAGTTAAGCGATTTTGCAATTTTTTACAGAACCAACGCGCAATCACGCGCAGTCGAAGAAGCGTTTATAAAAAACAATATTCCTTATAAATTAATCGGCGCAATCAGATTTTACCAGCGCAAAGAAATTAAAGATTTAATCGGATATTTAAAATACATTTCCAATAATGACTCGGTAAACCTAAAAAGAATTATTAATACTCCCGGCAGAGGAATCGGAAAAATTACAATTGATAAAATTTTGAGAAACGGAATCGAAAAAATCGCCGAAGAAAAAATCGAAGTAAAATTATTTTATAAAATTATCCAAGCCGCAAAACAAATAGCACTGAAATCACCATTATCAAAACTGTTAAAATTTATTCTAAAAGAAACAGATTATCGAAACTATCTCAAAAAAACCTATGGCGATAACGATTTGCGCCCATCTGCCGGCGAGGCAGGAGCAGGCTTGTCCGAAGATGAAACGCGCTGGCAAAACATCGAAGAATTAATTAGTGTCAGTGCGGATTATGATAACCTCCCGCCCCCGCAAGGACTAAATGAATTTTTGGAAAAAACCGCCCTACTCTCCGATGCAGATGAAATTCAAAACAATAAAGATGTCGTGCATTTAATGACCTTGCACACAGCAAAAGGTTTGGAATTTCCTGTAATTTTCATTATCGGATGCGAAGAAGGTATTTTGCCTCATTCACGAAGCTTATTAAATCCATTAGACATAGAGGAGGAACGCAGATTGTTTTATGTTGGCATAACCAGAAGTAAAATCCACTTGCATTTAATTGTTTCTCAACGCAGAACAAGCTGGGGCTCGCAAGAAGTAAATCCTCCATCAAGATTTTTATCGGAAATCCCCGATCATTTAATCAAATATGAAGAATACCATTCAATAATCGACAAACTTATCGATTATTGAAAATTCTAAATCCAAATTCCTAATTTCTAATCAAACCCCAATGACAGAATTTCAAAACATTCTAAAAAAATACAATATTAAGCCCAATAAATTTATGGGGCAAAATTTTTTAATTGATAAAAATATTTTAAATAAAATTATTAAAACAGCCGATATCAAATCAAATGACGTTATCTTAGAAATCGGTCCGGGACCGGGAATGCTTACAATTGAATTGGCAAAAAAAGCAAAAAAAATTGTTACCATTGAGAAAGATAAAAAAATGTGCGTAATATTGCAAAAAATCTTAGATGTTAAAAATATAAAAAATGTAGAGATTATAAACACGGATATTCTTAAGATTTTCAATTCCCAATTTTCAATTTTCAATAAATTTTCAATAACCAATTATAAAATTGTGGCCAATATACCATATTATTTAACCTCGCCATTAATCAGAAAATTTTTGGAAACCGATAATCCACCAAGCGAAATAATTTTGATGATTCAAAAAGAGGTTGCCGAAAGAATTTGCGCCAAACCGCCAAAAATGTCCTTGCTTTCTGTTGCTGTTCAATTTTACGCCAAGCCAGAAATTATTGCGCTTGTTTCTAAAAACTGTTTTTATCCCGCGCCAAAAATAGATTCGGCAATAATTAAAATAATTCCGCAAGCCAACACAAATTACGATAAAAGTGATCGTAAAATTGATACGGAAAAATTTTTTCGATTGGTAAAAACGGGTTTTTCTGCAAAAAGAAAAATGTTATTTAATAATTTAAAATCCGAATTTCAAAGTTCAAATGTTAAATCAATTCTTAAAAACATCGGATTAAATCCAAACTGTCGCGCAGAAAATTTAAGCATTGATGACTGGATTAAGTTATACACATTATTATTCTATGTTGACAAATAAAAAAATGTTATAATTATGCTATGAAATTAAAAATTAAAAAATCAAATTTAATTATATTGCCCGTAGCAATAATCTTTGCTGTCGGCTTAATTTTATTTATTGGCGCATATGCAAAAAAGGATGCGTTTTCCCAGTTTACTTTATGGGGAGCAAAAGAAACAACCATCTCGTCTCAAACCATTGATTCTGATAATGACGGACTAAAAGACTGGGAAGAGAATTTATACAAAACCGATCCCTGGAATCCAGATACTGACGGCGACGGTTATTTAGATGGAGAAGAAATAAATTCCGGACATAATCCTCTTGTTAAAGGACCAAACGACAATCAAGTTTTCTATCCGTTACCCGTTGGAGATAAATATAATATCACAAATAAAATTTTTGCTGATTTTTCCAGCGTATTAAATTCTTATATTGAACAAAAAAATCAATATGCGCAAGATCACCCCAATATAAAAAGCCCTAAAGAATATTTATCACAAACATCGTCCGAAACACTAACAGAAATGTTCACAAGGGCGATGTCTGATAATGAAAATAATTGGACCATACAAGTGAACGCAATTTTAGAACAATTGCCGGAAATATTTAATATTGAAATTATAGATAATGATATTATTATTACTGACGATAATTCGTCAAAGGCAATCAACGCTTATATACAAAAATTATTTTCTGTTATTAAGTCTGCTGATTTTTTACTGAACGAAACAAATCTTGTGTTATTAAAAGATTCTTTAATCAGTGAGGATTTTGCACAAATTGATGGATTAATTCTTACTAACGACGAAACCATCGCCCTATTATTAAACTATCCGGTACCATCATCAATTAAAAATATGCACAAACAATTCCTTAAATTACAAATAACGGCACGCAATATTTTTATTTCCCTAAGAAGCTCGGCCATTGATCCAATAAAAGCCCTGGTAGCGGCAAAAGAGTTAGAAAATATTAATAATTTATGGATGCCGTTTATAAACAATTTAAAAAATTTATGAAAAAATTTATTTCTATAATTTTAACTATTGCCACTATCGTAAGCATAGGCGCCGGCATATTTTTATATCAACCCCAAGAAGCAAGGGCTGTTTTTGGAATCGGCGATATTAATTTTGATATTGGAAGATTCTTGAAAGAAAATATTTTAGATGGATTGGTGAAACCTGTTGCTCGACACATGATGGTCCGCCTGCAACAAGAAATCGGGCGTTGGGCGCAAGGAGGATTTTCAGACGAAAACAAGCCTTTCGCAATGACCAGTTGGAAACAAGAATTACAAGACATCGCAAATGTTGCCAGCGGAAGAATGATTAATGAATTCGGTCTGGCTCCACTTTGCGCACCAATTAAAATTTCATTGGGAACTGCGTTGAAATTTGATGCCCCAATAGGAGGAATTATACCATACACCACTTATGCTGCATGCACCATACAAGATGTAGTTGAAAATGTTGAGGATTTTTATAAAAATCCGTCTATTAGTGTTTATGGATGGGATTCTTGGACCGCTTTAACTCAGCCAAACAATAATTTTATTGGTTCGGCACTGTTGGCGCTTGCAAGAAAAGCAGAAATAACTGACGAAGAAAAAGAGACGCTCCAGCAGGAACTTCAGGCGGGGGGTGGCGTTAAAAATGAAACTATTTGTAACGAAACACAACAGGAAGCCTGTGTAGCAAGATGTAATGAACTTTACGAACCCACACTCCCTCTCTATGGAACACCCAACCCTGTATACGTTGCTTGCATAAAAGCTTGCGACAAAGCCGATATGGGGGTTTGTCTAAAAGAAACTACCAAAAAACTTGGTTCAGAAATAAAAACCAGCGTTGACGAGGCAATTGGAAGCGATATGAAATGGTTAATAACCGCCGACGAAATAACCGAAATGTTAGATTTGGTTTTTTCTGGATTATTTAATAAGTTAATCAACGGTGCAAACGGATTAATGACTAAAATGTTTTACAGTTCTGGCGGAAATTCAACAAAAAACTTTGACTATGCCTACTATAAAAATTTCAAGAAAAATTTAACGCCCGAGGATCTTAAAAAGATAAAAACCGATATTTTAAAAAATATTTTAGATTCTGTAAAATCAATTTCTAAAAATGGTTATACCTGCGCAGAAGATGAACAATTTGTGAGTGATGTTTATAATGAAGTTAATGCCGAAATACTAGACCAAGAAGCACAGCATTTGTACACCTCAACAGAAGGCGTTGATTTAAAGCCAGATTTTATTGTTTTAGATTCGCAAATTGCAGTTAACAACGGAGTTGCCAGATATGGTGTTACTTGGGACGATATTCCTTTTAGCAAATATCCTGAAAAATGCGCTTCTATCGCTAATTCTACCTGCAAGACCATCGCCACTGGACTGCCGTATAATTTAAACGAAGACAATGTTAATCCAGAATGCACAACAGGCTGTCATCAAAGAATTAATGAATACAGGGCGCAAGGAGAAACTGACGCCGAGGCCATCAATAAAGCGGTAGCAGATGGAAAATGTTCATCTTTTGCCATTGGAAATGCTTGTTTGCAGGCAGGATATGTGATTGACAGAACAAAAAACCGTTGTAACGAATGTATTAAAAATTATGATGAGATATGCGCCTCAAAAACCACAACCAAAGAAAAAGAAATTTGTTTTAAAAAATATTGCGGAAATTATGCCGATCTTAACCCTGTTAGCCCGCCAATTACTGATCCCGCAGATTTTTATAATCGCTGCGAAAAAAGAGAAACACAATATAATTGTGAGGTTTGTTTAAAAGAATACTTTATGCCTGCTGATTATTGCGCACAAATCTATGATTATATAAGCAGGGCCTATACGAAATACCCTGCAATTATTTATGCTAACACATGGTATGGCCCTTTAGTGGAATTTGATACCGAACAAACAGGATGCATTGATGCTCCCGACAGACAAGGATATATTCCAACCGGATTAACCTGCAGAATTATGCCTGATTTTAAATTTTCAAATGGGGGGACTTGCGAAAGATATTGCTCCAATACAACCGCAGATGAATTCAAAGACACTACCGACAACAAACCAATGGATAAAGATTGCACTGGACCTGTTTCCGGCGCAACTATTGGACATGCTGACTGGGGAGGAATTTGGTATGCGAAAGGAAGACATCCTGGACTTATGTGGGGATATTATATGAGTGTCAAAAAAATTAAATGTTGCGGAGCATTAAGTGGGCATGACCCAAAACGATATGAACTCTGCCGTGGAGCAGCTACCACAGAAGAAGAAACCCCTGCATGCTCTTATCTTCCAAATAATATTGCCAAAGAACCTTGGTGTTATTGCAAAGAAGGAGAACGTCCTATGGCATTTACAAGAACAGGATGGACATATGGGGGGGGCTTCGGAGGAGATTGCAGTGACGAAAGTTTTATTGGATGGAAAAAAGGTGGAGATTCAAAAATTCCATCAATCTCGGGAAGAAAACTATATATGTATACCAATAATCAACCCATGCCTACAGACCAATATTATATAGGAACCCACAGTTGTTCTGAAAACGATGAAACATGGGAAAATGCATCTGGATGGGGAATAGAAAACGGAACGCAGGTCGCCAGTCAAAGTCATTACTATATCAGTGGCGAAGTAACCGCGCCAGCTACCGCCATATGCACCAATAAAATAAATAATACCAAAAAAACAGAATTTCAATGCAATAATGCCATTGGACTCGGCGGGCTTCATCTTGGAGTTTACCATACCGCACTATTAGGATTAGGCATAACGCCATCATCAACCGGTGTTCATATTTGCGTTTCGTGCAATGAAAATGACGACGGATACCCTTATTATGGGTATACTGATAAAAACGGAAATCCAGTAAATCAGTGTCAAAACAAAAATTAAATAAAATAAATATGAAAAATATTTTCAAATCAAAATCGAAAATTACAATTATTTTAATCTCTATATCTACAACGATTTTTGGATTAGCATTACCCATAATTACACATGCTAGTATTTGGGGTGATATTGGTAAAGATATTTTAAGCACAATTGGAGACGCCATTCAATATTTATTCAGTTGGCTATTAAAAGCAGGGGCCAGTTTCTTTGAGGGTATGTTAGGCATAGGATTCAAAAACTCAATCGGAATTATAACTACCGGGTGGACCGTTTGCAGGGACGTTGCCAATATGTTTTTCATCCTGTTTATGGTTATAACTGCTTTTGCTACAATTTTTCGCATCGAAGAATATGGCATAAAAAAACTCTTGCCAAAAGTAATCGTAATTGCGCTTCTAATAAATTTCAGCATGGTCTTTTGTTCGGCAATCGTAGATTTTAGCAATATCTTTGCCGATTTTTTTATTAAAGACATCACTGAAAACCTTAGCCAAACTAACGAATCTAAGGGCATTATCTCAGCTACGTTTGCTGATGCCTTTAACGTAACAGGCACCTACGTGACTTTTACAAATTGTGAAGACTTTAAAAAACTTGGAGATGCAGAATGTAGTAGGTTTTCGTCTTTTTGGGACCCCACTTCTCTTGCAATATGCAAACAAGCTTTTCAAAATAAATTCGAAGAGTGTAAAACAACCGGAAGAACAACTACATTGATAGACGAAAAAAGTGATGCTAGCTTTTTAAATCTTTTTCTTGAATATACTGTAGGATCAATAGTTCTTCTTATGGCTGCATTTGTTTTATTTGCCGGAGGAATTATGATTTTATTTAGAATTATTGTTATTTGTTTTTTAATGATTATTTCACCATTAGTATTTATGTGCTACATTTTGCCATCTCTGAGAACTAATTGGAGCAAATGGTGGAAAACTTTTTTAAATTGGTGCATATTCGCACCCGCTTATGCGTTTTTTGTTTGGATAGCGATACAAATAGCTGTTTCTGGAGCAAACAAACGAATGGGGCTGGAAGCCAATCAATATACAATTTCGGGTAATTATAACCCCATGGCAAACTCTTTTATTTCTGCTCCAGGACAACAATTAATTAGTTACCTTGTCATTCTCGGATTCCTTATTGGCGGTTTGATTGTTGCCAAACAACTTGGGATTTACGGCGCTGAGGCCGTAATAAAAATAGCCAAAGGAGCACAAAAAGGCGCAACCAATTGGGCGAAGAGAACTGCATTAAAACCAAGTAAATATGCTGGTGCGGGAGCCCTTAGAATGGGGGCAAAATTATTCGGTGGCGAGAATACCAAACTGGGCAGAAGAATGGGTGCCAAAGCCGCACAAGTGAAACAATCTACAGCCCAATCTAAAGAGAATAAGGCTTATGCTAATTTACTTAAAACCATGAATGATAAAGATTTATTGCGAGAAGTAGAAACTGCTGGTGGAGTTAGAAAATTAATAGCCACACAAGAAGCAAAACGAAGAGGGCTATTGCGCGAAGCCGAAAGGCCGGTTGTTCAGAAATCAATGCAAGCCATGCGCAGTTATGGAGACGAGGAAGGTGCACGATCATTAGAAGAATTGAGGCCAGATGCAATTGAAAACGACCCCGCAAGAAAAGAAGCGATTGAAAGAGCAATTAAAGAAGGAACCCATAAAAAATGGAGCAAAAAAGTACTTCAGAGTCCCGAGGGAATAAGGGTTCTAGGAGAACTGAAAAGACAATTAGGCATCGGTGAGTTTGCAAAAGTATTTAAGGGGTGGGCAAAAGAAATTCAAGAAACCGCAGAAGACGCAATGAAATCAGAGTTTACCAGTGACTTCACGAACATGGACAACATCAGCAAACGAAAAGATTATGCAAAAGTGACAGGCAAAGTTCAGGAAGCGTTTTTAAGCGACAATATGGGGGTAATACAGTCTTCATACTTTGCATCGTCCAAGAGAAGTATACAGAATTATATCCAGGGGCTAGGAGACGAAGATTTCGGCAATCTTAGAACGAATAGTGACAAGGCATTAGCGGCCCGATATATAAAACCTTCCCAGGTGCAGGGGGCGGGTGCAAAATTAACGGGCAAAGACAAAGAACGCATGAAAATCATTGCCCAGGGCTTTAATCCTGCCGCATATGACGAGATGATTAAGCCGAAAAGTAATTGGACAACATAAAAAATTTATAAAACCTAAATGCAATTTCAAGTACCACAATTTATTAACATCGAAGACAAGGTTATTGGGCCTTTGACAATTAAGCAGTTTCTTTATTTGTTAATAGCGGGAGTAATCATCTTTATTATTTCCAAAATACTTAATCTCGGTGCTACAATATTTTTCGGAATTATTATCGGAGGCATTGCTGTTATTTTGGCGTTTGTAAGACCCGGCGGACAGCCATCTATAATTATTATTAAAAATTTTATTGGATTTCTTAAAAAACCGGATTTCTATGTTTGGAAAAAACCATTGGGGAAAAATGATTCTCCAGAACAAATTGGAAGCGTTGAAATTATAAAAAGAGTCTCATCAAAAACCAAGATTAAGCCGGAAGCAAAAGATAATTTGCAAGATATAGAATGGAAAATTGAGGTTGATAAAGAAGAATAATTTTAAAAGCTCAAAACTCAAATGTTAAATAATAGATGACAAATGAAATTCAAGCCTTAAATTCTAATCAAGAAAAACATTATCAATTTCTCAAAAAATATAGATAAAAATCCGATAAACAATCCTTTTAAAGATTTATAAAATCTAAAAATTAATTTGATTATTTAGGTTTTAATCATTGAATTGACATTTAGATTTTAAAGTTTAAATTTATAATTTATATGGCTATAAATGTTAAAATGCCCAAAAATGCTCCAGAAGTACAGAAATTTGTAGAAATACAGGAAATCAAAAACGGAATGGCAATTATGAAAGATAATAGCTTGCGCGCTGTCTGCGCCTGTTCAAGCGTTAATTTCGATTTATTGAGTCAGCCCGAACAAGAAGCGGTTGTCAATCGTTTTCAAGAATTTTTAAATTCACTAGATTTTCCTCTGCAAATTATTGTTGCTTCGCGACATTTCAAAATTGAAAACTACCTTGCGCAAATCAATGAATTAGAACAAAAACAAACAAACGAACTTTTAAAAATTCAAACCAACGAATACATAAATTTTGTCAGAAGTTTTGTTGAATTTGCGAATATAATGAATAAGTCTTTCTATATCGTTGTTCCCTTTTCCATCATTGAAGCACGGGAAGAAAATTTTTTAAATAAAATAAAAAATATTATTGGCTCATCAAAATCCAAAAAAGAAAAATTTGAAACCGAAAAATTAAATCAGTATAAAACGCAATTAGACCAAAGAGTCAATTTAATCAGTGAAGGACTACGAGTATTGGGACTTAAAACCATTCCCTTAAACAATGAACAGCTAACCCAACTCTTTTTCGAATTCTATAACGTTGATAAATAATATATTATAGTAAACTTTCAGCAAAAATATATCAGGCCGCAAAGAATCCTTAATTCCATAGCTAAAGATTAATAAATATTCGCAATTTGCACGATTGGCATTAAATTCGCGTATTCGCATTATGTTTAAAAAAAAACTAAAATCTGAAAAAATTTCTGAAATTGAAGAAATGAAAGAAATTGAAAATACCTTAGTAGATTCAATTGCTCCATCTGCTCTTCAAATCACTTCAAATTACATACAAATCGGGGAAAAATTCGCTAGAACATTTTTTGTTGTTACCTATCCGAGATTTTTAACCGTAAATTGGCTTTCACCGATTATAAATTTAGACAGGGTTTTCAATGTCTCAATGTTTATTCATCCCACAGACACAGGAATAATCCTTAAAAAATTGAAAAGAAAAATAACCCAGATAGAATCACAAATCAGCACCGAACAAGAACAAGGGAAAATCCGAAATCCAATTCTAGACACCGCGAGAGAAGATGTTGAAAACTTACGCGACAAACTAATTCAAGGCACAGAAAAATTTTTTAATTATGCCCTTTACATAACCATTTTCGAAGATTCAATTGATGCGTTAAACGACGCTGAAAGACAAATTACCGGACTTTTTGAAACAAAAATGATTTATGCCAGACCGGCCCTGTTTCAACAACAGATCGGATTAAATTCAACGCTCCCGTTTTGTAAAGACAAATTGTCAATCACCAATTCTTTAAACACCGCCCCTCTTTCTACGACCTTCCCGTTTGTTTCTTCAAATTTGTCATCAAACAAAGGAATTCTTTATGGGGTTAACCGCCACAACAACAGCTTAATAATTTTCGACAGATTTTCTATGGAAAATGGTAACATGGTTATTTTTGGCAAATCCGGAGGAGGAAAATCTTATGCGGTTAAAATTGAAATTTTACGATCTTTAATGATGGGAACAGACGTGATTGTTGTTGACCCAGAAAACGAATATCAGCACTTATCGGAGACTGTTGACGGCGCTTATTTTAAAATTTCACTATCGTCCGACAACCACATTAATCCTTTTGACGTGTCTCCTCCGGGAGAAGATGAAACAACCGAAGACGTACTGCGTTCAAAAATAATGGATTTAATCGGGCTTTTAAGAGTGGCTCTTGGAGAATTAACCCCCGAAGAAAATTCCGTTTTAGACAGGGCCCTAACGGAAACCTATGCCTCAAAAGACATAACTTTTCAATCAGACCTTAAAAACGTTACCCCTCCCGTAATGCAAGACTTGGAGACGGTTTTAAACAATATGACCGGAGGAGATAGAATTGCTAAAAGATTAGAACGTTATACCAAAGGAAGTTTTGCGGGATTTTTAAATCAGCCGAGCAATATCAACATCAATAAAAATCTGATTGTGTTCAGCACCCGCGATATGGAGGATGATTTGAAGCCGGTTGCAATGTATCTTATTTTACAATACATCTGGAATTTAATTCGCAATGAACATAAAAAAAGAATTATGGTTGTTGATGAGGCGTGGTGGATGTTAAAAACCGAAGCTGGCGGATCATTTTTACATGGTATTGCCAAAAGATGCAGAAAATATTGGCTCGGACTTACAACCATAACCCAAGACATTCCCGACTTTATGAATTCACATTACGGCAAACCCATTGTCAGCAACTCGTCTATTCAAATACTTTTCAAGCAATCGCCATCGACAATTGATGTTGTTCAGCAAACATTCAACCTGACCGAAGAAGAAAAATATCTGCTTTTGCAGGCGGATGTTGGTGAGGGCATATTTTTCGCCGGATTAAAACACGCGGCAATCAAAGTGGTTGCCTCTTATACCGAAGATCAAATCGTAACCACCAATCCAGAACAAATTGCAAAAATTAAACAAGCAAAAGAAGAATTAAAATAATATGGAGACAACAACTGACAAGAAACGGCTAGAAACAGCAACCTTAAATAAAGACAGAAATGAATTACAAAACACAAGACACTCACGCCAAGCGGAAGAATCAAAGCCTAAAATGGGCATAGGAGAATTTATGATTTTTTTCTTATTAGCCATTACTGCCGACCTATTGGGGGGATTAGACATAACTGGATTTGGGGCAATTCTCGTAAGAATTATAGATATTTTTGTAGTTTTGACTTTGTGGCTATGGAGGGCATTAAAAGGAAATAAAAATATTACCAATAATTATATCTATCAATTGCTTGGAACTTTTTTATTAGAGGTGTCGCCGTTTGGCATAATCCCTACATGGACAACATTTGTCTTGTATATCTATATAAAAGATCGTAAAACAGGAAGACAATTTTTAGCCAAGAAGTCGAAAGAATAAAGAATAAAGAATTAAAAACAAAAACAAATAAACATGAAAAATAAAATTTATTTTATAATAATTTCTCTGTTGTTTTTTTCTCCTTTAATCGGTCTTGCTAACGATATCAACATAAACACGCTCCTTAATGAAATTATCTCTGGAGAGCAAATAGCATCTCCCGTTATTACAGTTACAAAATTTGATTTAAGCTGGTCAACCAATACCTATGCCCCATTTGGATACGAAGGGAGGGCATTGCCAGTAAGAAGTGGCATGGTTTTTGTCGATGCAGACGTATCCGTTATCAACGGTGATGCGAAAAACCTAAAATATAGTTGGTTTTTGGAAGATATTTTTCAAAGAGACAAATCCGGATACGGAAAAACATCCTTTTATTTTTATGCTCGGCAATTTCCCGGAACATATCATACTGTAAAAGTGCAAGTATTTAACGAGGATCGAAGTATTTTTCAAGAAAAAACCATAGAAATCCCTATTGCCGAACCAGAAATTATTCTGTCGCAAACGAACGCCAACAAATTATCAATTATTGCCAAGCCATATTTTTTCAGTATCAACAAATTAACCGATTTAGTCTTTGAATGGACGTTGTCGGGACAAAAATCAATTATTTCTTCTAACTATAATGCTAGCATTTTAGACATCAATGTTTTAAACAAAAACGGCGACAAATCAATAGAACAAAATTTATGGGTTAATGTTAAAAACCTAAAAGAGACGGAACAAAATGCACATAATTCAATTAAAATTAACTTGTAATAAAATGAAAAAGTTTATATTTTTTGCAATCACAATTTTTATATTTTTAACAATTTTCCAAAATTGTTTTGCCATGGAACTATTACTTGATTGGCCAACAATTGGCGATCAATCTCTTGGAGAACAAAGTAGCGTTCCTGAATTGATAAAATATATCTATACTTTCGCACTTGGAATTTGCGGGATTGCGGCATTAATTTCTATTGTCTACGGCGCTGCTCAATATACGTTTTCTGCAGGTGACTCTTCAAAAGCTGGCGACGCCAAAAACAGAATAACGCAAGCGTTGCTAGGAATAGTAACACTTTTGTTCGCAGTCCTAGTTTTAAGCTTAATTAACCCAGATTTGATAAAACTAGGCATCAAATTGCCAAAAATAACACCCCCTCCAATTCCTGAAAATGACTATTACTGTTATGGCTATTGCAGTTCGATACTAGAAAATATTACGTCAACAAATCCTTACTGTGGTTTAAATCCAGATTTATTCTTCTGTTTGGGAAAAATTGATACCAAAAATGCTATTGTTGCTGGGTCAATGTGTCGTGCGTCCGTACAAAGTGCCTGTCCTGCGTGGAAAATATTTGGCGGGTGTTCCTACAGTGTAACTACGCCATGCTCCCCTTAAAATTAATTTTACAAAAAATATGAATACAACATTAAAAAAAACATTAATAATCATAATCGTGGTGTTGATTGTTGCTTTAATTGGCCTGCTTGTATATAATTTTCTGCTTAAGCCCAAAACAATTTCCACAAACAATAATTCCAATCAAAACAAAGAATTGCCCGGAGGAGGCACTGTTGGAAATAATGCTGGCGTCGAAGAAACAAACAATAACAACAACGAAACAATATATCAGCAAAAATCCAGAATAAAAGCCATCAGCACAGAACCCGTATTATCTCCAACGATAAGCTCTGATAAATCAAACATTATATATTTTCTTAATTCTGCTGGAAATATTTTTGAATCGGATTTTACAGGATCAACCGCAACAGCTATATCAAAAACGGTTCTTGAAAATCTTAAAAATATAATTTGGGCGCCGAATAAAAACAAAGCGATTATGGTTTTTCAAGATAATATGGAAAATGTCAGCAAATATCTTTACAATTTATCCGATGAAAAATCTTTGCCTCTTGGCAAGTATTTAAACTATATTTCTTGGTCGGCGGACAGCAATAAAATCGCCTATCAATATCAAAATGAAACAACCGGGGCTAATGATATAAGCATTGCAAGCCCGGATGGCTCAAAATTCTCCGTTGTTTTAAGCACAAGAATGAAAAATTTAATCGTTGAATGGCCGTCAATCAATATTTATTTAAGGGAAAGACCGTCGGGATTGGCGCAAAGCAATCTCTACTCTTTAAGTCCAACGTCCAAAGCCCTAAACAAAACAATTGCCAATGTTTATGGATTCAGCGTTAAGTGGTCGCAAAAAGGAGATAAATTGCTTTATTCTTCAACCAGTCCCAAGGGCGAAAATATCGGAATTTTTATTGCCGACAACAATGGCGGAAACAAAAAAGCCATCGGGGTTTCTACTTTGGCGGAAAAATGTGTTTGGTCGCAAGATGTCAGATATATTTTTTGCGCAATCCCCAAAAACATAGCAGAGGCCAAAGTTTTACCCGATGACTTCTATAAAGAAAAATTTATCGGCGATGATGAATTTTATAAAATTGATGTAGGAACAGGAGAAAAAATAAATATCTTGGGAGACGAAAACTTGATTGTGAGCTATGATGCCAAGGAACTATTTTTATCGCCACAAGAAGATTATTTATTTTTCGTGAATAAACGGGACGGCCGACTTTATTCGATAGAATTGTAATACTGCCGTTATCCCAATCATTATCCAAAACACCACAGATAAATCATTCTTCCAATAGGTTGTGTCCACTAATCCATGAGCTAAGATGTATGTCATCGAACACAATAACGCCAAATTTTTGGCGTTATTTTTATAGAACCAAATCAATATTAAAATAAATCCGACAAAACCCGGCAACCCTGTTTGAATTAAAAATGCTAAAAATACATTGTGTGGTTGCGGGACTCCCCATTTAGGATATGGCGGAAAATAATATTCAAACGTCCCCGGTCCAATTCCTGTAAAGGGATTTTCAAAAAAAGCATTAACCGCCCCCTTCCAAATGACAAATCGCGCATCAAAAGATTTTAACCCTTCTAACGATTGTATTTTTATTAATCCGATAATTAATATGGCAGCAGACCCCACTACGACAAGACTCAATGCCAACGCTTTTTTATTTTTTTGATAAAGATAAAACACCGCGCCCAGCCCAACAGCGCCAATTATACCCAACAACGCACCAAATGATTGAGTAAACGACAAAACAACGGCTATGGTTATAAAAATAACTCCATAAATTCCCCTTGTCTTCCATGCGGCTCCCTTTGCGGTCCCATTGACTCCCTTTAAACAGTTGCCCAAGAAACGCTCAAGGGGAAATCTAAGAAAAAAACCAAGAGACAACAACAACGGGATTGCCAAATACATTGCCAAATAATTCGGGGAATTAAAAACCCCTTGCAGCCTCCCCTGATAATTTAAATTCCCACAAATTAAATAAATCAACGAAATTAAAGCCACCACAAATCCCGACAATATCATACTTTTAAAAACGTCTTCAACATCTTCTTTTTTGATAACCGTAATAAAAATCATAAAAAATAGAATCGGGTCAACAAACCACGCTTTCCAAATTCCTGCACTTGTTTTTGCATCCCAAGAAAATATCGTTGCTAAACTCACGCCCAAAAACAATAAAAACACCCCCCAAATCAATAATCTTTCATATTTGATAACGGTCCACAGGCTTCTATGAACGCCTTGAAACACCCACAATATAAACAATGCGCAAATCAATAATTCCAACATCGTTGTTGGAATTTTTAAAATTTCAAACCGAATTAAATACAGTGGCAAGCAAAAAACAACCAAACACGCCCCCTGTTTTAAAATTTTCATATTTCTTTTTTAACCAATAATTCAATTTCTTCTTTTTTTATTCCCTTGATCAAATAAAGCGTAACAATATAAACAATCAATGCTCCCACGACCAACAAAAAAACATTCCAATATTTGAATAAATGCACAAATCCTGCCATTGCCACGCTTGCTATCAATGGCTTCCAAATATTAAATCTTGGAAAATAACGAATTGTTTTGCAAACAAATATGAACATTAAAATTGTTACCAATAATTCCGTAACAACGGTGGTCCAAGCAGCGCCAATATATTGATATTTTGGTATAAAAATCAAATTTGTAACAATATTAAAAATCATTCCGGCAAAATATATCCAAGCCCCGACCTTTTGCCTGTCTAAAGCGATAATGCTGTTCCCTAAAAGAGTTCCAAAAAAAATTAAACCGATTGCGATTGCTAAAATATTCAACGGTCCCGCTGAAGCAGAAAAACCATTTCCTCCAATCAAAACCACTATTTGCCCAGAAAGCATTATTATCCCAATAACCAACGGAATCACAAGCATAAAAAGAATATCAACGGTTTTTTGGTATATTCTTTTGAATCTTTCTCTGTCTCTAAACGCGCTAGAAGACAACAGGGGCATAATCAGCCCTATAAACATTGACGGGAAAAAAATCAATCCTTCTAAAATTTTATACGCAATTCCATATATACCGACATCGGAAATCGGACTCAAAGAGTTTTTATTAATTAACGGGATAGACAAAAAAATGCTGTCAATTTTAAAATAAATCAAAGTTAAAACAATCGAGGCCGCAATGGGAATCGTTGTTCTGATTAATTTTTTCCAATACGCAAAATCGAATTCTAAAGAAAATTTTACATAGCGCCGAGCAAAAACAAATAAAAGCAAAAAATTAATCAAACACCCCAAAATCAAAGACCCGATTATGCCATAAAACCCGAATCCTAATTTCATTACTGCAACTACCATCAAAAACTGGCTGATTCTTCCCGCTATATCCGCTATTGCCGATTTATCTGTTTTCAAATATTTTTGGAAGATTCCCATTAAAACCTGACCCATAGATAAAAACAAAAAAGAAATTGCCGCTAACATTGTGCCGCTCTTAACTTGATAAGAATAAGGAAACAACCAGACAACCAAACATGCGATTGTTAACAAAAATAAGACAACAACAACTCTAATTGTAAAAATATTACTCACCACTTTTTTTTCACTAATTTCTGAACGAGAAATTTCTCTGATCATCAAAGAATAAAGTCCTAAATCGGCCAAATTATCAAAAATATACAAAAATGCCATTATTAAACTATATCCTCCAAATCCATCTTTCCCTAAATATCTCGCAATAAAACCCAACGTTACCAAAGAAAGAGCAACGCCCATTAGGCGCGCCCCGATTGAAATAACGGTGTTATAGGCAAGTTTTCTAACCAATGTCATAAATTTACGGATAAAGCCTGATTACCAATCTTCTTTCTGGCTCTTCTCCGATACTTTCAGTAACAATATCGGGCAATTCCGCCAATTTTAAATGAATAATTCTCCTTTCATAGGCCGACATCGACTCCAATGTTAACGGCTTTTTAGTTCTTCTCACTTTTTTTGCTGATTTTATTGCAATTTCATTTAATTCATTTTTTCTTGTTTCTTTGTGATTGTTGATGTCTAAAACTATAAATTGTTCCACTCCGACTCTAATCAACAACAATCTTATCAGATACTGCAAAGCATTTAGTCCGTCTGCCCGTTCCCGAAGAAACCTTTCTGCGTCTCGCGAAGCCATTTCAATGTTCACCTCTATTGTCTCCTTATTTTTAGATAAATTGTCTTTTTTAAGCGCGACATTTTCAATCTTAACCCCCATCACATTTAAAATTGTTTCGATTATTGTTTTAATTTTTTCCATGTTCCGCAGCAAATTTTTGACATACCCGCGTCAGGTTTATCAAAAATCTAATATACTTAATTTATTTTAATGGTCTTTGTTTGAATTGTGTTCTGATTGTGTCCCGCAACTGCGAGACAATTAAAAATTCATTTCGGGGCATATTTTTTATATAAAAAATAATCTTGTGCTAATCCTAAAATCGTGCTTATCGTCCAATAAAACGCCAACCCAGATGGAAGATTCAGAGCGATAAAAACCGTCATAATTGGAAAAAAATAATTCATTGAACGCATCATATTTTTCTGGGTTTCTGCTGCTTTTTCCGTTGTCCCTAATTGAGGCGTGGTAATTGTGCGCTTCATTGCCATTTGTGACGCGAAAAATTGTCCGATCCCCGCTAAAACTGCTAATACCGGACTTTTTTGGGATAAGTTCATAATCCCTAAAAACATCGGATTGATTAATCCGTTTCCCGAACTCAACACATTCATAAACGCCCGATACAAGGCAAAAATAATCGGTAATTGAACAATCATCGGCAAACATCCTGAAAAAGGGTTAATTTTATTTTCTTTATAAAATTTCATCAACTCACGACTTTGTTCTTCTTTGTTTTTAAATTTTGTCTGAATTTCTTTAATTTTATCTTTATGCCGAGATAATTCCATTTGAGACTTAATTGATTTTTGCGCAAGAGGAAATAAAATAATTCTAACTAAAACAGTCAGAATTATAATTACCACGCCCAAATCATGTCCAGGGATATTGTTATATAAAAAAATCAAAAAATTAAATATTGGTTCGTAAAAAATTTTGTTAAAAAAATCTCCCATATTATTTTAGAACATCCTCTCCTCCGCGATTAAACGGGTTACAGCGCAAGATTCGCCCTAAACTTTTCACCCCTCCCTTAAACAATCCATATTTTTCAATTGCCCGAACAGAATAAATTGAACATGAAGGATAAAATCTGCACCCGCAATTCGGCCTAACCATTGTTATCGCTTTAGAAAAACTATTTTGGTATAATTTTATTAATTTTAAAATTAAATATTTCATTTATGTCTTGTTTTATCTCTAAAAATTTTTTATCAACAATTGCCGGCAGAGCAATAACCACAAAGTCAAACCCGTTTTTGAATTTTAATTTTCTAATACTTTCTCTCATTTGTCGCTTTATTTTATTTCTTACCACTGCCTTGCGCGAGATTTTTTTACTCACCACAAAAGTAAATCGATTATTTTCTAATTGATTTTTGACCGCCCTTACAACAATAAACTTTCCTGCAATCGTTTTGCCATTTTTAAACACCCTATCTATATCGTTTCTTTTTTTTAAACGATTTTTTAAAGAAAGCATTTTTATGCGCTTAATCTTTTTCTTCCTTTTTGTCTGCGTCGATTCAATGTTTTTCTTCCTCCTTTCGTTCTCATTTTCACCCTAAATCCATGAACTTTGCTTCTTTTTCTTTTTTTGGGCCTATAGGTTAGTCCTTGTTGTGCCATATAATTTAGCTTAACAACAATTAAAACATCGGTCAATCATATTAAACAACCAAAACAACGCCAAACAAATATATCCACAAACCATTAACACATTGTCAACAAAATGAGTCATTGACTTAATTTTTTTATAAAAATTTTCATGGTATAATCTTTATATGACCAACAATGAATTATGGCAATCAGTATTAAACGAAGTACAGCTTTCCATTTCTAAACCCAATTTTACTACTTGGTTTAAAAACACAAGCGTTGTTTCTCAAAAAAATGGCGAGGTTGTTATTGGCGTACCAAACGGATTTACAAAAGAATGGCTGGAAAATAAATATAATAAAATAATTATCTCTGCTCTTCGAAGCACCATTGGTAAAATCAAAAGCGTTAAATATATAATTAGTTCTTCTATAAAACCTTCTCCCGAAACAAAAGGAAAAAACAAAAAAAGAACCGAAGAAAGAAAAATTATTGTCGCAAAAGAACAATTAGACATACAAGAATATAAAATTGACGAAAATACCAACCTAAATCCGCGTTATACGTTTGATTCTTTTGTTGTTGCTTCGTTTAATGAATTAGCACACGCCGCAGCACAGTCCGTAATTAAGGACTTGGGGAGAGTTTACAACCCACTTTTTGTTTATGGAGGGGTCGGGGTTGGAAAAACCCACCTAATACAAGCCATAGGAAACGAAGTAAAAAATAAAGGAAAAAACATAATCTATGTTTCTTCTGAAAAATTCAGCGCGGACCTAATCACATCTATTTCCGAAAGAAAGGTTGAAGAATTTAAAAATAAATACAGAAAGGTTGATATGTTAATTATCGACGATATTCAATTTTTAGCGGGTAAAGAAAAAACACAAGAAATCTTTTTTCATACATTTAATAATTTATACGAAAAAAACAAACAAATTATTATTTCTAGCGACAGACCACCAAAAGCGATTTCCACACTAGAAGAAAGATTAAGGTCAAGATTTGAAGGGGGAATGATTGCTGATATTAGTATGCCCGAATACGAAACAAGACTCGTTATTTTAAAGAAAAAAGCTGAAGAATTGGGCGTAAAACTTTCCGAAGAAGCATTTAGTTATATTGCATCCAATATCCAAAAAAATATAAGAGAGCTGGAAGGAGCATTAAATAGAGTTGTAGCATTTATTCGTCTTAACAACACCAACCCAACTCAAAAACAATTAATCCAAATATTAAAAACAGTAATCACCAACCCTAAAAAAAGAACCAATTATAAAAAAATAGCCGAAATTGTTGCCGAATTTTACGATGTTAACATTAATGATTTAATAAATAGAAGTAGAAAACAAGAGGTTGTTAAACCTCGCCAAATAGCAATGTATTTAATGCGCGAGGAATTAAAAAGCTCATATCCTTTTATTGGTCAAAAACTTGGCGGAAGAGATCACACCACAGCTATTTATGCGTGTAATAAAATAGATGAAGAATTAAAAAATAATAACGAATTAGAACAAGAATTGAATCTTATTAAAGAACGACTTTATAGTGGGCCCATATAATAAACTGTTAATTTTTTTATAATAACTTCTTAATAAAATTACTTTTAAAAATTGTTTTAAATTTTTATCAACAAATTAAAAACATTTTTTAAGATAATTATTATATCTTTAATTAACAAGGTTATTAAATTATTTCTCTTTAAAAAAATAACTTATCCACAAAAATTTAATTCTTAATAATAATAATTATTTAATAATTAAATAATTATTAATAAATATATGAAAATAATTTGTCTTCAAGAAAATTTTAAAAAGGGGTTATTAAATGTATCAAATATTACGGGTAAAAATTTAACCCTACCAATTTTAAATAATATTTTATTAAATACAGATAAAAAACAATTAAAATTATCAACCACTGATTTAGAAATGGCAATAATTAGTCAAATACAATGTAAAATAGAGAAAGAAGGAGATATTACCGTTCCAGCAAAATTACTAGTTAATTTTATAAACAACCTTCCTAATAATAAAATAAATATAAATATTAAAAATAATATAATTTCTTTAAAATGTGAAAATTATAATTCTTTTATTAAAGGATTAGACGCGAAAGACTTTCCAATAATTCCTAAAATTAAAAACGATCCAATTATAGAAATAGATTCTTTTGAATTTAAAAATGCATTAGAACAAGTAATTAATTTTGTCTCTATTTCAGAGATTAGGCCGGAAATTTCAGGAGTGTTGTTTGATTTTAGTGATGAAAAAAAAGCAAAATTTGTCGCTACAGATAGTTTTAGATTAGGGGAAAAAACATTAAATATTAAAAATAGTAAAATTAAAAAAGGGGAAAGAAAATTAATTATTATTCCATATAAAACAATACAAGAATTAATTAGAATTATTTCTAATTCAAAAAATAATATCTTAAAAATAAGCATTGAAAATAATCAAATTTTATTTGACTTAGAGGAGAATCAAATTATTTCTAGGCTGATTGAAGGCAATTATCCTAATTATCAACAACTTATCGCTAAACAATTTGATACAACAATTATCACCACAAGAGAGGAGTTAATAAAAGCGGTTAAAATTGGAAGTTTTTTTAGCAGTAAAATAAATGACCTAAGATTAAAAATTAATTCTAAAAAATCACAAATTGAAGTATTTTCTCAAGATATTGAATTAGGAGAAAACGCGTCTCAAATTAATAGTGAAATAAAAGGCAAAGACGTGGAAATAATTTTTAATCACAAATATTTATTAGACGGTTTAAATAATATTAATACAGAAAAAGTAATTATTGGGTTTAATGGTGAAACAAGCCCCGGAATAATCAGACCTGAAGGGAAAGATGATTTCATATATATAATTATGCCTATAAAATTGTAAAATAAAAAAGCGCCGAAAAATTAAGGCGCTTTTATAAAATAAAAAGTTTTTTGAGCGATTTTAAGGTTCGGTTGAAATGGGGTTTTGATTATATAAATAACCGTTTTCTAGTTTACTTACCCAGTTCAAAATTGATTGCTCCCAATTTATATATTGTGAGTCGTTTTGCCCATTAGTCTCTCCTAATGGGTTGTTTTTATCTATAAAATGTAAAATAGAATGTATTTGAGGGTATGTTTTTTCTTCTATTAATTCCGGCAAAGTTGAGCTTGTTGCCGGCAATCCGGAAGATTTGTCTATTTTTAATTTTAAATCAGTAATATGGTTCCCGTTTAAAATATCTTTATCGGTTATAGTTTGTTCGGGTTTAAGAAATTCTTCTGCTGGCACAGGTAAATCAAAATAATTTTCTGGTTTTGTGGATGTTTTTAATTCTTGTTTTTTCGCATATGCTTTTTTGATAAACTCGTTCCAAATCGGCGCAGCAATTACCGCCCCCGGCTCTTTGTTTATAGACACATTGTTATTATTTCCTGTCCAAACTCCGACAGCGATAGATGGCGTATATCCAACCGTCCATCCGTCTTTGTAGTCTTGGGTTGTGCCGGTTTTTGCTGCAACCGGAATGTTTTCTATATATAAATATGATTTTCTGCCAAAAATTGGAGCTCGATAATCTTCTGAAGATAAAATTTCAGAAATAATTCTTGTAATTTGTGGTTCTAAAATTTTTTTAGGGTTATTTTTATATTGTTCTATGGTGTTACCTTTATTGTCTTCTATTTTTAGAATGCCTTGAATGGGATTTTTTATTCCTTCGTTGGCAAAAACGCCAAAAGCAGCAGTTTCTTCTAATAGTTTAACCTCTCCCCCTCCCAATACCAATGACAATCCGAATCTTGAGCGATCTTTTAATGTTTCAATTCCCATATCTTGTGCCAGATTAATGGTTTCATCCACTCCCGCCAAGTAAAGAGTTTTTACAGAAGGAATATTTAAAGATTGTGCCAGGGATTCTTTCATTGAAATTGGGCCCCTGAATTTTCCATCATAATTTTTGGGATGGTAACATTTTGTTCCGTATTGGTCTGTTTCTTGTGTTGCGCTTGATGAGCAGTTCGGGTTAAATTCTGTTTTCAAGTCGAAAAGCACAGTGTCGGGAGTAAATCCCTTTTGGAAGGCAACCGCATAAGCAAATGGTTTAAACGAAGATCCCGGTTGTCTTGGACTGGTTGTTACGTTGACATATGGTTCAAATAAACAATTATTTCCCGGAGTGCAATTTGCAGGATAAGAATCGGCATCGTAATTTTTAGATCCTACCATCGCTAAAATTTGTCCTGTTTTGGGGTCTATAGCCGCAAGTGCCGCGTTTTGGGCGTTATATTTTTTACCGTTGGTTTCCGCGCCAATTTTTACTGCTCGGTCAGCAATTTGTTGTAAGTCCCAGTCCAGCGTTGTATACACCTTAAGCCCGGCAGTTTCAATATAGTCTTTTCCGTATTTGTTTTCCAAATACTCTTTGATGTACATTACAAAGTGCGGAGCCTTTATTCCTGAGCTGGGAAGAGCAAAATTCAATTTTTCATTTTTAGCGTTTTCGTGCTGTTCTGGAGAAATAAAACCAAGTTCATTCATTCTTTTTAAAATATGTTCTTGTCTTGCTTTAGTGGTTTCAAAGTGCGATCCGTATGGAGAATAATAGCTCGGGGCCTGGGTTAGCGCCGCAAGAAGCGCTGACTCAGCCAAGGTTAAATTTTTTGCGTTTTTATTAAAAAATGTTTGTGCCGCCGCCTCTATTCCATAGGCATTAGACCCGTAAGGAACTTGGTTAAGATAAAAACTTAAAATTTCATTTTTAGAATATTTCATTTCTGTTTCAATTGCAAGGATTGCTTCTTTGATTTTACGTATGTAGGTTTTTTCTGATGTTAAGATGGCGTTTTTAATAAATTGTTGAGTGATTGTAGAGCCTCCAACATTAGTTTTTGTCCCTAAAACTTCTTTCCCAATAATATTATAGACGATTGATCTTAGTACCCCCTTAAGGTCGATGCCGAAATGGTGGTAAAAATTAGTGTCTTCAATCGCTATTGTCGCATTTTTGACATGTTGAGGGATTTCTTCAAATGGAATTACGGTTCTTTTTTCTTCGCCGTGAACATCATAAAGAATAATTTCGCCGGTTCTGTCGTAAATTTTTGTTGATTCAGTTATGTCTCTGTGGATTAAATTTTCGGGATTAGGAAGATCTTTGAAACAAAAAACAAAAACAATAATTATAATTGCAAAAAATAAAACAAGCAGCCCAATAAAAATATTTAAGCCCCTTTTTTGCCATTTGTTTGTTTTATTATATGATTCAATTTTTGGCATAACCTAATATAATCATAGCATTTATTTTTTTGAAACTAAAACCCCGGATTGTGACCGGGATTTTAGTTTCAAGTTTTTTTATTCTTCCTCGGATTCGTCCTCGTCTTCTTCTTCGTCATCATCATTTTCTTCGCTCATGTCCTCGCTCTCTTCCTCTTCTTCTTTTTCGTCTTCATCATCGAAATTTTCAATTCCATCATTTTCGTAAGTATCTTTGTCTGTATTTTCATCATCGTCTCCGCTGAAATCAACGATTTTGGAAATTTCGTCGATAGTTGTTAAAGTCATATTGAAGTGTTTTTAATTATTATTTGTCCTTATTTTAAGGCCATGCGTTTTATTATAATTATAAAAAATGTTGTGTCAAGTCTGTTTGGTGGATTTTATGGAGTTTGCACAGCAGATGGCAACCGCTAAAGCATCAGCGGCATCGTCTGGTCTAGGAACTTCTTTTAGTTCTAATATGGTTTTTACCATTTTTTGAACTTGGTTTTTGTCCGCTCGTCCATAGCAGGCAACAGCTTGTTTTATTTGTAAGGGCGTATATTCTGCAAGCTCTATTTTTGCTTCGGCAATTGTTAAAAGAATTACTCCTCGCGCTTGACTTACTTTAATCGCGGTTTTTAGGTTTTTAAAGAAAAAAATATCTTCTACTGCAACAATATCCGGCTTGTATTTTTTTATTAGTTTTTCTAGGCTCAAATGTAGTTTTTCCAGTCTTTCGGCCGTAGAAAAATCAGGAGTTGTTATAATACAACCGTAATCAATAATTTTTAATTTTTGACTTTTAGCTTTTAGTTTTTCAATTATTCCGTATCCAATTATTGCTGTTCCTGGATCAATGCCTAAAATTATCATAGATTATAAGGTTACATTTGAATAAATTTCGTTGACGTCGTCGTTTTCATCGAGGGCTTCAAAAAGTTTTTCAATTTTGTCTTTTTCTTTTTCAGAAACATTAACTTCGTTTTTTGCAATCCATTCTAATCCCGATTCTTCAATTTCAACATTTTCTTTTTTAATTGTTTCTTTTGTTTTTTCAAGATTTTCCGGCAAAGTTTTTATTTCCAAAATACCCTCGGTTATTTTTATGTCTTCCGCCCCCACATCAATTAAAGACAATTCAAGCTCTTCAATGGGCTTGAAAATTTTGTTTTTATCAATTCTGATTACTCCCATTTGGTTGAAATTCCATTTAACGCTGCCGTTTTCCGCTAATCTGCCGTCGTGGGTGTCCAGAATATGTCTGACCTCGGAAATAGTGCGGTTTTTATTGTCTGTAATAATTTCAAGAATTAATTGACTTCCTTCTGGTCCGTAAGCTTCGTATATCACTTCTTCTAATTGTGCTCCGTCTTTATTTTCGCCTGTTCCCTTTTTAATTGCGCGCTGAATATTGTCATTAGGCATATTATAAGAGCGCGCTTTATCAATTGCCATACGTAAAGAGGGGTTGGTAACCGGGTCGCCACCTTTTCGGGCAGAAATTTCAATAAATTTAGCCATTTTACTAAAAATCTTGCCACGTTTTTTATCCATGGCCCCTTTTCTAACTTTGATATTTGCCCATTTGTTATGCCCACTCATATGCCCCAATTTTGACAGAAAATTATTAAGTTGGCAATCCTTTTTTCCTAAATTTAACCAATAATAGCCCCATAAAGCTCGCCCCAAACACAATACATATAATAAGAAGGGTTAAATTAAGTGGATTTTGAGTATTTTGTCGGATCAGTGCCATCTCGTTGTCTCCCTTATTATTCCCTTTGTTTTCTCTTTGAATTGTAATCCTATTGGTATCCGTTTGACTATTATTAGACAATTGAATATAACCACCTTCAATATCATTTTTCGGCAAATCTATAGAATAAGTTTTTGTAGAGTTTTTAGTTGTTTGTGGTGCAACAACATTCATTTGGGAGACGGTTTGTTTAGCTTGCCTTGAGCCCGTTGAAGGGTTGATTCCTATAATGCTCGAGATATTTGCCATTCCCGGCGTAGGCTCTGACCACACAAAGCCTTCTTCGGTTCTGGCCGACGATTTGCCTTGCGGAGGTTTTTCATAATTTATTTCTTGAAATACTGTGCCGTCTGGCATTAATAGCCTGACAGAATCAATATTATTATTTAATGCGATTTTTGTTGTCTGTCTTGAAAATACCAGATAACTTTTTGGCGCAATAAAAGTATTTTTTGGAAAAACAAATGCCTTACTTCCGCTTGCCATGTCATCTAATTGCCAGTTGGAGATATCGGAAATTGAATCAGCTCCATTATAGATTTCAACCCATTCTTCTTCCTCGTCTTTGCCTTCGGGATTCGGCATAAATTCATTAATAATAATCTGTGCTTGTTGAATTTGTACTGTGATTGTATCTGTGGAATAATATCTGCCGTCAAAAACAGTTAAAGTCGCAAGATATGTTCCGGGATAAGCATATTTATGGGTTAAAGAAATTTTATCCAAAGAGTTTCCATCTCCAGTATTCCAAGAATAAGCAAGTTCATTGTTATCGGGATCAGAAGACAACGAGCCGTCAAAAAGAATTTCTTGATCAATAAATCCAATAATATTGTCCCCAGCATTGGCAGTTGGAGGAGAGTTGTTAGTGGTAGATTCCGGGATTTCCGGCGTTTCGGTTTCTTCTGTGGTTGTGGATGTGGATGAAGATTCTTCGGTTTGTACTACAGATGGCGTAGTCTCTATCCAGTCACTAGGCAAATTATTGTCTACTCCGTTGATTATTAATTTAATTGCTTTGCCCTCTTGAACATTTGGAATAAAGCTACCCGTTGTCCAAATCCCTGCGCTTACGGCATCATTCTCCCATGTTTTTACTGTTGTTCCGTATCTAATATAATCTTTTATAGTTGAGGAAGTATGTTGATCCGACGACGACAAAGAAACCACTCCCGATGTATTACTCATGTTCTTTAATGATTTGCCGGTGTATATATCTGTAGAGGTGTTTGTGCCGTCAGCGTTCCAATGAATTATCGTAGAGTTATTAGGATTAATAGTAAGAGAGTTAATGATGTAATGTTTTCCTGCGGCATACAAGCAATAATTATTTAAAGAATACGGTTCAGATCCATTATTGTACAAAACGATATATTCTAATCCCGTATCTGTTTCGCCTGGGTTATAGAACACTTCATTTATCACCACGCTTCCAAAAACAATTTTTGGAGACAAAAAAAGAACAACAATAATTATTATTCCTAAAAATATTTTTTGCATAAATCAAAATAATTTTACTCCGCTCTATACAAATTTTATCACAAAATTACCTTTTCATTAATATAAATCTCTGATAATATAGAATATATGCAAAAAGATATTATTAAAAAAATTGTTAAAGACAAATATAAAGAGATAGCGACAAATAAATCTTCTTGTGTGTGCGGATGCAGTAGTGCAGAAAATATTTCAAAAAACATCGGTTATACTGACGAAGATTTAAAAATTGTTGGCAAGGCAAATCTTGGCTTGGGTTGCGGGAATCCAGTTGCTTTTAGTAGAATAAAAGAAGGAGATACGGTTCTTGATTTGGGATCTGGTGCTGGTATAGACGCCATTTTAGCCGCCAAGAAAGTTGGGGATAATGGCAATGTTATTGGCATTGATATGACCGAAGAAATGATAGAAAAGGCAAGAGCAAACGCAAAAAATCAAAACATATCAAATGTAGAATTCATTTTAAGCGAGATAGAAAACTTACCCTTGCCAGATAATTCGGTGGATATAATAATTACTAATTGTGTTATAAATTTAACGCCCGACAAAGCTAAAACATTTGCCGAGGCATACAGGGTTCTTAAACCAGGAGGGAAAATCTATGTCTCGGACATTGTTTTATTAGAAGAATTATCAGAGGAACAAAAGAATGATAAGGATTTATTGTCTGGTTGTGTCGCAGGAGCATTGTTAAAAGAAGATTACTTAAATAAAATTAAAAATGCCGGATTTAAGGTTAACATCTTGTATGAAAACAAAAAAATTAGCAAAGAGCAATATAATGGAATTAATTTAGAAAGTTTAATGGTTGAATTAGTAAAATAAAATATATGGAAAAAGAACCAAAATTAACGTCATCTGAAGAGGAAAAACAATTAGAGCAAACTCCCCTTATAAAAGCCATGAATCTTTCTGATGACTGAAAATATCATCCAGAAAAAAATGTTTCCGTGAATCAATTAGGCCATGCAGTGGTTGAATGGACTGAAGCGTTAAAAAAAGAAGAAGAGTTTTAAAAAATAAAGAAATCTAAAAACAAGAAAAAATAAAAAAAGAGCCTCGTGGCTCTTTTTTTATTGACTTATCTTTCAGGCCAACCCATTGGTGGCCTTTTTTATTTCTTCTTGATATTGTTAATAACAGAGTTATAATGGAGTTGTAATGATTAAATATAAAAATTATGGAAAATGGAGAACAAAAAAAAGATATGCCTTTATTGATGCATACAACACTATTAATACAACAGAAAAATTATTAAATTTTTCAATCGATTGGGATAAATTGTATGCCCATTTAAAAAATAGATGGAAATGTGAAACAGTGTTTTTTACTCGGGGATAGATATAGGAGACGTAGATACTGAACAAGAATATGAAAGATTGAAAAAAATTAGGATATATTGTTCAGAGCAAAACAACAATCCCATATAAAAATCCCGACAAGAAAATTAGTGTCAAGTGTAAACAATGTGGTTTTGAAAACCTAGAAATAATTTCTATGGGACATAAGAAAAAATCAAATTGCGATGTCGAATTAGGTGTAGACGCCGTAAACAACGCTGGTCCAAATAAGGAATTTATGATTTTTACAGGCGATGGTGATTTTGAATATTTAATCAAAGATTTAACCGAAAACAAAAATGTTTTTGTTTATATTGTCTCTAACCGGTCCAAAAACACTATTACCAGCAAAAGATTTTCTCATAAGCTTAGAGAATTATTTAAACATCAAAATGTCAAATTCATAGATATAAATTCGTGGAAAGAAATCATTAAGAAATGAGGTTTTGGGTAAATATAAAAACGCCACGAAGCGTGGCGTTTTCGAATGATATTTATATTGTATATTTCAAAAAATACTCTGTCAAGCCCCTAAATAGAAAACCCCCTGTTTTAACGGAACGCCTTACGGTATTCCAACGCAGGAGGATTTACTTCTAATTTAATGGTATAAAAAATTTAATCGTTTGTTAAGTTTTTTAAATCAACTTTTCTTGTTCGGATTTGGGTGGTTTGAGGTCGAGGTGTTTGTAAGCAGCGGGAGTGACGATACGGCCTTGCGGGGTGCGGGCGAGAAAACCAATTTGCATTAAATAGGGTTCGTAAATATCGGAAATAGTGTCGCGTTCTTCGGATGTTGCGGCAGCAATAGTTTCAATCCCAACCGGTCCGCCGTTAAATTTTTCAATAATTGTTTTTACAATCAATCTGTCGATTGGTTCTAATCCCAATTCGTCAATTTCCATCATCCCTAATGCTTCTTCAGTGATTTTTTTATTTATTTTACCTTGTCCGTGGACCTGAGCATAGTCCCTGACTCTTTTCAATAAACGATTTGCCACTCTTGGCGTTTTTCTTGCTCTTTTGGCAATTTCTTTCAGTCCTTCTCTATCAGCTTCAATATTTAAAATTTTTGCTGATCTGTTTAAAATATCTTCAATGTCTTTTTCTTCATAAAAATCTAAATGGTATGTTGCGCCAAAACGATTTCGTAAAGGTGATGACAATAAACTAATGCGAGTGGTTGCAGCAATCATTGTGAACGGCGGAATGTCTAGTTGGATACTGCGTGCTGACGGGCCCTTGCCAATAATAATATCTAAATGAAAATCTTCCATTGCTGGATACAAATATTCTTCAATTAATTTATTTAAGCGATGTGCTTCATCAATAAACAAAACATCGCCCTTTTCAAGATTGGTGAGAATCGAAGCAAGGTCGCCGACCTTTTCAATTGCCGGTCCGGAAGTAATTTTAATATTTCTTCCGAGTTCTTTGGCAATAATGTGCGCCAGGGTTGTTTTCCCTAATCCTGAACCGCCATACAATAATATGTGTTCTGCTGCTTCTTCGCGTTTTTTTGCCGCTTCAAGCAGAACTTTAAGATTTTTTTTGACCTTTTCTTGACCAAAATACTCTGTAAGCTCATTTGGCCTCAAAGTTTTGTCTAGTGTGTTGTCTTCTAATTGTTGACGGGGATCAGTGAACATAGTATCAAAATCTAAAAATTAAATACCAAATATTAAAAATGCGGACTTGCTATTGACAAGGTTATTTTTCTCTGCTATAATAAGCACAGAGAATAGAAATAGGCAAAAATGACCTATTTTTATTTATACTTCCTTTCTAATAACCTGTAGGCAATAAGGGTAACCAAAATTTTTTATTAAAATTTACCCTTTGGAACTTTTCTTAGTTTAGGATATTCCGGTTTCCTCCTTGTTGAGGTTTTAGCTGGAGTATTCCTCGGAAAATTTCTAAACTTCGGATCCTAAGCCGATGTCACTTGCCTACAGATTATTGGGAAGGAGCTTGCCCCGCTGATGGCGGGGTTTTTGATTATCCTAAAATTCTTTCTACTTCTTCCATCGTAGTAATTCCTTGCAATACTTTTAAAAGTCCATCTTGCTTCATTAAAACCATCCCCGATTTTATTGCTGATTCTTTGATTTCAACAATTGACGGAGTTTTCAAAACAACTTTTTCCATTGCATCGTTAACAACAAATAGTTCAAAAACGCCGACTCTTCCTTTGTATCCCGTAAAATTGCAATAAGCGCATCCTTGCCCCGATGCCTGTTTAATTTTAATATCATCTAATTTTGGTCTGCCTGCCATGTTAACCGTTTCACTGGCGCGGGCGGGTAAATTTTTTAATTCGTCTTGAATTTTTTGCAGGATTTCTTTGGTTGGTTTTATCTCTTGAGAACATTTTGGACAAACCTTTCTTAACAATCTTTGTGCAATTACCAGGTTTAGTGCTGGCGGAATCATGGTTGGGTTTACTTTCATATCAACTAGACGCGGGATTGCTCCAGCCGCATCGTTGGTATGCAGGGTAGAAAACACCAAATGTCCCGTAAGCGCAGCATTAATTGCGGTTGTTGCTGTTTCATTGTCACGAATTTCTCCAACAAGAATAGTGTCTGGGTCTTGGCGCAGAATAGAACGCAAACCAGAAGCAAAAGTATATCCTTTTTCTGAATCAACTTGCGTTTGTTCCACTCCTTTGAGATGATATTCAATCGGGTCTTCAAGTGTAATAATTTTTGAGCCGGGATCGTTTACTGCTTTCAAAAACGCATACAATAAAGTAGTTTTACCGGAACCAGTTGGGCCGGTGGTAATAATCATGCCATTGGGTTTTTTTAATTCTTCGGTTATAATCTTAAAGTCATATTCTTGAATGCCCAAATCCCCAACTTCCAATCCAATTGTTTTTGGGTCTAAAATTCTTAAAACAATGTTCTCTCCGTAATTAGCGGGAATAATTGAGGTTCTGATTTCGATTTCTTTGCTTTCTTCTGATTCGGCAGAAGATTTGAAACTGAATCTGCCGTCTTGCGGTACATCGTGCACGTTTAATTTTAATTCTGAAAGCATTTTTATTCTTGAAAGTAACAATTGGTATGCTGATAACGAAATGTTTGCCGCGTCTTGCAAAATTCCGTCTAATCGATATCTTAAACGGGTTGTGTTTGTTGATTCGTTTTCAAGGTGTATATCTGATGCTTCTAATTTTAATCCTGCGGCCATAACAATGTTTAACAGATCGCTTGTCGATAAATTTGGTTGTTCCAATTTTTGTTTCAAATCTTCAATGGTATTTATTCCTCCTTCAATTTGTTTTAATTCTTCGGCGCTGATTTCGGCTTTTCTGGAAATTTCTTTTCTATCGGGTTTAACGTGTTGGAATCTGCTCCATACTCTGTTTAAGCTGCTTAAGGAAACAACATTTATTGTTGCTTTATATCCTTTATTCTCGAGATTTTGAACAAAAATTAAAGTTTCTTTTAAGCGTGGATCTAAAACGACAACAAAAAGCTCTTTTTGTTTTTCTTCAATAATTGCCGCTCCCGCGTTTTTTGAGTCTTTTTCGTTGGAAATAGTTAATGCTTCATCGTCAATTGTGGAAATTCGTAAATCTAAATAAGGAAAACCCAGCTCTTCGGCTAGGTTTTTAGCTTTTTGTTCTTCAGCATCGCGATGGAGTGATTTTATTTTGGCCTCTGCTTTTTGTTTTTGTCCTTCGTCTTTTATTGACATATTCTAATCTTATCTTAAATTAGAAAATTTTGCAAGTTTGCCCCGCCGAAGGCGGGGTCCGCCCTTTTTTTATCTGTTGGAATTTGTTAATATAAGTATATGGAAACATTTTTGGTGCAAAACAAGAAACAAACCGAGAATTTGGCGAAAATGTTAGCGAAAGAAATTTTGAAATATAAAAACAATAAGAAACAGGCGTTGGTTTTTGGGTTTGTTGGCAATTTAGGCGCAGGAAAGACAACCTTTATTCAGTCATTTACAAAAGGACTGGGGATTAGAGGTCGTTTAACCAGCCCAACTTTTGTTTTAATGAAAAAATACGGCAATCTATATCATTTAGATTGTTATCGAATAAAAGACCATAAAGATGTTTTGGCTCTGGATTTTGCAGAAATAATCAATGAACCGAAAAATATTATTGCAATCGAATGGGCGGAAAAAATTAAAAAAGTTCTTCCCAAAGACACGATTTGGATTAAATTTAAAATTCTGCCGAACAACAAAAGAAAAATAGAAATCAGTTGATTATGAAAAAACTAATTTTAATCGATGGAAATGCGATTGTGCACAGAAGTTTTCATGCCCTGCCTCCTTTAACGAATAGAAAAGGCGAAATGACTAATGCGGTTTATGGATTTTCTTCTGTCTTGATAAAAGTGATTAATGAATTGAAGCCGGATTATATGGTCGCCACATTTGATCTGGCAGCGCCGACATTCAGGCACATAGAATACGACCAGTATAAAGCCAAAAGAGTGAAAGCGCCAGACGAATTGTATGCGCAAATTCCAAAAACAAAAGATGTTTTGACCGCCTTTGGCGTTCCAATCTTAGAAAAAGAAGGATTTGAGGCAGATGATATTATTGGCACTGTTGCCAAAAAATACGCCAACAAAGAAATTGATATTTTAATTATCACTGGCGATTTGGACACATTACAATTAATTGACGACAATATTCGGGTTTATACAATGAAAAAGGGTCTAAATGACACAATTATTTATGGCGAGAAGGAAGTTGAAGAAAGATATGGCCTAAAAGTAAGCCAAATGATTGATTATAAGGCATTGCGCGGAGACTCATCAGATAATATCCCGGGCGTAAAAGGAATCGGAGAAATAACCGCCACCTCTCTTTTGAAGGAATTTGAAACTTTAGAAAATTTGTATAAAAACGTAGATAAAGTCAAAAGCAAAAATGTCATGGAAAAATTAAAGAAAGATAAGCAAATGGCATTTTTTAGTAAAAGATTAGGAACGATTCGTCTGAATGTACCGATTAAAATTAGTTTAAAAGAACTTGATTGGCAAAATCATTTTGATATGGAAAAAATCAGAGCTTTATTTGAAGAGCTCGGCTTTCATTCATTATTGCGTCGTCTTCCTGGCGGCGAACCCCCAAAAAGGCCAGAAATAAAAGCTAAACAACAAAATTTATTATAAAATCATATGCCGGAATTGCCGGAAGTGGAAACAATTAAACGAGAATTGGAAAAAACAATCATCAACAAAAAAATTGTTGATGTTATTGTTAATAATCCAAAAGTTATTAAAGAGCCGAAAAAAGAAAAGTTTATTAAAGAATTAAAGAATGTTAAAATTAAAAAAATAATCAGAAAAGGAAAATTATTAATTTTTAAATTATCTTCTGGAAGATATTGGACCGTGCATTTAAAAATGACCGGTCAATTGATATGGCCAGGAAATGCGCAAAAGAGTAGGGTGAGTTTTAAATTTTTTGATGGCAAAATTTTGGATTTTAATGATTTACGTTTATTCGGCGAATTAAGGATTGTTGATGATTGGAGAAAATTAAAATTTATCCAAGAACTCGGGCCAGAGCCATTTGAAATTAACACAACACAATTTAAAGAATTATTAAAAAAACGCAAGACCAAGATTAAGGTTTTGCTTATGGATCAAAAATTTATTTCTGGAATTGGAAATTTATACGCTAACGAAGTATTATTTAAAACAAAAATTGACCCGCGAAGGCAAGTAAATAAATTATCAGACAAAGAAAAAGAATTATTGTTTAAAGAGATTAAAAATATTTTATCTAAAGCCATAAAATACGGCGGTTCATCGGTGGATGATTATGTGCGGGTGTCAGGGAATAAGGGAGATTATATGAAATTTATTAAAGTGTATGATCGCAAAGGAGAAAAATGTTTTCGATGCAAAGGAACAATAAAAAGAATTTCTTTGGGTGGCAGGGGTACTTACTTTTGCCCAAAGTGTCAGCGATAGTTCTTTGATTCCCTTTGGGCCCCTTTGTTATCCCTTCAAAATTTATTTTATATGTCGACACGTGTTGATTGCTCAAATTGTAGCAATCACACTAACTTTCATCCTGATTGCGATCGGGACTCCGAGATTGTCTCAGTATAAAATAAATTTTGAAATAATCTAATTTTGTATGAAAAAAATTAAAATAATTCTAATAATTATAGTTATATTGGCGATTATTGGAGCAATTTTTTGGTTTTTTGGAAGCAGAAAAGTGGATATTGTTGGTGAAAACAATAATCAGCAGGAAAAACCAAAAAATGGCACAGGAATCAGCCCCATTACCGGTCAAAAATGCGAAAACTATAATCGCAGACCGATTGCAGTAATGATGGCGAACGACGCCATTAATCGACCATTATCCGGAATTAGCCAAGCAGACGTGGTTATTGAAATGCCGGTAATTACCGGAGGAATCACGCGTTTAATGGCAATATTTGGTTGTGAAACGCCCGAAGAAATCGGCTCTGTGCGCAGCGCGCGTCATGATTATATTCCTTTGGCATTAGGATTTGATGCGATTTATGCTCACTGGGGCGGTTCGCATTTTGCTTACGATTACTTAAACAAAGGAATTATTGACAATATTGATGCCATGACTGATCAATATCAGATATACTACCGTACTTCAGACAAAGAACCGCCGTATAATGGTTTTACATCTTTGGAGCGATTAATTAATGGCGCTGAAAAATTCAAATATAGTTTAGAAAATAATTTTTTGGGCTATCCGCATCTTAAAAAATCAGAGTCAAAATTACAAAGCCCGAATATTGGCGGAAAGTTAACTATTGGTTATGGCGGAGAATTTAGGGTTTCGTATGCTTATAATAAAGAAGAAAATATTTATCAAAGATACAGAACAAATTTACGGGAAACGGATAAAAATAACGGCAATCAGGTTGAAGTTGCGGTAGTTGCAGTAATGCGTGCCGAATCGCATATGATTGAGGAACCGAATTATAATGAAGTTAGTGCGCAGGGAGAAGGAGAGGCAAAAATTTATCAAAACGGAGAAGAAATTAAAGGAACATGGAGGAAGAAAGGAAATTATACGGACTCAAAACTTACATTTTATAACGAAAATGGTAAAGAAATAGAATTTATGCCGGGCAAAATTTGGATAGAAATCGTCGAGCCGAATACAGAGGTTAAGTGGGAGGTGTTTTAATATGATTATATTTTTATACGGACAAGACACATATAGATCTAAGGAAGAATTGAGAAAAATGATTGAAAAAAATAAACAATCCAACGTTGAATGGTTGGATTTTGTTAGAATTGATGCAAGCGATAAGCAAATTGATATTTTTGAAGAATTAAAAAAAACCATAAACACAATTCCAATGTTTAGCACCGCAAAAATGATGATTATTGATAATATTTTCGATCTAAACAATGATAAGCAGGGAGAGATATTAGAATTTTTGAAAAAATCAAAAATTGATAAAAACGAAAATATAACCATTGTTTTTTGGGCGGATGAAGTGAACGGAAAATCCGTCTCGTCGGCGGATGGACTTCAAAAATATTTGAAGTCCAGAGCCGAATATAAAGAATTTAAATTATTGGAGCCGGCGAAAGTTAAGCAATGGATAAAAGAATTTGTAGCAAATCAAAAAGCATCAATAGATAATTCCGCCGTGGAAAAACTTGCAGAATGGGTTGGAAATGATTTGTGGCGCATGTCTAACGAATTAAATAAACTTGTTGCCTATAATCCGACCATACGCCATGAAAGCGTAGAATTATTTATTGGTCCGGAAATCGATTTAAAGATTTTTGATTTAGTTGATGCGATTGGATATAAAAATAAATCCAAGGCATTAAAACTATTCAATCAACATATTGATGAGGGGGCTGATTTGTATTATTTATTGTCTATGATCGCTTATCAGTTTAGGAATTTAATCAAAATTAAAACAACAAAAGCAATCGAATTGTTGGGATTAAATCATTTTGTGGCAAGAAAGAGCGAACAACAGGCGCATAATTTTACTTATGAAGAATTAAAAAAAATCTATCGTCAGTTAATGATAATAGATTTTGAATCAAAATTAGGAAAAACCAATGTTCAGACTGCGCTGGAATTGGTTATTTTCGGGTTGTAAACAAAATCCCGCCAAAGGCGGGATTGGTACCTATTTTTTGTTGATAAATTTTGTTAATCTTGATTTTTTTCTTGCAGAAGTATTTTTTTTGATTACTCCGGTTTTCGCAGCTTTATCGATTGCTTTATAAGCTAAAGGAAGAAGTTTGTTTGCTTCTTCTTGCCATGGGCGGGATTCGCCTTTTTGGGCAGCTCTTTTTCCTTCTTCAACTATTTTTTTGATTTTTTTAATTATGTTGCGCGAAACATCAAGACGGCGGAGATTTCTTTGTCTCCGAGTTTTATTTTGTCTTAATGCTTTTTTCGCTGATTTTTTTATCGGCATGTTTACAGATTAGCAGAAATTATTTTTTTTGTCCAGTTTTGCGAGTTTAAATCATTGACTGCGATTGAGTTTTCAATGATAAATTTTCCGATTTTCGTCCTAATCAGTGTTTGTAAATAGGCGCCACAATCAAGTTTTTGTCCAATGTCATGTGCTAAACTTCGAATATATGTTCCTCGTCCGCAATTAACTTCAATTTTAAGATATGGCCATTTGTAGTCTAAAATTTTAATATTGTAAATTTTGATTTTTCGCGGTTTTAGTTCTGGTTTCTCGCCTTTCCATGCTAATTTGTAAGCTCTTTCTCCGTTAACTTTAATTGCAGAATGAATTGGCGGGATTTGTTCAATCTCCCCGATAAAAGTATTTATGATATTTTTAACTGTTTGGATGCTGGGAATTTGATAATTAGGATTTGTTTGGCCGTTGTTTCTTGATGATTGCATGATTTTTCCTTCAGGATCGTATGTATTGCTCGTTTCTCCTAATTTTAATGTGCCGATATATGTTTTCGGCATATCCATAAATTTTGTTTGCAATTTAGTTGCTTGATTTATTAAAATTATAAGCACACCTTGAGCAAAGGGGTCTAATGTTCCGGCATGGCCAACTTTTTTTGTGCGAGTGATTTTTTTGATTTGATCTACGATGTCGTATGAGGTTGGACCGGCAGGTTTGTTGATAATTAATATTCCGTCCATTGATTTAAATTGTCCCAAGAGTTATTATTAGATTGAGATTTAAAATTTATTTTATATGTCGACACGTGCTGATTGCTCAAATTGTAGCAATCACACTAACTTTCATCCTGATTGCGATCGGGACTCCGAGATTGTCTCAGTATAAAATAAATTTTAAAACAATTTAGAATAATTAGGTTAATTAGAATAATTAGAAATTTTATTGTATATGATTAGTTTTATTGAGGGGAAAATTGAATATGGTACAGATAAATGCGTTGTAGTCGATGTTAATGGCATTGGTTACAAGATTTATATTTCGGTCAATGTATTCAAAAATTTACCAGAGATTGGAAATAAAATAAAACTGTTTACACATTTGCATGTTCGTGAGGATATTATGGATTTATACGGATTTTTAGACAAAAAAGATTTGGATTTTTTTGAAATGTTGATTTCCATTTCAGGTATTGGACCAAAAGGAGCAATGAATATATTAAGTGTAGCATCTGTGGAAACATTAAAAAAGGCCGTAAGCAAAGAAGATAGCACTATCCTGACTAAGGTTTCTGGAATCGGGCAGAAGACAGCGGAGAAAATTATTTTAGAATTAAAATCTAAGGTTAGCGGGGAATATTCTGATGAAAAAGGAGGTTCTGATGGTGAAGCAATTGATGCGTTAATTTCTTTAGGATACAGATTACAGGAAGCGCGAGAGGCATTGAAAAAAGTTCCGCACGAAGTTGAAGAAGTTGCTGATAAAATTAAGCATGCGCTAAAATTATTAAGTAAGTCCCGTTAAGCAGATTTAATAATATGAAAAGTTTTTTACAATCGAATCTATGGGCGGAATTTCAGAAAAAACTTGGCAGAAATGTTTTTGATGTTCAGGGCATAAAAATAATTGAACATAAAATTGCGCTGAACAAATCTTTTTTGTATTCGTTCGGAGTAAGTGTAATAGATAATTTCGAAAATTTTATAAATAAAGTGAAAGAAATCGCGAAAAAAGAAAATGCGATTTTTTTAAAGATAGAACCGCGATCTTTTGATTTATTCACCTTTGGCGGGCAAGCTCGGGACAATTCATTCGGTTTGAAAAAGTTTGGATTTAGAAAATCAAATAATATTCAGCCATTACAGACAATAATTTTGGACATTACGAAAACAGAAGAAGAATTATTAAATCAAATGCATCAAAAAACCAGATACAATATACAACTCGCTCAAAAACGAGGAGTAAAAATTCGAAATTTAAAATCAGAAATCAAAAACTTTGAAGAATTTTGGAAATTAATGACAAAAACAAGCAAAAGAGACGGATTTAGGGCATATCCAAAAGAATATTATCAAAAAATGTTAGAAATTCCTGGCACAGAATTGTTTGTTGCAGAACTTCCCTTGATTCACCAGTCCTTGACGGATAAGCTTGGAACAAGCAGGGTTATTGCCGCGAATATTGTGTTTTTTTGTGAAAATCAAACGATTTACTTGCATGGAGCTTCGGATTATGAATATAGAAACTTAATGGCGCCACATCTATTGCAGTGGGAGCAAATCAAAGAGGCAAAAAGACGAAATTGCGTTGAATATGATTTTTGGGGGATTAACGAAACTAAGTGGCCGGGCGTAACTCGTTTCAAACGTGGCTTTGGCGGCAAAGAAATTGCTTGTCCCGGCGCATACGATTTAGTTTTTAAGCCGTTTTGGTACAGGGTTTATAAAATCTTGAAAAAGATTTTATAAACCCAATTTTGAATTTTAAATTTTGAATTTTAAATCAATTTTAAATTAATATGTCTATTAAAAAACTCATTCCTTCATTCGCGTTCAAAATATATCATTACTTTTTAGCCCTAATGGGTGCTATTATTTATGGTTTTCCGTCTAAAAAACTGATTGTGATTGGAATTACCGGAACAAAAGGAAAATCAACAACTGTTGTTTTGTCCGGAAAAATATTTCAGGAAGCAGGAATCAAGGTTGGTTGGGTTTCTTCTTTGACTATAAATTACGGTGAAGAAGAAATAATAAATAAGTATCATATGACTATGCCGGGAAGATTTTTTATTCAATCGGCTTTAGCAAAAATGGTAAAAAATGGATGTAAATATGCGATTATTGAAGTAACTTCCGAAGGAATCAAGCAATTTAGGCACAAATTTATCAAATTTTCAGGCGCAGTGTTTACAAATTTAGCGCCGGAACATATTGAGGCGCATGGCAGTTTTGAAAAATATCGTTCGGCAAAATTGAAATTATTTAAAACAACCGCAAAAATTAAGAATAATTTTGGGATTTATAATGTTGATGATAAAAATGTTGAATGGTTTTTGAAATACTCGATTAAAAATAAGTTTGAATTTAGTCCGAAAAATGATAAAATTGATTTACAAATGAGTTTAATTGGCGATTTTAATTATGCCAATGCTTTAGCGGCATTAACAATTGCGAAATCGCAAGGAATTTCTGAAGAGATTGCAAAACAAGCATTTAAAAAAGTAAAATTTATCCCCGGAAGAATGGAAGAAATTGTTGAGGGACAAAATTTCAGAATATTTGTTGATTTGGCGCATACTCCGGATTCTTTTGAAAAAGTATTTGAAGCAATTAAACAAATTCCCCGCAACAAAATCATTTCTGTTTTTGGCGCCGCAGGCGGAGGGAGGGATAAGTGGAAAAGGCCAGAATTGGGGAGGATTGCTTCAGAAAATTCTGATATTGTTATTTTGTGCAACGAAGATTCATATAGCGAAAATCCTGATCAAATTATATCCGAAATAAAATCTGGCATACAAAATACAAGACACAAGATACAAGATACAATTTTTGAAATTGAAGACCGCAGAGAAGCGATAAAAAAAGCGTTTTTATTGGCGCAGAAAGACGATATTGTGTTAATATTGGGCAAGGGGACAGAACAAACAATGGTAATCGGTAAAAATAAATTTTGTTGGGACGACAGAGAGGTGGTTAGAGAGGAATTAAAAAAAATAATGTTATAAATTATGAGAAATGTTTTTAGTTTAAAGATTAAAACAAAAATAAGTTTGACGATAGCAATAATGTTTGCAGCGATAATGTTAATTACGGTTTTAAAAAGCGTAAATAGCTTTGATAAATTCTTAGAAAGAATAAGTTCTTATGAAAAATTACGCGTCGAAAAGAGCAAATAAAGGAAAAACAACATATCGAACTCCGAGTTCTGTTAAATATAATTTAATATTAAACAACATAAATTCAGGATTTAAAAATACAAATTTTGCCAAAGACAAAAAAGATAAAAAAAATAACCGAGACAAATCAATTCAAATATAAATTGGATTTCAGAATCAAAAATATGGGGAAAATACAAAAAATCAAAGAAAATAAAAAAATTCAAGATCAGTTTAATCAAGTGTCGAACAAAAGAAAAAAGAAAAAAATAATAATGATTATTATTTCAGTGGTGATTGTTATAATTGTGGCAATTTTGGGAAATAAATTTTTATTTAAAAGCAAAAATATGATTAATGTGATTATTGATACAAATAAAGGCAACATTGAATTAGAGTTGAATCGAAAGGTAGCTCCGAATACTGTTGATAATTTTATAAAACTTTCAAACGAAGGATTTTATGATGGCGTTAAATTTCATAGGGTTATTGACGGTTTTATGATTCAAACGGGAGACCCGCTTTCTAAAGACGATGATCCGGATAATGATGGAACTGGCGGACCCGGTTATACTTTTAAAGATGAAATTAACCCTCGATCGCTGAACTTGTCCGAAGAAGTGATTACTGCTTTGCAAAACTATGGTTATACTTTTAATTTTATGTTAAAATCTATTCCACATAAAATTGGTACGATTTCTATGGCCAATTCGGGGCCGAATACAAACGGAAGTCAGTTTTTTATTGTTACAACCGCGAATCAGCCGCATTTGAACGGAAGACACACTGCTTTCGGTCAAGTTATAAGTGGCATGGATATAGTGCAAAACATCGAACAAGGTGATATACTTAATAAAGTAATAATTAATAATCAGTAATTAATAATTAATAATTAGTAATTAATATTATATTATGTTAGACTTTTTTCAAATCAAACAACATCGTATTGTATTTTCGATTTTTGCAGGGCTGGTTTGCGCAGTTTTAATCATTATGGTTATATCGGGAATATTAACATTTTTTGGCGCAAACAAACACAATAACACAGAGACAAATGCAATGTCTTTTAATGGCGAAGGTAAAATTTCCGTTAAGCCGGATGTGGCATTTATCGATTTTGCGGTTGTAACTCAAGGGGCGCAAATAATTGATGTGCAGAATAAAAATAGCGAGAAAATGAATAAGGTGGTGGAATACTTAAAGGAATTTGGAGTTGAAGAGAAAGACATCAAAACAACGAACTATAATCTTTATCCTCAATATATATACGAGAACAACAGAATTCCGCAAATTATGGGTTATCAAATAACGCAAACTTTAACTGTAAAGGTGCGACAATTAGATAAAATTGGCGAAGTAATGAAAAAAGTTGTTGATATTGGCATTAATCAGATTAACTCCTTTTATTTTGGCGTTGAAAACGACGAACAACTAAAAGAACAAGCAAGAGAAATTGCCATTAACAATGCCAAACAAAAAGCGCAAAAATTAGCCGATGAATTGGGTATAAAATTAGGGAAATTAACCAATTTTTATGAAAACGTTCCCGGCGAAAGAGTACCGATGTACGACGAATATTACCAGAAATACGGCATGGGTGGATCGTCTGGTTCTCCCAACGTGCAAGTTGGAGAAAGCGAAATTGTGGTTAATGTGACATTGAGTTACGAAGTTAAGTAATGACGACACAGCAACCTCGGAATACAAAACATTTTGAATGGACAATGCATGTTGTTTCGAAGATGAAACAATACAATTTATCAGAAAGCAGGGTAAAAAGAATAATTAACAATCCCCAAAGAATTGAACACGGGGTTGCTCCGAAAACAATTGCCGTAATGCAACCGAATAGTTCGAAACATTCTTATGAGTTTTGGGCAATGTATCAAACAATAAATCCTAAACCCAAATCTCTAAATCCTAAAAAAATTCGTATTATTACTGCATGGAAATATCCGGGAAAAAGTCCGATACGCGGACCGATTCCTGTTCCGGAAGATATTTGGGAAGAATTAAGTAAAATCAAATAAAATATGTTTGAGAAAATGAAACAGATGTTTTTAAACATCAAAACGTTGATTATTATTTTGGTCGTTTTAATTGTAATCAGCGCCGGATTAGCTGTTTATTTTGGGGTTAAATCGAATGCCAATAAAGATATTTGCGCAAAAGAACAAGCTAAAATAGAAAAATTAAACTATTATTCGGCGCTTTTAGCCAAATCAATAAAATCAATTAGAGAAGAAAAAAGTTTAAAAGAGTTGGAAGACGATGTTAGGTTGTTGGAAAACGGCGTATTATTGGCTGAATGGGAAAGTGTTGTTTTTAGCGGAAATAAAAAAGAAAATACAGACAATTATTTAGATGTAATTATTGATGCTTTAAATTTTTTCTCAAAATAAAATGAAAAAAATAATTCGTTTATCGCCTTCAAGTTTAAATTTGTTTTTTGAATGTTCAAGATGTTTTTGGTTGCAAATGAATGAAAATATTCATCGGCCACGAGGGATATTTCCGTCTTTGCCCGGCGGAATGGATTTGGTGATTAAGGATTATTTTGATAAATATCGCGAAAAAAATGAGTTGCCTCCGGAACTTCAAGGAAAAATTGAAGGGAATTTATTTTACGACCATAAACTTTTAGATAAATGGCGCAATTGGAGAACTGGTTTGGAATATACTGATGAAAATTTGGGTGTAACTCTTTTTGGCGCGCTTGATGATTGTTTGCAAATAAATGATAAATTTGCGCCTTTAGACTATAAAACTAGAGGATCAGCGCCGAAAGACGGCGATTCAGAGAAATATTATGGTAATCAACTGGATTGTTATTCATTATTGTTACAAGAAAACGGATATCCTGTAGGGGAATTTGGTTATTTGGTTTATTATTATCCAGAATATGTTGAAGAAAATGGAACAGTTGTTTTTAATGTCAAACCAATTAAATTAAAAATTGACCCAAATCGAGCCAAGAAAACATTAAGAGACGCAATAAAACTTTTAACCGAACCAATTCCACCCCAACATACTGAATGTGAGTATTGTATTTGGGGGAGGAATAATGGAGATTAAACAAATTATTTTTTAATAAAAAATACCTCTCGTATACATGAGGGGTATTTATTTTAGTTCAGAGAATTATTCAATATTATAATTTTTTAATCATATATTCATCTTTTAATTTGTAACCGAGTTTGCGGTAATATTCGCGGACGCCGATACCGGCAATGACCGCGATTCCTCGACATTGCTCGGAACAAGTTTTTTTAAATTCGTTTTTAACTATTTTTTCTGTTTCCATCATTAATTGTTTTCCTATCCCGGTATGTTGAATTAACTTTTGATTTTTGGTTTTTAACTTTTGATTCAACGAAGCGATTTGTCCATAAACATGAAGTTCGCGGACAATAGCGTAATTTTTCAAAATTGGTAAAGTCCATTCATTGGTGATTCGTAATCTTAAAAATGCCAACAATTTGTTGTTTTTTGTATCTTCAAAAGATAAAAATATTTCATTGCCATCCGATGCGTTATAGTCGTGTCGTAATAATTTTTGACTTTTGATTTTTGACTTTTGATTTTTGATTTCCCTGCAACGTATGCAATTGCATTTTACATTTTGTTGTTTTAATATTTGTCGTAAATTAGACATTTTATTTCCAGCGATAATGCTTTGCGAGGGAATGTCGCGAATAATTCTTACAATTCTTACATATGATGGAATAATTTTTTTAATCGCGGTTAGAAGTTTCAATAATTCAGCATCGGTATATGGTTTATATTTTTTATTTTTCCATAATTTATATAAAGGAGCAGTTTTCAAGACAACGCAAGGATATATTTTAAGCTGATCGGGTTGGAAGTTAGAGTTAGAAAATAGTTCTTTGAACATTTTTATGTCTTTTCGAAAATTTGAACCGGGCAATCCCAGCATAATATGATAAGTGATTTTAATTCCTGCGTTTTTAAGAAGCTTGGTTGCGTTTATTATTTTTTGAACATTATGTCCACGGTTATTATATTTTAAAATATTGTCATAAATCGATTGAACCCCCAGCTCTACTCTTGTTGCCCCAAGCCAGCGCATTCTTTTTATTTCTTTTTCGTTTATATAATCAGGTCGTGTTTCTAATGTTAATCCGATAATTCTGTGTTTTGCTTTTTCATTAATTTTCTGTGCTTGTTTTAATGTTTGTTTGGATTTTGAACCTTGGATTTTGGACTTTGTGTTGCATGCCTGAAAACAACGCTTGATAAACCATTCTTGATATTTTTTATCATAATAAGACCATGTTCCGCCCAAAACAATGAGTTCAATTTTATCTGTTTTATGCCCGGTCATTGTCAAAGAATCTAATCTTGCCTTGGTTTGTTTGTATGGGTCAAACTTAGTTAAAACAGCGCGCATACAAGCTGGCTCGTTGGCAAGATAGCTTTTAGGCATATCTTTTTCTTGCGGACAATATAGACATTCTCCGGGGCAGGGGTAGGGTTTGGTAATTACAGTTATTGCGGCGATTCCGGACAATGTTCGGATTTTTCTGGTTTTTAAAATATTTTCTAAAACAATCGACGGTTTTAATTTGTTGGAACTAATCAATTTGTGATATGATGTAAGTAGTTTAATGTTTGTAGGAATAGGCGATTTGTATTTACAAGACGCTTGGCGTTTGATGACATCAAGTTTTTTTTCGGAAATAATTTTCTGTTTCAGTATTAAATTGATAATATAATTTTCCATAGTCATGAAATTAGATAAAGCATATAAAATTTTAGAAGAAAACAAGCGAACATACAACGAAATTGCCGAGGAGTTTAATCAAACAAGAAACAAATATGATTATTTGATAAATGAATTAAAAAAGTATATTAAAATTAACGAGAAAGTATTGGATTTGGGTTGCGGAAGTGGACGTTTATATTCATTATTTTTTACCCGGAGCGAATTGATCTCGGATCGGGTAAATATTAATTATACGGGCATAGATTTTGCTGAAAATTTAGTAAAAATTGCTGAAAGAAAATATGGTGATTACTTTAAAACGGGAGATATATTAAATTTACCATTTTCTGATGAAAATTTCGACTCTGTTTGGTCGATTGCTGTTTTGCACCATATTCCCTCATTTGAGCTTAGAAAACGTGTTTTAAACGAAATTAAACGGGTTTTAAAGCCCAATGGCAGAGTAATTATAACTTGTTGGAAAATAAAATCGTTGTTACGCAAAGATATTTTTATTCCATTTCAAGGCAAGAAGAGATATTACCACATATTTTCGAAAAAAGAAATAAAAAAAATGTTTGAAAAAGCAGGATTCAAGATTGAAGAATTAAAAACATTAAGAGACGGAAAAAAGAAAAACATATTGGTCGTTGCGCGTAGGTTAGAATAATTAGGTTAATTAGAGTAATTAGAATTATGAGATTATATTTTTATGGTGGCGCAGGAGAAGTTACGGGGGTAAAATATTTATTGGAAATCGATAAAAAAGATATTTGTTCCGCATTGACCCGTCTTAACAAATCCAAGCGAGTAAATGATACAAATCGAGATAAGATTAAAATCTTAGTTGATTGTGGAATGTTGCAGGGAAGCAAAGAAATGCATGATCGGAACTACGAGCCGTTCGGTTTTGATGCAAAAGAAGTTGATTATTTATTTATTACCCATGCCCACATTGATCATGTTGGATTAACTCCTAAACTGTATAAGCAAGGATTTAGAGGAAAGGTCTTCATGACTTCTCCGACAAAAGATTTGGTTGCTTTGACTCTACGCGATAGCCAAAAAATAAATGAAAGAGAAGCACAAAAAAAAGGAATGGATCCTATGTATTCAGAAAAAGATGTCGAAGGATTTCTGGGACTGATTAAAACAATTAAATATGGTCGAAAACACAAATTAACAGAAAACATTTATTACAAATTTAATGATGCCGGGCATATGCTTGGTTCAGCGATTATTGAAATTTGGGCTCCTTCAACAAATTCAGGGCAGGTTGTGAAAATTGTTTTTTCCGGAGATTTAGGCAATGCTCCAACGCCTCTTTTAAATGCTCCAGCAATTATAAAACAAGCGGATTATATTTTAGTGGAATCTGCTTACGGGGATAGAAACCATGAAAATCGCCAAGAGAGAAAAGAGCATTTTGAAAATCTTATCGAAGAAACGTATTCACGAAAAGGAGTATTGATAATTCCTGCTTTTGCCATAGAAAGAACACAGGAATTATTGGGAGAATTGAATGAATTGGTTGAAAATTGTCGTATTCCTCGAATACCAATATTCATCGACAGTCCGTTAGCTGTAAAATCGACTGAAGTTTATCGCAGATATCCTGAATATTTTAACAAACAAGCGCAAGAACAAATAAAAAATGGAGATGATTTTTTTCGATTTCCCGGATTGGTTTATACTCCGAGGGCCGAAGAATCGAAGACCATAGAAAATATTGCTGCGCCGAAAATTATTATTGCTGGTTCGGGAATGTCCACGGGTGGCAGAATTTTATATCATGAAAAAAGGTATTTGCCGGATATTAAAAATAGTTTGTTAATTTCTAATTATCAGGTAAAAGGAACATTGGGAAGAACGCTTTTAGACGGAGAAAAACATATTAAAATTTTTGACGAAGATGTAAATGTGAATGCGAAAGTGGTTTCTATTCAGGGGTATTCTGCGCACGCAGACCAAACAACTCTTTATCAGTGGCTTAAAAATTTTAAAAAACCAATAAAACATATTTGGGCCGTGCAAGGAGAAACAGGACCGGCAGAGGCATTAGCAATATTGATAAAAGATTACTTGGGCGTGCCGGCATCTGTACCTAAAATAGGAGATGTGGTAGATTTATAGTTGAGGATTTGCTATAATTAATCTATGGTTATCAATTTATAATTCGCAATCAATTTTCAATGAATCAATGAAATATTTAATGAAAATTGAAAATTAAAAATTAGAAAATTTATGAAGTATAAAATATGCGTATCTGGCGCTGCTGAAACAGGTCTTTGTCAAAAAGGAGCGCTTGAAAAAGCCAAAGAAGTGGGACGTGAAATAGTTAGACAAAACGGGATTTTGGTTACAGGAGCAACCACGGGTATTCCTTATTGGTCAGCGATTGGCGCTAAAGAGGAAGGAGGCATTGTTTTTGGTTTATCGCCCGCGGCATCCAAAATATCTCATACTAAAACTTATCGCTTGCCAGTTGATTATCATGATGTAATAATTTATACTGGATTTGAATATTCTGGACGTAATTTAATGCTTACTCGTTCTTCCGATGCAATAATTACTATTTGTGGTAGAATGGGGACATTAAACGAGTTTACAATCGCATTTGAAGATCAAAAACCAATAGGGGTTTTATTGGGTACGGGAGGAATGGCTGATATGGTCAAAGAAATTGTTGGTAAAAGTCATCGCAGAGGGGTCGTTGTATACGATACAGATCCCAAAGTATTAGTATCAAAGGTCATTAAATTAATTAATAAATACAACAAATCATGCTGATGTGCTGATTTTATGCCGATATGGCTGATTGCTGATTTATACTGAATTTATTGAAGTATATTTGCAATCTGTAGATCTGCATAAAATTCGTAATCCGCATCATATTTATTTTATGAAAAAGAAAGCTATTAAAAAAACCAAAAAAACTGTTAAGAAAGCAAAAAAACCTGCGAAAAAAACAGTCAAGAAGACAGCTAAAAAAGCAGTTAAGAAAACGGCCAAAACAGCCAAAAGAACAGTAAGGAAGACAGTTAAAAAAACAGCTAAGAAAATAGCCAAAAAAGCAGCCAGAACAGCAACGAAAAAGGCAGTTAAAAAAGGGATTCAAAAAATTGACAACGAGGTATTGATTGGTAAAATAATTCATTACTACGATCATATCGGAGTGGGGATAGTAGAAATTACCAAGGAATCCTTAAAAGCTGGTCAAAAGATTCACATAAAAGGAACTACGACTGATTTTGAACAAGAAGCAAATTCTATGCAGGTTGAACACGAACAGGTTGGTGAGGCAAGAAAAGGAGAGGTTATAGGATTAAAAACAAAAGAAAAGGTTAGAGAGGGAGATTTGGTTTACCGAGTCTGACTCGGTTTATCGTATCTAAAGCGGTTTATAATAAATAATTTATTAAGGTTTATCAATCTTATGATTATATCTTTCAAAAAAGATGCTGTTGAAATTAGTTCAAAAAAGAAATGGTTTATAGTTGGAATAATTATAGCCTTATTAAATCCAATATTTTCCGGATTGGTTGTTTCTTTTGGCTTTTTGACAGAACCGAAATTTAGAAAAGAGGGGAAAATAATATTGGTTATTAGTTTTTTATGGGCAATAGCGCTTGCCTATATAATTGATTGGATGAAAAGAGGCGGGTATTTGTAATAATTACTGATTATCACCAATTACTAATACGATACACTAATCCGAGTTGATAAAAACCCGGATTTAAATTACGACTAAATTATGAAGAAACTTTTGTTAGCGATATTTGTATTAATGAGCACGATTGTCGGGGTTGGGATGTTTGGTCTGCCCTATGTTGGAGTGAGTTCCGGGTTTTTAATTATGAGCGGACTATTATTGTTATTGACAATAACAATGACGGTAATACATTTATTCTATGCAGATATAGTTTTAAAGACAAATAAAAATTGCAGATTGCCGGGATATGCAGAAGAATATTTGGGTAGTAAAGCAAAAACAATTATAGGAATTTTTGTGATACTTGGTTTTTATGGTTCTTTGTTGGTGTATATAATTGTAGGCGGAAATTTTCTTGGAATAATTCTTTCTCAGTTTATAAATTTACCGTTAATTTATTTTAATTTGATTTTTTTTGCAATAGGCTCTGTTGCGATTTATTTTGGGTTGAAGTTGATATCCGGATTGGATTTATTAATGGGGGTATTTTTAATCGCAATTATTTTTATTTTTTTTGTTCTCGGATATGGTAATATTAAACTTACGAATTTGACAGTGGTTAATTGGCGAAACATGTTGGTCCCTTATGGGGCGATTTTATATTCTTTAGCTGGAATGTCGGTTATTCCGGAAATTAAAGAAATGTTTAAAAAAAGGAACGCTCAAAAGCAATATAAACGCGCAATTGTTTGCGGGACGGCCATTCCTGGTATAATGTATATAATTTTTATAGGCATAGTAATCGGATTGACGGGGAGTCAAACAACAGAAGAAGCAATTGAGGGATTGGCAAATATAATCGGGGAAAAAGCTGTTTTGTTTGGATCGTTGTTTGGTTTTCTCGCTACTATAACTTCATTTTTTGCGCTTGGGTTATCTTTAAAGCAAACATATGTTTACGACTTCAAAATTAAAAAGGGTACGGCGTGGTTGTTGACTTGTGTTGTGCCAATAGTATTATTTATGACTGGTATCCACAGTTTTGTAGCCGTAATTACTGTTATTGGCGCGGTAATGGGACTAATAGAATGTTCGGCTATTATTTTAATACATCAAAAAATAACGGGTAAAAAAAGCTGGATAAAATTGTTAATAGTATTGATGTTTATTGTTGGTTTTGTATATACCATATTAAATACAATCTAAACATTAATAAACATTGATAAATTACATAGTTAAAAAGTGTGTAATAGTTGTGCATAAATAGCACCTAACTGGGGATAAAAGTTCCCAGTTTTTTGTTTTAACCTCTTCTCTTAAGAAGAGAATACCATTTTAGAACTTAATTAGCCCAATTATTCTGATTCCTGTCCTTTATATCGGTAAGTGGGTCAAATCTCAATGATTTAATGTTTAATTATAAGAATTTTAGAATAATTAGAATAATTAGAAATTTAGCTCGAATTTATTGAAAATTCGAGCTTTTAGTTATCCACAGCGTCAACCATATTGACACGCTTAATTTATGCTATACTTATATTAAGTTAATATTTTTAATATAAGGTGTAAAAAGATTAAGGGTTTTCACGTGAATTCTTAATTAATAATCTACACTTAGTTTTTTGTATTTTAAAATACATTCCCTAAGGAATATATTTACAAAATGCGAATGAAAAATATTAACCCAAAAGGAATACGTGAAGAATATATCTCACTGCAACAAGCAGCTGAGATTTATGGTTGTACGCAGAAGAATATGGCGTTAATGGCAAGGCGCGGAAAAATAAAAGCAATGAAGATTGGAAATCATTGGGTTACTACAAAAAAATGGTTAGATGATTATGCTGATTCGGTGAAAGATGTTGGTCGTCCGGAAAAACCAAAAAGCTATAAATTAGAAATTAATTTATTTAAATCAAAACAAGGAAAAATTTTTAAAAAATATTTAACCACTACTTTTGTTATCGCTCTTACATTTTTGTCGTTGGTGTCTTTTTATTCGGCAGCAAAACCAAGAGTAGCGCCAGCAGTAAACTTGATTGTCGGAAAAGTCGAAAAATTTGTTTCTTTGAATTCTCGCAACATTAATGAATTTCCATCGCAAGCAATAATTGAAACCAATAAAGTTATTGCGTCGGTGTTTGGCGTTGATTCTAATAATAAAATCAACAAAACATCAGAAACAATTGTTAGAAGAATTGTTTCTGGTTACAAAAAGACCGTTCGCGATATAAATAATTTTTTTAAAAATATATTTTTGGGAATTGATAAGTTTTTAGATAATTGCGGAAAATTTGTAATTAATGCAACCTGTGATACCATTAATTCGACAATACATACTTTCACGAATACAAAAGAATTAACAGATAAAATTGCTAAAAAAATTCCATTTTTTAGTATTATTCCGTCCCCGATCGGGGATTTTGTTGTTTCAGTTCCGACCACAATTGCTAAGGTTGCAAATAATTTAATTGCTTCGTTCAAGTCCTTCTTTCCGTTTTACTTGACATTAGATGGTTCTGGCAATCAAACACTAATTTCTATTCGTGATTTATATAAAAAAATAAAAGAATTAAGAGAGTTAATTGAAGGCAAAGCAATTTTGGTTAATCAAATAACACAACAGATTACAGTTGTTAAGCCAGAAACAATTGTTCCTGTGTCCGGGACAACCCCGATTGATATTAGCGCGCAATTGGCAGTGTTCAAAAATGAAATTTTATCGCAAATTGCGGAAGATATAACTAACGTGCAAAGTAAAATCGGTCAGACATTGGTGACGCAAAATAATTATTATTATTCTGAAGCAGTTGAATCAAGCAGAATCGATGTTGTAAATAATGATATTACTTTTAATGAACAAGTTGCGATGAAGAAAAATTTATCTGTTGACGGTAATTTGACTGTTTTAGGCACAACAACATTCAGTGGAGGAGTATTAATGACGGGCGTGGCGATAAATGATTTGATTATTAACAATTTGTTGAACGCCTCACACGCTTCAGTGTCTGATGATTTAACCGCGTCTATTGCTGAAATTACAGATTTAACATCAACAAATCTATTAACTAATAGTTTGATTTTCGCTACAGCATCAGGTTCAAATGCAGAAATTACTTCGGCAGGATTTGATAATCTTCGGGCGATAACAATTACTGATAATATTTTATTAATAAATTCCGGAAACATTATTAATGGTCAAAATTTTTCGTTTGTTGGAGCAAGTATTTCTGATTGGTTGACAATTGGCGATTCGGTAAGCATTGTTAATTCATTGACTTCAACTAATATTTTTGGCACGCATGCATCTATTTCCGATGATCTCGAAATCCTATCAGCAAATATTGCTTCAGCGTCCATCGGCACACTTTACAACGCAATATTTGATACAACGAATTTGATTGCAACGCATACGTCTGTTTCTGATGACTTAACCATTGGCGATGATGTTAGTTTTGTGGATGGGATTGCCAGCATTTCCGGAGCCACAAATATTTACGGAGTATTAACCTTATATGGTAATTTAATTGGAGTCAGAGCTTCATTGTCCGATTCTTTAACTGTCACAGACACGGTAAAAGCAGGGATAATTACTGACGGCACAGCTACTTTAAGCAACGGTATATTCACCGGATTAAATTCATTAACCACAACCAATTTATTTGGCACGCATACATCTGTGAGTGATGATTTCGAAACCTTATCAGCACAGATTACTTCGGCGAGTATCGGAACATTAAGTAATACAAATCTTACCACAACCAATTTAACAGCAACTCACGCTTCAATATCAGATGACTTCGAAACCTTATCAGCGCAGATTACTTCGGCGAGTATCGGAACATTATCTGTATCCGGAACAACAACATTAAACGGAGCATTAGATGCCAATGGCGATGTATCAATCGCTGACACAGATATTCTTTTTGATGGAGCATCAACAACCTTTACCACCACCGGAGCATTTACCTTAACTCCGGGAGGAGCAGTAATATTAGGCGATGGAGGAGACACAATGTATCTTAATTCCAGCGACTGGGATATTTCTACTACCGGAGATATGACCGGAATCGGAGCAATAACCATGGATGGTAATTTAATCGGCGTCAGAGCTTCATTGTCCGATTCTTTAACTGTCACAGACACGGCAAAAGCAGGAATAATTACTGACGGCACAGCTACTTTAAGCAACGGCATATTCACCGGATTAAATTCATTAACCTCGATTGAAAATCTATTTACGCATACATCTGTGAGTGATGATTTCGAAACCTTATCAGCGCAGATTACTTCGGCGAGCTTGGGCAGTTTAACAGTTTATGGCACAGCCACATCATCTTTCGTTGGACCAGTTAATATTGTTGGCGACTTAGATGTGCAATCAGGTAAATTATTCGTAGATCAATCAAGTGGCAATGTAGGAATTGGAACAAATAATCCGACAGCTGTTTTTGATATTCAAGGCAAAATTCAAATGGGAACATCTGGCGGAGTAAAATTGTTACCGGCGAATTTGTCAGAAGGAAATGCTATAATGTTTCAAATTATTTCCGGAACTGGAAATTTGGCATTAAAAAATAATTATAACGGAATTGCACAGTTGAATGTTGGTAGTGGATTTCAGATAAGTGATGGCTGGTCGACGGTGCCATTTCAAATTGATGATAACGCTCCTACTGGCGCAATACGCGTTCTGTCTTCCGGTAACGTGGGTATTGGGACAACTTCCCCTGATGCAAAATTAGATGTTGCGGGACAAATTATTGCTTCGTCTTCATATATTAGTGGTTTGTTTACAGGCGTTCACGCTTCAATATCAGATGATTTAAGCGTAGTGAATAATATTCATATTTCTTCGGGAATTCTTGATATTGATGGGACAGCAAGTTCTACCTTTGCCGGAGATTTGGATATTGAGGGAGATGTGAATATTGCAAAAGATTTAATGGTTTCCGGCATTGCCAGTTTTGGCACAACACAACTTTCTCAATTAACTGTTACGGGACAGACCGATTTGCAAGGAAATGTTTTAGATTCAACCGGAACATTAACTTTGGCTGATGATGTGGAAATTTCTGGTATAACACAAATCAATAACACACTAAATGTTGATTCGGGCGTGTTTTATGTTGATTCTGCATTAAATAGGGTTGGAATCAATACAACAAACTTAGACGAAGCATTTGAGGTTGTTGGCAATGCCTCTGTTTCAGGAAATTTAATTCTTGGCGGAATTCAACAAACCAGCGGAGCAACTTCTTCAAGTTTCGCGGGTGTTGTTGATTTTGCAGGAGTACCGATTGGAACAAATGTTGAAGAAGGTTCAGTATATATTAATCCAACAACTGCCGGAGTAAATAATACTTTATTGGGAATTGCGGTTGGCGATACACAAAAATTAAGATTTGATGCTGAAGGAGATTTGCAGATTTCAGGAATTATTACCGCAACCGGAACAGGCACCTCGCAATTGTCAGGAAATCTGCAAATTGACGGTAATACAATTTTAGGCAGTGATTCTTCAGATACAATTACTGTTAACGGACAATTTAATTCTAATTTAATCCCGTCAGCTAATGCGACTTATAGTTTGGGAAGCGCAGATTTGCGCTGGGCAAGTATTTATGTGCAAACAATGTCAGTAGAAAGTATGGATGTTTCCGGCACTTCAAAAAGTTCATTTATAATCAATACCGGGAATGATACCGCTGACGAACAAGATTCACAATTAGAATGGGAAAGAGGAACCGCAAGTCCTAATGCAATTTTAAAATGGAATTCAACCTTGGACAGATTTGAATTTAATGATTTTACGGTTTATCTTGCCAATGTCTTAACAGTTGCCGGAACAGCAACATCATCTTTTGCCGGACAGGTAGAATTTACCGGCGCTCCAGTTGGTTCGGGCATAAACGATGGTTCTATTTACATTAATCCTTCTTCCGGAGCAGCAAATTATACTTTGTTCGGTATTGCGGTTGCTGATTCTCCGAGATTCAGCGTGGATGCCGAAGGCGATACATTAATACAAGGAAGTTTAGGCGTGGAAAATCAGATTTACGATATTACGCAGGACACTTTAACCATTAACGACGATTTACAGATTAATGGAAACGATATTAAAGATTCAGGCGAAACAATCAGGATTACATTAGGAGACATAACAACCATAACCGCAACAACAACCAGTTTGACCGGAGATTTGAAAATTGGCGGCAATGATATTCAGGCATCGGATGGCACAACCGCAATTACATTATCCAATAATGACGTAACAATTGCTGACTCGCTAACAGCAGTAAGTTTATTTGGCACGCATACATCAATATCAGATGACTTCGAAACCTTATCAGCGCAGATTACTTCGGCGAGTATCGGAACATTATCTGTATCCGGAACAACAACATTAAACGGAGCATTAGATGCCAATGGCGATGTATCAATCGCTGACACAGATATTCTTTTTGATGGAGCATCAACAACCTTTACCACCACCGGAGCATTTACCTTAACTCCGGGAGGAGCAGTAATATTAGGCGATGGAGGAGACACAATGTATCTTAATTCCAGCGACTGGGATATTTCTACTACCGGAGATATGACCGGAATCGGAGCAATAACCATGGATGGTAATTTAATCGGCGTCAGAGCTTCATTGTCCGATTCTTTAACTGTCACAGACACGGTAAAAGCAGGGATAATTACTGACGGCACAGCTACTTTAAGCAACGGTATATTCACCGGATTAAATTCATTAACCTCGATTGAAAATCTATTTACGCATACATCTGTGAGTGATGATTTCGAAACCTTATCAGCACAGATTACTTCGGCGAGTATCGGAACATTAAGTAATACAAATCTTACCACAACCAATTTAACAGCAACTCACGCTTCAATATCAGATGACTTCGAAACCTTATCAGCGCAGATTACTTCGGCGAGTATCGGAACATTATCTGTATCCGGAACAACAACATTAAACGGAGCATTAGATGCCAATGGCGATGTATCAATCGCTGACACAGATATTCTTTTTGATGGAGCATCAACAACCTTTACCACCACCGGAGCATTTACCTTAACTCCGGGAGGAGCAGTAATATTAGGCGATGGAGGAGACACAATGTATCTTAATTCCAGCGACTGGGATATTTCTACTACCGGAGATATGACCGGAATCGGAGCAATAACCATGGATGGTAATTTAATCGGCGTCAGAGCTTCATTGTCCGATTCTTTAACTGTCACAGACACGGCAAAAGCAGGAATAATTACTGACGGCACAGCTACTTTAAGCAACGGCATATTCACCGGATTAAATTCATTAACCTCGATTGAAAATCTATTTACGCATACATCTGTGAGTGATGATTTCGAAACCTTATCAGCGCAGATTACTTCGGCGAGCTTGGGCAGTTTAACAGTTTATGGCACAGCCACATCATCTTTCGTTGGACCAGTTAATATTGTTGGCGACTTAGATGTGCAATCAGGTAAATTATTCGTAGATCAATCAAGTGGCAATGTAGGAATTGGAACAAATAATCCGACAGCTGTTTTTGATATTCAAGGCAAAATTCAAATGGGAACATCTGGCGGAGTAAAATTGTTACCGGCGAATTTGTCAGAAGGAAATGCTATAATGTTTCAAATTATTTCCGGAACTGGAAATTTGGCATTAAAAAATAATTATAACGGAATTGCACAGTTGAATGTTGGTAGTGGATTTCAGATAAGTGATGGCTGGTCGACGGTGCCATTTCAAATTGATGATAACGCTCCTACTGGCGCAATACGCGTTCTGTCTTCCGGTAACGTGGGTATTGGGACAACTTCCCCTGATGCAAAATTAGATGTTGCGGGACAAATTATTGCTTCGTCTTCATATATTAGTGGTTTGTTTACAGGCGTTCACGCTTCAATATCAGATGATTTAAGCGTAGTGAATAATATTCATATTTCTTCGGGAATTCTTGATATTGATGGGACAGCAAGTTCTACCTTTGCCGGAGATTTGGATATTGAGGGAGATGTGAATATTGCAAAAGATTTAATGGTTTCCGGCATTGCCAGTTTTGGCACAACACAACTTTCTCAATTAACTGTTACGGGACAGACCGATTTGCAAGGAAATGTTTTAGATTCAACCGGAACATTAACTTTGGCTGATGATGTGGAAATTTCTGGTATAACACAAATCAATAACACACTAAATGTTGATTCGGGCGTGTTTTATGTTGATTCTGCATTAAATAGGGTTGGAATCAATACAACAAACTTAGACGAAGCATTTGAGGTTGTTGGCAATGCCTCTGTTTCAGGAAATTTAATTCTTGGCGGAATTCAACAAACCAGCGGAGCAACTTCTTCAAGTTTCGCGGGTGTTGTTGATTTTGCAGGAGTACCGATTGGAACAAATGTTGAAGAAGGTTCAGTATATATTAATCCAACAACTGCCGGAGTAAATAATACTTTATTGGGAATTGCGGTTGGCGATACACAAAAATTAAGATTTGATGCTGAAGGAGATTTGCAGATTTCAGGAATTATTACCGCAACCGGAACAGGCACCTCGCAATTGTCAGGAAATCTGCAAATTGACGGTAATACAATTTTAGGCAGTGATTCTTCAGATACAATTACTGTTAACGGACAATTTAATTCTAATTTAATCCCGTCAGCTAATGCGACTTATAGTTTGGGAAGCGCAGATTTGCGCTGGGCAAGTATTTATGTGCAAACAATGTCAGTAGAAAGTATGGATGTTTCCGGCACTTCAAAAAGTTCATTTATAATCAATACCGGGAATGATACCGCTGACGAACAAGATTCACAATTAGAATGGGAAAGAGGAACCGCAAGTCCTAATGCAATTTTAAAATGGAATTCAACCTTGGACAGATTTGAATTTAATGATTTTACGGTTTATCTTGCCAATGTCTTAACAGTTGCCGGAACAGCAACATCATCTTTTGCCGGACAGGTAGAATTTACCGGCGCTCCAGTTGGTTCGGGCATAAACGATGGTTCTATTTACATTAATCCTTCTTCCGGAGCAGCAAATTATACTTTGTTCGGTATTGCGGTTGCTGATTCTCCGAGATTCAGCGTGGATGCCGAAGGCGATACATTAATACAAGGAAGTTTAGGCGTGGAAAATCAGATTTACGATATTACGCAGGACACTTTAACCATTAACGACGATTTACAGATTAATGGAAACGATATTAAAGATTCAGGCGAAACAATCAGGATTACATTAGGAGACATAACAACCATAACCGCAACAACAACCAGTTTGACCGGAGATTTGAAAATTGGCGGCAATGATATTCAGGCATCGGATGGCACAACCGCAATTACATTATCCAATAATGACGTAACAATTGCTGACTCGCTAACAGCAGTAAGTTTATTTGGCACGCATACATCAATATCAGATGACTTCGAAACCTTATCAGCGCAGATTACTTCGGCGAGTATCGGAACATTATCTGTATCCGGAACAACAACATTAAACGGAGCATTAGATGCCAATGGCGATGTATCAATCGCTGACACAGATATTCTTTTTGATGGAGCATCAACAACCTTTACCACCACCGGAGCATTTACCTTAACTCCGGGAGGAGCAGTAATATTAGGCGATGGAGGAGACACAATGTATCTTAATTCCAGCGACTGGGATATTTCTACTACCGGAGATATGACCGGAATCGGAGCAATAACCATGGATGGTAATTTAATCGGCGTCAGAGCTTCATTGTCCGATTCTTTAACTGTCACAGACACGGTAAAAGCAGGGATAATTACTGACGGCACAGCTACTTTAAGCAACGGTATATTCACCGGATTAAATTCATTAACCTCGATTGAAAATCTATTTACGCATACATCTGTGAGTGATGATTTCGAAACCTTATCAGCACAGATTACTTCGGCGAGTATCGGAACATTAAGTAATACAAATCTTACCACAACCAATTTAACAGCAACTCACGCTTCAATATCAG
>Ga0265297_10001026_pt1 | contig 70403 bp, 65 predicted proteins | sample Munlanlwell13791_FD_192502 | JGI IMG/M metagenome (GOLD analysis project Ga0265297, IMG submission 192502) | Leachate microbial communities from a municipal landfill in Southern Ontario, Canada - Leachate well 137-91 | ecosystem: Engineered > Solid waste > Landfill > Unclassified | place...
TAATGCAGTTTGTAGAAAGTTTTTTAGATAGTAGATCTTCGATAATCCCGCTGCGGCGGGACGCGGGGATGACAATATTCAAATTATTAGGAGATACAAATGATAGACATTATGACCATTTTTGGGCTTGTGCTTGGAGCAGGATCAATTATTATTGTTATGTATTGGGGCGGAACGAGTCATTTGTTATGGAACAGAGATGCGGCGATGTTGGTGTTCGGCGGAACTTTTGCGTCAATGCTCATTTCAACCAGATTCAATACTATTGCAAAGTTGCCGCGTGTGCTTTTAATGGTGTTTTTTCACAGGGAAACCTATGAGACGAAGCGGATTATAAGTATTTTGGTCGGATTTGCCGAGAAGGCAAAAAAAGAGGGCATCCAATCCTTACAGGAAGATATGCCAAAAATAAAAGATCAATTTCTTGAGGATGGCATCGGCATGGTTATTGACGGCTTGAGTCCCGAACTAGTGCGGGAAAATTTACTCAAGGACATAACCTTCATACGGAGTAGGCATTATCATGTAAGCAATGTAGTACGGTCAATGGGAACATATTCGCCCATATTTGGACTTCTGGCAACACTGCTTGGTGTCGTTCAGGTGTTAAAAAATATAAGCGACCCTAAGAGCCTGGGAAGTTCCATGTCAATCGCGGTTACTGGAACATTTTACGGCATAGCCCTAGCAAATTTTGTGTTCCTCCCGATTTCCAATAAACTTGATGCCTACACCGATACTGAACTGCTGATGAAAGAAGTGATGATAGAGGGCATTCTTTCAATCCAGGCAGGAGATATTCCAATTATCGTTAATAAGAAGCTACAGTCATTCATGGCGGCAAAAGGCCGTAAAATGAAAGGGAAAAATGAAGTTCTGGCAATACCAACGGAGTAGTGAATATACTCACAAGACCAATTCCTTGTGGATGATCATTTATACAGATATGGTCAGTAGCTTGATGATTTTTTTCCTTATGTGTTACTGTCTTACCTGGCTTACGCCTGCCGACCGTGCAATCGCCGCCGCTTCTTTCTCTGAATCATTTGCCGGAAAGAAAGGCGCTGTCAAGGAAGTGATGGGGAATATTGATAGAGAATTGGAAAGAGAGCGACAACTTGAGGAGAGAATACGCCAGGAATTCAAGAATGTGGTAATAACCCCGGGGAAAATACAAATTATCCTGCCGAGCCCTGTACTTTTTGATTCAGGCTCAGCAGTTCTTAAGGACTCAACGAAAGCCCCATTGCATCAGATAGCCGAAATAATCCGCAGTATCCCCAGCAGTGTTATTGTTGAAGGCCATACCGATAATGTCCCTATTAAATCTGCAGAATATGATTCAAACTGGGAACTTTCCTCAGCACGTTCGTTTAGCATTATCCGTTACCTCAGCGACGAAGAGCATCTTGATCCTGCTCTCCTGTCTGCACTGGGGTACGGCGAGTTCCGTCCTGTGGCTCCCAATGATACTAATGAAAACCGCGCAAAAAACAGAAGAATAGAAATAAATATACTTAAAAATAAATGACATTTCTGTTCTATGTAGTCGCAGAGCTTACATTTCAAAATAAAACGGAAAGCAGTTGCGATGAAGGACATCAATGAAAAAATCCATTTTTGAACTCTTTACCAAAAAAAAAATAAAAAAGATTGACACGAGTGACCTCTGGATAGTTCCTTATGCTGATTTCATGAGTGTGCTGATGATTCTTTTTCTTCTATTGTTTGCTTTTGCCTATGCCTCGCGTGAAGATAAAAAATACTCTCAGGTTATTTCCTCCCTACAGATTGAAATGGGTGGTAAGATTTCCGAATCGCTGAAAAATGAGCTTGAGGAAAGGCAAAAATCTGACCAAACCGAGATGCAACTCAATGAGATCATTGAGAAACAGAATCTCAGCAAGTATGTTACTGTACACAAAAATTTGGAAAGAATAAAACTTACTCTGAATGTGCCGATACTTTTTGAAGAGGGAAAATGTGAATTACACGGAGAATTCAAGGGCATCCTTCATGGGATAGCGATGATATTAAAAGGAATCAACAACGATATTGTCATAGAGGGGCATACCGATAATATCCCTCTTCACGGCGTTGGCAAAATGCGGTCCAACTGGGAATTGTCTCAGAGCAGAGCATTGGAGGTCATCCGTTTTTTTATTAATAACGAAGGTATACCGCCGCAGCGTTTCGCCGCTGCAGGGTATGGGGAATATCACCCTCTTTTTTCCAATGACAGCAATGAACACCGTAGCTACAATAGACGCATTGAGATTAATATTGTAAGTAATATGTCAAAAGTATAAGGTATTCTCGCTGAATTTGACGGTTCTGTAGAAGTTAAATAATACTTTAAATTCAACTGGTGTGTCTTTGCAAATATAAACGAGCCTCTTTGCCATGAGCAAAGAGGCTTTTATTTCTTAGCATCCTGTGCCTTTCAAGTCATCTAAAAAGTAACTTTGTAGAGGCTCGTACACAAAATTGACACTCAAGCCAATTATCTAATATAATCCTCAAGTGCGTATGGCAAAAGAAGGTATTCCATTTGTAGTTATTTCATTTTTGCTCGGCCTTGTTTTTTTGGCTTTGAGCTACTTCGGTTTTTTATTTTATATTTTTGCTATTTTGTCATTTGTTTTTGGTTCTTTTAGTGTTTTCTTTTTTCGAGACCCAACTCGTCAAGTTTCAGACCTAAAAAGCTTTATAATCTCGCCAGCAGATGGTAAAGTTATGGAAATAACCTCTGAACGCGGTCTGACCGTTGTGCGAATTTTCTTGTCGGTTTTCAATGTGCACTTACAGCGCTCGCCGGTGTCAGGGGAAATTGTAAGTGTAGAATATAAAAAAGGCAAATTTTTGCCAGCTATGGATAAAATGGCCCATAGCGAAAATGAGCAAAATATTGTAATTATAAAAAACACAAACGGTTTTTTTGAAGTTAAGCAAATTGCCGGTATTATAGCGCGTAGAATTATTTGCTATGTTAGGCCCGGTCAAATAATTAGTGTTGGTGATAAAATTGGTTTAATTAAGTTTGGTTCGCAAGTAGATATATATATGCCAAATTTGGCGAGTATAAAGGTGCAGGTTGGGGATAAAGTTGTTGGTGCAAAAACAATTATAGGTGAAATTGCGCAATGAAAAAAGGTATCTATATATTGCCTAATTTATTTACAACAGGTAATTTATTTTGCGGAATGCTCTCTGTGTTATATTCCACAATAAATGAGTATTCAATAGCTTCTTGGTTTATTTTAGGCGCTATGTTTTTTGACATTTTAGATGGTAGAATTGCCCGCTGGACAAAAACTGTCAGTGATTTTGGCATAGAGTACGACTCTATGGCCGACCTTATTTCTTTTGGTGTGGCTCCTGCTATTTTAATGTATCAGATTGTTTTAAATATCAGAGGGAATGTTGGTGTTGCCATAGCCCTTTTTTATGTTATGGCTGTGGCTATGCGACTTGCCAGATACAATGTACGCGCAAAAGAAGGTTTATGTCGCTCAGATTTTATGGGTTTGCCATCTCCGGCGGCTGCAGGTGTGCTTGCTTCTTTTGTTTTAAGTTATGAGTTATTTTTATCAGAACCAGGCAGCAGCACTATAACCGTAAAAACAATTCCGCTAATAATGCAGAGGATGCCGTTATTTTTTCATGCAATACCAATAGTTATGGTTATAATATCGTTTTTAATGCTCTCGCAGGTGCGTTATATGGCATTTAAAGGTTTCAAATTGGCACACCCTAAAAATATAAAATTTCTAGTTTTTATTGTATGTGGTTTATTGTTAATTATTGCATTTCCGCAAAACACAATTTTTATTATATTCACCCTATATTTGCTCTCAGGGCTTATGGGGTATATAGTCAGGTACATCCGACTTAGGCGTTTGGCACACTCCGATTTTAATCAAAAAAATGTCTAAGGCAGTAAAAAAATAAATAAAACAGGAAAATAAAATGAAAACGAAAAATAATAGAGTAATATTTTTTGACACAACCTTAAGAGATGGCGAGCAATCGCCAGGAGCAAGTTTAAACACAGCTGAAAAAATACAAATAGCAAACCAGTTGGCAAAATTGGGTGTAGATGTTATTGAGGCCGGTTTTCCAGCATCAAGCCCGGGTGATTTTGAGGCAGTAAAGTTAATTGCTCAAAAAGTTTCTGGGCCTATTATAGCGGGTTTGTGCCGCGCTCACCAGAAAGATATTGATGCTTGCTGGGGTGCCGTAAAATACGCGAAAAACCCAAGGATACATATAGTTATTGCAACTTCCGATATACACATAGAAAAGAAATTACAAAAAACCCATGAAGCTGTTTTGCAAATGGCAATTACCAGTGTTAAGTACGCAAAATCATTGTGCAAAGATGTGGAGTTTTCTGCTGAAGATGCCGTGCGCTCAAACTTTGACTACTTGTGCAAAGTAATTGAAAGTGTAATAGATGCCGGCGCGACCACTGTAAATATTCCAGACACAGTTGGTTACGCAATGCCGCAAGAATACGGGACTATGATTAAAAATTTAATTGCGCGCGTAAAAAATATCAGCAAGGCAATCGTAAGCGTTCATTGCCATAATGATTTGGGCTTAGCTGTTGCAAACTCGCTGTCAGCATTGTCTAATGGTGCACGGCAAATAGAGTGCACAATTAACGGCATAGGCGAACGCGCCGGTAACGCGGCTTTAGAAGAAATTGTAATGTCCTTAAAAACGCGTAGGCCATTTTTTAACTTAACATACGGCATAAACACCCGTGAAATTGCAAGAACAAGCAAATTGGTTTCAACTTTAACCGGAATACCTGTTCAGCCAAATAAAGCAATAGTTGGTGAAAATGCTTTCGCGCACGAGGCTGGTATTCACCAAGATGGTGTGTTAAAAGAAAGGTTAACTTATGAGATAATGAACCCAGAAGATGTTGGCGTAAATTCAAATACATTGGTTTTAGGTAAACACTCAGGCCGCCATGCTTTGGCAAAGCGTTTAAAAGATATGGGATATACAACATTAAAGCAAGGCGAGTTAGAAACAATATTTGCAAAGTTTAAAGTTTTGGCAGATAAAAAGAAATATGTATTTGACGATGATATAAGCGCGCTTGTTGAAGAAGATATGGTAAAAATTCCAAAAACATATACTTTAGAGTATTTGCACACGGCTTCAGGTTTAGGTGTAATACCAACCGCGACTATGCGTGTTTCAAAGTTATTAGGCAAGGCATCTGGCAAAAAAAATATACTGCAAGAAGCGTCTTGTGGTGATGGCCCGGTTGATGCGGCATACAAAGCAGTTGAAAAAATTACCGGCTACAAACTCACTTTAACAGATTATGCCATTAGAGCAGTTTCTGCAGGCAAAGATGCCCAAGGTGAAGTTAACTTAAAAGTAAAATACAATGGCAAAAGCTATGTTGGCAGAAGTGCCTCTACCGATATTATAGAGGCAAGTGTTAAGGCATATTTACAGACCATAAATAAGATTGTCGCAGAATCGCAAAATAAAAAATAATATCTGTCATTCCCGCGGATTGTAAGCGGGAATCTAGTATTGACGATAAAGGTTTTCTGGATCTCCGGGTCAAGTCCGAAGATGACAGACTTAGTAAAGAATCAAAACATCAATAATTGCATAATTTGATTTAAGGGTTAAATCAATAAAGGAGAATGGTAAATAATTATGCTGCAAACAATTACAGAAAAAATTCTTGCGAGTCATTGCGGCAAAAAAGAAGTAAAACCGGGCGAGTTTATAGAGCCAAAGGTTGATATTGCACTTGGCAACGATGTAACTTCACCCCTTGCAATAAAAGAGTTCCGTCAAGTTGGCGCAAAAAAAGTTTTTGACAAAAACAAAGTTGTTCTTGTTATGGACCACTTTACGCCAAATAAAGATATTAAAAGTGCCGATCAGGTAAAGTTTGTACGAGAGTTTGCGCGCGAACAAAAACTAAAACATTATTATGAAGGCGCGAATGTTGGTGTTGAACACGCTCTTTTGCCTGAGCAGGGAATTGTAGCGCCGGGCGATGTGGTAATAGGTGCTGACTCTCATACTTGCACTTATGGAGCAATAGGCGCGTTTTCAACGGGTTCAGGTTCAACCGATTTGGCCGCGGCAATGATAACCGGGAAAGTCTGGTTTAAAGTTCCTCAAAGCATAAAATTTGTTTACACCGGCAAATTAAATAAATGGGTTTGCGGCAAAGACCTTATTTTGCATACTATCGGTAAAATAGGTGTAGACGGCGCGCTTTATAAAGCAATGGAGTTTGCAGGGCCAGTAATAGAAAAACTTCAAATGTCCGACAGATTTTCTATGACAAATATGGCAATAGAAGCGGGCGGCAAAAGCGGTATTATCGCCCCAGATAAAATAACTCTTGATTATGTAAAAAACAGAGTTAGCAAGAAATTTAAAATATTTTCAAGCGACTCGGGTGCAAAGTATGCCGATATTATAGAAATTGATTGTTCAAAAATTTATCCTCAGGTTGCTGTGCCATTTTTACCGTCTAACGCGAAAGAAGCTCGCTCGCTAAATAAAATAACATTAGATCAGGTTGTAATTGGTTCTTGCACAAATGGCCGCATAGAAGACCTGCGCATAGCCGCAAAAATTCTTAAAGGCAAAAAAGCGCATTCCAATGTCCGCCTGATAATAATACCAGCAACGCCAACCATATACACACAGGCTCTTAAAGAAGGACTTTTTGAGATCTTTATGAAAGCTGGTGCAATAATATCACCGCCAACATGCGGGCCATGCCTTGGTGGTCATATGGGCATACTTGGTAACGGTGAAAGATGTGTTGCAACAACAAACAGAAACTTTGTTGGAAGAATGGGACATACAAAATCAGAAGTATTTTTGGCAAGCCCGGCTGTTGCGGCATCTAGCGCAATAAAAGGCAAAATAGTAGATCCTGACCAAATATAACACAGAGATTAACTGTTTAAAACATAAAGTTCTCTTACAAATTAGGAAAGGGTTCAGCGAGCAGAGCGAGCGACGACGAAACGGGAAAACCATAGGTTTTCCCTTGTAGAGCGGTTTGGCGAAATCATATTAGCCAAACCAAGTATGAAACGAAGCAACCATAGACCTTGCAATAGGTGTTAGGAGCGAGACGGGCGAGGTCGTGGGTTTTACAACTCAAAAAGTAAGAGCGATGTTATAACATCGGGCGAGCTTTTTGAGGAAGGAAAAGACCGTCGTCGTCCGTCGAATCCAGCAATCTATTGCAAGTTCTATGGTTAAAAATACTAAGTCCAGCAGATGGCGGGACGCGACATAAGGGGAAATAGAATGGTATTAAAAGGCAAAGCGCACAAATATGGTTCAAATGTTAACACCGACGAAATAATACCGGCACGCTACTTAAATACATCTGAATACAAAGAACTTGCGGAACACTGTATGGAAGATATAGATAATGACTTTATTAAAAATATGAATCCGGGCGATTTTATTGTTGCCGAGAATAATTTTGGTTGTGGCTCATCTCGTGAGCATGCGCCAATATCTATTAAAGTTGCAGGTGTATCAGCTGTAATTGCAACTTCATTTGCAAGAATATTTTTTAGAAATGCCATAAACATTGGTTTACCGATTCTTGAGTGTGAGGAAGCCGCAAAGGATATTTCAAAAGGTGATGAATTAGAGGTTAATTTAGCAAGTGGTGAAATAAAAAACATAACAAAAAAATGCGTTTATCAAGCAGAGCCGTTTCCTGCATTTATGCAACAGATAATTAAAAAAGGCGGCCTGTTGAAATATTTGAAGAATAAAAAATAAAAATTAAGTCTGCTTTAGGCGAGACGGAGGAAAAATTAAAATGAGTAAGAATTACAAGATTGCTGTTCTCGGTGGTGATGGCACAGGCCCAGAAGTTATTGCGGAGGGTATTAAAGTTGCGGAAGTAGCGGCTAAAAAAAATAACTTCACAATTGATTGGACAAAATATGATCTTGGCGGCGAACGCTATATGCGCACTGGCGAAATTTTGCCAGAAAGTGTAATAGCCGAGCTTAGAAAATTTGATGCGATATATCTTGGCGCAATTGGGCACCCCGATGTAAAGCCCGGAATATTAGAAAAAGGGTTGTTACTGCGTTTGCGTTTTGAGTTAGACCAATATATTAATTTACGCCCGGTAAAACTTTATCCAAATGTTGATACCCCACTTAAAGGTAAAACACCTGCCGACATTGATTTTGTTGTTGTTCGTGAAAATACCGAAGGCCTTTACACAGGCGTGGGTGGTTTCTTAAGAAAAGGCACCGCGCAAGAAGTTGCTTTGCAAGAATCGGTTAACAGCCGTTTTGGTGTTGAAAGATGCATTCGTTATGCTTTTGAATACGCGAAAAAAAGAAACAAAGGCAACAAACTAACTCTTTGCGGTAAAACAAATGTGCTCACCTATGCTTTTGACCTATGGGAAAGAGCTTTTTATGAAGTTGCAAAAGAGTATCCAACTGTTAAAACCGATTACGCCCATGTTGATGCAACTTGTATGTGGATGGTAAAAAACCCGGAGTGGTTTGATGTTATAGTTACCGATAATTTGTTTGGCGATATTATCACCGACCTTGGCGCTATGATTCAGGGCGGAATGGGTATTGCCGCTGGTGGAAACATTAACCCGCAAGGTGTTTCAATGTTTGAGCCAATAGGTGGTTCAGCACCTAAATATACAGGTAAAAATGTAATTAATCCGCTTGCGGCAATTTGTGCTGGTGGAATGATGTTAGAAGTAATCGGCGAAACAGTCGCCGGAAAGAGTATAGAAAATGCCGTAATCAAAGCGCTTTCAACAGGAAAAATAAAAAGCTTAGCTGCTGGTAAAATGGGTATGTCTACAACTGAAATGGGTGACTTTATTGCGCAAACACTATAAATTATGGAGATTTGCCGAAAATGAAAAAGTATAGAGTTGCAATTGTTGGCGCAACAGGAGCCGTTGGCGAAGAAATGCTTAAAATGCTGGAAAGCAGAGCATTTCCGATACAATCGCTTAAACTTCTCGCCTCCGAGCGCTCTGTTGGCAAAACACTTAAGTATAAAGGCAAAGAAGTTGCAGTAGAAAAGTTAACTCCTGAGTCGGCAAAAAACCTTGACCTTGCGCTATTTAGTGCCGGGGCAGCCATTTCAAAAGAGTTTGCGCCCATATTTGCCGCAAACGGTTGTTTTGTTGTAGATAATTCAAGTGCATGGCGAATGGACAAAGAAGTTCCACTTGTTGTGCCTGAGGTAAACCCGCATGATCTTTCAAAAGATAAAAAAATAATTGCAAACCCAAACTGTTCTACAATACAAATGGTAATTGCGTTAAAACCGCTGCACGATGCCGCAAAAATTAAAAGGGTTATTGTTTCAACCTATCAATCGGTTTCGGGTGCTGGAGCCAAAGGTATTTACGAGTTAGAAACTCAAAACCGTGCATGGGCAAAAAATGAGCCAATACCTCAGGCCTCAAAGTTTCAGTATCAAATTGCTTTTAACCTGATACCTCAAATAGATGTTTTTACCGAGAACGGTTACACAAAAGAAGAAATGAAAATGGCGAATGAAACACGCAAAATAATGGGTGATAATAGTATTGCCATCTCTGCCACTTGCGTGCGCGTGCCTGTTGTGCGTAGCCATAGTGAAACTGTTTGGATAGAAACAGAAAAAAAATTAACGGTTAAACAGGCAACCGAGCTTCTTTCAAAGGCAGATGGAATTGAAGTTATTGACGATGTCGCAAACAAAAAATACCCAATGCCACTTTACGCGCAAAATAAACAGTTAACCTATGTTGGCAGAATAAGGGAAGACATCTCTACAACAAATGGCCTGACAATGTGGATTGTTTCTGATAATTTGCTTAAAGGTGCGGCATTAAATGCTGTACAAATTGGTGAAGAGCTTATTAGTCAAGGGATAATTTAATTGAAAAAGCTTGTAGTAAATGCCGATGATTTCGGCTATCGCGAAGGAATAAACAAAGGTATAATCTACGCCCATCAAAAGGGTGTGGTTAGCAGTGCTTCTTTATTTGTTGAGCGAGAAGGCAGCCAAGAGGCAGTAAGGCTCGCTAAAGAAAATCCATCACTTACACTTGGCATTCATTTAGACCTAGATAAGTTTTTTGAAATAGACCACGCAAGAGGTGTTGTTGTATCATGGCTTAATGGCAGTGTGGTTTCAACAGAAATACTAAAAGCCGAAATACGCAGGCAAATGGATAAGTTCTTTACTTTTGGCTTTACTCCGGATCACATAGACAGCCACCATCACTCACACCTTATTTCAGATGTGTTTGAGCCGGTATGCCAGATAGCTAAAGAGTATAAAGTACCAGTTGTGCGTTTATTTAAGAAGTTCTATTCGCAAGAAAGCAATTTTGAGCAGGCAAATAAAATTGCAAATAGTTATGGCCTCATATTTCCCGATCATTTCATAGAGGGCTGGTATTGGGGGAATATTGACGAAGATTATACTGCCGCAGAGCTTATGACACATCCGGGCTATGGTGAACTATGGCGCGAGGCCGAGCTTGCGCATTGTTGCCAACAGCAACTCAAAGAATACTTAACCAACCAAAAAATAGAATTAACAAACTTTTGTAATTTACTGCCAAAGAAACAGTAGTTAAATATTTTATTAAGTTGTTTTTTTGCAATTCACATATTTTTGATGTGGCCAAATAGTTGCAGAAACTTAAATTTAGTTAGTTAAATTTGCTATAGGGAAAAGAGGGGAAACAATAATCTTGTTTTCCCTCTTTTTTCTTAAATTTTAGGTTTATTGATATGGGGATGCAATATGGGTGTGTTGCCTTGCCATACAAATTACCCAACAAGTGAATACCAACCGAAACATACAGGCAATGCCGTTCTTTTAGGTTCATTAACTTTAAACATATAAAAACCTTCATTTGACCACCATATTTACTCAAAATTTACATAAAACACACCGAATTTGGCCACAATTAACCATACTCTATTCAATATTCATTTCTTTGTGCTTTTTATGTCATTTGCTGGTAAAAAGTGCTTTGCTTTGACTGCCTTTAGTTATTAGTGGTTTTCATGTGTTAGGAGTTTTTTGAAGGTTTATGTACAAATGGGTTAAGTCCTAATTTTTTTTGCCCATTCTTGGCCTGTTTTTGCTTATTGTTTAACGGTTTTTACAAATTAAAGTTTAATGTATGGTCTTTGTTTTTAAGTGCTTTGGGTTGTTTTGTGAAATTTTTTGGTATCTTGAGGTTTGTATCATTTAAACCAAAACTTTAACCAATTTTTTAAAAAATATTTTTTTGCCAATAAAAAAGGGAAATAAAGGATAAAAAATGAGTGCCAGAAATAATTACTTAATGTTAAATATGAACATATAAATAATTATATAAGTTTATTAGTATTTTTGGTGTTGTATATGAAGTATTGGTTTTTATAAATAAAAATGGCTCAATGTGCCATTAACTTAACATAATATAACTTATCGGAACCAACTAGTTAATGTTTTACTCTAAATAAATTGCAAACATTTGCAACATAACTTTTGTTTTTTTCAAGATTATTGTGGTATTTTTAGGTCGTAGAATGTAGAATTTGGAAATCTTTTGATAGGTTATTTTTTAACAGATGTTTTAAACAGACCAGCTTTTTAGTTTAAAATCTTCAGCTGAAGCCGGTAGGGTTACCGTGCCTCCAAGTGGCCAACTTTCAATAATTAAGCCATTTCTGTAAATTCTTATACAAAATTCAATTCTTTCTTGAGTTTTTTCTATTATTAGCTTATTTAGTGGTATTGCAAGCTCGATTATATTTTTTGCTGAAATTTCAGTTAATTTTTCATTTTTCTGTTGTTTTATGAGAGTAATTAGCTCAAAATTTTCTACATTTCCCCCACTTTTTAACTCAAAAAATGCTTTTGTAAAACTTGGTGATTTAAAATCTATTTCAAAGGAAACATTTTCATTTTCTTTTGCGCTGAGTTTGTACTTAGTGTCAATTCTAATATAAAGCTTTTCAAGATCAAAACCATAATAAAATGATCTAATTAAGGTTTCAACCTGATGCATTGAGCCGCCGGTATGGCCAACCTCGTAGTATCCAGCCGCCAACCACTCAAAATAGTTTGTAACGATACCATCAATTTTAGGTGTTATTAAATCAACGGGTTCAAGTGTTGGTTTTCTGCTTTGAGCACCTTTTATGGGTTTATGCAAGTAATCGGGTACGATTTGCCCAAGTTTTATATATACATCTATCAGATGCTCCCTAAATAAACGGTCAAATATTTCATCATTTTCTGAAGTGTGTTCATCGCCAAACCACCAGTTCCAATCTGAGCCTTCTGCGGCATAAATACTGCGCATAGCAGATTTATATTTTTCAGAGCTTGTGATTTGCGGGTTTAATTGTGCAACTTCTCCAAGGCATTTTCTTGCATCATATAGATACTGCCATGCTGTGTTATCTTCGTTGTGGCCTATCCAAACACCAAAGTTGCCCCTTATCCATGAGCCGGCAAAAAGCTTTGGAAGAATATCTTTATTTTTCTTGTTTTGCAGGTATTTGCCAATTGTGACTGTTTCAACTTCTGGGTCTGTGCTGATGGCAGAATAAAGTTTTCGTAAAAAGTCCCAGCCATCGTTTGCGTAATATTCCCAGCAGTTTTCTCCATCTAATATTACGGCAACAAAAGGTTCTTCATTATCTGGAGTTGAGTTTTTTATGGAGTGCAGTTTTGTCATAAAGTCGTTTACTGCGCTTTCCGCATTCCATTTTGAGTATACAAAACCAATTGCGTCTGAAAGCGAGCGGTCTCTGAAAATTATGTCAACTTCGGAGTTGGCAATTTTTACTTTGTATGGTTTGTATAATAATTTATTTTTTTCTGTGTGCTGTTGGCTGAGTGTTTTATAAAGTATTTCTTCGTCGGTAGCTATCCAATGTACGCCAGAGTTTGCAAACAAAGGAACCACTTCTTCGCTAACTGATCCTTCGGCAGGCCACATACCAAGTGGTTTTTTGCCAAAGTGTTTTTCATAAATATCTATTGCAAGTGTAATTTGATTTTGTGCGTCATCTTTTTGACTAAAGCGTTTGACAGGAAGAGTAATGTCCAGTGTTGCTATGCGTGCGCTGTTTGTGTCGCATAATAATGGCAATATTGGGTGGAAATATGGAGTTATTGAAACCTCTATTTGCCCCCTATCTTGTACTTCCTTATATTTGCCGATGATTTTCGCGCAAATTTCGTTTTGCTTTTTTACAAGCGCGCTTTTTTCTTCTTCGGTAAAATCTCTCCCTTTTTCGTAAAGTGTTTTTATTAGTTCATCGTTATTTTTCCAGTATGGATCCATCCATGATAGGTTAAACCAAACCTGAAGATCTCTAAATTCGGCAGATGAAAAATATGCCTGAACTCTTTTTAGTGTTTCTTTTGAGGTGTTTTTCCCGCGTTTTTCAAGCAACTCTTTATAGCGTTTATTTGGCAAAACCATTGTTTCCCAGTTTGCCATAAAAAAATTATACAGAAGAAATACCTTATCGTCTTTGCTTAGCTCTGTGGCTGGTTTTAATGTTATGTCAGTAAATAGGTCTTTGGCTGTTCCAGAAGCATATTCTTCTATTTGTTCAATTAAAGACGGTACAAGGTTGAATGTGGCTTTTATTTTTGGGAATTCATCTAAAATTGCCACAGTGTCAAAGTAATCTTTTGTAGCGTGCAATTTTACCCATGGAAGTTCGTAAATACCTGTACTAGGATTTTTGTATAAAGGTTGATGGTGATGCCACAAAAAAGCAAGCTTGATTTTTTTCATTAAAATACTATGGTTAAAATTTTGCAATTACTTCTAGTTGGTAGCGGTTTGCAGGCGCAGATAGCGGCCAAAGTGCTTCAAACACTGGTGGCGTATATCTGGCATATGAGAGAGCAAACTGGCAATATTTCGAATACTCGTAGCGCATGCTTAAATCCATTTCAACGCCTAATGTGTAGTTAGCGTTAAATAAGCGTTCAAAGCCAGAGGCCTCTGGAGCACCTTTTGGACCCTGTGATGCAGAGTATAAATAGTAATAAACACCAAAGGTTAAAGCATAGACTGGTGAAAAATCAGTTCCTAAACTTAAGGTGTTTATACCGGAAAATGATGCAGGTATTGTGTAAAAACCATCAAAGGCAGTTGCCCCAAAAAGTTGGCCATAACCCTTTCTTTCAAGACCGTCATAGCGTGCTGTAAAATCTGGTGTAAAGGCTTTATCTGTGCTTGAAAGTGAGTTTGTATCATCGTTCCCTGTGGCATAAGAAAAAAGTGCTTTTGCGCTAACTTTGCCAAGTTTTGTTTTCTCTCCAATAAGTTCTCCTCTGATAACATAGCCAAGTGCGTCTAGGTCTGTTTTTGTGCCATCAGCTTTTGTTATGTAGCCACTTTGTTTTGCAAGTTCAAACTGATAGTTTGATAGTTTTTCTTTTTTGCCTATACGAAAATCTATAAAATTTTTAATAATCTCGGTTGTTGATGTTGCAAGCAACCCTCGTTTATAATTGCTTCCGGAAAAATCGCGTTCTTCAAAGTAACCTAACTCCCAAAGATGTTCTCTCCATAAAGTGTTAATGTTTAAGCCCAAAAGATCGCAATCGCTATCAGGTTTTAAATTATCGCTAACTTTTGCAGTAAAAAGTGTTCCATCCCACTTTAGCGGTGCTAAAAAATGTCCATCGACTCTAAGAGCGGTAAAGCCTCTATCATCATCAGAAATTATTAGTCCATCGCCAAAAACAAGGTGTTGCTTGCCGATTGTTAAATCTAATGGAAGTTCGTTAAAGTTTTTAATTTTTAAGTAAACAGTTTCTACATACGGTGTAAAATCGGTTTTTTGGTAGGGTACTGCAAAAACAGTTTTTGTGCCGCCACCGGCAACGCCAATTGCGCAAAACTCAGAACCAATTTCTACATTGCCGGGAAGGGTTGCACCAATTAAAATTTTTAGGCGAGAGCTGTAATAACTTAATGGCACCGAAGAGGCAGTTTGATCAAAATGTGTTTCAGAGTAACTAACACCGCGCAGGCGATACTCAGTGTCAATATTTAGTGTTGTGGCGACGGCGAGTTTTGCACAAAATAAAAAAACAATGATGAAAAAAAGTGATATTGAAAAAATATTTATTTTTTTCATTGCTTTTGCTCCACAACTTTTTGATCAGGAACTGTGCCGCTAATTGTTACAAGGCGTTGTTGCGCTTTTGCAGACCAATTTGTTGCCGGAAATTGCATGGTTATTTTTTCATAAGTTGTTTTTGCTTCTTTGGGCATATCCGCAATTTCATAAAGCATAGCAAGGTCTTGCAGCATTGAAGGTACAAGGTAACTGTTTGGAAATTTTTTTAAGAAATCATTGTAATTATATATAGCTTCTTTATATTTGCCGGCATTTTCCTGCACTTTAATAAGCAATGGAAAAGCAAATTGTTCAAGTTCTTTTGGTTTTGGTGAAACCAAAAGTTTTATAAGAATATCTTCTGCATCTTTATAATTTCCGGTATCTGATAGGTGTTGAGCTTTTATAATGCTTGCCCTAAAACTTGCAGCTGTGTTTGCATAAGAAGTAATTATCTCATCTAGAATTTTAACCCCATCTTCTGGTTTATCGCTATAAAGCATGCTTTGAGCAACGCTAAGGCGTTCTTCTGAGCGCAATGTTAGAGTTGTGTTTCTGTAGTAAAAGGCAATTATAAGTAAAATTGAGCCTACAACTATACCGCAAATTAAATAAAAAGTTGAAAGATTCTTTTTTATCCAAACTGCAGAGTTTAATGCTAAGGCAGTTATGTCTTTGTGATTGTTTTGCGACGAATTCATTTTTTGTCTCCTATAAGAGATTTGGCATTTTCTTGCATTTCTCTATATGTGTTTTGGTTAAGACCGCTTGCGTTTAGAGTATTTATTATAATTTCCTTTGTAAGCAGATCGGTAAAGTGGTGTGTGTCTGAATTTAACACAAGTTTCGCGCCAGCTTTTATTGCTGTATTTGCAACATGGGCATTTGTTGTGTTATGCCCATTACGGGTTGTAATTTCTAGATAAACGCCAAGTTTAGCGGCAAGGGATGCCTCTTCTTCAGATATATATCCAGGATGAGCAATTATATCTGCTTTGGCAATAATGCCCGATAGGTTTGTACCTTCTGGTACCATTTCCGCTGGTGTTTGCCCGTGTATAACAACAATTTTTGCCCCTAGTTTACGGCAAAGTGCTACGGCATTTTTTATTTTTTCAGGTGGCACATATGTTATTTCTATACCCGTAATGACTTTTATATTGTAATACTTTGAAAGGTCTGATGAGGCCTTTTTCATTCTGGTAATTATAAAGTCAAAGTTTGTAAAATCGCCATGATCTGTTAATGTAATAGCACTGTACCCCGCAAGCTTTGCTCGGTAAACGAGCTCAGAAGGAGTAAGTGTGCCATCAGAAAAAAATGTATGTGTGTGTAAGTCAATCATAAATTTCAACCTCGCATTTTGCGATAGGTTTTAAACGCCCTCGGGCGGACTTGAACCACCAACCTTCTCCTTAGGACGGAGCGACTCTATCCAGTTGAGTTACGAGGGCAAAAGCATAAGTTTATAAACTATGCGACTCTACTAATTAGTATTTAATGAGTGAAACTACTTTGTTACCTTTAAGCTTTTCTCTGCCATTTAAAAATGTTAATTCAATTAAAAAGCCAATGCCAACAATTTTTGCTTTTAACTTTTCTACAAGTTCTATAGTTGCAGATACCGTGCCACCTGTGGCAAGCAAATCATCAATTATAACTACCCGATCGCCTGGTTCTAAAGCGTCTGTGTGCATTTCAAGTGTAGCTTTCCCATATTCAAGGCAGTAAGATGCCGCTATTGTTTTGTATGGAAGTTTGCCTTTTTTTCTTATAGGAACAATGCCAGTTTTTAGTTTGTAAGCAAGTGGTGCACCAAAAATAAAGCCACGCGATTCAATAACAACTACTTTGTCAATTTTTAATTTTTTAAATGCCTGCTCAAATTTATAAACAGCATTTGCAAAAAGAACAGGGTCAGCCAAAAGCCGGGTAATATCTTTGAATATTATACCTTTTCTGGGGAAGTTAGGAATATTTCTTATTGAATTTTTAAGTTTAAGATTTGTCCTATCCATGTTATTTACCTTCTCCTTTTAAAAATTTTGACGGATAATTGTTCCCCTAAGGCGTTCAAGAGCTTTTTTATTGCCTTTTACGGCTTTTTGCCACAGGGCAGAAAGTGTGTTTTTAGGAATATTTTCGGACAGTTTTTTTATTTCGTTAAAATATATTTTAATAGGGTCAAAGCGTTCCATTTTTAGGGCTCAATCTCAAAGTATGCGAACGAATATTTATTTATTAAAATTTTATTTATTGATATATTTTCTATTTTTGCTATACCATTGCCTTTTTTAAATTTCTCACAAAAAATATCAAGTATTTCTTTTGTACCTTCGGCTATAATTTTAAGTGACCCGTCTGGTTGGTTATTAACCCAGCCAACTAATCCATGAGTGTCTGCAAGGTTTTTAACAAAATAGCGCATACCAACGCCTTGCACAACACCAAAAACAATAAACTCGTATCTGTATATTTTATCCATTAAAGCCAGTAACGGTAATACCAAACATAAAATTGTCAAGCAAAATATTTTTTGGCTTTGTAATATCAATCATAAAAAAATCAAGCTTCATCTCAGGGGCAGCTAAAAAACGCCAGCCAAAACTATAGTTGTCATTTATTGGGTTGTAGTCAAAAATAAATTGTTCCATCAATTGGCTTAAAGTAACACTCCAAAAGCACTCAAGCTTATTTTCCCAAAGCATACCGCCTTCAACATTTAAATCAAAAAAATCAGGTAAATATTTGCCAAATATTGCATAAAATGTTCCACGCCTTTGTGCAAGCGTTATGCTTAAAGGGTACAGATTTTCTTTAATTGCGCGGTATTTTGATTGGATGGAGAATTCATCTACTTTGCGTGTAAGGTTTTCTGAATCAAAAGAAGATAGTGGTGTTACATTACGCAAATCGAAACTTATACCAGCTTCAAAGTCCTTCAAAAAACCGTAGTCAATTCCGGGTGCAAAGCGGTGCAAGCCAAAACTCCATTCATTTTTATCCAATGTATAAACAGATGGCGTTTGTATATTGCCCGAATGTCCTGTTAAATTTTGCGCGGTGTTAAAGTACTGGTAGTTTTCATACGCACTTGCCAAAGAACTTAAAAACAGCAGCAAAACAGAAAAAACAATTATTTTTATCATTGTATATGAATCGGGGCGACTGGATTTGAACCAGCGACCTCACGGTCCCGAACCGTGCGTTCTAGCCAGCTGAACTACGCCCCGCCGTCGTAAAACTTAGTGTATTCTAACAAATTGAATGTTTTAAAAGCAATTTTAAAGATATTTAAGAAAAGTGTTTTTTTCGTCAACAATCACATTTTTTGCCTGTGGCGTATTATCTGCAAGCTCAAAGCCCATAATTATTATTTTTTCCCCTGTCTTAATAAGGTGTGCCGCGGCACCATTCATACAAATTACACCAGAATTGCGTAGGCCTGTCATAACATAGGTTTCTAGCCTTGCACCAGATGTAATGCTTGAAACAAGCACTTTTTCACCTTTCAAAAGCCCCGCTTTTTCAATTAACTCTTCATCTATTGTAATACTGCCTGTATAGTTAATGTTAGCTTCTGTGACCGTTGCTCTGTGAATTTTTGACCTTAAAAACCATCTCATAGTTTCCCTCGAGTTTTATTTTACAGCAATAGAATCGGGGCGGCCGGACTTGAACCGGCGACCTCTCCCACCCCAAGGGAGTGCGCTAGCCAACTACGCTACGCCCCGATAGTTAACCGTTTTATACTGGGGTAATAAATTTATTGCTGCTTTAAAATTTTTACTATTGCTTCAATATCTGACCGTATTTCTCTGATTGCTTGTGGGTTAATAAATGTCCCAATGCCAAGGTTTAGCTGGTTTTCATTTGTGTTATCTTTTTTACGCCTGTCAACGGCAAGTGTTTTTCTTGCTCCTGCAATAGTGAACTTTTTAGTGTATAAGAGTTCTTTTATACTAAATAGCAATTCAATATCTTTTTTTGTGTACTTTCTTTGACCAGAGATTCTCCTTTGAGGGTGAAGTGTTTTAAACTCACTTTCCCAATAACGCAATACATAGGGCTTTATTTGCAGTAATTGGCTAACCTCACCTATGGAAAAAAATTCTTTTTCAGGAAGTGCTGGTATTTCACTCATAGTTGTAATCCTTAAAGTAAGACTTAAACATTAAACCAAAAAAATAAATACAAATCAAAAAAATTTATAATTTTTAATAATATCATGTTACAAAAAGCAATTGAGCAAAACTATTTAAAAAAATCTTTTGCAATTTTAAAACGAATCTTTTTGCGTGGAGTTATTTGCAACCTTTGGCCTGTTTTTGGATTTCTGCCACCTTTTGGTTTTGTTGTAAAAGCTCTGAAACTGCCAAAGCCGGATATTACAACTTTTTCGTCGTTTGTAATGGCTTTTTTCATATTGGAGAAGATATTTTCAAGCGCGTCTTTTGCCTCTTTTTTTGTGCTTAACACTTTTTGCAAGTTGTCGATTAAATTTAGTTTGTTCATTCTTTACTCCATATGGTTTAAATATTTAACTAATTACATCATCAGAAATTTTCGTAAATTAGTTCCTCAGGTTTTGCCTGCCGAAGCATTAGTTCTTGTAAAGCATCTTTTGGGGGCTTGTTGTTATAGAGCACTGAGTAAATTTGTTTTGTTATTGGTAAATCGAGGCCGAACTTTTCTGCAAGATCAAATGCGCTTTTTGTGGTTTTTACCCCTTCTGCAATCATAAGTACACCTTTTTCCGCAGCAGAGAGTGTTTGCCCCCGCCCAAGTTTTTCACCCAAAGTGCGGTTTCTGGAGTACTTAGAAAAACATGTAACCATTAAATCACCAAGCCCAGCAAGGCCTAAATATGTTGAAGTATCTCCACCCATCTTAACACCAAGTTTGATCATTTCACGCAAGGCACGGGTAATTAGTGCCGCTTTTGTATTATCGCCTAAAGCAAGCCCGTCGCACATGCCGGCAGCTATTGCGTAAATGTTTTTTAGAGCGCCTGCGGTTTGCACACCAGTTATGTCGCTCTGTGTATAAATTCTAAAGAAATCTGTCATAAACAGCTCTTGTACTTTTATAGCTGCAAGGATATCTTTGCTTGCGCTAACGGCTGCTGTTGGAATTTTTATAGATACTTCTTCGGCATGTGTTGGACCTGAAATGGCAACAATTTGTTCGTTATTTTTTTCCCCAAGTTCATCTAAAATTATTTCTGTCATTAAGCTTAAAGTTGAATTTTCTATTCCTTTTACTGCAGATATAAGTGTTGTGTTAGTAAGGTTTGCATTTGAGCGCTTAAGGGTTTTGGCAACACTTCTGAGTGTGTGAGATGGCACAACAAATAACAAGAAGTCGGCAGAGTTTGCCGCAGTAAAAATATCGCTTGTGACAAAAATTTCTTTTGATAATGTTGCTTGCGGGAAAAAGGAAAGTTTTCTGCTTTGAGATAATTTTGACGCGTTTATAGGATCAAACTCCCAAAGCGTAACATTGTTGCCTTTTTGCGCTAGAAGGTTGGCAAGAGTTATTCCCCAAGATCCTGCCCCAAGTACACCCACAGTAGTCATAGTTTTTCCTTTTTAAATATTTTAAGCTTATTTTCTTTGCCGGCAAGTAGCCGCTTTATGTTTGGGATGTGTTTTATTAGAACTGTAATAGAAATTAGCAATGAAAAAATAAAAATTAGTTTGCTACTTTTTGTTATTAGTACAAATATCGGCAGGCAAAAAGCTGCAAGAATTGAAGCAAGCGATATATAGCCAAATATAGTAAATACCACAATGAAAACACCAAGCGCAAAGAGCACTGATAGTGGCATTAGTGCTAAAAAAACACCGGCGGCAGTTGCTACACCTTTGCCACCTTTAAAACCTAAAAAGACCGTCCACATGTGCCCTATTATCGCACATAAGCCAGCAATCACCGCAGTGCTTTGGTTGCCCCAGATGGATGCCGCAACAAAGACAGGTAAAAAGCCCTTAGCACTATCAAGTAATAAAGTTATCACACCGGCAATTGGCCCTGCAACTCTAAAAACATTTGTAGCTCCTGGGTTTGCCGATCCGTATTTGCGTATATTAAGCCCAGTAAACAACTTTGTGATTATAAAGCCAAAAGGTATGGCACCGCAAAGATAAGAGAAAATAATAATAAGTAGCAGTTTCATTTTCGATTATTCCTAACACGGTTGTCTCTAAAATCTAAAGATATTGGAGAACCGACAAAACCAAAATGTTCTCTCAGAGAGTTTTCTATATAGCGTTTGTATGAAAAATGAAGAATTTCTAAATCGTTAAATATGTAAGTAAATTTTGGCGGTTTAGTTCCTGTTTGCATTACTTCTTGAATTCTAAGTACTTTGCCAAAGCGCGAGTATGGTTTGCGTGATTCAGCTTGAAGCGACACTTCTTTTAGTTCTTCTTGAGGAACCGTTTTTGAATATTGAGTGTAAATTTCGGAAACCTCATCTAATATTCTTTCTGTGCGCAAACCGGTTTTAGCAGAAATATAAATAATTTTTGTCCAAGATATAAACTTCATTTTTTGTTCAAGGTCTCTTAGGAGTTTTTTTGCTTCTTCCTCTCTTTCTTCAATTAAGTCCCACTTATTTATTGCCACAAGGCACGCACATCGGCTTTCTAAAATAAGTTCCGCTATTTTTGTATCGGTATCGCCTATTCCTTGATCGCCATCAATTAACAACACAGCTACATCGGCTGATTCCAATGCTTTTCTTGCGCTTAGTGCGGATAAATAATCTAAGTCGTTTTTGTAAATTCTACTTTTATGTAGTCCCGGGGTGTCTATTAAAATGAAGTCCTGATTATTTCTTTGCAACCTAGCGTCTATAGCTTCACGGGTAGTGCCAGGTGTTGAGCTAACTATGCTTCTGTAATTTTTGCAAAGAGCATTTACAAGTGATGATTTACCTGAGTTTGGTTTTCCAACAAGTGCGATTTTTATGCAGTTGTGCTCAAGCGGGGCGTTTGGCGAGTTTTCATCTAATAGTCCACAGGCACGGTCTAAGAGTTCTGCAATGTTTAGCCCGTGAGTAGAAGAAATTCCAACCATATTCTTTATGCCGAGTTTTGTGAAGTCAAAAAGTTTTAATTCATCTTTTTCCGTGTCAATTTTATTTACGGCTAAAACTGTTTTTATGTTTTTTTTACGCAATGTTTTAAGTAGCCCTAGGTCTAATGGCATTATCCCAGTTTGGGAGTCAACAACAAAAATAGCGACTTGCGAACTTGATAGGGCCACATTCATTTGTTTTTCTATTTCTTTAGAAAATTCTGATGTTTCATCGCCCCATCCACCTGTATCAACAATGGAGTAGCTTTTAGCACCCCAAAAAAAAGTTGAACAGTTTGTGTCTCTAGTAGTTCCGGGAAGATGGTGCACCAATGCCTTTCTTTGCCCGATTATGCGGTTAAAGAGTGTTGATTTGCCAACATTTGGTCTGCCAATAATTGCAATTTGCATAGTTAATTTTGCTTTCCAAGTTTTTTTGAACCGGCGATAAGATAATCAACACAAGATATTGCAGTTATTATTACCATTGAAGTTGTTAAAGCCTGCATAAGCTGTGCTGGAAGTTTAAACAGTAAAAACAAAATTGTAAGCATTTGTATTATAGTTGTAAGTTTGCCTAAAAAGCGCGGAGTAATTTCTTTTGAGTTTGTTAGAAAATAAATGAGCATCCAGCCAAGCACAATAATTAGATCACGGCTTAAGATTACAACAAAAATCCACAATGGAATTATTTTTAAATAAACAAGCGTAATAAAAGAAGAAAGCATTAGCAGTTTATCGGCCAGTGGGTCTAAAAATGAACCAAGCTGTGTTTTTTGTTTTTTCCAGCGGGCTACAAAACCGTCAAGTGCGTCGGTAACAATGGTTAGAGAAAATATTATTGCAGGTACCGGGTGTATGCCTTGCAGCAGTGTAACAATAAAAACTGGTATAAGAGCTATGCGCACTATCGTTATTTTGTTTGCCAATGTCATCATTTTAGTTCTCCAACAAGTGGTTTATTTTATTTATTATTGCCGGTATTGCGCGCAAGTCTATACGCATACCTTTTTGACTGTATCTCTGTGAATCTATCAGTGCCATTGAGCGTATTTGGGCTACTGCACTTTCTTTTCCAAATGGTATGTTGAATATTTTTCTGCGAAGTTTTGGCATAACCGCACGGCTAATGCCATTTAAAAGCTCATCTATTCCCTTGCCATTTTTGGCAGATATAAAAAAGCATTTATCAATTTCTTTTTTTATTTTTGCCAATCTCCCATCAGGTGCTAAGTCAATTTTATTGTAAACCTCAATTACAGGAACTTCGCCAGAACCAACTTCTTCAAGTACTTCGTAAACAGTATTTTTTTGTTGAATATAGTTGTCATTTGATGCATCTATAATATGCAACAGGCAGTGTGCCTGAGATAGCCCCGAAAGTGTTGATTGAAATGCTGCAATTAGCTGGTGAGGTAGTTTGTTTATAAAACCAACTGTGTCGGTAAATAAAGCTTTTCTTCCCTCACTCATTGAAACAGATCTTGTGGCGGTATCAAGTGTAGCAAAAAGTCTATTGTCGGCATAAACAGGGTCTTTTGTTTTTGCAAGAGTGTTTAGAAGCGTTGATTTGCCTGCGTTTGTGTATCCAACTATTGCAATTAGTGGCGTGCCGGAGTTTATGCGCTCTTTGCCGGAGGTGTCCCTATGGCGTTTTATTTCTTCTAACTCTTTATCTAAAGCTGTAATTTGATTTTTAATTTTGCGCTGGTCTGTTTCAAGTTTTTTTTCACCTGGTCCGCGTGTTCCTATACCGCCTTTTTGGCTGTCAAGAAAAATTCCATTACATGCAAGGTGAGTTAGGTTGTAAGCAAGTTGCGCCCTTTCAACTTGCAATTTACCCTCTTTTGATTGAGCGCGCTTGGCAAAAATATCAAGTATCAAACGGGTGCGGTCAACTATTTTAAGTTTAGTTAGTTCTTGCAGATTTCTTTGTTGAGATGGTTTTATTTCATCATCAATAATTAATGTGTTGATTTTTTTTTCTTGTGCAAGTTCACTTATCTCGGTAGCTTTTCCAATACCGAAGTAATAAGCGGGGTCAATTTTATTTCTGCTTTGGATAAAGACATCATCAGTTATTGCGCCGGCACTATGTGCAAGACTGCGCAGTTCTTCTAATGAGTGATGCAGTTGCAATGGTTTTATATTAGGTAATTTAAGTGCGGCAAGAAAGCATTTTTCCATGACAGTAATTATACTAAATTATTAGTCAGAAAAGTTGAATATTTTACATGAAAACTTTTTCTATGGTAGCTTTTTATTTGCGGTGATAATTATTTGTGAAATTTGTTGACTTGTGCTTAATGAGGGATCAATCCAATTTATTGTGTTGTCTTTGGCAAACCATGTTAATTGGCGTTTTGCATAGTTTCTGGTTTTTGTTTTTATAAGCTCCGCGGTTTGGCTGAGTGTTAGTTCCCCATCTAAAAATAAAACACTTTCTTTGTATCCGATAGTTTTAAGGCCCGCTGACCCTTTAGTATAACCCATAGCAATTACTTTTTTTGTTTCATCTATAAGACCTTGTTTTAACATCTCATCTGTACGGTTATTTATTTTTTTATATAGAATGTCTCGGTTTGTTTTTAATGCAAACTTTATAAATAATCCTTTTTGCGAAGGTTTATTTTCTTTTGAAAGTTGGCTTGGCGATTTTCCGCAAAGGCGCAATACTTCAACTGAGCGAATGAGGCGTTGTGGGTTTTGGCGGTTTTTTTCTGCAAGGTCAGCATCAACTTTTTTTAATTCCTCATAAAGCGGTTTTAACCCATGTGTTTCTACAATTGCGTTAAGTTGGGATCTCAGTTCGTTATCCCTCGGTGGGGCGGGAGCAAGCCCTTCTGTTAGTGCTTTTATATAAAGGCCGGTTCCGCCAACAATTATGGGCACTTTTCCATTGTTAATTATTTCGCAAATTTTTTCTTTGGCAAGTTCAACAAATTTGCCTGCATCAAAAAACTCATCGGGGTTAATTATATCTGTGAGGTGTTGTGGTATGTTTGAGGCAATACGGCAGTTTCTCTCTTTAGAAAAAACGCCTTCTTTATTTGTGCCAATGTCTAAATAGCGATAAACCTGCCTTGAGTCAGCAGAAATTATTTCTCCATTAATTTTATTAGCTAAATTGATTGCAGTACTTGTTTTGCCTGATGCGCTAGGACCGCAGATAACAATGACAAAGTTGGCAGGTTGTATTTTGAGTTTTGAATTCATACTTGATGATACAATAAAAAAGCAGGGATATAAAATTATACCCCTGCTTTTAAACTATAGAATTATTTTGCTACTGCTGGAGTTGCGGCAACTTCTGTTGAAACTACAACATTTGTTGCTGTTCCATCGGTTGCTACTGGAGCTTCCTTCTTCTGGCATCCGGCAAACACAACAGCTGCGAAGAAAAGAACAAGCATAAGTTTTTTCATATTGACACCTCCTTTTTAAAAGATTTTTTCTGTTATTAAAAAGACCCCTGCTTATTTTATAAACAAGAGTTTAACAGTTGATGGTTTTTATTGTGTACACATTTTTTAATTGTGGCACAAGTGTATCAAAAGCTTTTTTTGTTGTCAAATTCCCCCCCAAAAAAAGTTTTTATAAATGACAGGGAAACAACTTATCAAATTAGTAAAACTACTTCCTGCCAAAGAACTTATCCATCTCTAATCGTGTTATTTGCTTTAGCGTTGGTCTGCCATGCGGGCAGGTAAACGGGTGCAAACATTTTAAAAGGTTTTTTACCAATGCTTCCATTTCTATTGTAGTCATAAACTCAGAGGCCTTTATGCTTGCCGTACAGGCACTTTTAGCAATTTTTTCAATTTTTTCTGATTTGGAAATTTTAATGTTTTCGCTAAGTGCTTGAAGAGCGCTTAAAAGCACTGCTTTTGCATTTGGGTCAAAGCCAAGTGCCGAAGGTATTGCGCTTATTTTAGCTGTTTTTAAGCCAAATGGTTCAACTTTTATTCCTAATTCCGATAAATTATCAAAGTTTTCTTCAAGCAATGTATATTGGCTTTGCGGTAGCTCTATTGTTATTGGGATAAGCAGGTTTTGAATTGAAATACTGCCTTGTGTAATTTGTTGAAAATACTTTTCAAACATTATGCGTTCATGCGCGGCATGCTGGTCAATAAGAAGCAAGGCATCGTCTTTTTGCGCAAGAATATACATTTTAAATAATTGACCAATGATTTTTATTCCAGCACCATCAATGTTTGAATTAGTTGCATCTTTTAATGTTGTGTTTTGTGCATTATCTTGAGCAGCAATATAGTTGTGGCTTATCTCATTTTCTTTATAAGTATAGGGTTGGTTAGCCAAAATAGCATCTTTCACATTAAATTTTGCAAAATTTTGTGAGTAATGCGTTTTATCAGTTGGTTGCTCTGTGGAAATTGCTTGTGAAATTGTTCCGCTACCAAAAATTGCGGTTTTAATTGCAGTAAGTAAAAACGAGTGCAGCTCTTGTTCTTTTGAAAACTTTATTTCCCGTTTTGTTGGGTGAATATTTACATCTATAAACTCAGGGTTGATATCCATCAGTAGTAAAGCGGCAGGGTGCGCTTTTTCTGGCAGGTTTGGCCTGTATGCTTGGTAAAAGGCGTGCATTAGTGATTTTGTGAATTTTACCGGGCGTTTATTTACGAACAAAAGTTGATAGTCTTTCGTTGGCATAAACATACCCTGCTTTGCGCAAAAACCAGTTAATGAAACAAATGGGTGCGTGGCGTTTACCGAAGTAAGCTTTGATGCAAATTCTTTTCCGTAAATATCTAAAATTCTTTCAAAAGTTGAGTTCGTTGCGGTTGTTTGAAAAATAGTTTTTTCATCAATAATTAGCGTAAAAGACACTTCTTTATTGGCAATAGCTATTTCTTCAACTGTTTTTATTATGTGGTGTTTTTCGGTGTTTTCAGATTTTAAAAATTTCTCACGGGCAGGAGTGTTAAAAAATAAATCGTATACTTCGGCTATGGTGCCCTGCGCACAAGCTGCGGCGCGACTTTCTTTAATTTTACCGCCAGATAGTTTTATTTCCCATCCACTATCCCAACCAACAGGCCTGCTTTTTAAAGTGAAGTTTGAAACTGCTGCAATAGATGCGAGTGCCTCGCCGCGAAAACCAAAAGTGGAAATTGTAAATAGGTCTGGATAAGCAGCAATTTTGCTTGTGGCATGGCGTGTTACAGAAAGCATTAAATCTGCCCTGTCCATGCCTATGCCATCGTCACGAACACGCAAAAGTTTTTTGCCGGTATTTAAAACTTCTATCTCAATAGTTTTCGCCTTTGCATCAATAGAGTTTTCAACAAGTTCTTTTATTACATTTGCCGGGCGATCAATTACCTCTCCTGCGGCTATTTTATTGATTGTTTCTTCTGAGAGTATTTTTATTGGCATAATGGGGGTACTTAATTTTCAGAGCAAAAGATTTTTTTCTATTTAGTGAGGCGGTTTTTTAGTTCAAGCAGATATTTAAACGCCTCTATTGGTGTAATGTTCTCTAAATCAACACTTTTCAATTCTAACATAATATCCGACAAAAATGAAGTATTTTCTTTAACTTGCATGGGTTTATAGTTTAAGCTTAATTGTGGGCTGTTGTTGCCAATATTCTTTTCGGATAGAGGCAACTTGGTTTCAAGTTCAGCAAGTGTTTTTGATGCTTTTTTTATTACCAAGTCAGGCAGACCTGCAAGTTTTGCTACATGGATACCATAAGAGCGGTCAGCGGCACCAGGTATTATTTTGTGAAGGAATATTACTTCCCCCTGCCATTCTTTAACTTCAATGTTAAAGTTTGTTATACCTTCATTAGTTTGTGCCATATTTGTAAGTTCAAAGTAGTGTGTTGCAAATAGTACTTTAGGGCCTGCGCCATTTTTGATTCTTGGCAAATTTAAATATTCGACAACGGCTTTTGCTATGGAAATACCGTCGTAAGTAGATGTACCCCTGCCAACCTCGTCTAAAATAATTAAACTCCGCTGAGTGAATTGGTTTAATATGTGCGCTGTTTCGCGCATTTCTACCATAAATGTGCTTTCCCCACCAGCTAAGTTATCACCAGAGCCGATGCGCGTAAATATTTTATCTACGATGCTCAAATTTGCCTGCTGTGCAGGTACAAATGAGCCAATTTGCGCAAGTATGCAAATTAGCGCAACCTGGCGCAGGTATGTAGATTTGCCTGCCATATTGGGCCCTGTAATAAGCATAAGGTGGTTTTCATGCCCGTCTAATAAAGTGTCATTTGGCACAAAAGAGCCGCTTTTAATATGTTTTTCAATTACCGCATGGCGACCATCGGTAATATTAATTTGTAACAAGTCGTTTAATTGTGGTTTTACATAGTTGTTTAGAGTCGCCACCCATGATAATGATACAAAAAAATCTAACTCCGCAATTGAGCTTGCGCATTTACGCAATTCTTGGGCATGTGTTAAAATTTCCTGTTTTAGTATGTTAAATAAAAATAGTTCTAACTTAATTATTTTATCTTCAGCGGTTAATACTTTTTCTTCAAACGCCTTAAGCTCAGGGGTAATAAAGCGTTCACCGCCGGTTACAGTTTGTTTTCTTATGTAATGCTGCGGAGTAAGGTGAAGGTATGACTTTGTTATTTCAATATAGTAGCCATAAACTGATGTGTAACCAACTTTTAAGGAGGTTATTCCAGTTTTTTGTTTCTCTGTGCTTTCAATTTCGGATATTAATTTTTTTGTGTCTGTTCTTAAGGCGTTAAGCTCATCTAATTCCTGATTAAAACCAGTTTTAATTATCCCACCCATTTTAAAGTTTATAGGAGGTTCGGGGTTAATGGTTTGCTCAATTATTTGGGCAACATCAATTTTTATATTTATATCTTCTTTTATTTCAGATATTGTTTTTGGTAACGATAAAATACCAGCTGGGATAAGAGTTTGTTTTATTTCTACTGTGGCATCAAGTGATGCTTTTAGGCCAAGCAATTCGCGGGGGTTTACTGTGTTTGAGGCAATGCGGCCAAGAATTCTTTCAATGTCAGATATTTTTTTTAGGCATTCGCTGATTGTTTTTCTGACAAGTGTATTTTCAACAAAAAATTCAACGGCGTTTTGGCGTGCTTTTATTTCCTCTAAAGATAGAAGTGGTTTTAGCAATCGCGAACGCAGCATTCTTGCGCCCATTGGTGTTAGAGTTTTGTCTATTACTTCAAGCAGCGACCCTTGAATGCTTTGAGTGGTAAGAGCGCGTACGAGTTCTAAATTCTTTATGGCAGTTTCGTCAAGAGACATAAAGTTATCTAAGCTGTAGTAGCGGATGTTTGAAAGGTTTGGCAAGTTGGATAATTGAGTGTTTTCTATATAAGCAAGTAGTGCGGCACACGCGCCGGCTGAAAGTGGTTTAGTGTCTAAACCAAATGGTTGTAGCGAGTGAATTTTGTAACTTTGTTTTATTTTTTCTTGCGCTCGCTCTATGGAAAATAAATAACTTTCAACTGGTGTTATTGCTGCAGAAGTTTCCTTTAATGTTTGCAAAGTTTTAGAGCAGGTGAAATGTTTTGATATTAAAATTTCATTTGCTTGTGTTTTGGCAAGTTCTTGCAAAACAATGTTTTTGCTTGCCTGTGTAGTAAAAAATTCACCTGTTGAAATGTCAACAAAAGCAACTCCTACTTCGTTTTGACTATCTGTCTGGTTTTTGTCGTTGCTAAAACAAAGCGCGGCCAAGTAGTTATTAACTTTTGCGGAGAGAAGATTTTCTTCTAAAATTGTACCGGGTGTTATAAGGCGAACAACATCTCGTTTAACAATTTTTTTGCCCGCACCCGGCTCTTCAAGTTGTTCGCAAATGGCAACTTTTTTCCCAGCCTTTACAAGTTTTTGCAGGTAGCCATTTATCGCGTGATATGGCACGCCGCACATTGGCGTATTGGTTCTTTTAGTTAGCGTAACTTCTAAAATTGGCGCGGCTTCAATTGCATCATTACCAAACATTTCATAAAAATCACCCAAGCGAAAAAAAACAATCGCAAATGGGTAGCGATCTTTTATTTCCTGATATTGGCGCATTAAGGGTGTTTGGTTATTAAGTTTGTTATCCATTTTTCTATTCTTTTAAATAGGTTATATGTTCTAAGAACCTTAGATACATAGTTTTTTGTTTCCGCAAACGGTATATTTTTTATATTAGTTTTAATGCTTTCGTCTTTTTTTAACCAGTTTGAAACATTGCCAGAACCAGCATTGTAAGCCGCCAATGCAAGTGTTTTGTTGCCATCAAACATTGTAAGAAGTTTTTTTAGATAATAAACTCCAAGGCGAATGTTGGTTTTTGGGTTTTCAAGGTCTTTGTATAAACTTTTTTCCCCAAGCTCATCAGATAGTTCTTGAGCAGTTTCTGGCATTAGCTGCATTAAGCCAACAGCTCCATTTTTTGAATGCGCACTATAAATAAATTTTGATTCAACTGCAATAACAGCATTAACAAACAGTGGGTCAACTTTATTTAATTTAGCATATTTTTGCACTTCTTTTTGAAATAATAGGTTGTTTGCTATGTGACGCGGCATATTGGAAATAAAAAAAAGTACAATAAAGAAAACTATAAGAATTAGTGAAATAATAATTTTTTTCAAGATGTAATAATTCCTGATAGAGTATTTACTTTTGAGTCGGTTATTTCAACCGAAACAATTTTGCCGATAAGCTGTGGCGCCGATTGAGCAGAATCCACATAAACTTTTATGTTAGAAAAAGTTCTGCCGATGGCTTTTGAGTTTTTCTGTGTTTCAATAAGCACTTCTTGTTTTGTTCCTATAAGTTTAGCGTTCTTTTTTTCATTAGTTAGGTTTGCTGCTTCTAAAAATATTTTATGGCGTGCTTCTTTTTCTTCTCTGGTAATCGTTTCTTTAAGTAATGCCGACTTTGTGCCTTTACGCGGTGAATATTTAAAGGCATAAATTAAGTCAAATTGTAGTTCTTTTATTGCGTTGAGTGTCGCATTAAAATCGTTCTCTGTTTCACCTGGAAAGCCAATTATTATATCGGTAGTTAAGGAAATATCTGGTTTTTGCTTGCGTAATTTATTTATAATTTCTTTGTAATGTTCGTATGTGTAATTGCGGTTCATTGCCATTAAAACGCTATCAGAGGCCGACTGCAATGGCAAGTGAATATGATTGCAAACTTTTGGCAATGAACCAATGGTATTTATAAGTTTATCGGAAAAATCTTTTGGATGGTTTGACATAAAACGAATACGTTTAATTTCTTTTATTGAGTGTATTTGAGTAAGCAGGTCTGAAAAATCAATGGTTTTCCCATTAGAATCTTTGCCTTTGTAAGAGTTAACATTTTGGCCTAAAAGTGTGATTTCTTTTACTCCATTTTTGGCAAGCCTATTTATTTCAGATAAAATTTCAGGTAGGTCAATTGAAACTTCAGGCCCGCGCACATAAGGTACAACGCAGTAAGCGCAGTAGTTATTGCATCCTCGCATAATGTTTAGGAATGCTGCAATTTTTGATGGCTGATGAGTAGGCACGCGTAACTCTGTATTGCGTTCGGGAGTTTCATTAGCAAGCAGGTGCCCAAAATTTTCTTCAAATATATCGCCAAAGCGTGGCATACTTTTTGCGCCAATTACAAGGTCAATTATTGGAAGGCGGCCTTTAACGGTGTTGCCAAGCAGTTCTGCCGAACAACCAACCATAATTATAACTAGCTCAGGGTTTGTAATTTTAAGAGGTTTTAATCGCCCAATGTACGATATGGCTCGCTCTTCTGCGTGCTCGCGAACTGAGCAGGTGTTTATAATAATAAAGTCGGCATCTTCTTTATTTTGTGTTTGAATAATGCCTTTTGAAGTAAGCCAAAGCGCGGCTGCATCTGAGTCGGCCATATTCATTTGGCAACCAAAAGTTTGAATAAAAAATGTTTTGTTATTTTTCATTTGGCGTATTTTAGCAATTTAGATTTTATTATTGTCAAACTTTTAAATATTTTTAATGTTCCCAGCTTTAGTGTTTTTGGCGGCACTAAAACCTGCAAGATAGCCGGTAGAAAATGCTTCTTGTAAATTAAAGCCGCCTGTTATTGCCGCAAGGTCTAAAACCTCGCCGCAAAAATATATTGCGCTATTTTTGTGCGACTGTAAAGTTTGTGGGTTTATTTCATCTAAATTTACCCCGCCGCAGGTAATGGTTGCCTCTTCTATTGGTCGCGGTTTTGTTATGGGTACAACGAAGTTAGTAAATAGCGATGCAACTTTTGTAACTTCATTTTTATTAAGTGAGGCACATGACTTTGTTTTAATTTCATAGCACATATCGGCAATTACCGGGGCTAGAGTGCGTGGTAGAACAATTTCTAAATACCGCCAAAGAGTTCTTGGCCCTGCGCTAGTTAGTTCCCTTTGTAATTGCATAGGAAATTCGTTTGCGTATTGGGGTTTTAGGTTTATAGATATATCAACCGTTTTCCCCTGTGATAGAGCATTTACTGCAATATGGCTAAGTATAAGTATTTTTGGACCAGATACTCCAAAGTGCGTAAATAACAAATCTCCAATTTGTGAAGTTACAACTTTGCCATCTATTAATACCGATATATTAATTTTTTTTAATGTGAGTCCCTGAAGGTCTTTTATAAATCTTGCATTTGATTCAAGCGGTACAAGTCCTGGTAAAAGTGGAGTTATGCTGTGGCCGCATTGTTGCGCAAGTTTATATCCAGTTCCTGTGGAGCCGGTTTGTGGGTATGATAGGCCGCCTGTTGCAATAATTATTGTTTTTGCAGGGAATGTTGAGTTATTGGTTAGTTTAACTCCAGTTACTTTTTGCTCATCTTCCTCAGAAAATGTAAGTGTTTCAACTTCACTGTTGTGCAGTATGCGTACATGGTTTTCTTCTGCATATTTGCGCAGCGCGTTAAGTACGCTAAGTGCTTGATCATTTTCAGGAAAAACTTTACCGTCCGGGTCTATGCGCGTAGGCACACCGTAGCGGTCTAAGAAAGTTATCAAGTCGGTATTTGAAAACGCGCTAAAAGAAGGGTAAAGAAAGTTTCCGTTTTTACCAAAGGCGTTTATAAACTCATTTTGTTCGGCATTGTTTGTAATGTTGCATCGTCCACCACCAGTAAGCAACAGCTTAGCACCAATGCGATATGTTTTTTCTAACAGAAGTGTTTTTGCGCCAAGTGCCGCCGCACTGCCAGCCGCCATAAGCCCTGCAGGGCCACCGCCAACTACAATTACATCATAAACCGGCAAATATTTGTTTTGCATAAATTATTTAGTTGAGTTTAGAAATTATTCTTGACAAAATAGGTGTGGTGTTGCAATGAAAAAAAGTTAGAACAAAATAATTTTAAGTGGTTTATTGAATATATTTGTTTGTTATTGGCATTCTTCTGTCTCTGCCAAATGCCTTTGGAGTAATTTTTATGCCCGGTGGCGCTTGCCTGCGCTTGTACTCACTTTTATCTACCAAAGAAAGTACTTTTTTAACGGTAGCTTTATCAAAACCTTTTTTTGTTATGTTATCAAAACCTGCATCTTTTTCAATATAGAGTTCCAAAATTTTATCTAAAATTGAATACTCTGGAAGCGAGTCTGAGTCCTTTTGGTTTGCGCGCAACTCTGCGGTAGGGGCCTTTGTAAGAATTCTTTTTGGTATTACGCAATCAAATCTATTTCTATAATTTGAAAGTTCGTAAACAAGCATTTTAGGCACATCTTTTATTACAGCAAAGCCGCCGGCCATATCACCATATAGTGTTGCATACCCTGTGCTCATTTCCGACTTGTTGCCAGTTGTTAAAACTAAGTGTCCGAATTTGTTTGATATTGCCATAAGCAGGTTTCCGCGTATGCGTGCCTGTAAATTTTCTTCTGCAATGCCGGTTTTAGTGCTTTTAAAAATAGGCGCAAGCATTTTTATATAAATGTCAAAAATTTCTTTTATGGGAATTGTTAAAAGTTTTATACCAAGGTTTTTTGCAAGCATTGTGGCATCTTGCAATGATGCTTTAGAAGAAAAACAAGAAGGCATAAACACAGCCGTAACATTTTCCTTGTCAAGTGCGTCTGCGGCAATTACGGCTACAAGTGCCGAGTCAATTCCACCGCTTAAACCAATTATAACCTTACCAAAACCATTTTTACGAACATAATCTTTTACGCCAAGTTTTAGGGCCAAATAAATTTCTTGTATTTGTGGGAGTTTTGTTGCCAGGGCAGTGGTTGGTTTGCTTTGAGGTAAATCAAAAATAATCAGGTCTTCTTCAAAACACTTTCCTCTTGCAATTATTTTGCCACTTGAGTTTACAGCCATGCTGTAGCCATCAAAAACCAACTCATCTTGAGCACCTACGGCATTTGCATAAACAATTGATACATTATTTTTTTTTGCTTGATTAGAAACAAGGGTTTCTCTTTTTGATATTTTACCGTGGTGGTATGGCGAAGCGTTAAGCGTAAAAATAACCTTAGCGCCCATTAAAGAAAGTTTTTTTACAGGGCCATTGTCATACCAAATATCTTCACAAATACTTATGCCACATTTTATGCCTGATATTAAAAAAATATGATTTTTCAAGCCACTTTGAAAGTACCGATTTTCATCAAAAACACCATAGTTTGGCAGTAGTTGCTTATGGTATATTGCACTAATTTGCCCTTTAGAAATAAGCGCAGCTGCATTAAAAAGCTTTGTACCTTTTTGGTCTACAAAGCCAACAATAGCGCGCAACTTTAACTTTGAGATTTTCTTTTTTAGGGTTTGAAGAGCTTTTAAATTATCGTCAATAAAACTTTTTTTAAATAACAGGTCTTCTGGTGGGTATCCACAGAGGGCAAGCTCTGGAAATACAACCACATCTGCATTTGCCTTTTGAGCTTTTTGGCACATAAGAACAATTAAATTAAGGTTTGCGCTTATGTCGCCAACAGTAGTGTTAATTTGTGCTATAGCCACTTTCATAGTTAGTAGTCAACCGCTTTGCGCATAGATTTTTTTTCAGACACAAACTTTTTTGTGGCAAGCATTTTTTCTTTTGACCTTTTTGAGCGTTTTCGTTTTTGCCTACGAATTTTTTCTATTTTTTGTTGGACTTCAGCTTTTTTACCAAGAATGAGTGTCTCAATTTTTTCTGCCAACAAGCGCCGCGCAAAAAAACGGTTTAGAATCTGGCTGCGTTCTTTTTGACACTTAACTTCAATACCGCTTGGTATGTGTCGCAAATAAACACAAGTGGCTGTTTTATTAACATTTTGCCCACCCTTGCCGCTTGAATGAATGAATTGTTCAAATATATCTAATTCTTTAATGCCTAAGGCAATAAATTTATCAGTAAGTTCTTTCTGCTTTGATGGAGTTATTCCAAAGTTTAAGTTCATTTTAGCAAAGTTGTTTATAAAATAGCGGCCTTTTTAAGATCTATTTTTAGTTGCTCGGGTGTTATGAAAACAACCGATTCAATGCCAAGTTTGCGCGCGGCTTCAACATTCCACTCCAAGTCATCAATGTAAAAAAGTTCCTGTGGTTTGCAGTTATAAAAATCAATAACTTGCTTGTATATTTTTTCTTCTGGTTTTATTGTACGCATTTTGTATGAAAGATGGTAGTCGTTTAGCAAAGTTACTGCTGGATATTTATTAAGTGCGTATGGGAAGTGTAATGCATTTGTATTTGAAAGAAGGCCTAATCGATAGTTTTTTTTAAGTTCCATTAGTATTTTTTCTGTTTCTGGGATTGGTTTGAATATATCATTCCACATAGGAACAAAGTTATCAAAGGTTATGTTAAGTGAAAAATTAGTTGCGATTTTTTCAAAGAACTCATTCGGGGTTAGGTCTCCTCTATCAAAAGACTTATTGAGTGTGCCTTCAAAAACAAAATCAAATATTTTATAAGAGGTTTCATTGCAAAGCGCCGATATTTTTTTTGTGAACCGTGTAAGGTCGTAATCAATTATTACTTTGCCAAAGTCGAAAATAATTGCCCTTTTTTTCATTTGTTTTGTGAGTGTTTTTCAATCCATGCAAGTAGGTGCTCGTCAAAACTGTCATTAAACATTGCTACGCCGTGCAGGCTTGCAGAACCGTTTTGAAAAACAGCGTTTTTATTTTGCTTAATTTTTGAGTAAAGAATTTGCGAGCTGTTGTATGCGTAAGTGTCGCCTGGTGATGCGGCAATAAAAATAGGTCTTTTATTAAAAGATTCAATGCTCTGTTCTGTTTTTAGCCCTGCATAGTTTAAACCAGGTGAAAGTAAAACAAGTTGTTGAATAGTTTTATTATCTGCCGCAAAAATTAGGGCAACATTCGCACCTAAACTTGCACCCATAACACCGACTTTTGATGGTTTAATAGATAAGTTGGTTTTCAGATAATCTAGCGCACTGGCGAGGTCTGAGGGCATTTTAGACCAATTAGATCCATCTCCGCCGTAGCCAAAAGTTCTATAATCTATTGCACCCTTATTTGTATAAAAAGTGCTTTCCCCATGTCCGCGTGCGTCGTAGGCAAAAAATCCATAGCCATGCTTTTGCAGTTTATCTGCAAATGACTGCCATTCATTTTTTGAGCTTCCAAGCCCGTGCAAAAGTATAAATGTAGTTTTATTGTTTTGTGGTTTTTTAAAATTAGCCTTAATAACTACACCGTCTTTTGTTTCAAACTCTACCTTCTGGCCAAATGTTTCAGCGGATATTGACATAGAAAAACTTAGTGGTATTAAAAATAAGAGTATTGAAACTATTTTGTTTTTCATAAGTTGAAAATGTGTTTTTAATAAAAATACAACTTTATTTTAAAGAAAATATTAGTATTTAAGAATTGGTTTTCTTGCAGCTTCAACTTCGTTTAAGCGCGAGACAGGTGTTGTTAAAGGGGCGGTTTTTAGCAGCTTGGAATTTTGCCTTGCCTCAACCAACACTTTTTTAAGCGTATCTGCAAATTCATCAAGCGTCTGTTTTGACTCGGTTTCTGTTGGTTCTATCATTATGGCTTCTTCAACGATAAGCGGAAAGTATATGGTTGGAGCATAATAACCGTAATCTAAAAGCCGTTTTGCAATGTCAATTGTGCGTATGCCAAACTCTTTTAATGGCTTGCCGCTAAGAACAAACTCATGCAGACAACGGTTGCCGGCCGGCGTGGGCAACACATTTTTTAAAAGTGCAAGCAGATAGTTCGCGTTAATAACAGCCTGCTGGCAAGATTTTTTTATTCCATCGCAGCCAAGGGCAAGAATATATGTGTATGCCTTTAGTAATACAGGAATGTTGCCGTAAAATGAACGAAGCATTCCTATAGTTTTTGTGGCTGAATAATCTAAATAATAGCCGCTATTGTTTTTTGATATTATCGGTATAGGTAAAAACTCTTTTAGGTGTTTTTTTACACCAACAGGGCCCGCGCCCGGGCCACCGCCGCCGTGCGGTGTTGAAAAAGTTTTGTGCAAGTTGATGTGCATTATGTCAAAGCCAAGGTCAGCAGGCCTTACCATCCCCATAAGAGCGTTAAGGTTTGCCCCATCGTAGTAAAGCAATGATCCATTTTCATGCGCCATTGAACAAATTTCTAAAATTTCTTTTTCAAAAACACCGAGCGTGTTTGGCACTGTGAACATTAAACAGGCAACATCGGAGTTTAAAATTAGTTTAAGTTTACCAGGGTCTATATGGCCATCGGGTTCTGAGTGTATTGAAACTATCTCAAAGCCGGCTAGTGCCGCTGAGGCCGGGTTTGTTCCGTGCGCTGAGTCGGGAACTATTATTTTTGTTCTTTTTTGCCCGATAGATTTAAAATAAGCTCTTGCAATTAGCAGACCTGTAAATTCGCCGTTTGCGCCTGCCGATGGCTGAAGAGTAAAAGCGTCCATGCCGCTTATTTCGCAAAGCGCATTTTGCAGGCCAAAAAGAGCTTCTAATGTGCCCTGTGTGGTTTCTTGACTTTGCAGAGGATGCAGGTTTGTAAAAGCGTCTAGTGCGGTTATTTTTTCGTTTATAATTGGGTTATACTTCATTGTGCATGAGCCGAGCGGATAAAAGTTTGCGGCAAGAGAGTAGTTAAGCTTTGAAAGACGCGTAAAGTGCCTAATTAACTCCGGCTCAGATATTTCAGGAAGTTCCGGCTTGTTTTTACGAAGTAAATTGCATGGTAAAGAGTTTTTTGCCACATTCGCGCAGTCATTTGGTGGTGTGCTTGCACAGCGTTTGCCAAAAACTGATATTTCGTTTAATAGTTTTTCTGTCATTTTACTGCCTCTAATATATTTACAAGTTTATCAATTTCTTCTTTTGTGCGTAGTTCAGTAACACAGAAAAGCAAGACATCTTTTTTATTTCCATCAAAGTGAGCAACTTCAACAGGGCCGAGAATTTTATTTTCAAAAAGTGCTTTTTGAATGTTTGCAATATTTTTTGTTGTTGTAATTGCAAACTCGTTAAAAAATGGTACATCTTTATATAAAGCCTCAAACCCGTTTAACGCTGTAATTTTATTAAAAGCGTAATGGCTTTTTGCAATATTGGCTTCCCCTATTTCTTTAAGACCCTGTGGCCCGAGAGCCGCGAGATACGCGCATGCCGCAAGGGCGTTTAACGCTGAATTTGTGCAAATATTTGATGCTGCTTTTTCCCTGCGAATGTGCTGCTCACGCGACTGCAATGTAAGCACAAAACCAACGCGGCCATTTGTATCGTGCGTTTTGCCAACAAATCTACCAGGAAGTTTCCATGTGTAAGCACTTTTCGCGCTCATAAAACCAAACAATGAGCCGCCAAAACTTGTTGGGTTACCAAGTACTTGGCCTTCCCCAACGCAAATATCCGCGCCGCACTCACCAGGTGATTGAAGTACTCCAAGTGCTATCGGGTTTGCGGCAACAATAAATAGAGCTTTATCTTTTATTTTTTCTTTGATGGTCTGCAGATCTTCAATTATTCCAAAAAAGTTTGGCGATTGAATAAGAATACCCGCTGTTTCTTCATTGATTAAATTACTTAATGCGCTTAGGTTTGTTAAACCATTTTCCATAGGTACTTCAATTAGTTTAATTGATGAACCTTCAAGATATGTTTTTGTAACGGCTATATAGTGCGGGTGAACGCCGCTTGAGTAAATAATTTTATTTTTCCCACTCAAGCGAGCGGCAAGCAGGCATGCCTCCGCACAGGCCGAAGCTCCGTCGTAAAGAGATGCGTTTGCAACATCCATAGAGGTTAGCGCGCACAGCATGCTTTGGTATTCAAATATTGCCTGTAATGTGCCTTGGCTTGCTTCTGGTTGGTATGGTGTGTAGGCAGTGTAAAACTCTGAGCGGCCAATTACTTCGCTAACTACGCTTGGAATGAAATGTTCATAAATGCCTGCGCCTTTGTACGAAACATAATTTTTTATTGAAGTGTTTTTAGATGACAAATCGGAAAGCTTTTTAAAAAGAGTGTGCTCATCTAATCCTTCCGGAAGGTTAAGCCTTTTTATTTGTGCCTTTTGCGGAATAATGTCAAATAATGCTTCTACTGAGTCAACGCCAATTACACCTAACATTTCCTGTTTTTCTTTTTCTGTTACCGGTATATAGTTCATAGTATTTTTTAAGTTGGTGATTTAAGATTTTTGCGATAACGCTGAAAAACACTTAACAAATTTTCTTTATTTTATTGATTCTAAATAACCATTCACATCAAGTAACTCGTCAAGTTGTTGTTGGTTTGTTACTTCAATTTCAATAAGGTAACCGGCACCGTAAGGGTCTTGGTTTATAAGTTCAGGGCTTGCGTTGAGATTATTGTTTATTGCAGTTATTTTGCCAGAGACCGGTGCGTATATATCAAATGCCGATTTTACCGACTCAACAACAACGCATGGCGCGCCTTTTTCTACCATTTTGCCAATCGCAGGCAGCTCTACATGAACTATATCGGTTATTTCGTGTTGGGCATGGTCTGTAATGCCAACAGTTATTTTATTTTTTGATACCCTTGCCCATTCGTGAGTTTTCGTGTATTTTAATTCATTTGGTGTTAACGACATAAATTTCTCTCCTTGTATGCCAAATCTGTGGCATTAATTATTTTACTCTCTTATAAAAAGGCATTTTAACAATGGTTGCCGGTCTGTTTTGCCCATGCACAACAACTCCAACGCGCTCGCCATCTTGCGCGTTGAAATTTAAAAATGCAGTTGCAATACCTTTTTTTAGCGTTGGCGAGAATGTGCCAGAAGCAACTTTTCCCACACTCTTAGACCCAAAAATTATATCACAATTATGTCTTGGAATGCCACTATCAAGCACAATGCCTTTTAGATATTTATTAAGCCCATTTTTAGTTTGTAAAAGCAGAGCATCTTTGCCAATAAAATCTTTGTCAAATGATACTGCCCATGAAAGCCCTGCATCAAGTGGTGTTGTTTTGTCGTCAAGCTCGTTACCATACAAAGGCATTCCGGCTTCAAGGCGCAGAGTGTCTCTTGCGCCAAGTCCACATGGTTTTGCTCCATTTATAATAAGTTGGTCAAATAAATCCGCGGCATAAGTATTATCAATTATTATCTCAAAGCCATCTTCACCCGTATAACCTGTGCGGGCAATTAGTGCAAAGCCGCTAAGCTTTTTAATAAATTCAGGTTTTATAAAGCCAAAGTATGGTATTTGCGAAAGGTCACTTTTAAGCAATGTTTGTAAAATGTTTTGCGCGTTTGGGCCTTGCAGGGCAAGCAAAGAAAGAGCTCCGCTTAAATCTTCAAGAGTAGATTGCCAAAGGTGAGATTGTATCCAATTAAAATCTGTTGCTTTATTTGATGAATTAATGATAATTATAAATGAGTCTTGAGATAAACGGTAAATAATTAAATCATCTGTTGTTCCACCGGAATCATTTAAAAGTAAACCGTATTTTGCTTTGCCGATTGGTATAGTTGAAACCTTTGAGGTTACCAGTTTTTCAAGTGACTCAACACTACCCTCCCCTTTAAGTAAAAACTCACCCATATGAGAGGCGTCAAAAACCCCTGCCGATTTTCTAACAGTATTATGCTCATCAAGCATAGAAGAGTAATAAAGCGGCATATCCCAGCCGGCAAAGTCTACCATTTTTGCGCCCAAGTCAAGATGTTTTTGATGTAGAGATGTTTTATGAAGCATTTTATAAGTCCTTTTTAAAACCCGAATTTTGCAATAGGGTTTGGAATTCGTCAAAAGATATGGGGCATTTTTTTCCGCAAAACTTTTGCAAATGGAATAACCATTCGTTACAATTTTTTCGTTAAAACTGCCTCCATCTCTTTCGCCTCGGTTCTCAAACCTATTACAAAATGCGGGTTTGAACATAATGGAAGCTCTATTGCCCCATAATTTGCAACTTCGCAAGATGAGTTTATGGCCTCTGAAATTGACGGATGGAAAAATAGTTCGCGTTTTAGGGAAGATATAAGCATTTTGTTTTTAATTGCAATTGTAAAAACAGCTATAAGCTCTTCAGCATTTTGCCCGACTATAGATGCACCTGTAATTACTTGTGATATTTTATCAAAGAATATTTTTACAAAGCCGTTGCGTTCATTTTCTAAAAATGCGCGAGAGTTTGCAGAAATTGGAAATTTTACACTTTCGCTTTGGCTGTTGTTTTGTGTTTGTCCAACCCATGCCGCCTGAGGAAATGAAAAAACGGCCCATGGGATAGCCGAATAATCAACCGTTTGTTTTGCGCCAAGAGCATTTTCTGCTGCGGCAATGCCTTGTGCCGAAGCAACATGGGCAAGCGCGGCTTTAGCGGTAACATCGCCCGCGGCATAAATGTTTTTAATATTCGTGCACATAAACTCATCTACAGGTATGTAATTTTGCGTGGAGTTTATGAGAGCGTTATTAAGTGATAACTTGTTTAACACAGGCCTTCTTCCAGATGACACTAAAATTTTTTCAAAATCAGCAAAGTTGACATCAAAACTGTTTGTGCCTTTAAGTATTTTTACCCCTTGTCGCAATAAATTTTTCTCTATCTCGGTTGCTAAATCTATATCGGCAGAAGGCAAAATTTGTTTTTGAATCTCCAGTAATGTAACAGTACTGCCAAATTCAGAAAATATTGATGCAAACTCTACCCCAACCGCACCGGCGCCGATAATTAAAAGCGATTGCGGGAGTTTATCTAACTTAAGAATTTCATTTGAAGTTAGAAGTTTGCTTTGGTCTATATTTATGTTGCTTGGTATTGACGGTTCTGCTCCGCTTGCAATGATAATTTTTTTTGCCGTTATTGTTCTATTGCCGTTGTTATTTTCAATTAGTATGGTGTTTGCGTCTTTAAAACTTGCAGTGCCTTCAATTACTTCTATTTTGTAGCTGTTAATTGTTGCAAGTAAACCTTTGCGAAGTGCGGATATATTTTTTTTAAGTAAGCTGTTTGCTAATGAAAAATTAAACTCTGAATTTGCACAAGTTATTGCGTATGAGGAAGTTTTTGATTGCTTCTTTTTTGTTTTCGCAACTTCCCAGAGAAATTTTGTTGGAATACAGCCACGGTTTAGGCAAGTTCCCCCAATAAGAGAATTATCTATTAATGCCGTTTTTGCCTTAAGTTGGGCAGATCTTATTGCTGCACTATGCCCGGCAGGCCCTGAACCTATAATTGCAACATCAAAATTTTCTATCATATAATTTAAGTTACTAGAAATAAAAATAGACCCCTTTTGGGTCGCGTAGTTATGTTACAATAATCAACTTTACAAAGCAAATTTATGTTTTTAAACTTGACTTAAAAAGGAAAAAATTAAACTTCTTTTTTTAGATAAACAACGCGTTGCGGGAAGGGTATTTCTATGTTTTCTTGGTTAAAGCGTTTGTGCAAGCGTTTAATAAACTCGTGTGTTAGCAGATATTGTTCGCTAAACTGTTTTATTCTAAAAACAACCTTAAATGAGATTGCCGAGTCGCCAAATGAGGTAAAACGCAGGACTGGATCTGTTGAGCAAAGTGCGTCTGGGAGTGCCTTAATGGTTTGCGATGCAACTTCTAATGCTACTTTTTCAACAAAATCTAAGTTGCTTGTATAGCTTACCGAACAATCAACCGAGGCCGCCATCTCTCTTTCTATTTGATCAAAGTTAACAACAGTTGATGATGCCAATTTTGAATTTGGAATTATTACAATATTATTATTTAATTGTTTTATTCTAGTTGAGCGCCAACCAATGTCAAGGACAACGCCTTCTTGCCCACCATCTGTTTTTATGTAGTCGCCGGTTAAGATTTGTTTACTTGCCAATATGTGAAAACCGGCAAATAAATTTGATAGTGTTTCTTGTAGAGCCAATGCTACTGCAAGTGAGCCAACTCCAAGCGCTGTAAGCAACGGGGCTATTGAAACACCAAGGTGAGACAGTAACATTAGCACACCAAGCGCTATTATTACAATTTTTGCCGTATTTTCTATGAGTGAACTTGAAGGCAGTTTAAGTGCGTCGTTGTTTGTATATGTCTTAATAAGTAATGCCGTGAAATTTGATGTAAGAAGTGTTGCAGATATAATCCATAAGGATATGAGTGCTTTGTTAATTAGTGGAAAATTTAAACCTGGCAGTTGCACAGCCGAGAATGCAAAATAAGAGCCAATTAACATTGACCAAAATATTATATGCGGGCCGCTTGTGGCAATTACAATATCGTCAAGTTGTGTTTTTGTGTTTTTTGCGACCTTTGTAAAATACGCGAAAATTATTTTTTTGAAAATATACCCCACAAAAACAGAAAAAAGCACAATTGCAGCAACTTTAGACATTGCAATCCAATTAATTTGCAGGTAGTTTAACAAGTGTGCTTTCATTGGTTTATCACCTTGATGGTTTTTCTGCTTTTTTCTGGCAGGCTATACAGCAACGCACCCAAGGCAAAGCTTCTAAGCGCGCAGGTGCAATTTTGCATTGACAAAGTTCACAGTTTCCGTATGTGGCTTTTTCAATTCTTCTTAGTGCAAGTTCTATTTCGTCAAGTATAACTCTTTCATTATCGGCTAATTCAAAAAGCATTTCTTTTTCGGCATTTTGTGTGGCACTGTCAATTTCGTCGCCAATTTCGGCATCTATAAGGTCGTGTTCTTTTGATGATTTTACAATGCTTACAAGATCTTTACGCTTTTCCAGCAGAATTTTTTTGAATTTTGCAGCATCTTTTTTGTTCATTTTCAACTCCCATTTTAGTTTTGTCTTATTGTTAGTTTGATACAATTTTTACTGTTCTAAGTTGATCGGTCTCCTGGCCGCTTATTCTAATGTCTTTTGCAGATATATCCAGAAGATATTCACAAATTTCTTTAGTTATTCTTTCCCCGGGTATAAGAACCGGTATGCCAGGAGGGTATGGTGTTAGAGTTTGTGCTGCAATTCGTCCAATAGCCTTTTTTAGAGGCACTCTTTTGATTTTTGAAGAAAGAAAAACTTCTCTTGGCATTAATACCATTTCAGTTGCAAGAGATGGTATTTGCAAAATCCAGTTTTTTTGGTTCCCTTTATATTTTTTTTCAAAGTCTTCTAACGCATTTACAAGGATTGTTACATCTTTTCTGGTGGAGCCTATGCCCATTATGGCAATCAAGTTAAAAATATCAGCACAGTCAACCTGAACATTATATTCCTTTGCCAATATGTCTTCAATATGATAACCGGTAAAGCCTGTTCTGGTTACATTTATTGTAAGCTTTGTCAGGTCAAGGTCGTAACCTTGTTTTCTTATTTCTTGGCGGCTGAAGCAATAAAAGTTATTTAGTTTTGCAATTCGCCTTCTTGCATATTCAGCATGGCTTATAACTTTGTCTAACATCTGGTAGCCGTGCAGCCATGCCTGTCTGCGTGCCATATCTATGCTTGCAAGTGTAAGATAATTTGGGCTGGTGGTTTGAAGCATTGATACAACTTTTTTAACACGGTTTAAATCTATAAGGTTTGATTTAAAGTGTAGCACGGAACCTTGCGATATGGCTGAAAGAATTTTATGTGTTGACTGAACACAAAGGTCTGCGCCCGCGTCAACAGCGGATATAGGAAGTTCCTTGTTAAACTTAAGGTGTGGTCCATGTGCTTCGTCAACTAAAAGAATTTTACCGCGGCTGTGGCAGATGTCAGCTATTTTTTGCAGGTCTGTTGTTATTCCGTTATAGGTTGGGCTGGTTATAAATACTGCTTTTGCTTCCGGATATTGGTTAAGAGCATTTTCTATTTGCTCGGGTGATGAGTCAAAAATAATGTCTAAATTTTGATCAATTTTTGGCTGAATCCATATTGGCCAAACACCTGAAAGAATAAGCCCGGCCATTATAGATTTATGAGCATTGCGTGACACTATAACCGAGTCACCCGGGTTGCATGCTGAAAGGAACATAGACATATTTCCGCCAGAAGAACCATTTACAAGAAAGAAAGAATGCTCAACGCCATAAAGCTCTGCCATAAGTTCCTGAGCTTTTTTTATTGGGCCTGTTGGGTCATGAAGTGAATCAACTTCCGGAAAAATTGTAACATCCATGGTGTACATATTTTTCCCGGTAAATGCTTTTAAGCGTTGGTCTATGCCGTGTCCATTTTTGTGCCCCGGAGTATGAAAAGAAACTACATCCCTTTTTGCATGGGCAAGTAATGTTTCAAAAAGTGGTGCTTTGTCTTGTTTATTCATTTCCCCAAACCTTTGATAAGGCAGAAGTTAATTGCATATGACGGGAGTTTATATAAATTTCTAATACCTATGTCAAATGTAATTTCAGATATTAGCATTAACATTTGTAAATAACTAATGTGTCAGGCATTTTAACATAAATTAATAGGCAAAGATTATATTGTTAAAAAATATTTAAACTGCCAGTACGGTATCCATTTAAATCAACTGTAACATAAGCCCAGCCAAGTTTTTTGAGAGATTTTAAAATGTTTGCTTTTATATCTTTTTGAAAAGCTTTGTTAATTTCTTCTTCCCCTATCTCAATGCGCGCTATTGTCCCATGGTGGCGAACTCGCACAATCTTAAATCCTAATTTTTTTAACTCTTCTTCTGCTTTGTGCACTTTTTCTAAAGCATCTTTGGTTATTGGTGTTCCATAAGGTATGCGCGAGGCAAGGCAGGCCTGAGCCGGGGTGTTCCAGTTTGATAGTTTTTCTATTTTGGCAAGTTTGCGTATATCTTCTTTTGTAAGGCCAGCTTTTTCTAATGGTGAGAGAACATTATGTTTTTTTGCAGCTATTCTTCCTGGACGGTAATCGCTTAAATCTGAAAAGTTGTTGGCATCGCAAAGTGTCATCGAGTTTTTACGGGAAATTTGTTTTAACTTTGCAAACAATTCATTCTTACAATAAAAACAACGCTGCGGAGAATTGGTTTTAAAATTTTTATTTTTTAGTTCTGATGTTTTTATAATTATATGTTTTACTCCAATTTTTTTTGCAGTTTCTTTTGCCTGCATTAGTTCTTTTTGGCAATAAGTTTCACTTGTGGCTGTAACAGCAAGTACATTTTCTTTTCCTAGAGTTTTTACTGCAATATGCAATAGCAGCGTTGAATCTACTCCACCTGAAAAGGCAACAAGCAGGCGTTTTTGAGATTTAAGTATTGCAATTAGTTTTTCTATTTTAATTTTCATTGCTTTATTTTTGTTTATCCCGCATTTTGCAATAGGTTTGAGAACCGAGGCGAAAGAGATGGAGGCAGTTTTGACGCAAAAATTGCAGCGAATGGTTATTCCATTAGCAAGGATTTTGCGGAAAAAAATGCCTCCATATCTTTTGACGAATTCCAAATCCTATTGCTAAATTCGGGATTTATAGTTAAAATATTAACAAATTTGACGGAAAAATAAAAATTTGCTATCAAACACATTCAATTATGATTAATAAAATAAAAACTGACTGCTTACATTTCCCATTAGATCGCCCATGTGTTTTTCACAAACAAAAAGCTATTAAGTGTGTTAATTGTAAAAATTACAAACCTTTCTCAAAAAGGCAAAAGGCAAAAAACATACTTATTATTAAGCTTGATGCTATGGGCGATGTTTTAAGAACCACTTTTCTACTTGCAGGCCTTAAGGAAAAGTATGGAAATAGTTGCTGCATAACCTGGCTTGTTGCGAAAAATTCGGCTCAGGTTCTTTATGGTAATCCATTAATAAATAAAATAATCCTTCCCGAGTTGTCCGTGCTTGGCGAGCTTTGCCTTGAGCGGTTTGATGTTGTAATTAATTTAGACCTTTCCCCAATTAGCTTAATGCTTGCAAATGCAGTTTGTGCAGAAAAGAAAGTGGGTTACTGGCTTAAGAAAGACAGGCAAATTGCCTTTTCAAATTCTTACGCTAAAAAGTGGCTTTTAATGAGTGCATTTGATGACCTAAAAAAAGCCAATACAAAAACATACCAGTATTGGATGGCAAAAATAACTGAACTTAAAAAAACAAATTACCCAATTTATGTACCGATAGCAAAAGAATCTCAAGAAAAAGCGACTAACTTTGCAAAGAATTACAAACTTTTTGGAAAAAAAATAGTTGGCATTAACCCCGGAGCTGGCGGCAGATGGGAGCTTAAACGATGGACAAGAAACGGATATAAATATTTAATTGATAAACTTTCAATGAAAGGTTTCAAAGTTATACTGCTCGGTGGCCCGCAAGAGGTCCAACTTGTTGATGAGCTTGTAAAAAATTCAAATGGCAAAGCAATAAGTATTGGTACAAATAATACTATTGCTGATTTCTTTGCATATCTTAATTTGTGCGATATAGTTATAAGCGGCGATACAATGGCAATGCATGCCGCACTTGGGCTTAAAAAGAAAGTTGTCGCGCTTTTCGGGCCTACATCATCGGCAGAAATTGAACTTTATGGATTAGGCAATAAAGTTGTTTCATCTCTTAATTGCCTTTGTTGTTATAAAACTAACTGTGACATAAAACCAAACTGTATGGAAAGTATTACACCTGAAGTTGTTTTAAATAACATACTCAAACTTGCAAAGAGTGTGAAATGAAAACTATTGTAATGATTCCAACATACAACGAGGCAGGTAATATTGAAGGTTTAGTTAAAGAAATTCTTGCCCTGCCACTTGAACTTAGCGTGCTTGTTGTTGATGATTTTTCTCCTGATAAAACTTATGAGATAGTAAAACAAATGTCAGATAACGACCCAAGGGTTATGCTGCTGCTTAGGAAAGAAAACCGTGGCCGCGGTTGGGCAGGTATTGATGGCTTTAAAAAAGCGCTTGAACTTGGCGCAGATTATATTGTTGAAATGGATGGCGATTTTTCTCATAGCCCAAAGTATATTCCAAATTTTATTGCGGCAGCAATAAATGCTGATGTTGTGATTGGTTCGCGCTATGTAGCAGGCGGCAAAGACGATGAACGCACATTTTTGCGCAAAGCGATAAGTTTTTTTGCAAGGAAATATATTGCAACTGTTCTTGGTGTTAAAGTGCAAGATTCAACATCGGGTTTTAGGTTATTTAGCCATAGTGCGCTTGAGAAAATAATTGTTGATCTTTGCGCGCGTGACCCATTTATTGTAAGTGAAGTGCTTTACTCGGCACATAAAAATAAACTTAAAATTGTTGAAGTTCCAATTGAGTTTATGCCGCGCGCAAAAGGTGTTTCAAAACTTCAAGCAAGCACACTTATAAAATATCTTCTTAGAGTTTTGTGTTTAAGGTTTAAATGTTCTTAAATTATAATGTTCTTATGTGGTTGTTGCTAAGTGTAACAACTATTTTACGGTTGTTTGTTATAGGGCAAATTGGGCTTGGCGACGATGAAGCGCATTATTGGGCATATTCACAAAACCCCGCATTATCATATTTTGACCACCCCCCAGCTGTCGGCTACATAATAAAATATTCAACAATGCTATTTGGTGCTAATGAGTTTGGCGTTCGCGTTAGCGCTGTAATACTTTTCTTTTTAACCTGCATACTTGTTTATAAACTTGCAAAAAAAATGTTTGGCGAAAAAGTTGCTTTTTGGAGCGTTTTTGTTTTAAGCGTAACTCCCGTTTTTTCTTTTCTTGGTTCTGTTCTAATTATTCCCGATGCACCGTTAGCATTTTTTTGGATTTTGTTTATTTATATTTTTTGGAAAATTGTTGAGAATGGGCAAAAAAAACACTGGTATCTTTTAGGTATTGTGCTTGGCTTTGCAATGCTAAGTAAATACAACGGATTTTTGCTTCCAATCTCGGCGGCACTTTTTCTGATATTCTCAAAAGAACACAGGTATTGGTTTAAGCAAAAAGAGCCATACATTGCGCTTGTAATTGCGGCTATTATGACATTGCCGGTTGTAATTTGGAATGCTCAAAATGGCTGGGCTTCATTTGGTTTTCAGCTTGCTCATGGTTTTGGCAATACTGCCCCTAAATTTTCGTTGGCATTGTTAGGTAAATGCTTAGGCGCGCAGGCGGGTTATATATCCCCATTTCTCTTCATTTTAAACTTTGTTGTGCTTATATCTATAACAATTAAAGCTGTCGTAAAAAAAGATAAAAAATTGCTGCTCATTAGCGCGTTTTCTCTGCCAGTAATCCTTTTATTTAACGCCATCGCAAGTTATAAAGAGATACTCCCACATTGGCCGGCTATGGGTTATTTGACACTTTCAATACCGCTTGCTATTTTTTGTATTGGTTTGTGGCGCAAATGGACAGGCAAAATTATTCTTATATTTTCCTTTGGCCTTGCCATTGCACTTACGGTGCTTGTGCCTTTACAGGCGGTTTATAAAGTTTTACCGCCCGAGTTGTTTTTGCCAAAGAATGAAGCCATGAAAATTGAAGACGGCGTAACAAAGGCCGAAAAAGTTGATGTTACAAACGAACTTTATGGTTGGAATCTTGTCGGCAAAAAAGTACAAGAGCTTTCAGATAAGATGGGCACGAAACCGTTTATTGTTACCCACAGGCACTACCTTGCAAGCCAGTTAAGTTTTTATGTGCCTAATCACCCTAAAATATATTGCCTAAGCGAGAGAGCCGATGCTTATGATTTCTGGCAAAGAGATTTAAGCGAGCTTAACGGAAAAGATGGAATTTTTGTTTTTGATAATAGGTTTTATACAAATCCTCAAGAGTTTATGCCTTTTGAAAGTTTTGGCAAACCAGAAGTTGTTGATGTTTATAGAAACGGCAGAAAGATTAGAGTTTTTTGGTTATATCCCGCAAAAAACTTTAAGTTAGATAAACTTGATCCTTCAAGAACTTCAAAGCTGGTGGGTGATAAAACATCGTTTGTGGAAGGTATAAGATTTATTGATGTAATGTTCTTTAAAATGTTTAACAAAGCTGGTTCAAATGTTTTATTAGATTATTTTTTTGGTACTTTAACATGGCTTGGTTCAGGGCCGCCAATGGCTGTTTTAATTGGTATTTATTTATGGTTTTACCGGCGTAAAACATTTTTGCGTGATTTTTTATTGATGGTTGGTTTGTTGCTTGCTGGTGGTTTGGTTGTACAGATAATTAAAAAATTGTTTATTCGTTCAAGGCCGCTTGGTTATTTTGGGCAAGATGTTCGTGTATTAGGTGAAGCGCTTCGTAGTTATTCATTTCCATCTGGACATAGCGCTGTTGCTTTTGGTGCGGCATCGTTTATGATTTTTATTTTGCCAAAATACTGGTGGGCATTTTTAATACTTGCTTCGTTAATTGGTTTTTCAAGAATTTATGTTGGCGCGCATTTTCCGATAGATGTTGTTTGCGGCGCGTTTGTTGGCGGCGCTGTGGCACTTTTAATGATTAAAATGTTTAATAAAAAACCTCAAGATATTAACTCCCTGAAACATAAATAAAAATTGTTGTCAGTTATCCCTTGTCCACTCTCCACCTTTGATGTCATTCCCGCGAAAGCGGGAATCCAGTCCCAATAATAAATGTTTTCTGGATCTCCGGGTCAAGTCCGAAGATGACAGACTAATAAAATAATAAAATTATTATCTCTCATTCCAGTCCTCAATCTTGATGTCATTACGAGGGCTTTAGCCCGTGGCAATCTAATAATTAAGTTAAGGCGAGATTGCTTCACCCCTTTGGGTTTCGCAATGACAGTAAAAACCAAGATCCAGCCTTTTTCGGGATTCGGTATGATAATAGAATTAAATGATCAGGATTAACCGAACAGTTGTGAGAAAATTAATAATAAAAAAAGGCGTCCATGCATAAATGCCGAAACGCCTTTTTTAGTAATGTTTAACTGTTAGAAATTAACCGTTACCCCGCTTTCAACGCTTATGCCGGGTAGAGGATAGCCAAGGCGTGTTTGGTACCTTGTATTTGCTAAATCTAACCCTTTAACCCATAGCGTGTATGTTCCAAAGTTCTTTGATGCCTTAAGGTCAACTGTTGCATACTCTGGCAGTTTTGGTATTGTAAAGTCCCATGTTTCCTGCGAGCTTACATATTTAATATTTGCATCAAGCATAATATCAAGTGGAGCAAAATAGTTTAATGAATAATTTATTGTGTTGCATGGCCTATAGTTTAAAACTCTTTCATTTTCTGTGTCTTCTGCCCATAAATAAGTGTAGTTTAATTTATGAAACAGGCCATCAACTAATTTTCCGCCAACTTCAAATTCCAAACCCGATTGATTAGATTTTCCGATATTTGTTGGCGTGAGCATTCCCCATGAAATTAAGTTTGTAGTTTCAGAACTAAAGCCGGTAAGAGTGCAGTTAAATGTAGTTGTTTTATACTCCGCGCCAAGGTCAAAGCCGATGGACTCTTCAGGTTTTAACTCGCTGTTGCCGTGCATTCCCCATGCGTCTGTAGGATAGTAGAGCTCATTAAATGTAGGTGAGCGCCAGCCTTTTGCAGCATTAGCCGATATTTTTACATTTTCACTAACCGATACGATGGTTGTAAGGCGAGGTGTAAGCACACCGCCAAAAGAAGAGTTTGTGTCGTAACGCAAGCCAGGAATTACTGTAAGAATTCCGTCTTGATAGTTTTGTGAAACAAAGAGTGCCGAGTTTACTCTGCTTTTTTCAAGTGATGTAATGTTTAAAAGTAAATTATTTTGTTTTAGTTTTTCTTCTTTCCATTCAACTCCAGTGCTAAAGCCGCATGCTAAATCAATTTGAGTTTGTGCTCCAAAGTTGTCTGAAATATATTCATCGTCGCTTGCCCAAAATGATGATGAATCTTTGTAATTTCTTACATCATTTTCAAAATAAATATCGCTCTTGTTTGAAACATTTTCACTTATTGCTATGTTGTGACTTAAGGTGGCATTCTTTTTATTTTCTTTTTGTTCGGCATTTGGTGTGCTTGCTGTAATTTCTTTTATACCGTCGTATTTGTCAACAGATAATGGAATAAAAAACATTTGATTTTCAAACGCCATGCCTGAAACTCCAACTTCGTTGTCAAAATATTTTGTAGATAAATCAAACGCGCCTAAGTCATCGGTTTCAATACCGGCTTTTGCGAAAGCATTTGTCGCGTTATATTTTGAATTTTCTCTATAACCGTCACTTTGTGATTTAGATAAAGATGTGTGTAAATAACAGTTTTCTGTCTTTGTTTGAAACTCACCAATATACTTTTGTGAATTAAAGCTTGAAAATATTGTGTTTACTCTCAGTTCAAGAGTATCTTGTTTTGGTTTTTTAGTTATTACATTTATTACACCACCAAGGGCATCTGAACCGTAGAGTGCACTTGCAGGGCCGCGTACAATTTCAATTTTTTCAATTATTTCGCTTGGCAATGTTGAAAGGTCAAAAAGGCCTAATGCATTATCGTTGGCTCTTATACCGTCAATTAACACAAGTGTCTGCTCCGCCTTTGCGCCACGAATCATAAGAGTGCTTTGACTGCCCTGGGTACCAGTAACGCTTGCCGTCATTCCTACTTGATCTGATAATATCTCTCCAAGTGTGCTTACGCCTTTTGCTGCAATTTCTATTTTGTTTATAGAAGTTGAATTTGTAGATATGGCATTCTCATTTTGTTTTGTTTTTGTAAGAGTAAGAAAAACCTCCCCTTCTGAAGCGAAGGCGTTTGCGCAAAACAGTGCTACTATAATTGTTGCTAATAGCTTTTTCTTCATTTTTTTCTCCGATAATTAATTTTGTACTGCATTTTAATAGGTAAATATGCGGTGGGTACTATGTTGTAATTGGCATAATTAATTCCTCCACGGGATCTAACCCGGATTTTGCAATCTGGGTTTAAAGTCGCAGGTCGGTCTCCTGACTTTCCGCTTTCTACTTTTGAAAACCTTCCCGTCATTACGACAGTGGTTAACAAATTCAGATTTAACTGCGGTTACAGTAGCGGGACTGTACCAGATTCTCACTGGTTTCCCATTACCTGCGCTATTACTAATTAATCTATAAAAATATTTACTTTCCCAGTAAATGGGTTTTTTTCTGTGCGAACGCAAACATCAAATGCATTACTAATCGCACCGGAGGCAATAACTTCTTGTGTGTTTCCGCAAGCAATTAATGAGCCATTCTTTAACACAGCAGTGGTTTGGCAATATGTGCTTGCTATGTTTATATCATGCACGGCGGCAACAATTGAAATCTTCTTTGAAAGCTCGCTTAAAAGGCGCAATATTTCCAACTGATACTTTATATCTAAGTGCGCGGTGGGTTCATCTAAAAACATAATTTCCGGTTCTTGAGCAAGTGTTTGAGCTAATGCAGTTTTTTGTTTTTCTCCGCCTGAGAGTTCATTTACTTTTCTTTTTGCAATATTACCTATGCCGCAAATTTTTATTTTTTCATACGCAATATCAATGTCATTTTTTGATGGAGAAAACATAGATTTCCAATGGGGTGTTCTTCCCATCAAAACAAATTCTTCAACTGTAAAACCAAATGGGAGTTCAAAAAATTGTGGCATTACGGCTATAACTTTTGCAAGCTTGAAGTTGTTTTGCTCTTTTATGTCTATACCCTTATAAAGAATTTTTCCGGCAGATGGTTTTAGCAAGCCCGTTATAACCCTAAAAAGTGATGTTTTCCCGGAGCCGTTTTGCCCAAGCAGGCAAGAAAACCCAGTTGAGTTATATGATAGATTTACGCCATTTAACACATTGGTTTTGCCGTAGTTTGCAGAAACATTTTCAATTTGTATAAGAGGATAATTATTGCTCATTTTTCCGTCTCACTTGTTTTAATAAGTAAAAGCAAAAAGAATGCTCCGCCTACCACTCCTGTTAGCACGCCAACAGGCAATTCAAGAGGTCTGGCTACTGTTCTTGCAAAGGTGTCGCATAAAAGCAAAAATGCCCCGCCAAGTATTGTGGATGCCGGCAAAAGGACGCGGTTATCAGACCCCAAAAAAAGTCGTAAAAGGTTTGGCACAATAAGCCCTACAAAACCAATTACTCCGCAGAGCGCCACACAAACCCCTGTAAGCAATGCGCAAACAATGAATATTATTTGTTTTGATCGTTTAACATTAACTCCAAGGTAATGAGCTTTTTCCTCGCCCAGCGATAGCGCGTTTAGTTCTTTTGAGCGAGTCCACAAAAATATTGTAAGCGGCAATATGAGCGCGCAAGATATCCAAAGCATTGAAATATTTACATTTGACAGGTCTCCAAATAACCATAATATCGCGGCAGACATTTTGTTTGGGTCGCTAAGGGCAATTAGAAGCATAGATAACGACGAAAAAATAAGCCCGAACATTACACCAGAAAGCAACAGTGAAAAAGAAGAAAAAGAAAAACGCAAAGTAATAAAATAAACGGCAAAAATGCATAGAAGTGTGCCGGCAAATGAAAATGCCGGTAGAAAAAAAACATTTATAGAAGTTAGTCCAAGTACCGTTGCAAGGGTAATGCCAAATGAAGCTCCAGATGAAATGCCCAGTGTGTATGGTTCGGCAAGAGGGTTCCTTAATATGCTTTGTAGTGCGCAGCCGCTGCTTGAGAGACCGGCTCCTACAATAATTGCGGCAAGAATTCTTGGAGCTCTAAGTTTCCAAAGGATTATACTGTAAGCATCTGATGCCGATGGAAAAAACAGTGCGTTAAAAAGCTCTTTAAAACTTCCTGTTGCTGAGCCCAAAACAAAGGCGGAAAGCGCGAGCGCGCCAAGCAGTATTAGAAATGTAAAAAACATTGGTTTAAATGGTTTATTCATAGTCAGCGTTTATTAGTTGAATCAACTAATTTTTTTATTTCTTTTACAGCATTTATAAAACTAAGCGGGGTTGGGTTTGCTATTATTTCTGGGTTTATGCAATATACGGAATTGTTTTTTGCGGCTTTTAGATTTTTAAAGTTTAACCAGTAGTTTTTTCTGTAATTGTCTTTTGAATCCATAAGTAAGATAATTATTATATCAGGGTTTACCAGCACTACCTCTTCAGGGTTTATTGACGGATAACGCGTATTTGACGAACTAAATATGTTTTTAGCTCCAGCATAGTTTACAATGTCATTAATAAATGTATTTTTACCACTTGTTATAAGTGGTGATGACCCAATCTCCATAAAAACTGTTTGCTTGTAGTCGCTGTTTTTTAATTTCCCGAGCTCTGCTTTTGCTGTATTTATAATATTTTTGGCATATTCTTCTTTGTTTAACGCTTTTGCAACGGTCATAAGGTTTGAGCAAATGCCATCAAAATCGGTTACTTTGTCTAATACCACAACTTTTAGCCCTAAATCTCTAAGTTTTTCAACAGTTGCCTTTTTATTGCCTTCCTTAGAGGTAAATACAATGTCTGGCTTAAGTGAAACAACTTTTTCAAGGTTTGGCTCAAGCAATGTGCCAATGACCTCTTTGGGTGATTTTCCTTGTGGGCAATACAAAGTTATGCCAATGGTCTGTTCTTCAAAGCCAAGTAAGTAAATGTTTTCCGTCGCAATTGGCGCCAAAGAAACTATTCTTAAAGGGTTTTTTGCGCACAAATTTACGGTTGTCGAAAGCAATAAAAGACCAGCAAATGCCGTTAATTTGAAAAAAATACTGTTTTTGAGTAGTAAGTTCAAAATTCAATTCCTTTTTTTGCTTTAATCCCGCGGTTAAAAGGATGTTTAACTTCTTTTATTTCAGAAACCATGTCTGCGGCTTCAATTAGTTTCCTTGGTGCACCTCTACCCGTAATAAATACATCGTATTTTGAAGCTAATTTTAATAGAATATCAAGTAATACATCAATTTTGATAAATTTATCCCTTAGTCCAATGACAAATTCATCTAAAACTATAAGTTTGTATTTATTTTCTTTGTTTATAAGTGTTTTTAAGAATTCAATTGCTTCTGAGCACTGCTTTAACAATTTGTTCTTTGGTATATTAGGAAAACAGGCAGGATGTTTTGGAGCGAATGTAAAGATGTCAACATTTGGCAATTTTTCTAAAATTTTTTGTTCCCCATAGAACTCTTTCCCCTTAAATAACTGAACAAGGCATACACTATGCCCATGGCCGCAGGCACGCAGTATCTGCCCCATGGCAGAAGTGCTTTTCCCCTTTCCGTTACCAGTTATCACATAAAGCATAAAATTTTAACCTCTTATTTATGTATATAGGTAGTGCCTACAAAATAAAAATCCCCACTTTCCAAAAAAGGAAAGTGGGGATAAAAATACTAATAATTTTGAGCCACACCCTCCCACGAAGGTAAACTGTATTTACACAAACCGTAGACCGGACTATTGAGTATTATCTCAAATTACCGTTGCGGGGCAGTGTCCGAATTGGTTCTAATTAATTAGAACCTCACGGAACTTCCTCAATTTGCGTAGTTATGAGTTGTTTGTAAAACTTCACCAAACAACCCAAGCAATAAAGAACTAATACAACCGTCTACTTTTATGCCTATTCTAAAGCTCAAGTTTTATTATATAGTTTTTTTACTAAGTATCAAAAGAAATTATGCTTTTCTGATATTAGCTGCTTTTGGACCTTTGTCTGAGGTTTCGACATCAAATGTAACTGAGTCGCCTTCAGCTAAAGATTTAAAGCCTTCCGCGGCTATTGCTGAGAAGTGAGCAAACACATCTCCGCTGCCGTCGTCGTTCGAAATAAAACCAAAACCCTTTGCGTCATTGAACCACTTCACTTTCCCTGTTGCCATTGTACTGTACTCCTTACTTTTTTTTGCCCAACTACTACTTGATGCTGAGCTTATTTTGTGCCTTTATTGCTAAAGTGCACCTGCGCATTATAGCATATAATTTCTATTTTGCAACATCTAAATTAAAAAACTTAATAAAAGCAATTTGCTCTTACTATAATTGTTTTCCTGCTGCTGCCAATTTTTTAAGTTCCGTAACTATTGTGTAGTCAATTTTTACTTTGCCTATTAGCGGGTCATGGTGAGGCATTTGCCCGTGGCAGTCGGAGCCACCGGTGGCAATTAATCCATTTTCTTGCGCAAGTTGTTTAAAGTGCTTTTGTGCGGATGGCGAATGCCTTGAGTGCCATGCCTCTATGCCTTTGAGCCCGTCTTTAATAAGCTCTATTAATAATGGTGAATTTGAATCTAATGAAAAAGATGGATGCGCAAGTACCGCAACACCGCCAGCATCGTTTATTATTTTTACAGCTTCCGACGGAGTTAATGCAAACTTTGGAACATAGGCGGCCCGGCCGACAGATAGGTAATTTTCAAAAGCATCATTTATGCTTCTTGAATATGAATTTTTTATAAGTGCTTTTGCGAAGTGTAAACGGCCGATAGAGCCACCTGGTTTTATCATTGCGAATAGTTCTGCTTCATCTAATGTAATATTTAGTTTTCTAAGTTTTTCAAGTATTGCGTAAGCTCTTTTAGTGCGGGCATCTTGAAACTTTTTTAAATACTCCTGCAACGGGCCGCTTTTATGTTCAATACAATAGCCTAATATGTGTATTTCCCGTTTTTTGTCATCAGTAGTTTCTGCGGATAGCTCTACCCCTGAAATAACTTCTATGTTACTTAGCAGACCTTCTTCTTTGGCCTCATCAATGCCATCGGTTGTATCATGGTCAGTTATCGCAATGGCGCAGAGCCCAACAGTTTTTGCCCGTTTAACAACTTCCTTAGGCGAGAAGGAACCATCGGAGTGATTTGTGTGAAGGTGCAGGTCTGCGTAAAGATCTGTCATTTTATAGAAGTTCCGATGCAAGCGCGGCGAGTTTGCTTCTTTCGCTTTTTGTAAAGTTCATATGACCAAAAATTTCTTGCCCTTTAAAACGCTCTACAAGGTAGGTTAAACCATTTGATGAAGCATCTAAGTAAGGGTTGTCAATTTGGTATGGGTCGCCTGTAAGTACAATTTTTGTGCCTTCGCCGGCACGAGATATAATTGTTTTTACTTCATGCGGTGTTAAGTTTTGAGCATCATCAATTATTATATACATATTTGGCAGTGAGCGGCCGCGAATATATGAAAGAGATTCAATTTCAATTTTTCCTGAGTCAAAAAGATACTGAATTTTTTCTTCCGTTTTATCATCTGGCTCAAAACGGTCTATTAAAAACTCAAGGTTATCATTAATAGCGCCCATCCAAGAGGTTAACTTTTCTTCTTTTGAACCGGGCAAAAAGCCAATATCGCGGCCAATTGGCATTATTGGCCGGGCAATAAATAGGCGACGGAATTGTTTTTCCTCAACAGTTTTTTGTAAACCACATGCAAGTGCAAGCAGTGTTTTACCTGCGCCTGGGGTGCCTATAAGCGTTACAAGGTTGACATCGTTGCAAAGTAAAGGTTCTATGGCAAAGCGTTGTTCCATATTTAGCGGTTTAAGTCCCCATGGTTGTGCATTGATATGAAATAGCGGTATAAGTGCTTTTGCGCTGTAGCTATACTTTGAAAGAGCACTTTTTACACTGCCATTTATATCTTTAAGTAGTACCCCTTCATTTGGAAAAAAATTATCTTTTAAAACAAGTTTGCCATCGGCAAAAAATTTATCAATAAGCTCTGATGCTACTTTTACTTCCCTCCAGCCCTTATAAATTTCATCAATGTTAACTTTAGCTTTCTCATAATCTTGAGCGATAAGGCCTAATGCGTCGGCTTTTATACGCAGGTTAATATCTTTTGTAATTAAATAAACATTTGGATTTTTTTGTTTAAGCTGCAGAGCAATGCCAAGTATTCTATTGTCGGCAAATGCGCTTAAAAATGGCGGTAAAAGGTCTTTGTTGTATTCAAACTCAATTTTTAATGTGCCGCCAGTTTTTAGTTTAATGCCATCTGATAGTTTTCCCTTTTTGCGCAAGTCATCAAGTTTGCGCGATATGCTTCTTGCGCTTCTGCCGCGTTCGTCGTTTAGGCGTTTTAGGCCGTCTAGTTCCTCTATTACTGTTATTGGAATTGCAACAAGGTTATCTGCAAAGCTGTAAATTGCGTCTGGGTCGTGCAACAGAACATTCGTATCTAATACGAAAGTTTTCATCCCTTGGCTCCTTGGGTGTAAGTTATGTAAATATTTTTATTTATTACTGGTGAGTTTTTATAGGTTTTGTAATGTTTTAGAGTTGTCATTTATTATTTAAGCCGTAGCGCATGCCACAAACCATATTGCGAAATTCAGGTTTTAGCGGGCGATGGGAATCGAACCCACATCTTTAGCTTGGGAAGCTAAGGTTTTACCACTAGACTACGCCCGCAGGTCTTATTTATTTCTAAAGTGATTTTATATGTTTTAGAACCAAAGTGTCAATTTTAAGACGGTCTTGTTATTGGCACCCACTCTTACCCATCATTCCCGTTTCGCACAGTTTGTCACCCCGAAACGCAGTGAGGGATCTTAAAGATTCCTCCCCGTCTTTGGCGAGGTCGGAATGACAACTAAAAAAAGAAATCAAATCCCTGATCCCGCCTAGGGCGGGCGGGAATCTAGTACCTAAGATAAATATTTTCTGGATCTCCGGGTCAAGCCCGAAGATGACAGACTAAAAAAGCAAAAGATGACAAGAAAAGAAATAGTTACTTCTTCCTTTTCTGGCCGCTAACCCAAAGGTCTTCAACATCTTTTCTTGCCCACGGGGTTTTTCTCAAAAATTTTAAACTGGAATTAATGGTTGGATCATTCTTAAAACACTTAATATTTATCCTCAGCCCAAGTTGCTCCCAGCCATATTCTTCAACAAGCTGTTTTAAAATTGTTTCTAGTGTAATGCCATGCAATGGATCGTTTGAATTTTTATCTGTCATGGCCTGAGTTTTATCCTTGCAACGCTGTAAACAGGGAAGAGTTTTGCGTCAACTTTCGGCAGAAATATCTTTATTGACTGATTAGAACGGCCGGGCGAAATGCTTTCAACAATTTTATTCCCACCTGCAAGCATAATATTATTTAGTGTTAATTTGTATGGTTCAAACCTGTAAGGCGATAGCAGTTCAATTTCATCATTTTTTGACAGCTTATGTTTAATTTCAAGAGTAATGCACTCGCCGTTATTTTTTCGTACAAAGCCGCAGCTGCTCCACTCACTTCTACTTGCGCAGTTGTTGTACTCCTGTGACTCTCTTGTAGGCGGGCCGTCAAAAAAACCTTCGGTATAACCCCTGTTTTGAAGCGTTAAAAGTTCACTCATATAAATTTTAGGCGACCATTTTTTTGGTGCAAGAAAATAGTCATCAATGGCTTTTCGGTAAACCCTTGTAACCTGTGCGGCGTAGTACTCGCTTTTTGTTCTTCCCTCAATTTTAAGAGAACTAAAACCTGCTGAAAAAACCTTGTCTAATTTAGATATAAGGCAAAGGTCTTTTGAATTAAAAACATACGAACCTTTATTGTCTTCTTCAAGAGTAAAGTATTGATTAGGCCTTGTTTCTTCTTCAAGCACAAGTTTACTTTTATATTTCCACCTGCATGAATACGCGCACGCTCCCGAATTTGCGCTTCGTGAAGCCATAAAAGCAGACATCAAACATCTGCCAGAATAACTAATGCACATTGCCCCGTGCACAAAAATTTCAAGTTCAATAGCTTTGCATTTTTTTCGTATCTCAAGTGCTTCTTTAAAACTCACCTCTCTACCTAAAACACAGCGGGAAGCACCCATATTTTTCCAGAAATCAACAGCAAGGGCAGAGCAAACATTTGCCTGAGTAGATATATGGATAGGCAGTTTAGGTAGTTGTTTGTGCACAAATTGAAAAACGCCCGGGTCAGAAATAATTACGCCATGAGGTTTAAGTTTTTTGATAGTTTTAATAAATCCGGATAGTTTAGGAATATCGCTGTTATGCGAGAAAAGGTTAAGAGTAAGGTAAACTTTTTTCCCGTTATCTTTTGCAAAACTTATCCCCTCTTTGAATTCTTCAACACCAAATGTAGATTTTGCCCTAAGCGAAAGGTCAGGCACGCCCATATAGACAGCATCGGCACCATAAAGAATAACGGTTTTAAGTTTTGCTAATGAGCCAGCAGGAAGTAGTAGTTCGGGCTTTTGAATTTTATTTACTTTATGTTTCATAAGTTTTTTGTTAGCCACAATTTCAGTTGGGATATTTTATCACCTTGAATTTCAATAGTTCCGTTTTTAACTGTGCCACTCGCTCCAAAACTGGTTTTTAATTCTTTGGCAATAGTATTTAATCTATCGGTGCCGTATGTAAGTAAACCGGTAATAACTGTAACCTTTTTCCCTGATCTAATTTCTAAATGAATTTTGAGTTTAGGTGAATGTGAGTTAACTGATGCGGCAGGTTTAACTATTAGATCTTTCCCATTATTAGAAACCCATCTCGGGCCCATTGTGAGTTTTGTCATAAGTGTTGTGAGAATAGAAAATATTATTAATTCCCAAATTTAACTATATTTTTACTTCATTTTTTTTGGGTTTTATTTTTCAATATTTCAGAGTACTCATTATCAATCTCAATAGCAATATCTTTTAATTCTTTAACTTTACAGTTAATAAAAGTTGTAAATATATAAGCTGTTTCACTATTTATTCCATGAGTGACACTAAAATACATCTCTAATTCCTTAAGTGGATAAGCAATTTTATTGTATATATCGGCAACACTATTATATTCTAATCCTCGTTCCTTAAGTTTATTCATAAAAATATTAAGAGTGTCATTAATTTCATTAAGCGAAATTGTTGCAATGCAATGAGTGTCTTCATCTCCAATTGCTTCAAATATTTTTGATATGCAATATCCATATCTTTCAAAAATACTTTCTAGTTTTTCTTTTGCATATTTATTCTTATGAGTTTTATCATCTTCTTGAAGTTTTTTAATTATTTCACTCATTTTTTTTGATAACTCCTCTCTTTGAGTTGCAATCAATTCTTTTATATTAACATTTTCAAACCGGCTATTGCCTTTTTCACAAATCATTAATTGAAAGCCATCTTTTGTTAAGCTTGGTCTAGAAATAAAATGTGACGCAACAATAGGTGTTTTATCAGTTTTAGTAGGGTGTCCAATGCTACGGTTCCGTAAATCGCGAATCTTAAATAGAGATGGCTCATCTTTCCATGATATTTTTGAAAAATCTAATGCCACTAAAATATCATTTACTGAGTTTTGTTGAGCAACCATGACCTGCAATAATCCATAAATGTAAATGTATTTTCCACCACCTTCTGGAAAGCATGCCTCTTCATAAAAACAAATAGCACTTTCAGTATCACCTAAAGTATCCATGCAACTGCATAATTGATGCCAGTTAATAGTATTTTTCACTAATGCATTTGAGCGTCTTGGTTCACAAACTAATTCTCTAATTTTGTCAATATGGTTTTCTAAAGATACAATTTTTTGCAATGCCTATTCCTTTTCAATAATATTTATTTCATCTTTGGTTAAACCATAAAGCTTGTAGACAAGTTCGTCAATTTCTCGGTCAGTTTGTGAAATTTGTTGCTGGATTAGAACTTTCTCATTACACGATACCTTTTTAGTTTTAAAATTTAGATCAAGAATATTTCTAACTAAAAATATCAATTTCTCGTACTTTTCTTTGTCAGCATTGTTTGATAAATTTACATTACAAAAAGGAATATTCTTAATTTCACCAATTGGAACATGGTTGGTATTATTAAAAAATTGAAAATAATAATTTACTAATTTGCTATTTAATAAGCCTAAAATAAATTCATTATCAATATTATTTCCAATACTGAAACAATAATTAGTTGTGTGCCCACAAAGAATATTTTTATCAATTGTTGTTGCTTTTACTCTTCGTTTTTGTTGTTGATTGGAAACTTCTTGAAATACAACTCTTTCAAAATGCCAATGGCCCCTTTTATCAACACAAGTTGGGCAATATTCGTTTATGTTTCCCAATAAATTGTAATGAGATATCAAATTACCTCTTAAAAGAGGTAATTTATTTTCCCCACTCGTTGTTGAAAATAATTCTTTATTTATACTTACATTTATTTCGCCTTGATAACCTTCAATGACATCCTTAAAACATTGCTTACATTGTTGAATTTTATTTATTACGTCATTTTTAAATATAAATTCAAAACCTGGATTCTTATAAAATTCTTCTTGACTTACCTTAATTGTCCCCTGCTTACTTGTTTTTAAAATCAACAAATCAATATTTTTTTTGGATTTATTAAATAACAATGTTGTTAATGCCTGTGTTACACCCAAAAACACTCTGTCTTTCTCTGTATATTCTATTATTTCCCTTAAGCTTGTATTTTCAAGAAGTAATTTTCTTAATTCTTTACTATCTGAACTAGACAGATAATTGCTTGGACAAATGAAACCAAAATGTCCATTATCTTTAAGTAAGTAGACACTTCTTTCAATAAACATCTTATATAGATTTATTTTCCCACCATGTGCAGTTGAATATTCTTCTTTGAAATATCCTAGAAATTTATTATCAGCATCTAAAACAACATAAGGCGGATTACCTATCACCACATCAAAACCACCATTACTCATAACTGCTGAAAAGCGGTCTTCCCAGTTAAAGGCATTGATTTTGTAATAATCTTCGCCGAAATATGATTGCAACTCAAAGGTGTTGCCCGAAATTAAAGAATTACCGCAACGAATGTTTTTATCTAACATTGGCAATATAGCCCTGCCAGGAACTACTCCATATTCACCATCTAACATTTTAAACATTAGAGAAAGTTTTGTTACTTCTACTGCTTGAGCATCTATATCAACTCCGAAAATGTGGGTTCTTAATATTTCTGCTTTTTCAAAAATTGAAAGTACAGAACCAGAAGTATCGTTTAGTTCAAGTGATGATTGTTGTTCAGAATGTATTTTGGACTTTTTTTGATTTTTGTAGTACTCAAGCATTTCTGAGTAGGCACGAATTAAAAAACTACCTGAACCGCAAGCTGGATCTAATATTGTTATTTTCTTTGCTTTTGCAGGTGAAAGCTCATTAAGCATTTTACCTACGGTGTTTTTTACAATATAATCAACAATATATTCGGGCGTGTAATAAACACCGCCAGCTTTACGCACATCGGGCTTGAGCTCAAACTTTACCTGTTGTTCTGTTAGGCGTATTGTGTAACCAAGATATTGCTCGTAAATGTTGCCTAATACTTCCAATGGTATTACATCAAACTCGTAAGGGTTATAGGTCTCTTCAATTATTTGCTTCATTACTTTAAAATCTACTGCAAGGTTTCTTTCCCATTCTTTTGGTGCGAAAAGATCACTATTAAATATGATGTCGTAGTGTTTAAACTCATCTTTTAAAAATATCATTGCTTTTGTGCCAATATTTTCTGCTCTGTCTTCAAATATTGTGTTTAAGTGAGGTCTGTGGGTAAGCTGTCTGTCTTCAGCAAAACGCATAAATATTATTCTATCAAGAATGCGTTGGGTTATTTCTTTAAGGTAATCAGCATCGCGGTTTATATCGTCTGTTTTAAATAGGTGGTGATTGTTTTTGTAAAGGTCTTTTGCAAGAGCTTCGCGCCAGTTTTCCAAATCTTTCAGTATTGCTTTATCTACTGGCTGTTGATTTTTTGGCTTTTCACGAAGAAGGTTATTTAACTCTCCACTTATAACGGATTCACGCGAAAGAAGCCATAATTTATCAAATTTAGTTTCGTACTCTTGCCAGGTTAGTTTAAGCTTTAATCCTTTTTTTGGGTTTCGTTTATCGGGCTTGATTGTAACATCAAAAAGCATTAAATCTTTAAAATCGGTAAGGATTACAAATGAAACATCTTTGCGATTATAACCATATTTTACTGCTTGCTCTATATGGTTTTCAAGGTCTTCTTTTACAGATTTTGCTTCAATAAATAGTTGGTCTTTACCATCTATTTTAAGGCTGTAGTCCACCCGTTTATGTGAAACCTTGTGTTCCGGGCATACTTCGTTGTGATTGTTTACATCCCAGCCGAGAACATCTTTTAATAGGGGTTCTATAAAAGCCATTTTTGTGGCTTCTTCGTTATATTCGTAGGCCTCACCTGAAGCTATTTCTGCTTCAAACTTTTTTATGAGTTTTGAAAGGTTTTCTTTTGCCTGCTGTTTTAACAGTTCCATTTATTCCTTTCCTTGTGTTTACATAACCTTTATGGATTCCCTCTTACTATCCGAGGGAATGACCCGCCACAAAGAGATTGTGGCGAGGCAGGCAATCTTTTTGTCATTTTACAAGTAATTTTTGAATTCTTTTTACTTTCAGTTTTCCTTTTGCTGAGTTGAGTGCTTCTTGTATTGTAGATATTTTTCCTAACTTGAAAAACATATCATCTTTTGAGTAAGAATATCCGAAAGAATCTGTATATTCTTTGAGCTGGTATCATAAACATAAATAGCATTTTTTGCCAAGTTTTCTTCTTTTATAAGAGAATCAACTGAATTATTAAACTGTTCAAAAAACTTTGTGTTAAAAAAGCCTTTTTTAGCACCGGAAAACACTGCAGCGTAAGATATATCCGTTTCAACCAGATCTTGAAAAAAATGAGTCCCAAAAGAAAGTTCAGGCTGTATATTGCCTGATTCGTAGTCTATCTCAACTAGAACGGAAATATTGTTTATTTCTGAAAAGCTTACTGGAACTCCCAAAGAAGGAGTTGATGTTCCCCATCTGCCGGGGCCAATTAAAACCACAGGATTTTTATCTCTATCTGAGATATTCTTATTTATCTGGCCGATATAACGAGCCAGGAGAAATTTTTCTTTTTCGGCCAACTCATAATACAGGGAGGGATCCACATAAATAATTTTGGATATTTTCTGGGCAATATTACCGCCCATAAAACTTCCTTTTGTTTCAAAGAGGATCTTGTTCTGGTCAATATTTGAAGGAATAGTAATTTTTTTCCCCGCGCCCCTTACCTGCAGTGGCCTGCATTGTAAAAGGTTAATATTGAATTTTCCGTCATCTAGAAAATTTGCCGTAAATTCAATATCAACGGGATACTGATACATATCTTCCAAATTTTTAAGCATCCTGGACATAATTTTACCAAAGTCAGTTTCGGAAAACAGCCCGTCAAAGTTCATATTCCATGCGTTTTCACCTTTTATTTTTAATTCGCGCATTTTTTCCTTAGTTATTAAATCCTCTGAACCAAATAGCTTATTTTTGCATTCAGGAAGATATTCCAGAATTTTAGCTACGGATACGGTTTCAATATTATTTGAATCAATATTAAGCACATCCATTTTATGCTGAGAAAAACGCATAAGATAATCCGAATCATGGTAAGGCCTTGTTAAAGGGTCATCAAGAGCAACAACCCTGGGATAATCGTCTTCAACTCTATTAACGGCTCTGGTCCCAAGCCCGAAAACTATCCTTAACATGCCGGCTTTCGGGTCCATTTTTTCTTTCCAGGCAAAAGTATTGTATGAAATCCCTACACCTGCGGCATCGGGAAAAAAATAATTTTTATGATAAGTGCCTGAAACCCTTTGAACTAAAAGCGCCATCTGCTCGTCAGTGGTGTCCAAACCTCTCTGCAAACGATAGCTTAACGCATCTTCGTTCATTGTGCTTGCAAATATTTGTTTAATAAATTCTTCTAGTTTTGCATATCTTTCTTCTGTTATCCCCTGATTTACCGAAAAAATACTTTCATATTTTCCGGCAAATGCATTGCCAAAACTGTCTTCCAGCAAACTGCTGGAGCGGACTATTATTGGTGATTGTCCGAAATATTCTATCATGAGCATTAACTGTTCTCTTATTTCTTCCGGCATTTTACCGTTAAGTAAGGCCTCTTTTAATTTATTTGCCTCTTTGAAATACCCTTCCTTTGTTTTCTGCGCCATTCTTAGTTTCCATAAGCCGTTTTGGACTATGTAAGTATAATAAACATCTGAGCCAATATAAAAAGAATCGTGTGGTTCAAGTAAGTTGTTCCAGTCATAAGATATATCTTTAGCAAGAATTTTTCTTGAGAGAAGCATGCCAACGGCTTTACCGCCTATAAAACCCGTTCCGATCATTCTAGATTTAATATCAAGAAAATCTTGAAGGTTAAAGTTCTTTTGAGCCAGATCAAGTATTCTTTTTTCGCGGGCCAGCATCACTTTTGAGATCTTTTCAATAATTTCCAATTTCTTTTCATTTGAAGCGTTTCTTTCAATTCCTTCCGCTTTTAAGAAAAGACGGTCCCAATAATCCAGATTTCTTTCAGAATTTTCAGAAAATTTAGTTGCTGCATAAGAAAACAACCTGGCAGCATCAGTAGAGCTTGTAATAGGAATAAATTTTTCTTTCTCTTTTATATGCGGAAGGAACATACTTGAAGAATAGCGGTTCCAAACTTTAAGAGGATGTATGCAAAGTGTTGAATCTATGCTGTAAACATCAAGCAATAGCTGAGTAGTTTCCCTTATTCGCGCAACAGTTTTAAATGAATGTTCATCGCGCATAATGGCAAAATACGCGATTGTATCCAGTTCAAAAAGATAAGGGCAGGTAATAACAAAAAAATTGCCAAGCATCAGATCCGCGGCCCAATAAAGAAGAAGGTCTGAAAGACAGTCAAATACATAAAATACGCCTATGCCTTCTTTTTTTATTATTTCGTGGACCTTTGTAGAAAATGTTTCAAAACCTTCTTTTGCATCAAGATTATAAGTAAAAACTCCGTCAGAATTATTGAAAAGCGCCTCGTGGCTGGCAAAGCGCATATAGATTACCCTTTTTTCTTTTGAAATCGCATCCTTGGCAAATTCCCTCACCAAATACCGATAATTGCTCAGTTTGTCTATTTGGCATACAACATTGTCGCCCAAACGAAGATTATTTATTACTTCGTCCAGTCCATTTATTCCTGTAGTTTGTTTAGCCAAAGATTTCATTTTGTTATAAGCCCATACTTAGATTCTGCTACTAACGCGCCTTCCGATTTATTCCCTGATTTAATTCTACCTCTATCATTTCACAAGTAACTTTTGAATTCTTTTTATTTTTAGTTTCTCTTTTGCTGTTTTGAGGGCTTCTTCTTTTGTGGATATTTTCCCTCTTTGTTGTAACTCCTTAATGTAAGAGAGCAATATGCCAACTGCAGGGCCGGGTTTTATTTTTAATTTTTGCATTAGAAAATGCCCGTCTAAAAGTTTTGGAAGAACTGGTTTATTTTGTTCCTGAAAATAATATTTAATAATTTTACGCACCAAATTTTCTATAACTTCAAACTTTACACTTACCTTTATGTTAAGGTTTTTGTAAGACATACAATCACATAATGCCAAAATTAACAGGTCAGGAAGGTTGGTGCCAAGTGCCTTATGTATTCTTTGCTTTGCCCTTTCTGTAAGTATAGCCGATTGACCCAAGCTTATAGGGCGCATATGATGCAAAACCAGTTCTTGAACATAAGTAATACATTTTTTGGGAAATTTCAGGTTGGTAAGCGTCTGGCCAATTAGAGCAGAGCCCTTAGTTTCATGGCCTAAAAAATGCATTTTGCCGCCAACTTTTTTTGCGCACATTGGTTTTGCGCAGTCGTGAAAGAGTGCTGCAATTTTTAGTAGTTGGTATCTTTTTATGCCGCCCGCAATTTCTGAATTTAGATGTTGTTTTATTAGTTCATTGTTATCTGGGAAGTGTTTTTCTATTGTGTCTAAAATGTTTTCCAATGATTTTAGTGTTTTTACAGAGTGATCCCACAAACCATTTTTATGAAAGTAAAACTTTTTTGACGACTTTTTCATTGATGTTTGGCACGGGAACAGTTGGCAGAGTAGTCCGGTTTTGTCTAATTGTTCTAAAGTGTCTATTGAATTATTTGCAAGAAGTATTTTTAGCATTTCTTCGCGTGAGCGTTCGGCGGCGGTTGTATGTAAGAGTTTGGCGTTTGCAACAATATTTTTAAGTGTGGCATTCTCTATGTTAAAACCAAGTTCGCAAGAAATTCTAAAGGCACGCATTAGGCGAACAGGGTCATCTTTAAATACTTGTTTTGAGAGCTGTTTTATAGTTTTACTTTTTAGCTCGGCTTTACCATTGAGCGGATCATATATGTGTTTTAAAACATCAAACTTCTTTGAATCAATTGGTGCAGCAATGGCATTTATTGTGAAGTCGCGTTTTTGTAGGTCTTCTAAAATTGTTTTACCTTTGTATTTGCAAATATCAATGCAGGCAATTTCGGAGTTTTTTAGGGCAATACGGTAAACTTCATTTTCTTTGTCTAAAACAAAGTATGTTCCGCCAAGTTGTTTTGCAAGTGTTTTAGCGGTTTTTTGCGCATTGTTAGGTATAGCAATGTCTATATCGGTGTTTTTACGACCTATGAGCATATCTCGTAGCCAGCCGCCAACGAAATATGCGTTTTTGCCAGAGAGTTGTTTGGTGATAGTAGAAATTATTGTTTTCATTGTTTTTAGTTTTAAGATTTTCCTTCAATTTTCATTATTGATTCCCCAATCCCGCTTGGCTGATAATTAACGAGTGTTTTTTTGTATTTTCGGCGAAGGATGTTTGAGCTCGCCACAAAGTGGCAAAGCGAGTTTCCGAGCCGCAAAAAAATACGAGAGAATAGCCGCGCGGGTGCATTTCTTTTGGTTATTTTTCTTTGGGCAGCAAAGAAAAGTAACACTGGGGCGGGTGTAAATCCCGCGACTTTATTCAATTTTTATCTTTACTTCTTACTGAAAGATCTCTCGTCGCTTCGCTTCTCGAGATGGGCATAATACTCAAAAAGTGTTGCTATTTTTGATAGTTTTGAAGTAGCAAAACCATTTTAAGTAACTAATTTTATGATTTTCAGAAAGACCACGATGGTTTCTATATTG
>Ga0265297_10001027_pt1 | contig 70235 bp, 56 predicted proteins | sample Munlanlwell13791_FD_192502 | JGI IMG/M metagenome (GOLD analysis project Ga0265297, IMG submission 192502) | Leachate microbial communities from a municipal landfill in Southern Ontario, Canada - Leachate well 137-91 | ecosystem: Engineered > Solid waste > Landfill > Unclassified | place...
ATAAAACTATTATCCAGGAAATAGGAAATTATTTTGTTGATGGGAGAAGCAGCCATGTTGCAAATTGCAGTTTTGATTTAAATAAATGCACTGCAGGTGCTTCACCTAAAACATGTTATACTATAACTGATAGTGTAACATCACAGAATATTTATTGTTACAAATTTGCAGAGTCTAGTGACAATAGATTTGGATTTAAATGGACAATAGAAAATAAAGTTGATAATGAACACACAAACTTTAGATATTTTAATAAATCATTTATTATTCCAAAAGATTATCCAATAAATTTAAGAGTTAATTTTACTTTTTAGTTGAGAATAATATTTATAAAGCTGGGCTTGTTAAATAAAACATGAAAAGAGGAAAGAGTTTAGTAGTTTTGTTTGTATGTTTAATACTCGGAATAAATTTTATTGGAGTTGTTAGTGCAGCCGTAAATACTAGAGTACAATGGAAAATACCTTCTCAAAACATGAATGCAGATTCTGCTCAAGGATATATTTATATCAAGTATAATGGAAATAATTACCAACTAAATACTCTTGGAGAACTTATTGGAAATTCTGGAACTAAAGTTTTTTCAAATGTTAATTTAAGTACTGGAAAACTTTGGTTATATACTACTGAAAATGGTGATCGTGGAACTGGATGTTATAGAAATCTAGATGAAGGGTGTTTAAGCGGACCTATGGGGCCTTATACAGATAATTCTTTTACAGTTAATCCAACTAAAGTATATGCCTGGGCAATTGAAGATAAATATTGTCCTCCAACTGATTCTTCAGGTTTATGCAATAGTATGTATCGGGGAGATATCCTTAGTTATGTATCTATGGAAACTTATAATACTTGCACTCCAAAAACCTGTGTAAATTATTCAGGACAATGTGGAAGTGCTCTTAATGATGGATGTGGAGGAACTATTAATTGTGGTTGCACTGGAACAGAAATTTGCAATTCAACAACCCCTGGAGTTTTAGGAGTATGTACTCCTGATGTATGTCCTGCTGATCAAGTAATAATGAAACTGTTTTCACAAAATAATTCACATGGAGCATTATCTGACAATACTGTTTACACCAATGATATTTGTTATTCAGCCATATTTGGAACAAAATATACAGGAGCAAACCCTCATGATTGTAAGGCTGGAAATGCAAATAAAGTTATTGGCTTATATCAGGATAGTAATTCACACGGGCAAATACCTAGTTTGAATAATTATAATATTCCTGTTTGTTATGGAGAATTAGCCTGCCATAGTGAGTCAGGTACAGGCACTAGCTGCACTAATAGCGATGAAAAAGTGGTTCTTAGGCTGAGTTATGAAACAAATGCTCACATCTCAAATGCAAACAATACTAATGCCCCTATAAAAATTTGTTGTGGAGGGTCTAATCTAAACAATGCTAATTGGACTAATATGGAAGACCAAATAATAAGTAAAGCTGATATGAATGATTCAGTTAAACTTATGGTACTGGGAGTAGGGATGGAAAATGTTAATTATACGATATATAAAGATGGAGCATATTGGTGGGGCGGAGATAAGGTTGTTGCCCAGACCTCAACAAAAGGATATTTGGTCTGGCAGGCAAAAAATAGTGGAACTTATTATTTTAAAGCACAAGTTGGAGGAAGCAGTAACTGGAAACAAAGTAATAACCTAGTGGTCTCTAGTTTAGAGAATAATTCAAATCCAACTATAAAAATAATAAAACCTGCTGCTGAAACAACCTATGTAATTAACTCTACAACAGGAGCTACTGTCCCTGTTAGTTTTGAGCAAATAAGTTCTGATGAAGATGATGATTTAAGTGTAACTTGGGATTTTGGAGAAAATCAGAGTTTAACAATTTCAAATTGCACTACAAATGGAGATTGTAATACAACTTATGCATATAATAATCCGGGAACAAAGTTAGTTAAAGCAACTGCAAAGGAAATATTAAGAGAAAATAAGCAGAGTGCAATTGACCTTTCAAGAATATTTGTTTACAAAGAGGGACTTAATCTTTTTGCAATCATTGACAGTCCTGATTATAAAACTATTATCCAGGAAATAGGAAATTATTTTGTTGATGGGAGAAGCAGCCATGTTGCAAATTGCAGTTTTGATTTAAATAAATGCACTGCAGGTGCTTCACCTAAAACATGTTATACTATAACTGATAGTGTAACATCACAGAATATTTATTGTTACAAATTTGCAGAGTCTAGTGACAATAGATTTGGATTTAAATGGACAATAGAAAATAAAGTTGATAATGAACACACAAACTTTAGATATTTTAATAAATCATTTATTATTCCAAAAGATTATCCAATAAATTTAAGAGTTAATTTTACTTTTTAGTTGAGAATAATATTTATAAAGCTGGGCTTGTTAAATAAAACATGAAAAGAGGAAAGAGTTTAGTAGTTTTGTTTGTATGTTTAATACTCGGAATAAATTTTATTGGAGTTGTTAGTGCAGCCGTAAATACTAGAGTACAATGGAAAATACCTTCTCAAAACATGAATGCAGATTCTGCTCAAGGATATATTTATATCAAGTATAATGGAAATAATTACCAACTAAATACTCTTGGAGAACTTATTGGAAATTCTGGAACTAAAGTTTTTTCAAATGTTAATTTAAGTACTGGAAAACTTTGGTTATATACTACTGAAAATGGTGATCGTGGAACTGGATGTTATAGAAATCTAGATGAAGGGTGTTTAAGCGGACCTATGGGGCCTTATACAGATAATTCTTTTACAGTTAATCCAACTAAAGTATATGCCTGGGCAATTGAAGATAAATATTGTCCTCCAACTGATTCTTCAGGTTTATGCAATAGTATGTATCGGGGAGATATCCTTAGTTATGTATCTATGGAAACTTATAATACTTGCACTCCAAAAACCTGTGTAAATTATTCAGGACAATGTGGAAGTGCTCTTAATGATGGATGTGGAGGAACTATTAATTGTGGTTGCACTGGAACAGAAATTTGCAATTCAACAACCCCTGGAGTTTTAGGAGTATGTACTCCTGATGTATGTCCTGCTGATCAAGTAATAATGAAACTGTTTTCACAAAATAATTCACATGGAGCATTATCTGACAATACTGTTTACACCAATGATATTTGTTATTCAGCCATATTTGGAACAAAATATACAGGAGCAAACCCTCATGATTGTAAGGCTGGAAATGCAAATAAAGTTATTGGCTTATATCAGGATAGTAATTCACACGGGCAAATACCTAGTTTGAATAATTATAATATTCCTGTTTGTTATGGAGAATTAGCCTGCCATAGTGAGTCAGGTACAGGCACTAGCTGCACTAATAGCGATGAAAAAGTGGTTCTTAGGCTGAGTTATGAAACAAATGCTCACATCTCAAATGCAAACAATACTAATGCCCCTATAAAAATTTGTTGTGGAGGGTCTAATCTAAACAATGCTAATTGGACTAATATGGAAGACCAAATAATAAGTAAAGCTGATATGAATGATTCAGTTAAACTTATGGTACTGGGAGTAGGGATGGAAAATGTTAATTATACGATATATAAAGATGGAGCATATTGGTGGGGCGGAGATAAGGTTGTTGCCCAGACCTCAACAAAAGGATATTTGGTCTGGCAGGCAAAAAATAGTGGAACTTATTATTTTAAAGCACAAGTTGGAGGAAGCAGTAACTGGAAACAAAGTAATAACCTAGTGGTCTCTAGTTTAGAGAATAATTCAAATCCAACTATAAAAATAATAAAACCTGCTGCTGAAACAACCTATGTAATTAACTCTACAACAGGAGCTACTGTCCCTGTTAGTTTTGAGCAAATAAGTTCTGATGAAGATGATGATTTAAGTGTAACTTGGGATTTTGGAGAAAATCAGAGTTTAACAATTTCAAATTGCACTACAAATGGAGATTGTAATACAACTTATGCATATAATAATCCGGGAACAAAGTTAGTTAAAGCAACTGCAAAGGAAATATTAAGAGAAAATAAGCAGAGTGCAATTGACCTTTCAAGAATATTTGTTTACAAAGAGGGACTTAATCTTTTTGCAATCATTGACAGTCCTGATTATAAAACTATTATCCAGGAAATAGGAAATTATTTTGTTGATGGGAGAAGCAGCCATGTTGCAAATTGCAGTTTTGATTTAAATAAATGCACTGCAGGTGCTTCACCTAAAACATGTTATACTATAACAGATAGCGTAACATCACAGAATATTTATTGTTACAAATTTGCAGAATCAAGTGACAATAGATTTGGATTTAAATGGACAATAGAAAATAAAGTTGATAATGAACACACAAACTTTAGATATTTTAATAAATCATTTGTTATTCCAAAAGATTATCCAATAAACTTAAGAGTTAATTTTACTTTTTAGTTGAGAATAATATTTATAAAGCAGGAGTAATTAAATAAACAATGAAAAGAGGGAAGAGTTTAGGAATTTTTTTAGTATTATTAGTGATAAGTTTTATTGGAGTTGTTAGTGCAGCTCAAAATCCCAATTATCCAAGTCCATATCAGTGTGGTGGAGCTGATTGGAATATTGGAGCTCCTGATGGAGGTACTTGTAAGGGTAGTGTATCTACAACAGGCGCACTTAGTGATGATCCTAAAGCTTATGCAGTAACTGGTTACTGGAGTCGTCTAAAACCTGACCTTACTACTGTAAATAAATTTTGTAAAGGATATACTGGAGAAGCAAGTTCTTATGCTACCTATGGTAGAATGCATAATTACTGTAATGGATGCGATAATACTTTAACTTGGTGGGCAAGTAACAGATGGAATTATCAAGAAGTTTGTTCTGGAACATTAAATCTTCAGGTTGTTTATTGCGGTACTAATTGTTGTACTCCAAAAACATGTGCTCAACTTGGAAAGAATTGTGGAAGTGTTGCTAATGGGTGTGGAGGAACAATTAATTGTGGAACTTGTGTTAAAGGAAATCAATGTACTAATAATGTTTGTACATGTATTCCTGCAACTTGTGCTAGCCTAGGTAAAACCTGTGGAACCTGGGATGATGGTTGTAAAGGAAAACTTAATTGTGGAGCTGCATGTGCAAATGCTTGTTCTAATGTTAATGTTGCACTTGGAAAATCTGTAACAACAAACCCGACAGGTACTGGAAGTCCATCGCTTATTACAGATGGAGTTGTTGGAGCAATTTGGAATTCAGGAAGAGCTGATGATTCAAGCGCTATAATTAGTCTAAGTACAACTCACAATATTTCTAAGTATTCTATTTCTTGTGCAGGAGTTAATGGGGGAAATACTGGAATTATTTATTTTCAGAATAGTGCAGGAGCAGAAATTAGTCATTCTTCTTATTCTTGCTATGTTGATACAGTAAATGAAAGTTTTGCTACTCCAATCTTAAATGTCAATAAAATTTATATTTTAATCAATGGAGGGGGGGACTGGAGACATCTAGGAGAAGTCCAAGTTTATGAACCTGGATGCCCTGCTGAACAATCATGTGATATGCTTACTGGGCAGTGTTTAAAAGTTGTAATGAATAATTCGTGGTCTAATATGAAAGATGAACAAATAAAAACTGCACAGGTAAACGATACTGTAAAATTAGTTGTACAGGGAGATGTTGCTAGTAGAATCATAAATTATACTCTTAAAAAAGAAGTGGAATTAAGCTGGAATCCATTAAGTTGGTTTTCAGGAGGAACTGTGGCACAAACATCTGGGAGAGGATTTGTTACATGGAAAGCAACTGAGTCTGGAAAATTCTATTTTATTGCACAAATACTTAATGCAGATGGTTCAGTATTAAAACAAGTAAATTCTAAAGATGAGTCAGGTGAAATGGGAGTATTAACTGTGGAAGGATATAGTAATGCATTACCAACTATAAAAATAATAAAACCTGCTGCTGAAACAACTTATATTATTAGTCCTACAACAGGTGCAACAGCTTCTATTGGTTTTGAACAAGTAAGTTCTGATGAAGATGATGACTTAAATATAACTTGGGATTTTGGAGACGAGAATAGTTCAACATTTTCAAATTGCATTACAACTGGAAACTGCAATACAAATCATGTTTATACTGAATCTGGAAGAAAAATTGTTAAAGCGATGGCTCAGGAAATGTCAAGAAATCAGAGAGTGACTGATCTTTCGGGAATATTTATTTACAAAGAAGGACTTAATATTTTTGCAATCATTGACAGTCCTGATTATAAAACTATTATCCAGGAAATAGGAAATTATTTTGTTGATGGGAGAAGCAGCCATGTTGCAAATTGCAGTTTTGATTTAAATAAATGCACTGCAGGTGCTTCACCTAAGACATGTTATACTATAACAGATAGTGTGACATCACAGAATATTTATTGTTACAAATTTGCAGAATCTAGTGACAATAGATTTGGATTTAAATGGACAATAGAAAATAAAGTTGATAATGAACACACAAACTTTAGATATTTTAATAAATCATTTGTTATTCCAAAAGATTATCCAATAAATTTAAGAGTTAATTTTACTTTTTAACAATTAAAGTTAATTAACTATAAATTAAATACACTAAGATAATATTTATAAACTTGATTTTGCTAAATAAAATATGAAAAGAGAAAAAGAAGTGATTACTTTTGGAATATTGTTTTGTTTAATGATTATTTCACTTAGTTCTGCAGCTACTCTTGAAGATAGTACTTCTTCAAATCTAAATATTAAGGGAGGGATATTATGTATTGATAATGGGCATAACTGGTCAGATAGTAGTGATACTACCAAGGAGTTTGCAGAAATTATTAGTACACTTAATGGCTCAATGGGTTGTTATAATGAAAATGGAAGAACAGAGGATGGGGGTCAGAGTATGACTAGTTGTTGTCCTAGTGCATATACTTGTTCACAAAATCCATTTGGAGCTTATACTTGTAACATACTAGTTACTTCAAAATTATTCTGTGCTGATTTTGATCAAAGTCAAGATGATTGTGAAGGTCCTCTAATTAATGGAGTTCGAGATGGAAGATTTTTAATTGCGAACTATTCAGTTTATACAAATAATAAACATATTTGTGGGGTGGATACTAATAGTTATTATGATGATGGAAATACTATTTATTGGAATGTTACTGAATGTTATTGTAGGTGGAATTCAACTGATTCTAAGTGTAAGGCCATTGAAAATGTAACAAAAAAGTATAAAGATAATACAAGCCCAACTTATGTTTATGGTACTTGTACTTGGACCCTTGATGATGGTTACCCAGTTGATGAATGTGATGCTAGCGGATATCTTAGATATTCTTTTACTGGAAAAATAGATGGAGATAATTATCCTGGTATTGAAGATTGTACTAAAAAAGAAGTTCAAATACCTTGTGAAAGCGTAACTAAACTGGGATTCTTTAATTTTATTAATTTTATAGAGGCTATTTTTATTATTGCTTTTATTTATTTTGTTTATATTAATAAAAATAAATATAAGAAATAAAATGGAAATAAAAAAAGTTTTGACCTGTTTCTTATTTATAAGTTTAGTATTTATGATAAATTTGATTTCTGCTGAAGTATTAATGGGAAACCAATCGGGTAATATCTCTTTTGGTTCTGGAAGAGCTCAACAGATTACTGGTTGGATAAATGTAAGTTTAAATAATGAACCGGATAATACGCTTTTAATGGGGCCAGAAGCCAATATGACTCTAAAAGATTTTTTAGATGCAAATAAAGTTTCATATTCTTGTTTTCCTTATAATTGTGATGTAGGATATTATCCTGCTGGAAGTGAATACAGTTCAAGAACAATTAATATCCCTTTTGGAATTAGTAAGGTGCTAGGAATAAGGCTAATTGGAAATGTTACAGGGGTTAGTGATATTAGTTTTAATATTACGAGTAATGCACAAGATTCATGTTATATTCCACTTAAAATCGATGTTTTAGGTGATGACATAATTGAATGGAGATCTGAAGCTGCATCTTCAAATAATTATTGTACTATTATGAATAAACCATATGGTTGTTTTGAGAAAAGTGCGCAAAAATTCCAAACTCAAATTAATACTGAAGCTAAATATTGTGAAAAGATTACAGTCCCTGCTGTAAAAGCATTTACAATAGGTGCAAGTGTTATTGGAAATGGAAGTGCTAAGTTCATACTATCATTAGTTATAAATGGCGGTGAAGAAGTTTGTAAAATTAATGATGATGAGAATATTATTATGAATGCTAGCGGAGAAGTAATTTGTACTTATACTTTGGATCAAATTTTAAATAATTATACTGAAATAGATGTTTGTATTAGGGGCGGAGATGGATATGGGAACAATATATATAATATAACTTATCAACCCCTTAGAAATGGTTCTTGTGGATATATGGAATCAAATGGAAACACTTATCCTCAAGATTTTGAGATTTTTGCAAAACCCTTAAAATATGCAGCTTTAACAAAATTTAGACTTGATAAATACAATATTGATACAGACATTACTGAAGCAGAACAAAAAATGAGTGATTTAAAAACTCAGATTATGGCTTATATCACTAATAAATACAATGGTAATTGTAATCCTCAATGTTTAATTCCAATAAAGTTTCATTCAGGAATAACTCAGGATATGACTTTATATGATGTAAGATTAAATTATACAAATGAATTAGGTCAGATAAAATCAAGTTCTAGCATTTATGAAATTAATTCAACAAGACCGGTAATAAATATGAGTTATAAGATACTTGATATATCTAAAGCTAATTTTTATACACCTTCTTCATATGGTGTTTTAGATATTAAAGTAAAACTTGGAGATAAAGAATTTGGAAATGCGACCCTTAATATAAAACAGGGGCCTGAAATACTCGCGATTATGCCTACGGATAATGTACCTGCGCTTATTCCTACTTCATTTATAACAGTTCTTACAGAAAACTCAAGTATTGCAAATAACAACCTTACTTATACTTGGACATTTGGAAATGGTACTTCTCAAGTTACTACTACTAATGTAATAACCTATACTTTTTCAGAAGTAGGACAAAACACATTAACAGTAAAAGTTGAAAACCCTTATGGAGCAGAATCAATTAAGACTGTAAGAGTAAATATTGTTGCCCCAAAAGAAGCTATTAACAGAACAATAAGACAATATAAAGAACTTTTAACAAATATAAGTGCTCAAATAAACGCACTCCCACCCTGGATTAAAGCTCAAAAAATAGAAAAAGAGGGATTAATCAATGTTGATGATTTAAGGAGTCAGATTAGCTCTGCTGAAGAATTATATTCACAAGCATTTACAAATGAGGAATATGTAAAATCAATGAATAAACTGCTTGCGATGAAAATACCAAAGAACCTTGTGATTAGCCAGTCAGTTAATTCTCCATTTATTCAAAGTGAAACTCAAATAGATTATGTTGCATTAAGTTCACTTGTAGGTGAGACTGATGAACAGTATAGAGATAGTTATTTTAATGCGATAAATAATTGGGCAAAAGATAATCTTGAAACCAATCTGGAAGCAAAAACTTATACATTACATTATTTGTCTGGAGAAAAAGAAGATTTGTTTTCTTACATTAAATTAAGCATGGAATCAAAAACAATTATTGATGAATTTTATTTAATAATAAATGAACAACCGGGTAAAGTAAAATTTAATGGAGATGTAAATGAAAGAGATGTTGGAGAAACTGCAATCTCAATAACATTTTCAGAATTTGATGGTCAAAAGGATATTGAACTATTATATCCTAAAAGAGTTGATATACTTGATATGCCAATAGTTATTTTACCTCCATTAAAAAATTTAGTTGTTGAAAAATCACTTGGTCCTTGTAATCATGATGGAACTTGTGGAACTGGAGAAACTTGGAAAAATTGCAGAGATGATTGTAAACCTTGGGGATGGACCTTGACTTTACTTATCATACTCATTATATTTGGAGCAATGGTTTATATTGGGCTACAAGAATGGTACAAAAGATATTATGAGGCTAACTTATTCCTAAGCAGAAATCAATTGTTTAATTTAATCAATTATATAAATAATGCAAATAATCAAGGACTTTCAAAAAAAGAAATCTTTGATAAATTACTTATTTTAGGTTGGAATAAAGAACAATTAGAATATGCTTGGAACAAATATAAAGGACTTAGAACTGGAATGTGGGAAATACCTGTATTTAAATGGGTTGAAAATAAACAGGTTAAAACTGAACTTGAAAAAAGAAAGTCTGCTCCAATAGGTAAACCAAATCCAAATAATACTACAAATAAGCCTGGCACAAGTTTTAAAAAATAATAATTTAAGTTCTAAAAGATAGAGAAATATAATTGAATTGTCTATAACATTAAAGTTTAAAAACACTGTTAATTTTAATTAAGTAGATTCTATAATATAACAAAAAAGGAGAAAAAGAACAAACCAGAAAATATGGCAATAAAGATTTTAACTAACTTTACAAAAAGGCTGCTTAATTTATTCTTTAAAAGAAAAAAAGACATTAGCTTGGGCTTCTATGGGCCCCCTAACGCTGGAAAAACCAGTCTTGCTAATAGAATATGTAAGGATTGGACAGGAGAAGAAATTGGAAAAGTATCTAGAGTTCCTCACGAAACAAGACATGTCCAGTTTAAAGAAGAAGTTAATATAAAATATAAAGAAAAAAGCTTAAAATTCAAATTAATTGATACGCCTGGAATTGCAACCAAGATAGATTATGAAGATTTTATGAAAATGAAGATAAAGAAAAAAGATGCTCAGAAAAGAGCTAAAGAGGCTACTCAGGGAATAATTGAAGCAATAAAATGGTTAGATGATGTTGATGCAGTAATAGTTGTTGTAGATTCAACACAAAATCCTTATTCACAGGTAAACATTACAATTATTGGAAATCTTATTTCAAGAAATATTCCAGTTCTTGTTGTTGCAAACAAAATTGATTTGCCTAAATCTGACCTTAAAAAAATTCAAGCAGCTTTTCCAGAATATGAAGTAGTTGGAATATCTGCAAAATATGGAAAAAATATGGAAGAGTTTTACGAATCAATATTTAAATTATCCAAAGATGTCTAAAATAAACATTTAAATATCTATAATTAAATAGTATATAATAAAAAGGTGAGATATGGCAAAACAAGATAAAAAATTAAAAGGATTAACATTACATTTTATGCCTTACAGCGAGATTGCAAAACTTGAAACTGTTGAAAGGATAAAAAAATTGTTAAAACTTATTCTTGATAATAAAGTAGTTATAATTCAAGGAAAACTTAAACCTGAAGAAGAAAGCAGACTTATTGAAGATACTATGATTATGATTGGAAATATTAAGGGGTTTAAAGGAGTTGAACTTGCAGTTATTGCTCAAGATTCCAGTGATAAGACTGTGTTTGACAAGTTTAAATTTGGTCTTGCAAAGGCACTAGTCGGGCAACAAGATGCTTTGACAATTATTGGACCTGCATCAATAGTTAAGGAAATGAAAAAAGACCCTAAAAAGTTAGAAGTTATGATGAGATAATCTTTTTTCATGTCCTCAAAAATTTTCTTAAATTTTTGGGAGCTCCAATTCTTACGAATTGAAGCAAAAAAGACCCTAAAAAGTTAGAAGTTATGATGAGATAATCTTTTTTCATGTCCTCAAAAATTTTCTTAAATTTTTGGGAGCTCCAATTCTTACGAATTGAAGCAAAAAAGACCCTAAAAAGTTAGAAGTTATGATGAGATAATCTTTTTTAAAAATAATATTTTCATAACCCTAGAGTAATCCTAACAACTTATATATACTTATTCTGCCTTAGAATTATATAAAAAAGAGATATTACCTAATTATTATGCCTCATCAATGTACTAAGTGTGGAGAATTATATCCTGATGCTGCTGCAGAGCTCTTAAAAGGATGTAAATGTGGAAGTAAGTTCTTTTATTATATTAAACAAGAAAGATTTGACGAATTGAATAAGATTAATAATTCGGAGATACAAGAAACTCTCTTTGAACTAGATCGTGCAGATAAAGTACAAATAGAAAAAGATATTAGGGAGATAACTGGCCTTTCTGAAGAACCTGACAAACCAATTATTCTGGACCTTGAGTCAGTAAGAGTGATAAAACCTGGAAAGTTTGAGATCGATATTGTAAATCTATTTTCAAAAAAAAGACCGTTAATATATAAACTAGGAGAAGGAAAATATATTATTGATTTGACATCTTCTCTTAAAGTAAGCAAATCTGAAATTGATAAAAAAATTAAAGACCCTGAATCAGCTACTGATAAATCCGAGAATGTAGGCCTTGAAAAAAAAGATGAACTAGATGATATAGACGAAGAGGAAGAAAGCGAAGAACCTGAAGAAGAATTAGAAGAAGAAAAAGAATTAGATTAAAACATTTTAATTATTTGTTTTTTCATTTCATTTGCAAAAGAAGAATCCTTATGAATTATTACCTTTACTGAAGTCTTTTTTTGAAGAACCTCTTCGAGTAATCTTAAAATGTCTTTTTTTTCAAGACAATCTTTCATTTTTGCCTTGAAAGCCTCTGGAATAAATATCTGAATAAAATAATCTCCGAATATTAAGGCATCATTTGGAAAATTTGTTTTAATTGTCTTATATTTTAAATTCAAAGATTTATAAAATTTTTTAGATATGTCTTCTAGATAAGACTCTCCTGAGCAAAGGAAATAGAATTTATGACCTTTTTCTACTAGCCTTTTATAATAATTATATTCTGCCCTTAAATAGAATAGGGGTCTCCACTCATGATTTAATTGAAAGCAAATACTATCATTTTTCTTTTTGAAAAGTTCATTTTTCATGAAATAATAAATATATTTTTCAGCATCAAATATAGTATCAAAATTTAAGATTATCATGTCTTCCCCGGACATTGATCCTTTTAGTCCAGAGATATTCTGACTGCGTTCTTTTGCATAATAATTCGTTTCTACAATATCTGTAAAAGACTGAACTTTTTTTATCCATTCCATGTTTATTTCATACCTTTTATCTTTCTCAATTAAAACATCGGTTTCACATAATTCTTTTACGGCTTTATAGACTGACTGATAAGTCGAAGAATAACCATACTGCTTTTTTATTTTAAAGAATATATTTCTTAAAGAAAGCGGCCACTCAATAGTTAAAATGCTAATTACAGCGTCTTTAGTACTGCTCGGCTTAGTATTCATTTCTGGAATAAGTAAATTGAGTCCCATTTTAAGTTGTTAAAACCTGGTTTATTTTATAAACCTTTTGGTTTATAATTTTTTAAACATAAGGTTAATAAGATTTCTTTTGAAGTTTGATTATACTACTAGAAAAAAAGAGGTAAAATGAGAGGAAAATATTTTTTAAAATATAATGAAAGAAGGTGGGAAGAGTTTACTTCCAGAGGAGTTAATACTCTTCAATTGTTTATAACAAATAAATGCAATTTAAGATGCGCTGGATGCTTTTATTCCCATAAACTCGGAAAAGGGGAAATGTCCTTGCCTGAATATAAAAATCATATTCTTGAACATGAAAATGAAATTAAAAAAGTAATACTTCTTGGAGGAGAACCTACACTTCATCCAGACTTAGGTAAAATGATTGAATTTAATAATGAAAAAGGTCTTGCAACAACGATTTACACCAATGGAAGTCAAATAAAAAGCCTTGAAGGCCTGGATCTATCCAAAACTCAAGTAAGGCTTGGAGTTTATGGTTCTTTTTCCAGTGAAAAGCCACTCTATAAAATTCTCTCCCCTAATTTTCCAGTTACAGTTGTATACATGCTAAGAACTGATAATATTCATGAACTTGACGAGGCTGCGCTTATGGCTGAACATAGATTTAATTGCAATGGATTTTATATTTCAAGTATAAGAGATATAACTTCTACCCAGGACTTTTGGAAAGACACTCCTGAAACGGTTCCTTTGGATGAATACTCTCGCCTTGTTCAGAGTTTTGTTGACACCTATAATGGAGAAATTCCTGTGTTACATATTGCAAGAAGAGGGGTTATTGAAACTAAAAAACAGTCAGATGAAATTGATAGATGTAGATTTGGAAACATTTTTCCAGATGCTGAAAAAATAATCTGCCCTTTTGATATTTCCAGAAGAATCACAACTGACAAACTTGTTTTTGGAAAAAGACCTTGTAATAAAAACAAAAGCTGCATTCTTAAAAAAATAGTCCTCCGGAGGAAATAATATGGTTTTACATAATCCAGACTTATTTAAAGAGTTTGAAAGAGAATCATTTCCAAGGACTTATCAATTTTTAGAGTCTCAAAATATACGTACTGCAGAAAGACTTCCTTCAAGATGGAGAGCTAATAATTTAGTTTTAAAGGCAACTTGTGAATGGCAAGATTATGTTGTAAAAAAGGTTGAAAACGGAGCTGCTAATAGAGAAATTGACAGAGTAAAACTAATGAGACAGACCTATCCTGGAATAACCCCTAAACTTTTCATAATTGAGGGAACAGATTGTTATACTATGAGTTATATATTTGGAAAGTCTTTTTTTGAACTTGAAAAAGAAGAAAGAGTCTCAAAAATAAAAAAGGCAGGAGAGATACTAAGTCAGACTTATTCTTTAGTTAGTGGTTATGAAAAAACAGATATATCTAAATTTGTTAGAGCGTCTTTTGAAAGGTATAGAAATAAAAGAAAAGAGTATTTTAGAGAAGATGAATTAACTACTAGAGATATAGATTTTGAAATATTTAGACAAGTTTTAAATCAACCAAGCCATAATGACCTCAATGCTGCAAACTTACTGTATAATGGGGATATAAAGTTAATAGACCCTAGTGAAGAAGGTTTTAATGATATTGCAAGAGATGTTGGAAGATATGCTGCATCTTGTTTTTTTAATAACTATGATTATTTTGGCAATGATAAAGCCCATTCACTTAAAATTGCAGATGCATTCCTAGGAAATTTTGACTCTGAAACCCTGGAGCGAGCAAGATACTATATGGGAGAATCATTTCTTTCATTTTTGAGGTTTGACACAATAACTACTGACAAAAGTGTCTTAAAAAAATTAGCTACTAATTTACTCACAGGAAATGGCCGAATAGTTAGTCTCTTGGAGGAGTCCTTATGAAAAAAATAATATTTGACCTTGATGATACTCTTTATGTAGATAAAGATTTAAGACAAAGGCGGGAGAATGAAATACTAAAATTTTTAGAAGACAAAAAAGCAGAGTATATCAAATTAAAAGGGAATGGAAAAGGCACTATTGAATCATTTAAATTAATGGGGTTTTCAAGAGAAGATTTTTTTAAAGTAATGGAGAATGTAAATATGGATTTAATTAAAGACATTAAATTAATCAAAATCCTGAATGAACTTAAAAAAAAGTATAAAATTTATGTTCTTAGCAATAGTTCAAAAAGAGTTGTTGAAAAAACCCTTTTACAGATAGGTATTTTAGAAATTGTTGATAAATATTACTATGGGGAGAGCTTTAGTAATGAAAAACCCGCTGAAGAATGTTTTTTTATGGTAGAAAGAGGAGATATTTGTGTTGGAAATAGTTTTAGAAAAGATTTAGAGATTCCAAAAAACAGGGGGGCGGTTACAATACTTATTGGAAAAGAAGACCTTGATGCAGATTTTAGTGTTGAAAACATATATGAAATAACAAAAATACTAATTTCTATGGAATAAGATTTAAAAACCTGAACCTACTAGTTATTAGATGGTAATTGAATTAGAAGAAAACAATTTTAAAAAAGAAGTTGAAGAATCAAAAATTCCAGTGATAATAGATTTTTTTGCTGATTGGTGTGGACCTTGCCAAATGATGAAACCGGTTTTTGAAAAAATAAGCAAGGAATATGAAGGAAAACTTAAATTTGCAAAAATAAATACAGAAGATAGTCCCCAGCTTGCTGAAAAATTTGGAATTCAGGGAATTCCATGTTTAATAATTGCAAAAAAAGGAAAAGAAGTGGATAGGATTGTGGGATTTATGTCAGAAGCTTCACTAAAACAAAATATCAATGAGATTTTAAAGAATATATAAAAAGAAAGAGAGTTGATAATGAAAAAAGACTATGATTTAATTGTTATTGGTGGAGGTCCTGGAGGACTTAGTGCTGCAATATATGCGGCCAGATATAAACTTAATACATTAGTTATTTCTAAAAATATAGGGGGCCTTGCTGCAACTGCCTATAAAATATGTAATTGGCCATCTCAGGATGAAATAAAAGGTTTTGAATTAATGCAAAAGTTTACAAAACAGGTAACTGACCTTAATGTTCCTATTATTTATGATGAAGTCAGTAAGATTGAAAAAACTAATGAGGGATTTATTGTTTCTATCACAAACAAAAAATATAATGCAAAGAAAATAATATTTGCTGCAGGAACAAAAAGATTAAGACTAAATGTTCTTGGAGAAGGAAAATTTGTAGGGAGGGGAGTAAGTTATTGTGCTACCTGTGATGCTAGTTTTTTTAAAAATAAAATCGTTAGTGTTGTTGGGGGCAGTAATGGAGCGATTACTTCTGCATTACTACTTTCTGAATATGCAAGTAAAGTTTATCTGATACACAAAGACAATCAATTTCCAAAAGCAGAACCTGCCTGGATTGAACTCCTTAAAACTGAAGATAAAATAGAACTTGTTTTAAATGAAGAAATAATTGAGATAAATGGAAATAAGAATGTTGAAGAAATAAAATTAAAATCTGGAAAGAAAATTAAAGTTGATGGAGTTTTTGTTGAAATTGGAGGAGTTCCTGAAACTGGTTTACTTGAAAATTTAAAAGTTAAACTCAATGAGAAAGGATATATAATAACAGATAAAGAACAGAAAACCAACCTCAAAGGATTATTTGCAGCAGGAGATATTACAAATAATGTTTTAAAACAAATTGTTACTGCAAGTTCAGAGGGAGCTGTTGCTGCTTATTCTGCATACAAAGAAGTAAAAAAACATGAATAATTTTCTTATAATCAAAAACATTTAAATATATAAGACTTATTAAAATAATATGAAAAAGGGTGTGGGAAGTAAATTAGCAATTACATTTTTGGTTCTAGCAACTATTAGTTTACTATCAATGAGCTTTGTTTCTGCTTCATTTCTTGGAGATGCTGGAAATTTTATAAATAAATTTTTTGAAGGAAAAATAACTGGAAATGCAGTTTCTAGCACAACTTCTGCTTCATTTAATTCATTTAATTCTCCCTGGGATCAATATAATGCAAGAAATAATCAATATGATTCAGACCCTTGCAGACAACCACCTAAACTTATTTCTTCTGTGACTCCAGGAGATACTATAACTGTTAGCGGAGTTAGTGGAACTTTATGTGGAAGACTTTATCCAAGAAGTCCAATGGGTAGTTGCATTAATAATATTAATTCGGGTTGCACTGTTCCAATAAGTTTAACCAGTGCAGATTTTGATAATACTGCTAAAGTTGGATTTTATGGCAATAACCAGAATCTTATCAAAGAATATGCTTTAAGAGACCTTCAAAAAGGAGTAAAAGTACCTGCAGGGGCTACATTATTATATGCATTTCAAAAAGAAAGCTGTACCATAAATAGTGCTTGTTATTTTGATAACAATGGGGCCTATAGTGTAAGTTTTAAATATGCTATAACTCCGAGTTGTACTCCAAAAACCTGTTCAAGCCTTGGAAAAATATGTGGTACTTGGTCTGATGGATGCAGTGGAACACTAGATTGTGGAGGTTGTGATTTTGGACTTACTTGCAGTGATGGAAACTGTGTAAGTGAAACAAAATCTTCATGCGTCATAACAAATATCAGTTCTCAGCAAGTTCCTGGATATGTTTATTCTAATATTTACATTACAGCTAGCAATCTTCCATCAGATAATAGTTATAAAATTACAGGAGCAGGTTCATATGATTATGTAGTCTTTAATGTTTTGACAAGAAATTCTGATGGTTCTGCAGTTTTGATTGGAAGTCAAACATTTAATAGTGTTGCAACTTCTTATGTTTTAGATAGAAAATCAAATATTGTTTTAACAAACCTCGCAAATAATGTTATTTGTAGCCAACCTAGTTGCATTGATTCTGATAGTGGAAAGAATTACGAGATCAAAGGAACTGTGAATAGCAAATTAAATGGAATTTACACTGAATACTGCTATAATACTGAAACATGGAATCTAAAGGAATATTATTGCGATAGCAGCGGATATGCTCAAGATGATAATCATTATTGTCCAAATGGATGCTCTGATGGAGCTTGTATGCCTGCTCCAGTAATTGAATGTAAATACATGTATTGGTTTGATCTTAATTCTAATTCAAAAGAATGTGGATATAAACAATTTTGTGGAGCATATATGTATCCAGAACTTCAGGTTTTTACTACAAAAGAAGAATGCGAGGCAAAATTAAACCCGCCGGTTAATAGTTGTACAGATTCAGATGGTGGAATGGATTATTATGTACAAGGAAGTGTATTTACTCCAAATGAATTAAGTAAAAGTAAGAATGATACTTGTTATATTCAAGACTTAGAATATCCCGGAAGGAACTACATAGGGGTTTCTTCTTGTACTGGAGATAACTGTTATGTTGATGAATGGAGTTGTGATTCTCAGACTGCTTCATCTACTTCGGATTTATTCAAATGCCCTAATGGATGCAAAGATGGGGCTTGTATAAGAAGTTTTTGCGGCAATGGAATATGCGAAGATGGAGAAGCTAACATTCAACCAACCTGCAATCAGGGACAAGTATGCACACAAAACATTATTGTTGGAACCTGTCCGCAGGATTGCCAAAATAATTTTTGTACAGATTCCGATAATGGAAAAGATAAATATGTTTTTGGAACAACCTGCCTTGGGGAGAGTTGCAAATCAGACACCTGTAATAAATCATCTTTTGGAGAAAGTTATGTCATAGAAAATTATTGCTATAATGAAAATAATCCTTCAGATATGTATATGTATTGTGCAAATGGCTGCATTAATAATTCATGCATTAAAACAATTCCTGTTCAAAATGAAATATGTCAAAATCTAACAGAACTTGTTGCAAATCCCTCAGATATAGTAATTAACAATAAAAACTATAGTGCAAGTAACTGGAATTATAATTATTCTGGTAACTGGTGGATTAATAATATAGAAGAAAGATATAGTGAATATAGTGCGTCATGGAGTTCTTCTTCAGATAACAATAATAATGAATACTCAAACATAAATGTAGAATTGACTATATTTGATAATGCTACTGTTAATTTATCTAACTTAGTAAAAGAAAGAACCTCTTATCAAGTATGCCAAATAGACAGTTACTGGGATGTTACAGATAAAGAAAATATAATCTATGTTTGCAATTGGGATATTTTAAGAAATAAACAGGACTTAAATAATTATGAGTATAAATCAAGACAAGTATTTTGGGTTAACAATAATGTTATGGTTAAACTAGATATTTCTTCTGGCAGAAGTTTAACTGATGAGGAAATTGCAAAAATTGCAAAAAAAAGAGTAAATGAGTTTTTGAATGATTTAAGGGATAATACTGGCGAATATATTAATTCAGACAATTTTGAAATAACTTATTTAGCTAAAAGCTTTATAGATGAAAGTTTAAGAAAATGTAGTTCTCATTTAGTAAAACCAACCCAAAAAGGAACAAATGAGACTTGCTCACCTAGTTGGACTTGTAAACTTGAACCTTCGGTATGTCCAGAATATGGATATCAAAAAAAGATTTGTGTTGATAATGGATGCAACAATGAAAAAAGAGAAGAACAAATAGCTTGTTCACCTGGAATATGTTCTGGATGTTATGTTCCAAGATGGTATAGTGGCGGGTATGGAAATGATGAGTTGGATAACATATGCATTCCTTATGGGACAAGACTTGAGCTTTCTAATGGAGAAAAAGGTAAAATTTCTCAAGCAGAAGCAAATAGAGAAATTCAAGAAATAAACTTTACAATCCTTCCTGAAAACACTGCAGAACTAATTTTACTCAAAATGCCTAATGAAATTGACCATATAACTGCAAATGGTGTGGAGTATAAAGATATTGGGGACAGGATGGTAGTATATCCGAGAAATCAATACAAAGTAGATATTTATTTTACAGATTCAAGAAAACCCGAATCAGCAAAAATAAGAGTAAATGACATAAAATATTCTCAAAATCCTGAAGAAAGTTATCTTGAACTAGAATTTATAGACACCTATAATGCCTATTGCAATTATAATGGTAATTTATACCAACAAAAAACAGTTGATCATAATGGTGACTGGGCAAAATGTCAGAATAATTATGAATGTGAAAGCAATTTATGTTCTTCTGGAGAATGTGTAGAGGTCCAGAAAATGCTTAGTGATGCTTCTTCATTTAAAGTGCTAGGGGTAAAAATATTATGCAAGCTAGGTCATTTGTTTAGTATTGAAAATTATAATAATTGCATTTCAGACAGACTGGGCTCGCAATATGTAAATGCATCAAACAGTGACTAATCTGATAAGATTTTCTCCTGCTAACATTTAAAAATAAGATTGTTCTTTATTTAACCATGGACGCTAAAACAATTCTCAAACAACAAATTGAATTAATTAAACCTGATGAAGGGACTATAAAAAAAATAGATATAATTTCTAAAAAATTTTGCAATGAACTAAAAAAAAGTATAAAGAACAAAAAAATAAAGGCAAAAGTTTTTATTGGAGGGAGTCTTGCAAAAAATACGATTGTAAAAACTGATGATGATAAGTATGATGTAGACATTTTTGTCAGGTTCGAGAAAAATTATAAAGATGATGAAATATCAAGATTACTTGAAAAAATTATTGGAAACAAAGCACAAAAAGTTCATGGATCTCGTGATTATTACCAGATTAAAATGGATAATATTATTCTTGAATTAATTCCAGTGATTAGAATTAAAAAACCAGAAGAAGCCCTTAATGTTACTGACCTTAGTTATTTTCATGTAAATTATGTTACCGATGAAATAAAAAAATCTAAAAGACTAGCAGATGAAATAAAACTTGCAAAAGCTTTTGCTAATGCTCAAGAATGTTATGGTGCAGAGAGTTATATAAGGGGATTTTCAGGATATTCACTTGAATTACTGGTTTGTCATTATAAGTCTTTTTTAAAATTTATAGAAGCAATTTCTAAATTTGAAGGAAAAGAAAAATTAATAATTGATGATGGTAAATTTTACAAAAAAAACCGAGTTTTAATTGAACTCAATGAGTCGAAACTTATTAGTCCGATTATACTCGTGGACCCTACATTTAAGGAAAGAAATGCTCTTTCAAGCTTAAGTGATGAGACTTTTGAAAGATTCAAAAAAGCTTGTATTTTGTTTTTAAGAAATCCTAGCGAAGACTTTTTTAGAAAAAAAAGCATTCTTGAAGGTTTTAAGGACTTTAAACATTTAAGGATACTTTCTATTACCACAAATAAACAAAAAGGAGATATCTCTGGAACTAAATCTAAAAAATTCTTTAAGTTTTTTACTTATCGGCTAAAGAAAGAATTTGAAGTAAAAAAGGCAGATTTTGATTATGATGAAAATGAAAATATTGCTCATTATTATTTAATACTGGACAAAAAAGCAGAGGAAGTAGTTAAAGGGCCTCCTGTAAATGACATTAATCATTTAACTGATTTTAAAAAAGTTCATCCTGATGCATTTATTAAAAATCATATTAGCTATGCAAAAATAACTCATGGACTAAGCTTTGAAGATTTCTTAAAAAGGTTTATGGAAAAAGACAAACGAGTAATAAAAGAGATGAGTATGAAAGAAATAAAACTTGTGCAATAAAATTACTTTGCTTGATAGGACTTTACAGCCCTTTCCAAATCGTCTATTTTGGGTTGTGGAAGAGAAATTTCTGCTTCAAGACCCATTCTTCTAACTGCTTCAACTCTTTCATAAATATCTACTTGTCCGTTATGATTTTGGTCTGCAAGCCCATTTTCTCCAAACAGTTTATCATATAAAGCATCATATCTTTGTAACTGGACTTGTTCTTTTGCTTCTGAAAGTTCTATTCTTCTTAGAATCACTTGCCTTGCAGTTATAGGATTTACTTCTCCAGTTGCATAACAGCTTAAAGCTCCAAGTAATAATACAGAGCCCCCAACTATCCCATATAAAGTATGACCTGCTGCTTTTAAAATACCCTTAGATTTATTTGTTTCATTAGGAAACTCAGTATTCATGTAATTGTAAACACTAAACACAGGTAGATGAATAACTACAGAATTTACGGCTTTTCCTATATTTCTTAAAGGATTTGTCATTTTATATAAAAATTAATCTAAGCTTTATCCACTCTAACAGCTTGTTCAAACATAAATGCAAGTGCAGTTGTAAAAAATGGAGTATTAAGCCAAACAGCTATTTCTTCATCAGGTAATGTACCTTTTGAAATAACAAAAAGAACTTGATCATTATCTGCAATAAAGAATTTTGCATCAATATCAATCATTCTTGCTTTTATTTTAAACTTAGTATTTATCTTTTTAACTTCTTTTTCAGGGCCAGATAAAGCTATTTTTAGAGTGATATTTGCTTTTTTTAGTCTTTCAAATAATGATGAGAAGAATCTTGATTTGTTTTGTAGTTCTATTGTTGAAGTACAGATTATAACTTCTTTTTTTGCATTTTCGAGAACATCTTTTAAATGATTATAAATGGTTAATTTACCTTTTATTGCGCCTGAAATATCTTCATGCCTTACAGGCATTATTCCAACATTGTAAAGTTCTTCAAGTTCAGAATATTCATGAGTTTCCCTAAGTTTTAGTAAAGTATTTATTTTTTCATCTGCACTTTTAAGCGCATTTGACTTTAATTTTTCTACAACAACTTTAGGTTTAACTGCAATATATTTAACTGGTTTTCCAAGTTTCATAACTGCAAATCCTTGTTTTTCAAGACTTTCAAGAACGTCATAAGTTCTACTTCTCGGAACTCTAGAAATCTCAGCTATCTCTCCTGCAGAAGCTACTCCTTTTCCAAGCAAAGCTAACCAAACCTTGGTTTCATAAATATTAAGTCCAAAATATTCCTTAATCTGAGTTACGAGTTCTGGTTTAATTATCATGTTACTACGCTATTTATATGAAAAAAGGGGTTTATAAATCTTATGTTTGTTGTCACTATATAATCAGAACAAAATAACAAGATTTAAAAAAGCGTTAATATTAGAAATTTTAAGAAGAAAATGAACCTTTACAAAATCCTAGGAATTGCACTGATATTCTTATTTGGATTTCTTGCTGCGAATATTATTCAGTTTTATGTAACTAATGGAATTGAGAATCCATTTAAGAATGTTCAATTTGATATTACTGCATTAAACTCAAAAGAAGCTCCATATGATTTTATCGAGGAAAAACAAATAAAAGTTTATGAAGACCGAGTTGTAATTTATGTTAAAAATGCCAGTATAAGCAGTTATGCAGATACTGGAAGTATGAAACCAGTTCTTGATGAGAATTCTAATGGGATAAGAATAAAACCCCAGTCTGAGAATGAGATTCATGTGGGAGATATAATTACATTTCAAGAAAAAGACTATTTAATAGTCCACAGGGTTATTGAAAAAGGAACTGATAAAGAAGGAATTTACTTTGTAACAAAGGGTGATAATAATAGTGTTTCTGATGGTAAAGTCAGATTTAAGGATATAAGATATAAAACTATTGGAATTATTTGGTAAGGAAACATGGCAGGAAAAAAAGAACTAGAGATTTTACTAAGGACTGTTAATGATATAAAAGGTGAACATTATGTTGGAACAAAAGATGCTTATTGTGCAATAAAGGAATTACAAGCGTGTAGAACAAACCCTATTTTAACTGCAGATTATATTAACAGAGCTCTTAAGAAGAGATTTGAAAATCTGACTTATATTGCAACTCCTGAAAGGGTAGGAGGAATTGAACATTTAACAAGAGAGGCTAGAAATTGTGCCTCAGAACCATTTAGGTTTGAAGACCCTGAAGCTGGCACTGAAGCTATTCTTGAATGCGATTCTAAGGGATATAGAATATTTTCATTAGCTCTTGATGTACATGGAAAACCAAAAGATTCTGCTAGATTACTTTATCCTTATTTTAGCCTTGCAAATAACAATAGAGTTACTAACGATGATACCTTTGGGAGAAATTTCCCCTATTATGCAGTACGCGAATATGTCAAGACAAGAAAAGATATTAAAGAAGAGATGCAAGAAAGCTGTGATAAATGGATTTGTGGAGCACTTGTTTATCTTGAAGTAGCAGATTTTGCAACTGAACTATCAAAACCTGCGTTTAACTGTAGAGAAACAGAAAATGCAAGAGGAATAATGATGTCTAAACTTTCAACAAGAGACATTATCGAAAGAATAGTTAATGACCGAATAGAGGATAGACTTGAATACCGAAGGCAGGTTTTATGCAAATGGCTTAATGACTGCAGATTCCAAACTTATGAGCAGGCACTAGACCTTGCTTCACAACAATTAGAAATGAGAAAGACAAGATTTGAAAATCTTGCTCTAATGAATGCTCCAAGAAACATAATAACTTCTTCAGAGATCTCAGTTAGGACTTCAACATTTCTAAAACAAGTCCTTGAAAGCGAAAAGAATTTTGTAAATAGATTTTTGAGGAACTAGATTTAATTTCTTAAATTAAATAATATGAAGACTTATAAGTATCCAGTCAACTATCATTCCAAGATAAAGTCCAATTGTTAAAAATGGCATTGCAGGATAAAATTTACCTTTTCTCGCCATAGTAAATAAGACTAAAAGAGCAATAGTTGCAAATGCAGTAATTATTAATGAAGAGGTTAAAGAACCTGTTATTTTATAGAAAACTCCTGCAGTTATTATTGGAAAGACCACATCTCCTCCGCCTAAAATCGCTAAATTGACTTTTACTTTTGCTTCTTTAAATTTACTTTCCATAAATTTATCTGATTTATTTACATATTTTTCTTTTATTTGCTTTATTTTTAGTTTTGATTTTTTGTCTGCATATGGAACAAAAAATCCCCCAAAAATCTTTAGATTATTTATTTGATATTTTGCCATAGATTGCATAAATGAAGTATGCCAAACTGCCCAAATGTCATAAAGAGAAATAAGTAAAAGCAAGATAATTATCCCCATAATGTTTAATATTGGAATAAAAACTGCAGCTATTCCTGGATAGATTAATAATTCAGTAATATTATGGACTAAGATATTTCTTTTAAAGATTTTAATATAAGCCAGTGGAATAGAAATAACCATTGCAATTATTGAAATATACAAAGTATCTATTGAGAAAATATTAAACTTAACAAAAATAGCATAAAGAGCAAGAGCAACTGCCAAAGAGATTACTACAAAAAACCATATTCGAATAAAAGTTTCTGCATTTAGTTTCATTAAAAGAATAAATATGCTAATCGCAATAACAAATGAAATTAATAGAGATAAAATAGATACATCATCTTGAACTTCAGGAGGAGGCTCTGTTCCATAAGGAAGTTCTACGAAATGAGCTTTATCATTATACACTTGTATAACAAATAGACCAATTAATTGAGTTATTAAAAACATCGACATTAAGATAAGTGTTATTTTAACTGTGTGTTTCATCTTCTTTTATCCACCATATAATATTAAATCAGAAAGAGTTTTTAAACATAGCGTCCTTCCTATTTAAGTTATTCTTAAAGAAGCAAATATATTTTGAACCATAATGATGTTTATAATACAAACTGGACATTTTATTTCAAAATGAGTGAAACAACCATATTTTATAGGACTCATGGCAGTCTTGATGAAAAAGTAAGTGATGAAGCCAGAGGTTATCATACTTGGCCTGCTGAAAATGTTGAAAATGACTTGATTTTTCAAGGGGGAATACCCCCAAGTTATTTAAGAGTTGAGAATTGCGGCTTTCATAGTTATCTTGAGGTGCATAAAGGCAGTCATAATGGGAGCAAATTTTCTATGAGATGGGAACATGAAAATTTTCTTTTAGTAACTCTTGAAAAGGAAGACCCTGAACTTATTGATGCTTTTACAAAAGTTCTTGAACAAAAGCCTTTTGCAAGATATATTTTTGAAGGCTCTCTTGAGCCAATTACTTTTGAATGGGATAGTGTTAATCCAAATAAAAGATATGAAAAACTTGAAGAAGATAAAAGAAGACTTGAATTAAAAAGAATTGAATGAAAAAATTAAAAATCAAATGATTATCTAACATAAATTTCTAAAAAATGAAACTAGTTTTATTTATGCTAGTAAAATATATAAACTATATCCTTCAATATAGGTTATGAAAAAGAGGAGTCTAGGATTAGTTTATTCTTTATCTTGCTTTATTATATTTTTATTAATCTCAATTCCTTTTTGTTTGTCTATTGAACTTAATTTGACTTATGATGGAAATGGAAATTTAATCACAGGTGATGGCAAATACCGAGAGTATAATGAGTTTAACCAACTCATAAGAATAAGAAATGGAACTAGTGTAAATGATTCAATTCTTGAAGAATATGTTTATCATCCAACTGAAGACAGGATTCTTGCAAAAAGAGTGTATAAAACCTATTATTATGAATCTCGTGCTTATGATCATTTAGACGAGACTGTTATTTATGTTAATGATAACCTTGTTAGAACAGTTAAATTTCCTAGCCCTAATCAAGTTAATACTAGTGATAAGATTTATATTAAAGATGAAAGTGGAATAGTTGCTGAATTTAATTCTAGTCAAAATAAAGTATTTTATTACAATGATCACTTGGGCAGTACTAGTACCCTTACTAATCAATCAGGTTCTATTATTGAACAAACCTTTTATGAACCTTTCGGAGGGATCATTTCAGGAGGCAATGCAAGCAGGTTTTATTATGAGGGTAAAGATTATAGCCAGGTAATATCTGAGTATGATTTTAATTTTAGAAAATATAGTCCTGAATTAAAATTCTTTGTGAAACCTGATTCAGGAGTAAATAATGTTTATGACCCTCAGGGGTTAAACAGATATACCTTTGAAAGGAATAATCCATATAAGTATGTTGATCCTGATGGAAGGAGTTACTATGCGCCCGCTATTCTGTTAGGGGGAATCTGGGGTGCAGTAGTTGGTTCTTTAGATTATGCAATAGATTATGAAGGTCAAAACTTTAATTTTTTGCATTGGGCGGGGTATACTTTAGGAGGGGGAATTAGTGGAGCAGGTAGCACAGCTTCAGATATTCTTGCCTTGCATGCAGGGGGAATTGGTGGTAAGGTAATTTCAACACTCGGAGGGGGGACATCTGAATTAGGGGGGCAATTGGTTCAAAATGCTTTTACAGGTAAGCCATTAGATACCGGTCTCAAAAGTTCATTTATTATAGGATCTGCTACTAGTGGAATAAGTTCTTTTCTACCAAAAATTCAATATCAGAGATTAACTTCTGTTTCTAAGACACCTACAACCATTACCGGAAGGAAAATAACTGCCCAGAATTTGATATCTTACCTTTTAAGCAACCAACTACGAGACATCTATAATTATTATAATTCGTATGTTTCTGGAGACCTTGCATCGGGCTCTGTAACAAACTCCAATAGTGGAACCAGTGGATCTAATAATAACTCTGGAGATCTCCCTACTTTTGAAGATGATTACTGCAGTACTCATTCATCGGCAGCTTGTGATTTAGCAGAAAAAGCAAAGGGATAATGAAAACAATAAAATTAATTCAAAATTGCAATAGAAAATATCTTTCAAACTTAATTAAATTAGTAAACCAAAGTTTAATGATATAATGAAAAAAGATAATAATTTTGGAAAAATTATATGGAAAGATAAACTAAATTACTTTACTATCTGGGGATTATTTATCTTTAGTATAAGTGTCTCTTTTTCAGTTGGATTCTTTATATTAGGAAAGATTACAACGATGTTTACTTTATTCAGTTTAATCTGCGGAATTTTTATTTTTTTTATAATTCGTTTTCTTTTAGAAAGAAGACTTTTAATAATCTTGAAAGAAGGTCTTATTTTAGATAATACAAAACTGTTGCATCATGCAACATTATTTACCCGGACTAACCGAAAATTTGTTTCTAAGAGAAATTTTATTGATTGGAAAAATATCTCCAAACTAAATATTGAAAATCATTATGTTCGTCAAGGAAGAGTTGCTGGGCTTATTACATTTTTAACAATAAAGACAGATAAAGAAAAATATCAAACTGAAGTTATTGACATTCTCGGTTTTATTCAAACTTTAAAAAAATTAAACAAATATAACTTATTATCAAAGGATTCAAAATATAAATAAAAAAGAAATGATTTAAAAATGGAAGAAACTTATAAAATACAAAAGAGGAAGATGGAAAATAAAATTTTGGTTAATCTAAATTTGATTAAGATTAGTTTTTGTATTTTTTTATTGTCAGTCTTCTTGATTAGTTTTGTTTCTGCAGCTCAAGGCAGTGAATCCTACAAACCTTATCTTCATAAGCCAAGTGTTGGACAAGCTCCAAAACTTCAGATGTATGGTAATTATCAAACGCAATTATTTTCTGGTTCTTCTAGTTATAGCTATGATATTATAGTTCCTAAAGGAACTAATGGACTATCTCCACAAATCTCTTTAACTTATAACAGTCAGGCAGCATTCCAGAGCCAAGGAATAGTTGGATCTGGTTGGTCAGTAACATCTAATTCTATTTCAAGAAATATTAATTATACAATAAATGATACAAGGGATGATTATTTTGTTCTTGAAATTAATGGTTATTCAGACAAGATTTTCTATTCTAATGGAGTTTATAATACATTTATTAATGATTATTTAAGAATAGAAAATAAAAGTATTGGTGGAAACACTTATTGGTTAATAACAACAACTGATGGAACTAAGTATAAATTTGGGTCTGCTAGCAATTCTAGACTACAATCAAATTCAAGCAATTATATTTTAAGATGGTTCCTTGATTCTGTTGAAGATACTCATGGAAACTTAATTAATTATTCATATTCTAAAAATCCTTTTTCAGAGGATTATGGGGCAGTTTATCCTTCAAATATTACTTATAATAATGACTTACTCCGAAAGATCATATTTACCTATGAAAATGCAACAAGACCTGATAAAAAACTAATTTATGATCCGGGAGACAAGTTTTTGATGAGTAGGAGAATGTCTGGAATTGAAGTTTACTTTAGTAATTCGCTTGTAAGAAGATATGCTTTTTCATACAAAAATTTAAATGAAGAAAAGACTTTAACTGGTTTATCAAATATCACTTATATAGGTTCAGACAGTTCTTCTATTTTAAATACAGTATCTTTTGATTACTATGATTCTCAGCAAGGTTTTGTTAATAGCAATAACTGGCTTGTTCCTGAAGAGTTTGCTTCAATAACTAGCTATTCAAGGGATTTAGGTTTAAGACTAGTAGATGTTAATAATGATGGATTTGTAGATTTAGTAAAAGCTAATGATACTACAAATTATGTAAAACTAAATGATAATAATTTAAGTTGGGCATTAACTTCTTCATTCAGTGTTCCTGAGCGAATTGTGAATAGTAGTTCAGACTTTCAAGGAGTTAATTTTGTGGATATTAACCGTGATGGATTTGTAGATTTAGTAAAAGCTCGTGCAGGAAGTGCTAGGAAAGTTTATTTAGGCAATGGAAGTGGATGGACTTTAAGTAATTGGAGTGTTCCAATGGACTTTATTAATGGAAGTGGATGGGATGAAGGAGTAAGATTTGTTGACTTTAATGGGGATGGTTTTATTGACATTTTACAAGCAAAAGAGCTAGGTAATGTAAAGACTGCTTGGCTCAATAATAAAACTGGATGGGTTGATGTTTCTTTAGTTTGGAGTTCTCCTGATTATTTTACTGAATCTTCTGGAAATGATACTGGACTTCGTGAGATAGACTTTAATTCAGATGGGCTTACTGATTTAATTAAAGGCGGAACTCCTGGTTCTGCATGGATAAATAATGGTACTGGATTTACAAATGAACCATTATATGCTCCAAATATTAATTTTAAAGATAATGAAAATCCTGATTTAGGAGTTAGATTTATTGATATAAATGGAGATAACTTAGCTGACTTGATTCAGAATTTTTATAGTAGTGTGACAAACTCTATTTTAAATCAGACTTGTTTTAATCTAACTAATAGCACTTTAAATTGTACTTATTATACTTATAATATAACTACTCTAACAAATATAAAAATAAATAATGGAAGTGGATGGTTTTATACTTACAGTTGGCAGTCTCCAGAGTCTTTTACATCTAATGGTTATAATACTGGAAGAAGGATTGCTGATGTAAATGGAGATGGGTACTCAGATATAATTGTAGGCTATAAAAATGATAGTTTTGATAGAAGAACTTGGATTCGAAATGCTACTAGTGCATATTTACTTAAAAGTATAAAAAATGAATATGGAGGAGTTACAGAAGTTAAATATGACAAGTCTACCTTAGTTAATAATAGTCAGAATCTTGGATTTAATATCTGGTTAGTTAATAATATGACTCTTAATAATTCTCTTTCTGGAAGTTTTGGGGTTATTTCAAAAACATCTTATGGATATTCTGGTGGAAAATATGATTATAATAATTCAGAGTTTTTAGGATTTAGTTTTGTTAATGAAACATTACCTGATGGAACTCTAATTTTACATTATTATTCTCAAGATAGAATATTAAAAGGAAAAGAGTATCTTACTCAAATTTATGATAAGGATAATAATCATTATAGTGATCAATCTAATTGGTATACTTATTCTACAGACAATAAAATCTATCTAAACGCCTCTACAAGTTATAATTATGAAGGAAATCCTACTGCAGTTATTTCAAATACGACTTATAGGTATGACAATTATGGTAATTTAGTTTTTATTAATTATTCTGGAAATGTTGCAGTTTCTGGAGATGAAAAATATGAAGAATATGGTTATATTTATAACACTACTATTTATCTTGTTGATAAAGTAAGTAATTATTCATTATATAACTCGAGTGGTAGCTTAGCAAAAAGATATTGGAATATATATGACTGGTGGGGACTCACTAAAGGGGACCTTATGAGTGTAGAATATTATAATAATCATGGAGATAGAGTAATGACTGGCTACTATTATGATCCTTATGGAAATGTCGAGATAGAGATAGATCCAAATGATAATAGTATTCAATATATTTATGATAGTGAAACAAATACCTTTCTAAATCGCACTATTAATATGTTGGGTTACTTTACTGATTTTTCTTACGACAAAGGTACTGGAAATTTATTATGGTCAAAAGACTCTAATGGAGTTTATACAAATTATACTTATGATGTTTTTGGAAGAAATACTAAGGAAATTATGCCTTTAGATAGTGTTAGTTATCCAACTAAAAGAACTACTTATGACTTTGATGGAGTGGCTCCTGAAAAAATAACTGTTGAAACTAAAAATAATGATAGTTATTATTCAGAAAGCAGTTATTTTTATGATGGATTTTCAAATCCAGTTCAGATAAGACTCAAGTATGATAATAATTTACAAATTGTAAAAAATTATGTTTATGACTCTAAATTCAGAATAATTGAAGAGCAGGTCCCTAATTTTCAATATTATTCAACACAAATTAATCTTTCTTCAACTAATTTTGAAAATAAATATGCTTATGACTCACTTGATAGAGTTATTAATATAACTAAAAAAGACAATAATATTTCTAAAATAATATTTAATAATACTAAAGTTATTTCTATAAACGAGAATGGAATTCAAAAAGAGTATCTTTTAGATATTTATGACAGAATAACTAATGTTTACGAACATAATAGAAACAGTCCTGGAAATGATGAAATTTATAACACTACTTATTATTATGATGCTTCTAATAATTTAATCAAAATAATAGACTCTCAAAATAACCAATTTTTATTTGAATATGATAGCCTTGGAAGGAAAATAAGCATAGATGATCCTAATATGGAAAAATGGACTTATGCATATGACCTTGCTGGAAACCTAATTAATCAAACTGATGGAAGAAATGTTACTATTTATCTTAGTTATGATCAATTAAACAGACTTTGGAATAAAAGTGCTGGAAATATTAGTATTCTTTTTTATTATGACAAGGAGAAAAATGGGACTTTGAGCAGTATTGATTATAACAATTCTATTTTTAATAATGTTCATTATGAATATCAATATGATAACCGATTAAGGGTGATAGGAGAAAAACTATATTTTGCTTATATTAAAAACTCCTCTATTTCAACAGATAAGAACTACTGGATTAATACTTCAGTCGAATATGATTCTTCAGATAAAATTATCAAAAAATATCTTCCAAATCAAACTTTTAATTATCATTTTGAGACTGGCGTAAATTTAACTGAAGAGACTAATTTTCCAAATGCAGCTATAGTTTATAATTATAATTTTATTGGTAAGTTAAGCAGCATTAATAACTTCATTACAAATACTGCATATAATGAATATGGAAGTTTAGTCAATAAAACTTATTCAAATAACTTAATTACAAATTACAAGTATGATAATTTGAATAGAATCAATAGCATAAGTACTGGAAATATCCAAAATTTAAGTTATAACTATGATTCTATTGGAAATGTAAAACTGATTAATGATTCTAAAAATAAAATGACTTACTCTATGGGTTATGATGATTTAGATAGACTTACTAAAACTATTATTTACAACTACAATATTTTTGAGCATGAGAAGTACATTTATAATTATAATAAAATAGGAGATATTGTCTCTACAACTACTGATACAATTGTTATGAATTATAGTTATGATTCTTCAAGAGCTCATGCTCCTATTGGAATTTCTAAAAATAATAGAACTGTTGCAAGAATTGAAACAAGCTTAGTAAATCCAATTAGTACTAAAAATGTTTCTAGATATAACTTCTTTAATTTTACATCTCAAGTTTGCTGCAAGGATAATGACTGTTGGGGAATAAATGTAAGCCTTGACCCTGAAGAACATAGTTATAGTCCTGATTCTGAGACTATCTGTAAAGAAGGCATTTGTAATACTGTTCTTTATTCTGAAACTAGATTTGTTTATGAAAATGATAGTTGGAAGAACATTGAAGAAGCAAGTAGCCTAAAGGGTGTCTGGAATGTTGAAATTAAAGAAGATTCTGCTTTCCCTGTTCAAATAATTGATTACAATTATACTACTATAACTCTAAATCTGTCTAATACTCAATTTTTTAGGCTGAGTAGTATCCCTCTAAAAGTCTATAGTAAATCAGATAAAGCCGAAAAGCCAACTGATATTGAGGGGAATATAAAGGATAAAGATATTACTATAAGAGTTGGAAAAAATGATTGGAAAACTGCGGTTATTGATTTATCTGACACTAAAGAAAGTCTACTTAGTCAAGAAATAAAATGGGGAGATGCTTCAACAATAATAACTGTCTATGATAATAACAGTGTTGATACAGATGATTCATATATTAGGGATACAACATATAGTGGTCAAAATTATGGCTCTGAGCCTTATTTATATATTAAAAATTCATCTACTTCAAATCAAGAGACTTTAGTAAGATTTGATATTTCACAAATTCCAAGGCAGGCAGTAGTTGATGATGCAAAATTCTATCTATATTTAGATACAAATTACTTACAGTCTAATAGAGGTTATAATGTATCTGTGTTTAGACTTTATTCTTCCTATAAATGGAATGAATCCAATGTAACTTGGGCTAACGGTCATCCGCAGTCTAGTGATTTTAATTCAAATCCTCTTGATAAAGTATACATAAATACTACTTATGGAAAATCTAAGTATGTATCTTGGAATGTTACTTCGGTGATTAAAGCTAAAAATGGTTCAGAATCGTTTTATGTAAGAGCTACAGAATATACTGCTGATGTATCTACAAACTATTTGAAATTTGATTCAAAGGAGCATCCAAGTAAATTAAAGCCTTATTTAAATGTAACTTACAGACTAAAGGGGCTTGTTTCCAATACTCTTGGAGAAACTCCCTTTTATACAACAGTTTCAAATCCTTATTATATTGATTTGGAGAAAGATCAATGCCAAAATGTAACTTGGCAAGTTAATGCAACAGGAAACTTAGGTAATTATATTTTCTTTATGTATTCTAACAAAACCTATAATAAAAATATGTATAATTATACAGACTTGGTAGAAGTTAATATTATCTAAAGAAAGTGTCTTTTTAAAAGGATTTTAAAATGAGGAATATATATACTATGAAAAAGAGGAGTTTAGGATTAGTTTATTCTTTATCCTGCTTTATTATATTTTTATTAGTCTCAATTCCTTTTTGTTTATCTATTGAACTTAATTTAACTTATGATGGAAATGGTAATTTAATTACTGGAGATGGAAAATACAGAGAGTATAATGAGTTTAACCAACTCATAAGAATAAGAAATGGAACTAGTGTAAATGACTCAATTCTTGAAGAATATGTTTATCATCCAACTGAAGACAGGATTCTTGCAAAAAGAGTATACAAGACTTATTATTATGAATATCATGCTTATGATCATTTAGATGAGACTGTTATTTATGTAAATGATAACTTGGTTAGAACTGTTACTTATCCTGCAGCTAGTCAAGTCAATACAAGTGATAAGATTTATATTAAAGATGAAAGTGGAATAGTTGCAGAATTTAATTCTAGTCAAAATAAAGTATTTTATTCAAATGATCACTTGGGAAGCACAGGAGTTCTTACAAATGAATCAGGTTCTGTTATTGAACAAACATTTTATGAACCTTTTGGAGGGATTATCTCTGGAGGCAATGCAAGCAGATTTTATTATGAGGGTAAAGATTATAGCCAGGTAATATCTGAGTATGATTTTAATTTTAGAAAATATAGTCCTGAATTAAAATTCTTTGTTAAACCTGATTCAGGAGTAAATAATGTTTATGACCCTCAGGGGTTAAACAGATATACTTTTGAAAGGAATAATCCATATAAGTATGTTGATCCTGATGGGAAAGCGGCAATTCCGTATCATTTTATTGGAGCCTATCGTGCAGGATTAAATGCAGGATATGGCATTATTGAATCGGGTTTATTAGCTATTGGAAGTACTATTCCTGATTTAAGTCCTAATAATTATGGTAAATATTGGTATCATGGATATCCTGGAAAGGATGAAAAGATGTATATTGAAAGTCATGAAAAGAGTTATTATCAAAATATTAAAGATGGAAATTATTTTGCTGCAGGTATAGACTTGCATGCATTAGTAGATTTGCAAGTACATGGAAATGAGCTTAAAGATGAATCGGATTTGAAACACTTTAAAAAAATAGATGCTACTTTCTCTGCATTAAGATATTCGTTTTCTATACCTTCGAGCCTAGCCAATGGAGGCGGAAGTAATATTAGGTTAGATCAAAGTAGTGTTAATTCAAAAAGTAAATCATCTACATTCAATATCGGAAACGGTGGAACTAATTGTGATGTTATTTGCAATAGCTACGGATGTCAGAGCGTTCAAACTAAACCTTCTAAAAAAGATACTAATTCAAATTATTGTCAAACCCATTCAGATCCTAAAAAATGTTAAATCGAATCATAAAAACACAAAAAACCTCTAAACTGAATAAAGAAAAGCCAAACCTTATTGTAATTTTAACTGCTTTAAGTTATGGACTCGCTATTGGTACTTTTTTTATGTGGCTTCCGATATTTGTTTTTATTAAACAATTTGATATCTTTTCAATAACTACTTGGTTGGAGATAATTCTAGGTATTATTTTAGGTTTTTTGGGGTTTTTATGTGGGGCATTTATTATCAATTACTTTGAAAATTTTAAAATAAGTGGGGTAAAAATGTTAATTGGAGCAATAATATTTTGCCTGATTAGTCCAATAAATTTGCTTATGAATGTGTTTAGTTATGTGTTATTTATTTTATTTTTTATAATTATGTCCCTTATATACATCCTCCATTGTTTTTTTGATAAATCTTTTAAAGATCAGTTAAAAAAATTAAAAAGAATTACCCTCCTCGTTTTAGTATTTTTACAATTATTGGGCATAATAATCGGAATAGCATGGATAATTGAATATACTACTGAAATTCAGGGAGATATTCCTTCAATTAATTATTCAACCATTCAATTGAGTAATTCTTCCAGTATGCTAACCATTAGAGATAGTTTTCCGTATGATTCTGAAAGAACTTTGCATGTCTATGGAGGTCATGAATCAAAAATAAGAGTAGTTAATGGTTCTGGAATCTACAAAACCGAAATTGCCTCCAAATTAGAATATGATCCTGAAAATAAGATAGTTTCAACAAAAATTGATAATGAAGTATTTTCTGCAACTCCTGAAAATAATTATACTATGATTATTCCAATTGAATTTGATGATGGAAATAGGGACATTATTACTTTTAACATGTATGTTAAACATGTTGAATATCCATACCTTACTATCTTATTAATAAGTTTTTCACCTGGAATTTTGCTGATTATCCTATTAATTTTAGATAGATTAATTGTAAAAAAGAAATGATTTAAAAATGGAAGAAACTTATATAGCCACATGCATAATTATACAGACTTGGTAGAAGTTAATATCATCTAAAATCTGCACCGATTAAGTAAATTAATATAAAATTAGAATTTTATCTTAATCTGATTGTTTCTAAATTTCTTGGAACATTGGTCTCTATATGATGAAGCTTATAGATTGATGAAGCAAGATCCAGACACTTACTTTGTTCCCCGTGATTGATTATTACACGGTTGGGTTTTGGCTGAGCTCTGTTTGCAAAATCCAATAGTTCTTTTCTTCCTGCATGAGCAGATAATCCATCAATTGTAATTACCTCTAGATTAACATTAATATCTTCTTCTTTTCCTTCAATAGTCATCTTAACTTGTTTAATACCGTCTTGAATTTGTCTTCCAAGAGAACCTGCACCTTGATAACATACAAAACATATTTTATTGTTTTTACCTTGAGAAAAGTGTCTAAAATATTCTACTGATGCTCCTCCTTGAAGCATTCCTGAAGTTGCTAAAACAACGCAAGGACCGCCTTCAATCACAAGTTTTCTTTCTTGAAAAGAACCTACTCTTTGAAAAATCTCTGAAACAAATGGGTTATTATCTGCAAAAACTTCTCTTCTTACATTTGAATTTAAAAAGTCAGGATAAGCTGTGTGAATTCCATTTATATCCCAAATCATACCATCAATGTATATTGGAACTTTGGGAAGTTTATTTTCTCTCATTGCTTCTTCTAAAATAAGCATTGTTTCCTGAGCTCTTCCAAGACCTAATTCAGGAATTAAAATTTTTCCACCTTTTTCAATTGTTTCTTTAACATGGTTTATGAGCTCTCCTTCTGCCTCAGATCTAGTTGGGAGAATATTATTTTTTCCCCCATAAGTTGATTCTATTATCATAGTTTCAAGTCTTGGGAAATTTGAAATTGCACGGTCAAGCAGTCTTGTTCTATCAAACTTAAAGTCTCCAGTATAAACCAAATTATGAGCACCATTTCCAATATTAATATGGGTAATTGCAGAACCTAGTGCATGACCTGCATTATAGAAAGTTATTCTCATGTCCGGAGCAATATCAGTTACCTCGTTATAGTCTAAACAGATAGTATGTTTTACCATTTCTTTAATGTCTGTTGAAGAAAATAAAGGGGCTGCTGCTTGTTTATAAGCAACACCTATAAAATCTAAAGCAAGTAATGCTGAAATATCTCTTGTAGGAGCAGTCATATAAATTGGTCCTGCATACCCCATCTTAAATAAGTAGGGAATAAGTCCTGAGTGATCTAAATGAGCATGACTGAGGATTATTGCATCGAGTTCATTTATTTTAAACTCTGAAACATCAAGATATGGGAATTTTTCCTTTCCTTTCCCAGCTACATTAATCCCACAATCTAAAAGGACTTTTGTTTGAGGTGTTGAAAGTAAAAAACAACTTCTCCCTACTTGCCTTCCTCCTCCAAGAACAGTAACCCTTATCCATTCTTCAACTTTTTCAGGATTCCATTCTTTGTATATTTTTTTACCAACTGCGTTTAAGAATTTTTTTCTAGTATTATTATTTTGATACAAGACTGCACGAATATTTTCAGTTATCTGACTTTTAATTGCAGGACTTCTTTGGACTTGAGGTATCCAAAAACTTTTTTCTTTAATTTCCCTTAAAAGAGAACCTTCTTTTCCAATAACTAGGCCAGGCTTTTTTGCTTCAATTACAACAATACTCCTTTGAAGATCAAATAAAATCTCTGTAATTTCTGCATCCTCTGGAATAACTTCTTTAATTATTTTTTTTGTTTCTTCTTCTGATTTTAATAATTTTTCATCAGCCCTTAATTCAATTCTTTTTTTGAATTTATTTACTAATTCTTTTATCTTTCCATTATTATCTCTGAAAAACTCAATGTCATCTGTATAGACAACTATATTTGCGGCTTCAAAATTCGCACTAGTTATAGTTCCTTTTGGAAGCTCTGTTTGTATATCTTTTAGAATATCTGACATTTTGTTGATTTTAGATGGATAAATGAGGGACTTTTAGATCCAACATTTTAGTTTTTTCTTAGACTGTTTATTTATTACAGACAAAAATACCTCATTTATGAAGTAATCACCTCAATTTTGATTATGAAGATTAATGAAAACTACTTGTTCTAGGTTTTCCCTTGTTATCTTTATATTCAGGAGCTATTTCCTGAGCTATTTCATGAGTTATTCCTTTTTTAGTTATTGTAAAAACATCTATTCCATTGCCACTACCTGTATCTCTTTGAGTTGAAGATTTTAAAGATTCAACTGCAAGTTCCACTGCTTCTTTTAGAGAAAGATTTGGATTATACTGCCTTTCAAGTAATCCTAAAACATAAGGCATTCCAGAACCAAAATTTGCATCAAAATCCTCTACTTTCATTGCAGTTCCAGCAGGTTCAACAGTATAAAGCTCTGCAGTCCCATCCTCGTTAACTCCTCCTACTAAAGTTCCTACAATAGATGCAATCATTGTAGGTTGCCTTATACTTTTATAAGTAACCATTCCAATTAAGTTTGCAGCTTCCTTAACAGTAGGCCTTTTTTTTGATTTTAATTCTTTTAATTTGAGTTCAGCTGCAATTATCTTTTTCTGCATTTCTATATCTGAAGCATTTCCTGTTCCTGAAACAACAAGATAATCTGTTATCTTAACTGTTTTTTGAGTATTTTTACTTAGAATAATTCCGCCACCTGTTGCTCTTCGGTCAGAAGCCATTACAACTCCTTCATTACAAACAATTCCAATTATAGTGGTCCCTGATTTTAGAATGTTGTTTTTTAAATCCTGATCCATTTTTTGTAAAATTCTTATTTAATCATAAATTCTTAGAACAATGTTATTAACTCTTTAGAATTTATAAAAATCAAAAGAATAGGGGGTTTATAAAGTTTTTTATTTTACTAGGATTAATCAACCCTGCATTAGATTTATAAATAAGGTTCTATTAAAAGTCTTATGAAAAAGAGTGTGAAAAACAAGAGCAAGAATACTCAAACAGAAAAACGTGTTAAAAAAAATGCTCCAATTGTAGTTAAGATACTTTCTATAATAGGTTATATCTTTTCTATACTTTTTTTAATTATTGGAATATTATCCTTGATTGTTTCAATTGGACTTGCTAAAAGTTCTGAACCAATTGTTCTCCCAGCAGACTTTCCAGCAGAATTTGTAGATTTATTTACTAATCATCTTGTTCCTTTTTTAGTTGGAATGGGTATTGCATTTATTATTTGTGGAATCATTGGAATAATTCTAAGCAGAGGCCTTTGGAAAGGTAAAAATTGGGCAAGAATTGTTCTTATTGTATTTTCTATAATTGGAATGATTTCAAATCTAATGAGTTTATTTGCAAAAGATTTTAGTTCAATAGTTCCTTTAATAATCGATGTTCTGATTATCTGGTATTTAACAGCAAATAAAGAAGCTCTAAAATATTTTAGATAGCAAAAAAAGTCTTTTCAATTGGTTTTATCTAAAATATTTGGCTAAGAGTATTAATACTTGGTTTTTAAAAAAAGGATTATTCGATTCGAGTTATTCCTGCTTCTTTACTAAGTCTTATAATATTATCTACAAAACCCTCTATTTTTTGTTCATGAGAAACGAGAATTAACTGTTCAACATTTAATTGAGAAAGAACATCCCTCATTTTATCTAACTGTTGAGAAGAAAAACCATCTGTAGGTTCGTCAAGTATAACAAGATTTCTGGTCTTTATATTACTAAGAAGAGAATTAATGACCTGGTTTAGAGAAAGTCTGTATGCAAGGGCTATTGCGGTTCTTTCTCCACCAGAAAGAAAAGAATAATCCAATTCATAATCCTGCTGTTCAATTACGGGTGAGAAATCATCATCAAGCTTTGCTGATAAAGACTCTGAAACTAATATAGAGAACCATTTTGAAAATAATTTTGAAAACTCTTCTTTTAAGGTGAGCATTACTTGCTTTTCTGTGAATAAAATAATCTCCATGAATTTTTCAGAAATCCAATATTCAATCTCCCTTATCTTTTCGGTTTTCTTTTTTATGTTTTCTTTTTTTTCTATTTCCTGCATTTTTTCTTTTATCTGTGATTCAGAGAACTGAATTTCCTTGTTTATCTCAGCTTTTTTTATTGCAAAATTATTCTCATTTCTTTTTGATTCCAAAAGTTCATTATTTCTTTGTTCATAAATAGTATCATATTTAGAATATTCAAAAATTGAAGAATCAATCAAAACAATATGTTTTTTTAACATCTCGAGATCCTTTTCTATTGAGGATTTCTGGTCTTCTAAATCAGATATTCTTTGCTCTTTTTCTTTTAGATTTTCCAGTTTTAGTTTTGAGAGCTCCATTTCTGATTTTATTTTTTTTAAGTTTTCCTTAATTCTTTTTATTGAATCTATTTGAGAACCCAAATCCTTCTTTTTTTGATGCAGTTCTTTTAAGAGAGTTTCATTTGCCAAAAGCTCTTCATCAGTTTTTTTAAAAATATTATGTTTATAATCTTCAGTTACATCCTGAAGGCAAGTAGGACATTTTTGTATTCCCAAAATCTTCTTTTTTAAGTTCAAAGTTTCAGCTCTTCTTGATTCTTCTGAATTTATTTTTCCAATAACCTGAATATATTCTCTTTGATATTCATCCTCTTTTGTTTCCTGGAACTTTATTCTTACATTAATTGAATTAAACTCTTCTTCATTAAACAAAATCTTTTTAGTTTCCTCAATTTGTAGTCTAAGACCTTTTTGAGTGTTATTTAAGGTTATAATCTGCTGGCTTTTTTCAGAAATAAGAACATTTGATTTTCCTTTTTCAGATTCAAGCGATCTTTTTTCATCCATCTTTTCTTTTATTTCAATTACTTCTTTTTCCTTGAGTTCTCTAAACTGAATTGCAGATTCATAATCTTTAATTGACTGCATTTGTTTTTCTTTTAACTTAACAAGATTTTCCTTTTTCTTGTTTAACACGTCTTTATAAGGTTCAAGATCAAAAATCATACCCTCATTTATTCTTATTTTTTCTCTAAGTTTTGATGTGAGCAGCGAAGCATTTTCCTCTATCCTTTTATATTTGTCAATTCCAAAAACATGCCTTAAAGTATTAAGGCGTATATCTCCTGGTTCAAGTATAATTTGTTTCATTTCTTCCTGAGGAGTATAGACTGTAAATCTGTACAACAGATTTGTCTTTTTTGCAAATTCTGAAGGGTAGTTTAATAACTTCAATACTTTATTTTTTATTTCAGTTACGCTTTCTTCAAACTTTTCATTATCTATTGTTATTGAAACATAATCCTGAGTAATTGACTTTTTAGATCTTTTAAGAGTCCTTTCAATAGTAATATTTTTTTTATCTATTTCAAATTCTAAAACAACTCTTGCTTCGTCGCTACTTGTTCTAAGCAGAGAATTTCCTTTTTGACTAGGCTGAAGACCAAAAAGTGCAAATTCTATAGCAAGTAGAAGGGTAGTCTTACCTGAACCAATATCCCCTGAAAGAAGAACCGAACCTCTTGGAAATAGGATTTCCTGTTTTTTGTAACTTCTTAAATTTTCAATATAAAGTCTTTTAAGCAGCATATTAAACCAAATCCACCCCTAAAATTTTACCTAGCCCTAAAAATAATCTAGATTCAAAAGTTGCTTGTTTTTCGTCTTCTTGCTTTTCAAGGTTTAGTGTTTCTATAAGCGGAACAATAAATTCGTTAAGATGAGAAGGATTTTCTTTTTCATACTTTCTTATTAACACTTCTTCTACTTTTTCCATTTCATTGGCCTGAATCTGAATCTGCAAATCTTGTTTTTCTATGTCTAGTTTAGAAGTATTTTTTAGAAAAGAGTAAACTCCAACTTTTTCTAAATAGTCTTGTATTTCCTGAAATCTTATATCTGAAGTCTTTCCTTGTTTTAAATTTCCAAATACTTTGAGTAATACTATTTTGTCTTTTAAGTCTCTTTTTTCCAGCTGAGATAAAATCTTTTCAGTGCCTTTTAGAGCGTCATCTATTTCAATTTCTACTAATTCTACATCCTTGAGTTTTATTTCTTTTCTTATTATCTTAGTATAACCCTCAACATCAATAATATAAAAAGAACCATATTTTAGTTCTTCAAGTTCTTTAAAATTATTTGGAAAAGTAGGACCACCATAAATTGCAGGTTTGTTATTTATTTCTTTTTCAAAATTAATATGAATGTGACCTAAAGCATAATAATCTGCCTTGGGAAGTTCTGTTAAGTCAACAGAGTCTATTGGAAGAGTTCCTACTACTTCTTTAATCGTGGTATGAAGCATTAAAATCCTAAAATAATCTGAATAGTCTTCTTTTATTTCTATTTTTTTCAAGTCTTCAATTTCAAGACCTGACTTTTTTCCAGGATAACCATAGATATAGTAAGACTTATGAATAGTTGGTTTTAATATAATCTTATTTGTTTTTTCATCTAATTCATATTTACATATTTCACAGAATCCTGCTTTTTCAAGAACATCTAAAAAAGTCTTTCCTGAAACAGAATAATCATGACTTCCTGCTATTACATAACACTTAATTCCTGCTTCTTTTAGTTTTCTAAATTCCGTGAAAGTATCTTTTAAAACCTCTATTGGAGGAAAGGCAGAATCAAATAAATCTCCTGAAAATAAAATAAACTCTACTTTTTCAGAGATACAACTAGCTATTGCTTTTTTAAAAGACTCTGTATTTAATGCTTGTAATTCTGGCTGTCTCCAGCCACCTAGGTGGCTGTCAGCTATGTGTGCAAATTTCATTATGCTTGATTTACCCTTTTTAGATAAAAATAAAGGCTTTAGCACATATTTAAGAATAGCTATACTAAATTTGATATATTAAAGGGGCTAGGTCTAGATTCTTAATAAATAAACATACAGCTCTTCAAAGAATAATTTCTGATTATCTATCAGTTTGGATTTGTAATTAAGTGCTTTTATCTGCTTTTTAATGGAATGAGGCTTACTTAATGATGAGATTAAAAGAAGAATTACTCCTTGCTTTGTCAAATGGTTTTTTGCTTGTTTTAAGAACTTAATGATAATCTCATTGCCTTCTTTTCCTGCAGTTGTTGCGAGTTTTGAGTCTTCTGGCTCATCTTTATCTTCAGGAAGATAGGGAGGATTAAATATGACTAAATCAAATTTATCTTTTTTATTTATTTTTGAGAATAAATCTGTTTGAACTACCTTAAAACCTGATTTTTTTAGATGTTCTATTACATCTGGACTTATATCTGCTACCAAGATGTTTTCAAATTTTAATTTTTTACAAGTTTCCGCCTGAATTCCAGAGCCTGAGCCCATATCAAGAATTTTTATTTTCTTATTCGGATTTTTTAGACTCTTTAAATAATCTTCAAGAGCTCCTGCTAGCAAATAAGAATCTTCTGCAGGTTGATAAATTACTGCCATCTTATCCCAGTTTAGAAAAGAAATCTAGTAACTGATCTTTTAAGAGTATTGTAATTCCGAGTAAACTTAAAAGCATAAACAATATTAATCCAAGGACTATTTCTTTAATATAACTTGGTCTTTTAGGAGATAATTCTTTTATTTCCTGAGAAAGAGTTTTATTCTGAGAAGAATTGTTTTGAGAAGTCATTGGTGCAGAATAAGTATTTTGCGAGGGATATATTTCTCGCTTTATTTGACTATAGTCTTCTGGCAAAGAATTTGTCTTAGCTGGAATAGACTGAATTTGAACTGGCCTTTGTTGAACCGGTTGAGTTTGCGAAACCGGTTGCGTGACAGGCTGAACAGGAGTAGTTTTAGGAGTTCTTGAAAAAAAAGATTTTTTATTAGGCATTACTAAATGTTCTTCAGGCTTGGTTTGCAAAGCAGAAAGAGTTCCTTGACCTACAAGTTGAGCTGCTTCCTGAACTTCTTTTGGATTATATCCTGAAGCAATAGCTGTATTTATTGCAGCTTGAAGAGAATCTCCATGTTCAACTGCGTTCTTTATAGAGGTTAAAATATCTTCGTTCACCATTTTTGTAAGTTAATTTTGCTTATTGCAAAATTAGGATTTATTCTTTGAAACAATCTAGGATTTTTTCCTAAAATGTTTCGTTCACCATTTTTTATAATATGTATAAGTTTGACATGTATTTAAAGTTTAATTAAAGTCTAATCTTTGTTTATCATGGATTAAAAATACATTTTTCTTTTCTTTGTATCCAAGTTCTTTTGATAATTCCACCATAGGTCCAATTTTATCATGAGACCCATGAGCAGGAATTATGTTTTCTGGATTAAGCATATTGATAAAATCTCTTAAGTCCTCTCTTCCAGCATGACCTGAAACATGAAGATTGTTAAATAATCTTATTCCTTTTTTCCTTAATCTGTCATCTAGTTTTGCCCGATTTTCTATATTTACTTTGGATGGAATAACTGAAGAACTAAAAAGAACATGATCATTGGGTTCAAATTGAAAAGGAAGTTTATTTTTAGCAAGCCTATCAAGTATACTTCCGGGTTCTCCTTGATGACCTGTACAAACAACAAGATAATCCCTCCGATTTTTATTTATAGTCTTTAATTTTTTCATTAATTGATTTTTATAACTTACAAGTTCTATGTCTTTGATAAACGGGCACATATCAATTCTTGCTGCAGAAGTAACATATTTATTTAGACTCCTTCCTAAAAAAACAATTTTTCGGTCAAGCTGATTACCAAAATCAACTATTGACTTAAGTCTTGCAATATGGGAAGAGAAAGTTGTTACAAAAAGACCTGCATTTTCATTCGAAGTTGTGAGTAAAACATCTTCAAGTAAAGTACGAGCTACTTTTTCACTTGCAGTTTTTCTTTCATCTCCTGAATAAAGAGAATCAACAATTAAGACTTTTACTCCTTCTTTTCCAATTTCTTTTAATCTTTGATAATTCGGAGGCCTTCCTAAAATAGGATTGTTATCAAATTTAAAATCATTAGCATAAAGAACAATACCTTCATCTGTGTGAAGAGCAATCATAGAAGTTTGTATAGTGGAGTGAGTTATATTAATAAATTCAACTTTATATTTTTTAGTTTTTCCCTGAACAAAACAAAAAGAATTAGGCTGAACAACCCTTAGTTTATTTTTCAGGTTACTTTTTTCATCTGCAATCAAAGTTTTTAATACTTCAATTGTAAATGGAGTTCCAATTATGTCAGCATTATACCTTTGAGCAAGAAATGGAATTGCGCCGATGTGGTCAAGATGAGCATGACTAGGCAAAATTGCCCTTACTTTTTCCCGAAGTCCCAGATTGTCCAAAATATCGTCAGAAGGAACTGCGCCAATTGCTCGGAGTTTTTTTTCAGTATAAGCTCTTTCTGCTTCTTCTAGTTCTACAATAGGTGGAAGATATAATCCACAGTCAAACAAGAAAACATCGTCTTTTAACTCAACAGCAGTCATATTTTTCCCAACTTCGTTATAACCGCCAATTCCATAAATTCTCATTTTAATGATTATTAATTAATTATAATTCCCCTTTAATATGATAATATTATCCTGATTTAAAAATTCTCCTGTCTTACATTTAGACTAAAATAATTATTTAATAGAATCAAAATAGTGTTTTGCAGCTATTGTCCAGAGCTGGGGGTTACATCCAGACTTCTTAATATTATCTTTTGAGAGTAAAAAGAATTCGTGGTCTGTATCAAGTACTTTTAAAATTCTTGAACTTACTTCCTGAATTTTTTTTAAATTAAATTTTTTTGCACCAATATGAATAATTGCCTGTTCAAAGGGCCAGACAGTCTCTGAATGATAAACATCTTTTACAATTATTTTCGGTGAAAGAGTTCTATACCCGATAGTTGTTTCTAGTTCTAAAGAAGCATTTTCTATTGCATTTATTTGTTCAATTGAAAGATCTTTATTATCTAGATAAAATAATTCATGAAGAAGATCTGAACTAATTCCTTTTATTGGACCTTTACTGTCTAATGCTAAATAAAATATATTTGATGAAGGGTCGAGTAACTTATTTAATGCGGCTTTCATTTTCTCCCCTAGATTGATTAAATCTTTTGAACCTAGAATCCTTCCTGCAGCCCGTATCCCTGAAAGGTTTTGTATATGTGCTAAAGTATAAACTACTGGATAAATTGGCTGACCATCTTCTCGATCCAGTATTTCAGAATCTTTCCAGTAAGTAACTTTTAGGGCAAATCTAGATGCACCACAAAGTTTAGGATCTTCAAAAAATAAATAATCATTATCCAGATGATTTTTAATATATTCAACAGCGTTTTTTATTTCTTCTTTTTGACTTTCAGCCAAGGACAAATCCCCTGTCCATTTTTGATAATAATCATGACCAATTAAAAAAAGAGCAGTAGTGTCACAAGCATTGTATTGTGTGTTTAAACCATTCCATAAAACTCCTGGATATTCATGATGTATTTTTCCAGGTTCTTCTCCAGTCAGAGGATTTTTTACCTTGCCTTGATTTAATGCAGAAAATTTTAATTGATTTTTTAACATTTTTGAATCTTTAAGAATCAAAGCAGAAACTATACTATCTCTTGTAAAGTTTCTTGGAAAATCAGGAAGCCCTGCCTGGTATAAATCAATTCCATTATAATTTGTTTTAAGTCTGTCCATATTTACAATAAGAAAATCAAGCTTTTTTAATTCTTTTGATTAAGAATATCTTCGTAAACTGCAAGATAATTATGAGCCATTCTAGATTTACCAAATTCTTGAGCTGCAATCCTTCTGCATTCTTCAGGATTAAGGCTGCCAACCTGATTTACTGAACGAACCATTTCTTCTAAGTTTTCTGCAGGAACAATTATTCCAGTTCCGTCTTTTACTATTTCTGGAATTGAGCCTCGGTTATACGCGATAACAGGAGTACCTGAAAGCATTGATTCAACTAAGACTAAACCAAAAGGTTCTTCCCAATGTATGGGCATTAAAAAAGCAGTTGCGTTTGAGTAAAGAGGAGCTTTCTGTGTATCAGTTACTGGACCAACATAAACAACCTTATGTGAAGCAGAAGGAAATGAAAGATAAGCTCCAAGTTTATCTGATTCTTTAGTCAAATCATGAGTTATATGCGGCTTTATCTCAGTTTCAAAATAACCTGCATTTCCAATATTTCCTGCAAGAATTACATCAAGTCCTGTTCTTTTTCCAACTTCAATCGCATCTTTTTGACCCTTGACAGGATTTATCCCACCTAAACTTAATAAGTAAGGATGTTTTTTATCACTTATAGAAAAAACATTTTCATCAACCCCATTATAAACAACATAATCTACTTTATGTCCTTTAGATTCATATATCTTTTTTTGACTTTGGCTTATTGAAACAAATTTGCTTTTTCTTTTTCCTACAAAAGGAGTTATTGACAAATCCCAAAAAGAATCTATATCTGAATGAAGAGTAACTAAAGAAGGTTTGTTTATTAAAAAATCAAATGGTAAAATATTATCATCATGCAAATGAACCAAATCAATTCCTTCTAGTTCATTGGCATATTTTATTGCTCTTGCTGCATGGTCTGCTCTAAGTGCAAATCCGGTAAATGCACTGTTTTTAGCTTTGTCTAGGACATCATCTACTCCAATTGCTCTAGGAATAGTGGGGTATAATTTACTTGCAGGGTTTGAACCTTCGGGAGCAACAACTCCTGCTGAATAACCTAGGTTAGTCAATTCAGAATCAAGTAAATAAAGAACTCTTTCAGAACCTCCATATTTTAAATCAGGAGTTACAGGTAAAAATGGAGTTGATATTTGTAATGCTTTCATGTTTATTTTACAAGAATTAAATATTCTGGTTAACAGTCTTAATTCTTTTTGCATACCTCCTTTGAAATATCTGGATTTTTCTAGCTTCTTCAATTATCTTAGGCCAAGCAGCAAGTGTTTCTTTTAGTAGGCCAAACTCTTCTCTTAATGTTGATTCAACATATTTAGTAAATTCTGGTTCACTAAATCTTTGATATTCATGATGTAAAGCATTTCCAAATTGAAGGAAATAAGATCTTCTATCTGGGAATTCTAATGCTTTTTCTTGAGCAGTTTTATGTAGTCTTCTTGCTCGTTTTAACATAGATTCTACGAGTCCAGATTCCACCCTTAAGTCATCTTCAAATTTAACAGAAATATCATCTACAGAACGAGTTAATCTTCTTAATTCTCCTTTTAAAACTGCTGACAATTCTTCATTTAGATAATCGCTTGCAAGGGGTGGACGATTGTAAGGACTTCTTTTATGAGTTTGCATTGCATCTACATGGGCTGAAGCAACACCTCTATGTTTTGTTGACCAGATTCTAAATAGATAATCTTCAAACCTAAGCCTAGTTGGAATAAATGGCGGAAGACCTTTACGATTATCATAAGCAGATACTCCGCAGTCTCCTCTCCAATTTTGTGAGGTTACACAAGGAGTATAATCTGAAATAACATAAACTTTAGATAAATCATTTACCGAAACTAAAACTGGATTTCTGAAAAATTCTCTTACATAATCTGCAGCATCAACATCTGATGAACCTGTTCTGAAAGATTGAGCTACTTTAACTATTGCATTTGGTGAAACTTCTCCATTGACTAAAGTTAATGTATTTCTTGTTAAATTTCCTTTAGTATTATTAGTTAAAACATCAGTCATGCTGTCTACAATCATTTCTCCTTTTAGAAATGGAACTTCTTCAACCCTTTTTCCAATAACATCAAAAAATGCAGATGCTAAATTATAATGAGTGTCTTGTCTAAACATGTCAGTAGCATCTTTTGGCAAATATCTTCCTTTGCCTACTTGAACGCCTTCAGAAGTCCCATTAAAACCCTTTTCACCTTCCCTAAGTCCAAATGGATACATATCATCATCAACAGTCATGAACCTGCTTCCAAGAGTATAAACTTGAGTAAAATTTCTGTTTCCTCCGTAACTTGGTTTAAACATTCCTTTTAGAAGGCCCATATCCAGATTAGTTCTTCTTTGAAGTTCTGTTAAAAAATTAGATTTTTCAGATTCACCTACATAAAAAAGAGGTCCATCATAATTTACAGAAGCAAGAGCATCCAGACCTTTTTTTCTAGAAGGACTTCCTTTCGCATCGTCAAAAACAATTATGGGAATATCCTGGCCATATCTTTCGAAATTTTGAGCATATCTTTGAACAGTTCCTGCAGCTTCAGTTATTCTATAAGTCGGAATAACTAAGCAAGGATCGTCTCCTACCTTCCCAGTTACAGACCTGGACCATAAATGTTTAGGAGCTTTCGCCATTATAGACTCCTCCTCAGAAATTGATTTTTGCATCCAGAATTAATTAGAACAGAATAAATTGGAACTTGCTTCATTGAGCTAGAACTCTCTAAGATAAAGTTATTTTTAACCACTAAACTTTTAGTAGTTAATATCTTAGTTGAATTCATTTATTCATAGTTTGCAGTTCCCTCCAAATATCTAAGAAAATATCATATTCCCTTAGAACACCTCATTTGGATTTAGTGTTCTTGGTAATTAGAAATGATATTTAAAAATTATTATAATGTAAAATATATATTGCAGTATAATATAGAAATATTCTTAATTTTAGATAAAGATTAATGAATTATATACAAGCTGGTTTAAAAATCCTTCGTATTCTTAATCCATTCAAAATTTTCATTTTGAAGTTTTAAAAATCTCTGTTTTAATTAAACTTAATTTTGATAATATTTTTATAGGCTGCTTTCATGTTATTGATTATGGTAAGAAAAGAGGATAAGATTAAAATTAAAATTCATTCTAACTGGAAATTACTAATCGTAATTATAGCCCTAATTATTTTGTTGTTTGTTTTAATTTATTTTATAGCAAGAGAAGATTCTCAGACCATTAATTTTCGAGAATGTGAATCGAATGACGAATGTGTTCCTGTCAGTTGTTGTCATCCAAATTCATGTGTTCCTGTGAACAAGACTCCTTCTTGCAAGGGAATATTTTGTACCGAAGAATGCTCAGGGCCACTAGACTGTAATGCAGGACATTGTGAATGCACTAAAGGTAAATGTAATGTTGTAAGCGATAGATAAAATAGATTTAATAAACATTTAAATCCTGATAAGTGTGAATATAATAATGAAAAACCTAAAGCCATCCCATAGGGAAAAGAAAAGATATCTTTTAATTAAAGGCAAAGATGCAGATAAGAAAAAGATAGAAGAAACTATACTTGAATTTATAGGAGTTTTGGGATTTGCTGAATCAAGCCCTCAATTTCTGAGGGGCGCGAGCTCGGGAATTATTCTTGCAGTTAATAGGGGTTCTGTTGATAAAATAAGAACTAGTTTTTTAATGAGTGAAAAAGATTTGGAAATTGTTCGGGTCAGTGGAACTATTAAGAATCTTAAATAAAGGACTATAATCTCAAATTTTTAATACGAAATATTTCTTCAATATGAATAAAATCCCTAACATCTTCATAACAATCTCTATGACCTAATGGAAGACATTCTTCACAATCCAAGCATTTAGAATATCCATTGAGGGGTTCTCTTCTATTATTAATTCCCTGAGCTTTTATTCTCCAAACACATTTTCCTGATTGAACATCCCCTATACTAATATATCCATTGCAAAAATTAAGAAGTGCGCCTTCTGGAGGAGGATTAGAAGGGTCACTATGGCCATTGTGAGAATTAGGGCCAGAACATTTATCAATCCCATTACAAGAATATAAGCAATCTCTTAATCCTTTTTGTTCTTCAGGTGTTGGAGAATCAGGTCCCTGAAGAGATATTCTTCTTTCAGCTCTTAAATGATAAAAACATCTTTGCAAAAGAGGTATTTCTGTAGGCATTTCCTTTAATCACTCTCAGGTTTAACATTACTTAAGATAATAAGAGCTAAGAACTATATAAATTATTCCTAAACTGAATGAGAGATAAAGAGGTAGAAAACTTTAAAAATACCTAGTTCTTATAAATTTTGAATAAAATAAGTGTGGTTTTAAATCCAAGGAAGAAATTCTTTTATTATTTCTTTGGCTTAAGACAAATACTATTATTAGGAGTATAAAAATGGACATACCAGACATGCAACATCAAGTAATGGGATATGATAGAAGCGCCACTATGTTTTCACCTGATGGACATATTCTTCAAGTAGAATATGCAGAAAAAACAGTAAGACTTGGAACTGCTAGCATTGGAATTAATTGCAGTGATGGAGTATTAATCGTAGCTGATAAAGGCATAAAAGATATTTTAATTGTTCCTGAATCTGCTGATAAAATCTATGAAGTTGATGAACATATAATTGCAAGTGCATCTGGATTTATCAGTGATGCCAGAATACTAATTAATCAAAGCAGACTAACTGCTCAACAACATAGAGTTACTTATGATTCTCCTATTGATGTTGAATCAGTAATAAGAGAAATAGCCGATATAAAACAACAATATACACAACATCCAGGAGTAAGACCATTTGGAGTATCACTTATGATTGCAGGAATACAGGGAACTCAAAGTAAATTATACTCAAGTGATATTACTGGAAATTATTTTGAATATACTGCAGTTGCTATTGGTGAAAATGATGATAAAATAAAAGAAATACTTAGAAAAAAATATAAAAAAGAAATTAAAATTGAAGACGGAATAAAATTATGTTTTGAGATATTTAGAGAAGTTCTTGGAACCAAATTTGAATTATCTAGATTTAATGTTTCCTATGTCAAGACTGACGAAGGAAGATTAAAAAGATTAAAAACTGAGGAAATAAAAAAATATGGATAATTTTTTTAAACCTTTATTTACTAGTAAATTTCAGGAAATAAAAATAGATTAAGATGGTAGATATAGTAGCAAGACTTAGAGTTGGAAAATTAGGTTTTGAGACTATGGTAGATTTAGATTCTGCTATGAAACTCAAAAAAGGAATTGAGGTTTCTATAACTGAGGTCATAAGAGATAATTTTATTTATACTGATTTAAAAAAAGGAATGAAAGCTGGAAAAGCTGAACTTGAATTATCATTTGGAACAACTGAACTAGCTGATATTGTTGAAAGAATTGTAAAAAAGGGCGACTTGGAAGTAACTCAAGAATTTAGAGATGAAGCACTTGAAAACAGAAAAAAACAAGTTATTGATTTTTTATCAAAAAATGCTGTCGATGCAAGAACTAACAGACCTTTTACACCTGAAATGATAGCTAGTGCAATCAAACAAGCAGGAGTTAAGATTGAAAATGTTAGTGTAGATAAACAGATAAAAAACATAATAGAAACATTAAAAAAGGCAATTCCAATTAAAATAGAAACAAAGAAAATAAAAATCAAGATTCCTGCTCAATTTACAGGGCAGACTTATGGACTTGTTCAAGAATATAAAGAAAAAGAAGACTGGCTTTCCGACGGAAGCCTTGAAATTATCTTGAATATTCCGGTTGGAATAACAATGGATTTTTATGATAGATTAAATAAAATAACTCATGGTTCAGCATTGACAAGTGAGATTAAAGATTAAGAATGACAACTGAAATTACAGAAGAAAAAATTGAAGAAGATACTGAAACAGAATCAAAAAAAGAAAGAAAACTAGTAATACCTGGAGAAACAATTGTAAGTGGTGAAGATTATCTTCCTGGAGATTTTACAAGAAAAGAAGGAAAAGATGTTATTGCAAGCAGATATGGACTTGCTGAAGTTTCAGGCAGAGTTGTTAAAATAATCCCTATTTCAGGTGTTTTTGAGCCTAGAAGAGGAAATACTGTTATTGGAAGGGTTGAAGATGTTACATTTAATGGGTGGCTAATTAATATAGGTGGGCCTTATACGTCTTTTTTACCACTTGCTGAATGTCCAAGATTTATTAACAGAAATGATATTGCAGAATTTGCAACTATTGGAGATGTTCTTTCTGCAAAAATATGGAATGTTAAAAAGGGCGGAGCTGATTTAACACTAAAGTCAAGAGGACTTGGAAAACTCGAGGGTGGAAGACTTATAAGAATAAATCCACATAAAGTTCCAAGAGTCATTGGAAAAGAAGGAAGTATGATTAACTTAATAAAAGATGCAACAAAAACAGAAATAACTGTTGGCCAAAATGGTTATATATGGCTAAAAGGGGATATTGAAGGAGAAGAAAAAGCAGAATCAACAATTAAATTAATCGCAGAAGAATCTTCTACATCAGGACTTACTGAAAAAGTAGAAAATTTCCTTGGAGGAAAAAAATAAAATGAGTTACACTAAAAGATTAGACAAGAGAAAATTCGATGAACTTAGACCTATTCAAGCAGAAGTTGGAATAATTCCTAATGCAGATGGAAGTGCATTATTTGCTTTTGGAAAAACAGTTGCAATTGCTGCAGTTTATGGTCCAAAACCACTTCATCCAGCTCATATGCAAGATCCTGAAAGAGGAATAATAAGATGTAATTACAACATGTTACCATTCTCAGTTACTGAAAGAGCAAAACCCGGACCAAATAGAAGGAGTAAAGAAATTGGAATGGTTGCAGGAAATGCACTTGCTGCTGTTGTAGACCTCACAAGATTCCCTGGAACTGTTATTGACGTTGAGATAATGATTTTACAAGCAAATGCATCAACAAGATGCGCTGGAATAAATGCTGCTGCCATGGCTCTTGCTCATGCAGGAGTGGTTATGAAAGAAATGGTATCAAGTGTTTCAATTGGAAAAATTGATGATAAAATTGTTGCAGATATAACCAAAGAAGAAGAAGATTATCATGAAGGAGAGGGACCGACAGATATTCCATTTACAATGACATCTAGAACAAAACAAATAACTCATTTACAACTTGATGGAAAAATACAGACCCATAGATTTAAAGAAGCTATGGAAGCTGCTAAAGTTGCATGTGACAAGGTGTATGAATATCAATTAAGAGCATTAAAAGGAGAAAAAATAAACGAAAACAAATAAAATGGAACTACCAAATATTAACAAAAAAAGAATAATCAGTCTTTTGAAAGACTCAAAGAGATTTGATTCTCGAAAACCTTTTGAATTTAGAGATGTAGAGATACAAACTGGAATTTCAATAAATGCAGAAGGAAGTGCAAGAGTTAAACTTGGAAAAACAGAAGTTATTGTTGGAGTTAAAATGGAGACTAAAGAACCTTATACTGACCACGAAGATGAAGGAACAATGGTTACTTCTATGGAATTCTCACCGGTTTGTGGAGAAAGATATGAATCAGGACCTCCTCAGATGGATTCAATTGAAATAGCAAGAGTAGTTGATAGAGGGATAAGAGAAAGTGGATTTATTGATTGGAAAAAATTATGCATAAAAGAAGGAGAAAAAGTATGGTCGATAATGATTGATATTTATTGTATAAATGATGATGGAAATGTTATGGATGCAAGTTCAATTGGAGCTGTTGCTGCACTTAAAATGGCTAGATTTCCAGGGTATGATGAAAAAGAAGGAAAAGTGAAATATGAACAACCCTCAAATAAAGAATTACCCTTAACTGAAAATGTACCTTTGGCATTGACTTTCCATAAAGTGGGAGACAGCCTTGTTCTTGATCCAAACAGAGATGAAGAAGATGCAAGTGAAGCAAGAATAACTCTTGCAATTTCATCTGCAAAAAAAGATAAAATGATTAATTCGATGCAAAAAGGTGGAATAACTCCATTAACAATTGAAGAAATGGAAAAAATAATTGAACAAAGTGAAAAAGTTTATGATGAACTTTTCCCTAAACTCGAGAAAAAAGTTAAAGAGTTAATGAAATAAAAACCGGATAATTTATAAACCTATATTTTGGATTATATACTATTAAACCTCAAGGAAATAAAAAAATATGTTAGAAAAATTTGAAGGAAAATTCACAAAATATGAAGTCGCGAGAATTCTAGGTGCTAGAAGCCTACAACTTGCTATGGATGCTCCAGTTTTACTTAAAATGACAAAAGAAGAAGAGGAAGACCTTAACTTTAATACTTTAAGAATTGCTGAAAAAGAATTAGAATCAGAAGTTTTACCAATAACAGTTAAAAGACCGTTGCCTAAAAAATCTGGTAAAATTATAAAGAAACTTACTGAAGAAGAAATAAGAGAAAAGCTTGAAAAGCAAGCTAAAAAAGAAATGAAAGAAGAAAAAGTTGAAGACAAGGATGTTGAAGAAGGCGAAGTTAAGGAAGAAAAAGATGTTGAAGAAGAAGGCGAAATAATGGAACTTGCAAATCCTGAAGATGAAATTAGTTCTGAAGACAGTGGCGATGAGAGTGAAGAAATATAAAAAAAGCTTCGCGAGATAATTTTCTATTTTTTTAACAAAGTGAATTTGATTTAAAAAATTAATTTATCTAAAGGAGAGGACTCTGATAAAACAAAAAAATTAGAAAAGATTTTTATATCCTAAAATAATGTTTTATCTGTGATTATAAGATGCAAATAAAAAAAATAGGTGCAAAAATAGTTTTTGATTCTAGAAAACAAAAAACAATACAAGTTGTAGTTAAAACTGACCAGGGCAGTTTTAGTAGTTCTGCTCCTGCTGGAAAATCAACAGGAGAATATGAGGTTAAAAGTTACTTTAAAAGTCTTGAACAGGATATTGATTTTATCGAGAATATTGACATTAAAAGTGTAAATGATAAACTTGAAAAAAACAGAAAAATTATTGATTCAGATCAAGCATTTAATTTCTTAAACTACATTGAAAAATTAACCTATAACAGAATAGGTGGAAATTCTCTTTTTGTTCTTGAGGCTTCTTTTTTGAAAGCAATTGCAAAAGATAATGGAAAAGAATTATTTCAGCTGCTATCAGAAAATACAGGAGGGAAATTAAAAATGCCGCGTCCTGTTGGAAATACAATTGGTGGAGGACTTCACAGCAAGGGAAGAAATGGAAAAAGACCTGATTTTCAGGAGTTTTTATTTATTGCAAATGGAAAAACATTCAAAGAAAGTTTTGAAATAAACAACAAAGCCTATGAACTTGCAGGTAAATTACTTGGATATTGGCTAAAAACAAAAAATGATGAAGGAGCTTATGAAACAGACTTAAGCAATGAAGAAGTGCTTGATATTATGAAAAATGTTCAGGAATTACTTAAGAAAGAAAAGCAGAAAGTAGATATCGGGCTGGATATTGCAAGTTCTAGTTTTTATAAGGATGGGTTTTATATTTACAAAAATTTTCATAAGGAACTAGATAAAAACAGTGAAATAAAATATATGGTTAAACTGATTAAAAAATATGGGCTACTCTATGCTGAAGACCCTTTAAATGAAAATGATTTTAGTGCTTTTAGTGAACTTACATTTGAAACAAGAAATTCAGATTGTATGATTGTTGGAGATGATTTAACCACAACCAATCCAGAAAGACTTGCAAAAGCAATAAGACTCAAATCAATTAATGCTATAATCGTTAAGCCAAATCAAATTGGAAGTTTGATAAAAGTCAAAGAAGTTGTTGAAATGGCTAAAAAAAATAATATTAAAACAATAATCTCGCACAGAAGTGGAGAAACAATGGATGATACTATTTCAGATTTAGCTGTAGGATTTGGGTGTGATTTTATTAAAACAGGCATATATGGAAAAGTAAGAAAGGCAAAACTTAAGAGACTGATGAAGATAGAAAGAATGATTCGGAGATAAAGATTATTTCAATAAATTTTCTTTAAATTTATCCAGGTCTTTTTTTTCAAATCTTGCTCCTGCAGCAGGAATATGGCCGCCAGCATTTGCATTTTTGAGGTCATGAATTGCTTCCTTTAATAATAGCCCCATATTCTGTGAATGGTCCTGACTTCTTGCACTTACAAGGAGCATATCTGGCTCTTTATCGTCTTCAGCTATAATAACAAATGCTTCATGAGGTTTTTGTATTGAGACATTTGTAGCAACAATTGATTTTATATGAAGCTTATTATTAAAATAATAAAAATATAATTTTTTATTTGGAAAATATTCTGCTTTTTCCCAAAAATTAGCTAATTCTTTTTTAATTTCCAACTGAACCTGATTGTAGCATTTTTCTAAATCTTTTATCTCATTTTTTAAAACCAAATCATAAACTTTCTTTAAATTATCTGGGTAATAAATTAAAGCTGAAGAAATTATAGCATAAATTTTTCCAGGTTCTGACTCAAGTATATTATTTTTATTTACTTTTGGATAAATGTTCTGGATAAATTTGAGATTATCTTCATCGTTATATGAAAACTCTGCAATCATGGTTGCACAGACAAGTTCTTTCCAATCTTGATTTAGAAAGTCTTTTCCAAGATTATAAATTGTAAATGCTGCACAATCTTCAGATTTTGTTTTAATTATATTTTTCTTGTTTTTTAAAAGAGGGTTTATTGGATGGTGATCAATTAAAAAAATATCCATTTGTTTTTTAAGATTTTCAAAATCATCTAATGCTAAATCATCTATGCTTACATCAGAAATAAACAGTTTAGAAATATTATTTTCTTTGAACAAGTCGGATAATCTTTTCAAAACATCATTTTCATACTCGATAAATCTTATGAGTTTAACTGGAATTTTCCTTGACTCTAATATTTTTTCGAGAAATACCCCTGAAGCTATCCCATCAAGGTCGGTATGAGTAAGTATTGCTACATTATCATCTTTATTTATAGATTTAAGAAACTCCAAAAATTCATTTTTACTTCCTATGATAAATTCCATAAATTAGACTAATAATAAGAATTATTAAATGTTACTTAAAAAATAAAATCATGAATTATTCTAATTCGCCAGTAAAGTCTGTTAATACTGCATCAAACTTCATCTTTTTTGCTTTGCAGTATTCTCTTGCAAGAATATATAATATACAGCCAATTGATTTTTTTGCTTTATTATTACAAGGAATTATTTTTGAAACCTGATTTGTGAAATTGTTTGTATCACAAAGAGAGATAACTGGTTTTTTAAGTCTAAAAGTATCATTCAATGCATTCTTGTCAATCCAAGGATCACAGATTATTGTTAGTTCTGCTTCAAAAAAGTTTTCAAGTTTAAGATTAGTTGTAACCCCTGAGGGATATTTCTTTGTGAAAGCTTTTATTCCAGTTATCTCTTGGAATTTTTTTGCTGCAGGCCATCCTGCTTCTCTTTTACAGACAAGATAAATTTCTTCAGGTTTATAATTGATTAAAAAAGCAATTGATTCCCTAAGCTTGTCATCAATAACTGCGGTGTTTATTACAGCAAGTCCATCTGCTCTTCTTTTATAAACATACTTTCTCATGTGAGGAGTAATTACTTTTGTTCCAAGATGAACTGCACATTTAATATAATCTTCAAGGGGGATTAATGTTTCTTTTTTTCCATCAACATTTTTCTTTTCTTCGATAATATCTTTTTCAGTTATTTTTTTTGAAAGTTCTTCTATTTCTTTATCTGAAAGATCTTTTTTGTCTTTGTCGCCTTTAGAAATTCTTTCGTTTAATTCATTTGCTAAACTTCTTTGGGTTTTAGAAGAATCTTCTTCAACTCTAGCGTTTAATTTTGATTTTTTCTTTTCTACCATAGAATTCTATTGATAAAATTGATTTATAAAGATTTGCATTGCAAATCTCTATGCAAACCAACAATTAAAAGTCAAAGTAACAAAACATTATCTACAAACATAATCTAAAGATTATTACAAATGAAAATAAAATCATAGTTTAATCTAAAATTATTTTTTAAGATTAATTAAACAAATTAATTCTAAAATTTTTAGAGTAAATTCATCTAAATTATTTTTAATTAATTCAAAAAAGAATTCTTCCGTCGGTAAAATTATTATTTAATCTCAAAACCGATAAATCTATCGACAAATTTAAAAAATTTAGAAAAAAATTTGGCAAATTTAGAAGTCTTTTGACGATAAACATCGATAGAAAATAATGGAAAGCTTTATAAATCTACTAATAATCAATTTTTTATAAAATGTTAATGATATTAACTGGGATGATTACCTTAAGCAACTTTTAGGTAGGATGTAGTAGATAGTCAACTAGTTGTATTGTATTCTAAAGCAGAATTTTGGAGGAATATAAAAGATTATTTTTATTTAAGTTATAATCAAATTAAATCCAGTTTATCCTGCTGGCGGATGCGGCTATCTGGTTAATAATTAGACATGCAAGTTTATCGCGAGATGGCGAACTGCTCAGTAACACGTAGCTAACCTGCCCTTAGGTCAAGCATAACCTCGGGAAACTGAGGATAACTCTTGATAGAAAATGTTTTCTGGAATGAGATATTTTTGAAACTCGAGCCTAAGGATGGGGCTGCGGCTGATTAGCTAGTTGTTGGTGTAAAAGACTAACAAGGCGATGATCAGTAAGGGCTCTTAGCGGAGAAGCCCTGAGAAGGAATCTGAGACACTATTCCTAGCTCTACGGGGTGCAGCAGTCGAGGAACTTTTACAATGCTCGAAAGAGTGATAAAATTAACCAGAGTGTTTTCTTTACGAAAACTTTTATCTGCTGTAAAAAGGCAGATGAATAAGGACTGGGCAAGACCGGTGCCAGCCGCCGCGGTAATCCCGGCGGTCCAAGTCGCATCCACAATTATTGGGTCTAAAACATCCGTAGCTTGTTTTGTAAGTTTCTTGTGAAATCCCAAATCTCAAATTTGGGGCGTGCAAGAAATACTGCTTTACTAGAGACCGGAAGACGCAAAGAGTACGTTTGAGGTAGTGGTAAAATATGTTAATCTTGAACGGACTAACAATGGCGAAGGCACTTTGCGAGTACGGTTCTGACAGTGAGGGATGAAGGCTAGGGGCGCAAAAGGGATTAGATACCCCTGTAGTCCTAGCAGTAAACGCTGCTTACTAAACATTAGTACCTCCTCGAGAGGTATTAGTGCTGTAGAGAAGTCGAAGAGTAAGCTACCTGGGAAGTATAGTCGCAAGGCCGAAACTTAAAGGAATTGGCGGGGAGGCACTACAACGGGTGACGCGTGCGGTTCAATTAGACTCTACACCGTGAATCTCACCAGGACCGACAGCAGAATGAAGGTCAGTCTGAAGGGCTTACCTGACACGCTGAGAGGAGTTGCATGGCCGACATAAGCCTGTGCCGTGAGGTGACTTGTTAAATCAAGTAACAGGCGAGACCCCTGTCTTTAATTTCTACGATAAGAGCACATTAAAGAGACTGCCTTGGTAACAAGGAGGAGGGTGGGGGCGATGTTAGGTGAGTACAGCCCGAATGCCCTGGGCAACACGCGCGCGGCAATGTCATATTCAGTGAGATGCAACTCTGAAAAGAGAAGCTAATCTCCTAACGTATGGCTTAGTTCAGATTGAGGTTTGTAACCCAACCTCATGACGCTGGAATCCGTAGTAATCGTTTGTTATCAACGAACGGTGAATATGTCACGGCCTCTTGCACACACTGCCCGTCAAACCAACCGAGTTATGCTTTGGCGAGGTCCTTCGGGAACGAACCTTAGTACAGCAAGGTAGGTTAAGTCGTCACAAGGTATCTGTAGGGGAACCTGCAGAGGGATCACCTCCTATATAAAAATTTTTAAAATACATATTCAACAAATTACTTTCTACTGCCAGTTTTTCCTAAAAAAATCTTATGATTTTTTGGGGCCGGAGAAAATAAAATTTTTCCGGTATCATTAACTTTTATTAATATGAATCTCGAAAAACTTCGAGAGGATTTACAAAAAAAGGACCAACGACGCCAAAATACCGGCGGCGTGCGGGATCTAAAGAGGGCCTGTAGTCTACAGAAAATCAAAAGATTTTCTGTCCCATTCAAAAATAAAATTTTTGAAGGCAAACTTGGACTACAGCCAAAAAACAAAACGGGCCTGTAGTCCAATGGTAGAACACATCGTTTGCAACGACGAAATCCGAGTTCGATTCTCGGCAGGTCCATATTCAATAATCACAGATCATATTCATTTAATCAATGAAGTTCAGAGATGAACTAAAACATCAAACACATACAGAAATTAAAAAATTTCTGTCTGCAAAAATCCGCAAGGATTTTTTCACAAATGAAGTTCGATAACTTTGTTATCGGGTGGAGTGGAGAGTTTATACTCAATGATACAGATAGAGAATAAGAAGATAATTTAATTATTTTCTTTCTAAAATGATAATTTATTATCAAATTAGAATAATCTTAGTCTTACTTAGAAAGTAAGAGAAATTACGATATAAATATAGTCGAGAATTATTTATAATTCTCGTACTCCTTATTACTGTTAGAAGGATAGCTTGGTTTAAGCTGTGAAGAAGGACGTGGCAAGCTGCGATAAGCTCCAGGGATCTGCATGCAAGATTTGATCTGGAGATTTCCTAATGTGAGGTAACACAATAAATCTGAGAAGATGATGTACGCTGGGAATTAAAACATTTTAGTACCGGCAGGAAAAGAAAACAAATTAGTAATACCCTTAATAGCAGCGAGCGAAAAGGGCACAGGGCAAACCGAATCTCCGTGGGAAACTGCGGCAGAGATGTGGTGAGTTGTATCCTAAGTCAATAGATCAAAGTCTTCTGGAAAGAAGCGCCTTAGAGAGTGAAAGCCTCGTAGATTGTTTTGATATGGAAATACTCGACAGAGTAGTGTATCCCGAATTGGATGCATGAATACAGCAGAATTAACTGCTAACCCTAAATATTAGCTTAAGTCCGATAGTGTACTAGTACCGCGAGGGAAAGCTGAAAAGAACTCATAAAAGAGAGTTAAAAGACTTGAAATCTAACAGTTACAGTTGGTTACTGCTCTCTACGGAGAGTTGTAACGTACGTCTTGAAAAACGACCCAAGGAGTTCAATTAAGTGGCAAGGTTAACATTTGGAAGCCGAAGCGAAAGCGAGTATGAAAATGCGTTAGTCACTTATGTGAGACCTGAAGCCAGATGATCTAATCATGAGCAAGATGAAGTTTTCCGAAAGGAAAATGGAGGTCTGAACAATTGTTGTATGCATGCACTATGATGACTTGTGATTAGGGGTGAAAAGCCTATCGAATCTGGCAATGGCTGGTTCCTGTTGAAATATGCCTTCGTATAGTCTCATTAATTAACTTTCTTACGGTGTAAAGTACGGATAGGTGTTGCAGAGGGTTTTTCCTACGGACAACTTTCCAACTCGGAAACTGTAAGATGAATGTAATGGGAAACAGTGGCGATGCGTAAGGTGGCGTCACAAGACCCGAACAAGGGAGACTAAAGTTAAGGTCCCAAAATTTATGTTAAGTGTATCAAAAAGAGTCTTAAACCTGAGACACTAGGGATGTAGACATAGAAGCCGTCATCATTTAAAGAAAGCGTAACAGCTCACCTATTGAGGTTTGAGGCCTTGAAAATGGACAGGACTAAAACATAATACCGATACTTTAGACATATTCTATTTAGAATATTGTGGTAAACAGGCGTCTTTTCGGCGCAGAATCTTTTTCGAGAGAAAGAGTGGAGCTGGAAGGAATGAGAATCTTGGGAGGAGTAAGAACAGATTTCGCTGAGAATCGCGAAATATCGTAAGGGCAAGGTTTCCTTGGCAATAACAATTAACCAAGGGTTAGTCAGAACCTTAGTTGTACCTTAACTGCGTATGACGATGGATGTCAGGTTAATATTCCTGAACTATTTAGATTCGTTTAAGTGCACGATTCACTTTAGGATAAGCATAATTTCGAAAGAAAGGTTTTGCAAATAAAACTGGGGAGGGTAATCCTTAGATCCAGTAGAATTTGTAAAGTGAAAATTGCTGATTCCAGGAGTCAATGAAAAGGTTGTGTATAGCGTCTAGATATCTGTACCTAGATTTGACACTGATGCCCTAGCTGAGAAGGCTAAGATATGAAAGATTAATCTAGTTAAGGGAATTCGGCAACATTGGCCCTTTAGCTTCGGTAGAAGGGGTGTCTATATTTGTGTTTTTAGAAATGGAAATGCATTTGTAGATCTCAGTAACAAGGATGGTTCGACTGTTTATCAAAAACGTAGCCGATTGCTAATCTGAAAAGACTTGTATAATCGGTGAAACCTGCCCAGTGGTGGTGCTTAAAACTGTGTTTCAACGCGGCTAAGACCCATCAAACGGCGGGCCTAATTCCTGAGGCTCTTAAGGTAGCGTAATACCTTGTCGCCTGAATGACGACTTGCATGAATGGTTTAACGAAATTGTCACTGTCCCTAACTAGAATCTTCTGAAATTATTGTCCGGTGAACAGACCGGAGACACCTAACGGGAAGCTAAGACCTTGTGGACCTTTACTGCAACTTGTTGTTGTGAATTTATGATTAGTACATAGAATAAGTAGGAGAATACGCGTAGTTTCGGCGAAGCGGCTCAAAATATGTAATACTACTTACCTTTTGTAGATTCACTTACTCTTTCGAGGACATCAGCAGGCGGGCAGTTTGCCTGGGGCGGGACCCCTCTGAAAAGATATCGGAGGGACCTAAAGACAAGCTCATCCAGGTCGGAAATCTGGAGTAGAGCGTAAGGGCAAAAGCTTGTCTAACTGTTTTCAAAACAACACTGAAAGCAGAATTGAAAGATGGGCCTAGCGAACCATTGAGCGTTTTTAATGGATGCCAATTGTGGTAGAAAAGGTACCCCAAGGATAACTGGGTTGTTTCCCCCGATAGTTCATATTGACGGGGAAGCTTGCTACACCGCTGTCGGCTCTTCCTATCCTGGCTGTGCACAAGCAGCCAAGGGTGCTGGAGTTCACATATTAAAAGGAATCGTTAGCTGGGTTAAGATCGTCGTGAGACAGATTGTATGATATCTATTAGGTGTGTCGTTGTTTGAGTGGAAGGATCCTGTAGTACGAGAGGAACCAGGGTTCGGAGCCACTGGTTTAACAGTTATTAAGAGTAGGCTGTGCAGCTACGCTCCATGTGGATAAGTGCTGAAAGCATCTAAGCACGAAGCCATCCGCAAAACGAAACAACAGAGGCCGTCGAAAAAGACGACGTTGATAGAGTTGATGTGTAAGATCTGAGACATCGAGGATTTCAGCATGCAACTACTAAAAGCTTCATTTATTATTTACAGAATCGTATACTAAGATTATTTATTCTCTATCTGTATCTTTTGATATAAAATCAATTTTTCTTTAGAAAAATTTATTGACTACTGGTAAGTCTAATAAAAATTAAATAGTTGAATAGACTTTGATTTATAATGAAAAAACTAACTGATAAAGTTGAACTAGACAAAGCAAATCCTAAATTTATGTATTGCTGCAGAAATTGCAATAATACTGAATATGATTCTGAATGTATTTTCGATAAAAAATGTCCAATATGTGAACATCGCTATTATTTTCCAACAAAAATAACAAGTTCACAGCAAGTCTTATAAAGAAAAAATATTATTGTTCTATTCTAAGAGGTGGATGAACAGGCGTATCTATTAATGTCTTATCTTTTCAGATTTGATATTTATAACTTCGAGGAGTCTAGCCTTCCTCGTCTACCTCTTTTTAGATAAAACAGAAAAGTTTAAATCCTCCTATTATCTTGATTTTTTGTGAGTGAGGCAAGTCAACTTACGGGACTGGTCATTAAATTGACGAGCTTTGAAAATATGAAAGCTAGTTCTGAGGAAGGTCTGCCCATCAAAATAAGATTATCAAGTGAAAGCTTGATTGCTGCGAAGCAAAGCTCTGTTACAGAAACGACACAGCCATATCTGAGTAATGAATCCGTGGGAGAAACAAAGACGATATGGACATGATGAAACGAACACCTTAATCGATGCAAGGATAAGTTAAACTACGTCCGCATAGTCTGATGTTGACATAATCTATTCTTAGGAGAAATCCAGAGAAGATTAACAGAAGGTGGCCTACTGCCCACTCACACTTTTCTATAATTTAATTTTGACCAAGTCAAAATTAAGTACTATTTATTTGCAACTTTGGAATGAAGTAAATTCACCTTAAAATTTACATTCTAGAATAAATTATTCAAAGGAGGTATCTTGTCTTAAAAAGATATAAAATACTAATGTTTAAATAAGCATTTTATCTTAATTTTTTATAAAGCGGGGGAGTAGCTCATTGGGAGAGCACTACGCTGAAGACGTAGGTGTAGCGTGTTCGATTCACGCCTTCCCCATTTTAATATAATCGAAATATTCTTAAACCTTAGTTTATTAAAAAAGTAAATAGAAGAAGAGTTCTGAAAAAAAATTAAAGAGTTTTTTAAAGAATGGCAAAAAATCTTGAAAAAACAGCTCAGAAAATATTAGGATTTGCAGGAATTAAAATTAATGGAAATAGTCCTGAAGATATTAAAATACATAATCCTAGAGTATATGAGAGAATTTTAACAGAGGGTTCGCTAGGGCTTGCAGAATCATATATGGATGGAGACTGGGACTGTCAAAGACTTGATGTATTCTTTTATAAGATTCTAAAAGAAAGAATTGATGAAAAAGCACTTGAAGGCCTTAACTTCAAAACCAAGATAAAGCTGTTAGCTTACAGAATAAAATCAAAAGTATTTAATCTGCAAAATATTTCTAGGTCAAAAATTGTTGGAAAAAAACATTATGATACTGGAAATTATCTTTTTGAGAAAATGCTTGACCGAAGAATGCAATATAGTTGCGGATACTTCAAAAATGCCAAAACTCTTGATGAAGCTCAAGAAGCAAAACTTGACCTAATTTGCAAAAAAATAAATTTAAAACCTGGAATGAAAGTTCTGGATATTGGCTGCGGATTTGGAGGATTTGCAAAATATGCTGCTGAAAAATATAAAGTAAAAGTAATAGGAGTTACAATTTCTGAAGCACAGGCAATATTTGCAAAAAAATTTTGCAGGGGACTTGATGTTGAAATAAGAGTTCAAGATTATAGAGAAATTAGTGAGAAATTTGATAGAATTGTTTCTATTGGAATGTTTGAACATGTAGGATTTAAAAATTATATAAATTTTTTTACGATTACAAATAAATTACTAAAGGAAGATGGCTTATTTTTACTTCATACAATTGGAAAAAATACTTCTGAATTCTCAGCAGACCCTTTTATTATGAAGTATATTTTCTCTGGAGGAGAATTACCCTCCCTATCACAAATAACAAAAGCTGTTGAAGAATCATTTGTGGTTTTAGATGTTCATAGTTTTGGGGGAGATTATGATAAAACCTTAATTGAATGGAATAAAAATTTTAAGGAAAATTGGAACACTATAAATAAAAATGATCATGGAAAATATGATAATAGATTCAAAAGGATGTGGGAATATTATCTATTATGCTGTGCAGGAGCATTTAGGGTTGGAAATATTCAATTATGGCAGATAGTTCTTTCTAAACCATTAGCTAATGTTAATTATCAAAGCATTAGGTAACGCCCATAAAGTTTAAATCAGGTAAATTCTTAAAGTAAGTATCAAATTTAGGAAAAATTTAACATGACATTTAAAACAATGGATGATATTGAAGAGAAAAAGAGAAAAGAAAATAAAGAAAAAATGAAGATAGAAATATCTGAAGATATTAATGATGTTCTTGGAAATGTTTTTGCAAAACCTAAAAATAAAAGAAAAAAAACATGGGTAGATAGAATATTTGATTTATTAAAAATACTTGGAGTTATAGTTCTAGTAATGATTATTATCAATGTTATACTCGGAAATGTCTGGTTACTCCAGTTTTTTTTAAAAAGTTTATTTAAACTAGGATAAGAAAACATTTATAAGGGCGAACTCATTAAAACAATTATAAAAAAGATGGAAGAAAATCCAAAATATTTTCTGTCTGTCAAATTTAAAAAAATTTAACATGGTGAAAAGAAATAAAAAAGCAGCTATTGAACTTTCAATGAGTACTATTGTTATTTTAGTTCTTGCTATGAGTATGCTTATTTTAGGACTTGTACTAATCAGAACAATTTTTACTGGAGCTACTGGTAATGTTCAAACAATGAATGATAAAGTAAAAGGGGAAATCTCAAAATTGTTTGAAGAAGATACAAGAGCAGTTATTAATCTTCCAAACGGACTTGCTGCAATGAAACAAGGAGAACAATTTGGAATTAGCTTTGGTATTCAAAATAAAGGCATAAGTCAAAAGTTTAAATGGAAAGTTGTTGTGCAAGATGATGGTGTAAAAGCAAAATGTGGAACTACTGAAGATAAAGCAGCAAAATGGATTGCTGGCGGAGCTACAGGTAGTGCAGATATTGCAAGCGGACAAAAATATTCAGATATTATAATGTTTAATGTTCCAGAACAAGGGGTTAATGATGTTTCTAAATGTATAGTGAGATACCAGTTAGTAGTTTCAAATGAAGATGGAACTCCTTATGCAACAGAACCTTTCTATGTTCAGGTAAAGTAAAGGCTAAAATAGATAATATTTTTATAGGCATATTTGTTTGATTAATTATGGCATTAAAACTTTATAATACACTTACCCGAAAAAAGGATATTTTTAAGCCAATAAATAAGGGCGAAGTTGGAATGTATACTTGTGGTCCGACTGTTTATTGGTATGCTACAATTGGAAATTTAAGATCTTATATTTTTTCAGATATTTTAAAAAGAGTTCTTATTTATGATAAGTATCAAGTTAAACACGTTATGAATATAACTGATGTTGGACATTTGACTTCTGATGCTGATTCCGGAGAAGATAAAATGGAAAAAGCTGCAGCTAAAGAAGGAAGAAAGGCTGAGGAAATTGCAGACCATTACTTAAAAGTTTTCAAGGAAGATTTTGATAAATTAAATATAATCACGCCAAACATCTGGTGCAAAGCAACAGAACATATTAAAGAACAAATAGAACTTATAAAAAAACTTGAAGAAAAAGGATATACTTATAAAACAAAGGATGGAATTTATTTTGATACTTCTAAATTTAAGGACTATGGCAAACTGGCTTTATTAAATATTGAGGGGCTTGAAGCTGGAAAAAGAATTGAAGCCCGAGAAAAAAGAAACAAGACTGATTTTGCACTTTGGAAATTTTCAGAAGAACCTGGAGTTCGACAACAAGAATGGAAAAGTCCTTGGGGAATTGGTTTTCCTGGCTGGCATATTGAATGTTCTGCAATGAGTTCAAAATATTTGGGAGAACAGTTTGATATTCATACAGGGGGAGAAGACCATATTCCAATACATCATACAAATGAGATTGCACAGAGTGAATGTGCATTTGGAAAAAAACCATGGGTAAGATACTGGTTACATGGTGCATTTTTAACATTCAAAGGAGAAAAAGTTAGCAAGAGCAAGGGGGGACTTTATACCGTTTCTGAACTCGAAGAAAAAGGATATTCTCCACTAGATTATAGATATTTTTGCCTAACTGCCCATTATAGAACTCAATTAAATTTTAGTCTTGAAAATCTAGATAATGCAAAAAATTCCTTGCAAAGACTCAAAAGGATAATTGATGAAATAAAAGAGGATAGTAAACCAAATGAAAAATACTTAAAGGAATTTGAAAAAGCAATTGAGGATGACCTGGATATGCCCTCGGCATTACAAGTTTTATGGAAACTTGTCAGAGATGAAAATGCAGTCGGAAAAATAAAGACCATAGAACAAATGGATAAAGTTTTTGGACTTAATTTATTAATCAAAGAAAAAGTTGAACTTCCAGAAGAGGTTAAAAAACTGGTTCTTGAAAGAGAAAAAGCAAGAAAAGACAAGGATTTTAAGAAATCAGACGAACTCAGAGATAAGCTCAATAAGTTAGGATGGAAAGTTGATGATAGCAAGGATGGAATGAAAGTAAGTAGGTTATAAAATGGCTGAGGTTATTATAAAAAATTCTAAGATAGAGGGTAAAGGAGTTTTTGCAAATAAGGAATTTAAAATAGGAGAAGTTGTTGTAAAGTATAGTCCAATTAAAATTAGCAAAGAAAACTTTCAAAAATTAAGTCAGAAAGAAAAAGAGTCAACATTCTTAATTAATGGAGATTATATGAAACATACAAGTCCTGCAATTTATGTTAATCATTCTTGTGATCCAAATACAAACCCTTCTAATGAAGGAGATATAGCTATTAAAAACATAAAAATTGGTGAAGAAATAACTTCAGATTATTCAAAAGATAGTTCTGAATTAAATATGAAATGCAATTGTGGAAGTAAAAATTGTAGAGAAATTATAAAATAATATGAAACGAGATTGTGTAAATAAATATGAGAATGAACAGGATTGTCCTTGCCTGGAAGAAAACTGTGAAAGGCGGGGTATTTGTTGCGAATGTATAAAATACCATAAGCAATGCAAAGACCTACCTGCTTGTTTAAAAAAGCAGTAAACTATAAAAAGGATTTTTTCTTAATAAAATAGTATAAATAAAAAGGAGGAAAAATGGTGCTTGAAAATTTACAATATGTATCTATAGTAATTGAGACAATAATTGCAATCATGGGCCTAATTCTTGTTTTTAAGAAAAATAAAAATTATGGTTATGGAATATTTTTAACATTTGCAATTTATGTTTTTTATGACTATGCAAAATTAGCTAGCCTTAGCGTTTCTACAAATGTTTTATATTCGATGTTTTTTATTGCAAGTTTATCTGCTCTCTGGGCAGTCTGGAGAATGTATAAAGAAAACAATAGAAAGAGGTGAATAAAAATGACATGTGGATGCGGATGCAAAACTAAGAAAAAGGTTACTAAAAAAGCTGTTAAGAAAAAGAA
>Ga0265297_10001028_pt1 | contig 69979 bp, 68 predicted proteins | sample Munlanlwell13791_FD_192502 | JGI IMG/M metagenome (GOLD analysis project Ga0265297, IMG submission 192502) | Leachate microbial communities from a municipal landfill in Southern Ontario, Canada - Leachate well 137-91 | ecosystem: Engineered > Solid waste > Landfill > Unclassified | place...
GCTCAAGGAATAATTGAGTATCCGTTGAATAAGGTAATCTATTAAAAGTGCTTCGACTGCGCTCAATACTTCGATTCGAAGCATCCTGAGCGAGCGAAGCGAGTCGAAGGAGTGAGTGTATGCCTTGTGGTAAAAAAAGAAAAAGACAGAAAATCAAGACGCATAAACGCAAAAAAATGCGCCGGCGCCTGCGCCATCTGAAGAAGAGGGCCTGGGGTTAAAAGGCAGTGCTTAAAAAATTTCTTTCTATCTTAGCGGTGGGGATAGTCATCCTGGCCGCAAGAAGTGTTGTTTTTGCCTCGGATAAAAAAGTTTCATCTTCTTTAAGTCACTATATTATGGGGGTTGTCTACGCGGATTTAGGCGACCTAGACAACGCAATCAAGGAATATAGAAAAGCTCTTTTGGCTGATGATAAGGTGGCGTTAATCCATCTTAATCTGGCAATCAGCCTGATTAAGCAGAATGCTCCCGCAGCGGCGGTGGAAGAGCTGAAAGAAATTGAAAAGTTGGCGCCTGACTCCATAGAGCCGCACGCAATATTAGCTATTCTATATTCTTCCCAGGATAAAGTTGATTTAGCGGTAAGCGAATATGAAACCGCACTGCTTAAGGCCTCTAAGATCAGCCCCCGGGATATAGATATATATAAGAGCCTGGGTGTTCTATACTTAAAGCAGAATAAATTAAACGAGGCGCAGGGTATTTATCGCCTGATTTTGGCTCTTTCTCCCCAGGACCCCGAGGCACATTTTTACCTGGGTAATGTTTACTGGGAATTAAAACAAGGAAGCCTTTTTGAACAGGAATTAAAAAAGGCGCTGGAGCTAAACCCGGATTATGCCGAGGCCCTGAATTTCTTAGGCTATGCGTTTGTCGAGCAGAATAGGAACTTGCGTCAGGCCGAAATAATGATCCGCAAAGCTCTACGCCTGGAGCCGGATAACGGCGCTTATATCGATAGCCTGGGTTGGTTGTATTTTAAGAAAGGCAGGACCAGGGAGGCAAAAAAACTCCTGGAAAAGGCAGCCTCTTTGATGGAAGACCCGGTCATCTATGATCATTTGGGAGATGCGTATTTTAAATTAAAGGAAATTGCTAAAGCAAAATTAAATTGGCAAAAGTCACTAGGGCTTAGCCCAAAGCAGGAGAGCGTTAAAAAGAAAATAGAAGGTTTAGAAAAAAATGCCGGCAGCACAAAATCAGATTAAGGAATTAGAAGAAAAAGCCAGGTTTATCAGGCGCCTGATCATTCAGATGATTGCTAAGGCTGGTTCAGGCCACCCCGGAGGAAGCCTCTCGGCGACAGATTTAATCACCGCTTTATTCTTTTCGGTTTTAAAACACGACCCCAAAACCCCCAAATGGCCCGACCGGGACAGGTTCCATATGTCTAAAGGACACTGTTGCCCGCTCTGGTACGCAGTTTTAGCAGAATCGGGTTATTTTCCCCAGGAAACTCTTATGACTCTACGCCAGCTTGGTTCTCTGCTCCAGGGGCATCCTGACCGGCGCACCCCGGGCATTGAGGTTTCTTCGGGTTCGCTCGGCCAAGGCTTATCGGTTGCTTTAGGCATGAGCCTGGCTTCTAAAATAGATAAGAAAGATTACCGTATCTATGTCCTGCTTGGCGACGGAGAGACGCAGGAAGGCAATATCTGGGAAGCGGCGATGGCCTGCAGCCATTATAAGTGCGCTAATATCTGCGCGATCCTGGATTATAACGGATTTCAGATTGACGGAGCAACCCGGGATGTAATGAACTTAGAGCCGATAGCCGATAAGTGGAAAGCTTTTGGCTGGCATACGCTTGAGATAGACGGCCATAATATGCGGCAGATCCTTGATGCTTACGACCAGGCGAGGTCAGTTAAGGACAAACCGGTGGTCATTATCGCCCGGACGGTAAAAGGTAAAGGTGTATCTTTTATGGAGAATACGGTAGATTTTCATGGCCGCGCCCCTACAAAAGAGGAAACAGAGAGGGCCTTGGAGGAGCTAGCTTAAAGAAATGGCTGAACAACTTTACCAGCGCGATTGTTACGGCAAGGCTTTGGTTGAACTGGGGAAAATCAGCAAGGATATTGTTGTTTTGGACGCGGACCTATCCAGTTCTACGCGCACCGGTTTATTCGCCAGGGAATTCCCGGAAAGGTTTTTTAATTTCGGAGTGGCTGAACAGAATATGATGGCGGCAGCAGCCGGCCTGGCTTCTTGCGGCAAGACAGTCTTTGTTTCGACTTTTGCGATTTTTGCTTCCGGCCGCGCCTGGGACCAGGTGCGTAATTCCATTTGTTACGGTAATCTTAATGTTAAGATCGTCGCCACGCATGCCGGTATCTCTGTCGGCCCGGATGGCGCCAGCCATCAGGCCCTGGAAGATATTGCCTTGATGCGGGTAATCCCGAACATGAATATCCTGGTGCCTTGTGACGGGCCGCAAACTACCGAGGCGATTAATGCCGCATTTAGCACAACTGGCCCGTTTTACATAAGGTTAGGCAGGCCGAAAGTGCCGACCCTGGAGAATAAGGGAAAGTTTGAATTAGGCAAGGCCCAGGTATTGGCTGAAGGCAGCGATATTACGCTAGTTGCCTGCGGGATCATGGTCGCCGAAGCCCTGGTTGCCGTCGGTAATTTAGCTAAACAGGGCATTAAGGCGCGCCTGATCAATATGCCTAGCTTAAGGCCGCTGGATACACAGGTAATACTCAAAGCTGCCCGGGAAACCCGCGGGTTAATCGTCTGCGAAGAGCATAATATCATCGGAGGCCTGGCTTCCAGTATTGATGAAATAGTAGCGGAGAATAATCCCACCAGGGTAATGCGTATAGGCATAAGGAACAGATTCGGCCAATCCGGCGAACCAGCCCAACTTTTAAAAGAGTATAATCTCACGAGCGCCGATATTGAAAAAGCGGCCTTAACCTGTTTTTCTAAATGTAAGTAAATTGGTCATTTATTCCTTTGCCAAAGTCAACCTAGCCCTTGAAATTATCAATAGGCGAGCCGATAATTACCATAATCTCAATACGCTTTTTGAAAGAATAAGCCTCCGCGATAAAATAATTCTAAAAACCCGCCGGGATAATCTAATCAAGGTTTACTGTTCTGACCCAAGTATTCCTCCGGGTAAGTCTAATCTCTGCTGGCAGGCGGCAAAACTGTTGCAGGATGCAGGCAGAGTAAAAAAAGGCGTAGATATTAAGGTCACCAAGCGTATTCCCGTCGGTGCAGGTTTAGGCGGTGGCTCAAGCAATGCCGCAAGTATATTATTAGCTTTAAATAAGCTCTGGGGGCTAGGCCTTGGCAAAAACAGGCTGGCTGCGCTGGGCGCGCAATTGGGCAGCGACGTGCCTTTTTTTATTTATGATACGCCTTTTGCTCAAGGCCAGGGCCGCGGAGAGAGAATACGCCTTTTAAAAAAGCTAAACAGGGTTAAGCTCTGGCATATACTGGTTGTGCCCAAAATACATGTATCTACCCCCGGGATATATAAAAGATGGGATGCCTGCCTGTCCGGCCGGCAGGCCTGCCTGTCCGGCCGGCAGGCCTGCCGGCCGGCCGGACAGGCCTTTTCTGGGTTGACAAAGCCTGCCTCCAATGTTAAAATAATAATCTCAAAATTGGCCAAAAAGAATCCCCTTTTTGAGCCGGGTCTCTTATTTAATAGCTTAGAACCGGTTACTTTAAAACTGTATCCTCAAGTCAGGCGAATCAAGGAAAAGCTCAAGCGCCTGGGGCTCAAGAATGTTTTGATGTCCGGAAGCGGCGGAGCGGTTTTTGCTACTGTTGCTTCAGAAAAAAAAGCCATAACCTTAGCCAGGAGGCTTAAACAGGAGGGGGGCCCTTGGCGTGCGTTTGCAGTAAGCACAGTTTAATCGAGAGCAGCTAGCCTGTCGGCCGGCAGCCAGGACTGCCGTAGGCAGTCAGGGAGGGTCAAGATGGAGATCACAGAGACCAAGGTAGCCTTAAGAGATTCACCGGACAAGAAGCTCAAGGCATATGCCACGGTAACTTTTGACAATGCCTTCGTGGTCAGGAATATAAAAGTCATTGAAGGGACAAACGGCTTATTTATCGCCATGCCTTCAAGAAAAGTAAAACAGCCTTGTCCCAAGTGCGGTTTTAAGAACGAAATGCGCAGTAAATATTGTAATCAATGCGCTGCGGCATTTCCCCAAAGCTCTAAGCCGGCTGAAGGGGAGGATAACTCTTCAGCTCAATTGGAACATAAAGATATTGCCCATCCGATAACTCAGAGTTTTCGGGAATATCTGCAGAAAACAATTTTAGATGCCTACGGACAGGAGAAAGCCAAAGGGGCTGCTTAGATTGAACGCTGATTTGGGATGTCGTCCAATGGTAGGACACGAGAATTTGGGTCTCGCTATCATGGTTCGAATCCATGCGTCCCAGCTTAATAGCTATGCATAAAAATATTGCGGTGGTGATTTTAGCGGCGGGTAAGGGCGAACGGATGAATTCCAGTCTTCCTAAGGTCATGCATAAAATATGCGGCCGGCCTATGCTCGCTTATGTGCTTGATCTTACGCGTTCTCTAAAACCCGGTAAGACAGTTATTGTTTTAGGCCATCAATATGCAGTTATCAGGAAAGAAATCCCTGCGGGTATTACCGCGGTCAGGCAGAGAAGGCTTCTGGGTACAGCTGACGCGGTTAAGGATGCTTTACTGAAGCTAAAGGGTTTTAAAGGTACGGTTTTAGTGCTTTACGGGGATATACCGCTACTGAAAAAAGAGAGCGTCGATAAGCTCCTGAAGTACCACGCCGAAAATAAGCTGGACGCGACTTTGCTGGTTGCCCGGATGAATAAACCAAAAGGGTATGGCCGCATCCTGCGTGATAAATATTCCAGCATATCCGCGATAGTTGAAGAAAAAGAGGCGGATGATTTTGAAAAGGAGATCAAAGAAGTTAACACCGGTATTATTTGCTTTAATAAATCCAGCCTGGAAGCGGCTTTAAAAAAAGTCCGGCCGGATAACCGTAAAAAAGAATATTACCTTACCGATAGCGTAAAAATACTTTATCAACAGGGTAAGCTGGTTGATGGAGTTAAGATCGACAATATTCATGAGGCCATCGGCATAAACTCGCGGCTGGAATTAGCCCGGGCCAATCTGATTATGCAGCAGCGCATTAATGAGAAATTAATGCGCAGCGGGGTCACTCTAATGGATACTTGTTCTACTTTCATAAGTTATGGCACAAAAATAGGCCGGGATTCAGTGATTTATCCCTTTACAGTTATAGAAAGGGATGTTAAAATTGGAAAACGTTGTTCTGTCGGCCCGTTTGCCCACCTGAGGGAAGGCACAAGAGTCTCGGATGATGTAACCTTGGGTAATTTTATCGAAATCAACCGTACTGCTATCGGCGCAAAGACCTTGATCAAACATTTCTCTTATATCGGAGACGCAGTAGTAGGTGCCCGGGCCAATATCGGCGCAGGCACGGTCACCGCGAATTTTGACGGCCGCTCTAAACACACCACAGTCATAAAAGATAACGCGCTTATTGGTTCGGATACGATCCTGGTTGCTCCGGTTAAAGTCGGCCGGGGCGCGCTGACCGGAGCCGGCGCAGTAATTATAAAAAATATTCCGGATAACAAGAAAGCCGTAGGTGTTCCGGCGAGAATCTTAAAGGAGAAGAGGTAGAGATGGATAAGCTAGCGATATTTAGCGGCAATGCGCATCCTGAATTAGCGCAGGATATCTGTAAATATCTTAAGGCCAAGTTATCGGAGGCGCTGGTAACCAGATTCAGCGAAGGGGAGATCCGCGTAAAGATAAATGAAAATATCCGCGGTAAAGATGTTTTTGTGGTCCAGCCGACCTGCCCCCCGGCTAATGAGAACCTTATGGAGCTCTTGATTATGATGGACGCCATGAGAAGGTCAAGCGCCCAGCGCATAACCGCGGTCGTCCCTTATTTTGGTTATGCCCGGCAGGACAGGAAAGACCAGCCGCGCGTCCCGATCACGGCAAAACTGGTAGCCAACCTTTTAACTACCGCCGGAGCAAATAGAGTCCTGACTATGGATTTACACGCGGGGCAGATCCAGGGATTTTTTGATATACCGGTGGACCATCTTTTTTCCATAGGCGTCTTCATAGATTATTTTGATCAGAAAATCAAAGATCTGGTAGTGGTTTCTCCCGACGTGGGAGGAATAAAAATGGCCCGGGCCTACGCCAAGAGAATGGGCGTGCCACTGGCGATTATTGATAAGCGCCGGGAGTCTCCGGAGAAGACCGAGGCAATGCATATTTTAGGGGAGGTTGAAGACAAGAACGCGATTATCGTTGATGACTTGATCGCTACCGGCAGTTCCCTCTTTGAAGGCGTGGAGGCGCTTAAAAAAGCAGGCGCGAAAAATATCTACGCGGCGATTGCCCACGGTGTTTTATCGGGCCCGGCGATAGAGCGTTTGGATAAATGCGTGAATTTAAAAGAACTGGTGATAACAGACAGTATCCCGCTGGACAAGGACAAAACTCACCCGAGAGTCAGGGTTTTAAGCGTGGCGAATCTTCTGGGCGAGGCAATCAAAAGGATTCATAACGAAGAATCAGTCAGTTCATTGTTTGACTAAAGCCTCACCTGCTCAGGCAGGGAGAAAAAAGTGGAGTAAAAAAATGGAAGAACTATTTTTGGATGCAGAAATAAGGAATGAAGTCGGCCGGGGTAAGGTTAAGGCCTTGAAGGATAAGGGTTTTATTCCAGCTGTAGTTTATGCCGAAGGCAAGGAGGCCTTGGCGCTTAAGCTTTCACACCGTCAGCTCGTGCAGTTGGTGCATCAGCACCGGATCGAGGGCGTAGTGATTAATTTAAATATAAAAGATGATAAGTCAGAGGACAATGGTTCGGCTCCCGATAGCCGAAGCCACAAGAAGCAGAAATCGCGGTCATGCCTGATTAAGGAGATCCAGCATGATCCGGTCCACGGAGAGATTATCCATGTGGATTTTAATCAGATATCCTTGACCAAGGTCATTAAGGTGAATATTCCCGTGGCCGCTAAGGGTGAACCTATCGGAGTAAAACAGGAAGGCGGCTCATTGGAGCATATACTTTGGGAACTGGAAGTAGAGTGTCTTCCTACCAGTATCCCCAAGGATATTGAAATAGATGTTACTCAGCTTAAAATGGGCGAAGCAATACATGTTAAAGATATTATTCTGCCGCAAGGCGTAAAGATCCTCAATGATCCGGGCGCAATCATCTTAAGCGTGGCTGCTCCGATGAAGGAAGAAGTACCGGTTGAGGCCGTAGAAGGCGAAGCAGCACAAGAGCCGGAAGTGATCAAAGAGAAGAAAGAAGCGCCGGCTGAAGGCGCGGAAGAACCCCCGGAAGAGAAAAAAGAGACCAAATAAAAGAAGTGAAGCTGATCATAGGGCTGGGTAATCCCGGCATACTCTATCGGAATTCCAGACACAATATCGGTTTTCAGGTTATCCGTTCTTTAGCCAAAGTCCAAAAAACAGCTCTTAAAAAAGAAAGAGGCGCCTTGGCATTAAGTGCCAAGGCCAGGATCGGGGGGGTGGTGGCGGTTTTGGCCGTGCCGCTCACCTTTATGAATTTATCAGGAGAGGCAGTTAAGCTCCTGCTGAAAAGATACAGAATAAGCTTGGAAGATCTTTTGGTCATCTGCGACGATTTAGATCTGGAATTCGGCAGGATTAAACTTCAGCCAGATGGCTCATCCGCCGGGCACCGGGGGATTCAATCTATAATAGATTTTTTGGGCAGCAGTGAATTTTGCCGGATGCGTATTGGCATAGGCAGGCCCAAAGGGGACCTGGAAGCAAGCGAATATGTACTGGCGCATTTTAATAAAAAGGAAAATACCCAGCTACCCGCAATAATAAATAATGCGTTAGATTGCTGCCGGTCCTGGACGCTCGCGGGCACGGAGAAAAGCATGAATATTTTTAATCGCAGGGTTAATCTAAAAGGAGTTACCGTATGAATAAATATGAGGCAATGTTTATCGTTAAACCGGAATTATCGGAAGAAGAGAGAAAAAACCTTTTTCAACAGATCGATGATATCGTAACTAAGCACCACGGTGTCATAGCGCAAAGCGCTCTTTGGGCGGAGAAAAGAAAATTATTTTTCCCGATCAAGAAACATCTGGAAGGCGTATATTATCTTTCCAGTTTTTCGCTTGCTCCCCTGGCTATAAAAGAGATACGCCACGCCTACAATTTAAACGAGAATATTTTAAGGGTACTTATTACCAAGTTGGAATAAGGAGAACCAATGGCTAGCTATAATAAAGTATTATTGATGGGAAATTTAACTAAGGATCCGGAATTACGTTATACACCGCAAGGGACAGCAGTAGCCAACCTGCGTATGGCGGTTAACCGCCGGTACCGCGACAAAAACCAGGAGTTAAAGGAAGAGGTTTGTTTTATTACCGCGGTAGTCTGGAATAAACAGGCGGAGACCTGCAACCAGTATCTGCATAAAGGCAGCAGCCTTTTTGTTGAGGGGAGGCTGCAGTCGCGTTCCTGGGAGGATAATACCGGGGCCAAACGCAGCGTTATTGAAGTCCGGGCAGAACGGGTGCAATTCATGGGTACAAGCCCGGCTAAGGCCCAAAGCGTTCAGGCGGCTGAACCGGCAATGGAAGAATTGTCAACTGAAGCATCTACAGAATCAACTTGGTTAGGCGAAAGCGAGGGCGAAGCAAATGAAAGTTAAGACTAAGACCGGCAGTGGCTCCAGGGCTAAGACATTTTCCAGAGGCAAACCCGGGGATAAAAAACGAGGCTTACATTCCATCGGTAGAAAAAGATTCTGCCGTCTCTGCGTGGATAAGGCAAAATCGGTGGATTATAAAGATACCAAAAGGCTGGAGGCATTTATTACCGAGAGAGGTAAAATGCTCTCGAGCCGCTTATCCGGAAACTGCGCCAAGCACCAGCGGATTATTGCCGAGGCAATTACCAAGGCCAGGTTTATTTCGCTCTTGCCTTATGTGCGTTAAAGCCACAATTTAAAAAAGGCGGTCCTATGGAAGTCATATTAACCAAAGATGTAGTTAAACTAGGTAAGGCCGGCGCGCTGGTGAAAGTCAAAGACGGCTTTGCCCGGAATCTTCTTTTACCTAAGGGGTTGGCCGTACCGGTTACCCCGGCTAACCTCAAAAAACTGGAACAGGAAAGGCAAAAGGTCGCTCAGGGGTTAGAAAAAGACAAACAAGAAGCTATGGCTATCAAAGAGCGCCTGGATGTTTTATCTTTGACTATGCCGGCAATCGCTCAGGATGAAAAAAATTTATACGGGAGTATAACGGCGCTGGATATCTCCAACGCCCTTAAAGAAGAAGGCCTGGATTTGGATAAGAGCCGCATTATGCTCAGTGAGCCGATAAAATCATTGGGGATTTATGAAGTCCCCGTAAAATTACACCCGGACCTATCCGCGAAATTAAAGATCTGGATTGTAAAGAAATAAGATGCCTAACGAAATCACGCTAGATAAAATCCCGCCGCAGAATTTAGACGCTGAAATGGCAGTTTTAGGCTCAATGCTCCTGGACGAAGAAGCTATCGCCACCGCCGTGGAGACTTTGGATAAGAATTTTTTCTATAAAGATTCCCACCAGAAAATATTCCAGGTTATATCCGATCTCTACGCCGTAAATAAGGCGGTTGACCTGATTACCTTGACCGATGCCTTAAAGAAAGAAGGCCTGCTGGAAGCTATCGGCGGGGTGAGCTTTTTGACTGCCCTGGCTAATTCTGTCCCCACCGCAGCTAATATCAGCCACTATGTCTCGATAGTGAAAGAGAAGAGTATTTTAAGGACTCTGATCAACAACGCTACCAAGATAATCTCGCTTTGTTATGAAAGTGAGGGAAATATTACCGAGGTAGTGGATAGCGCCGAAAGATTTATTTTTGAGGTAAGCGAAAGAAAAAATCAGGGGTCCTACATACACCTGAAAGAGATTGTTAAGGATAGTATTGAAACCATAGATATCCTTTACCGCAAAAAAGCGCATGTTACCGGCATACCTACCGGCTATATTGATTTTGATATTAAGACCGCAGGACTCCAGAATTCAGATTTAATCATCGTTGCCGGCAGGCCTTCTATGGGTAAGAGTTCTTTTGCCTTAGGGATGATTGAGCACGCCGGGATAATCGAAAAAGTCCCTACGGCGATCTTCAGCCTGGAGATGTCTAAAGAACAACTTGTCCAGAGGATGCTCTGTTCGCACGCGCGGGTAGATGCGCAAAAGGTACGTACCGGGTACCTGGCTACTTCAGATTGGCCGCGCCTGACGGCGGCGGCAGGAAAACTTTCCGAAGCACCGATATTTATAGACGATACGCCGGGGATTTCCGTAATGGAATTACGGGCTAAGGCGCGCAGGCTTAAATCCCAGCAGGATATAAAGTTGATTATCCTTGATTATATGCAGTTGATGCGCGGTTCCAGCGGCATCGAAAGCCGTCAGCAGGAAATTTCCGAGATTTCGCGCTCTTTGAAAGCGCTGGCCAGGGAATTACATGTTCCGATAGTAGCAATCAGCCAGTTGTCGCGCGCGGTAGAATCGCGCAACGACCACCGGCCGCAGCTTTCGGATTTGAGAGAATCCGGAGCTATTGAGCAGGATGCCGATGTCGTCGTACTTTTATTGAGGGAGGAATATTATACCCAGAGTTCTGAAAATCAGGGTGTCGCCGAAGTGATTATAGCTAAGCAGCGTAACGGCCCGGTAGGTTCCTTAAAGCTTGCCTTCATAAAAGAGTATACCCGTTTTGAAAATATTGCCAGATTGGAATAATTTGTTGCTTTCAACAGCCACTTCCTATATAATAACGCTAATGCGTAAGACATTATTCATAGTCGGGCTTTCCTGTTTCGTCGTAATTTTTCCTTTTGTTTCGTTTGCGCAAGATACCCCCAAGCCGCAGGCAGAAACCGCCTCTTCCCCGACAGTCAAAGAACATCCGCTACAGTTAGTTACCGCCGTTGAAATAAAGGGCAATAAAGCCATCAGTACCAATACTATTATTTCCAAGATGAAAACCCGTGTCGGCAGCCCCTACCAGGAAAATGTCATCAGCGATGACTTAAAAAGGCTTTATCTTTTGAATTTCTTCAGCGATATAAAGATTGATTCCGAAAGCTACAAAAACGGGCTGAAGGTTATTATTACCGTAACCGAGCGGCCGATTATTGAAAAAATTACATTTTCCGGAATACTGCGCATCACGATGAAGGAAGAGAAGCTTAAAGAACAGCTAAAATCCCGGGAAGGACAGTATCTTGATTATCCGGGGCTGGCCGCGGATGTACGGACACTCGAGAAGATGTATGAAAAGATGGGTTATAATGCCGCCAGTATTGATTATAAGCTGGATATAAATCCGGAAACAAATAAGGTTAAGATCAATTTTAATGTAATAGAAGGCAAGAGGGTGCGCATAAAGGACATTATCATTACCGGTAATAAGGAGTTCACCCAGGCGCGGATACTTAAGCTTCTTAAAACTAAGCGCGCCTGGTTTTTTAACGCCGGCGTGCTTAAGGAAGATGTGCTTAAGGAGGATGCCGGGAGGATCAAGGCTTTTTACACCAGAAACGGTTTTATTGATGTTGCAGTTGATTACGAGGTGAAGCCCGACGTTAAAATGCCCTATTTATTGTATATCTATATCAAAATAACAGAAGGGAATAAGTATTTAGTCGGTAACGTGGTTATCCAGGGGAACAAGGATGTCTCAGAGAAAGAGATCCTTAAGCGCCTTCAGTATTGCGTCCCGGGGAAGGTTTTCAGCGAAGAGGCTATGAGAGCCGACGCGGCCAGCATCCAGGGCCTTTATTTTGATAAGGGCTATATCTCGGCGCAGGTTCAAGATACTACGTCTTTAAATACCGCCACCAGCCGTGTGGATATACTCTATAGTATTATTGAAAACCAGATAACCTATGTGGACAAGATCAAAATCCGCGGTAACATTAAGACCCGGGATATAGTTGTCCGCAGGGAGATGCGTATTCGTCCCGGAGACAAGTTTGACGGGGAAAAATTAAGGCGCAGCAAGGAGCGCCTGCAGAATCTGGGATTTTTTGAGGATATAAGTTATGATACTGAAGAGACGCCCAGCCCGAATAAGAAGGATTTGATTGTTGACGTAAAAGAGACCAAGACCGGTTCATTCAGTTTTGGCGGCGGTTATAGTACGGTTGATGATTTTGTGGGATTTGTAGAGGTTGAGCAGAAGAATTTTGACTGGAGGAATTGGCCTTATTTTACCGGCGCCGGGCAAGACTTAAGGATTCGCGCCTCAGTCGGTACGACCAGCACGGGTTTTGATTTGAGTTTTACTGAACCCTGGCTTTTTGATTATCCCATATCTTTTGGTTTTGACGCTTACCGCAAGACCCATAAGAGAGATAGTGACGTAGGTTATGGTTATGACGAAAAAGTCACCGGCGGAGATTTACGGCTGGGCAAAGAGCTATCCGAGTATATCCGGACAGATTTTACCTATAGGCTGGATTCAATTGAAATTTCTAATATAGACGAAGGTGCTACTTACCTACAGCAGGAAGCAGGGAAAAATCTTATCAGCAGCATAACTCCCAGTTTTGCTTTTGACAACCGGGACAATATATTTGATACGCATAGCGGCAACCTGGTTACCGGCTCTATGCAGCTGGCTGGCGGGCCATTAGGAGGAGATAAAGACTATTGGAAGTTTTTCGGCCGGGCAAGCCATTATTTTCCGCTGCCCAGGAACGCATCCCTGGAAATAAGAGGCAGGATAGGCCTGGCCCAGGCTTACGGGGACGGAGATGCCGACCATATACCTATCTATGAGAGGTTTTTTGCCGGCGGCGCGTATACGATAAGAGGTTATAAGGAAAGGGCAGTTGGTCCTGTTGATCCTGTCACTAATGATCCCTTGGGAGGTAGTTCTATGTTAGTCGGAAATATAGAATACCTTTATCCGGTGTTTAGTTTTCTGAAAGTAGCCCTATTTTACGACGTGGGTAATGTCTGGGAAAAACTGGGTGATATCGGTACCAATAAGAATGCCAATAACGTAGCTAACAGCGGAGGTTTTAAATCCAGTTTTGGCTTAGGCTTTCGTATCCGCACGCCGGTCGGGCCGATGATGCTGGATTACGGCATACCTATGGATAAAGCTTCGGGCGAGAGTTCTAAGTCCAGCGGAAGGTTCCACTTCAGCGTAAGCAATAGTTTCTAAAAATAGGGACGGTTCTATTCTTATAGCCATAAAGCAATAGAACCGTCCCTGAGTTAAATAAAAGGAGGAAGCAAAATGAAAAAGTTGTTTGTGGTTTTATGCGCGGCATTATTAAGTTCTTTTATCTTGACGGGCCTGGCCCAGGCAGCGGATAAGTTTGCTTATATCAATTTAGGCCGCGCCTTTAATGAATATTCCAAAACCAAAGATTACGATAAGTCCTTGACTGAAAAAGAGAATAGCTACACCGCCGAAAGAGACAAAAAGCTCAAAGAGCTGAATTCTTTTAGGGATAAATTTAAGCTTTTAAGCGATAGAGACAGAGAGGCCAAGAAGGGCGATCTAGAAAATAAGGCCAAGGCGGTCCAGGATTTTATTACCCGTAGAGAAACAGACCTGCGCAAAGAACAGGAAGAGAGGATGAAGGAAATCCTCCAGGATATAGATGCGGTAGTGAAGACCTATGCCGAGAAAGAAGGTTATACCATGGTATTTAATGACCGGGTCTTGGTTTATCAGAATAAGTCCATGGACATCACGGACGAAATTATAGCTTTATTGAATAAAAAAAGATAGCAGAAATAGATAATGCGTAAAACCCTAAAAGAGATTGCTCAACTAATCCAGGGTGAAGTTATAGGTGACGGCAGTAGCGTAATTACCGGGGTATCCGGGATAAAAGAGGCGCGCGCCGGGGACATTACTTTTTTAGCTAATGCCAAATATGCCCCTCTTTTGGCTACCACTGCCGCCTCCGCAGTAATAATTTCCAGAGATACAGAGCCTCCTGCTTCTTGCGCCGTAATCCGTACTGAAAATCCTTCATTAGCCTTTGCCAGGGTTATTTCCCTTATCGTTCCCGCTGAGATAAAACACTATAAGGGTATACACCCCAGCGTCGTATTAGGTAAAGATGTTAAATTAGGCAAAGATGTCGGTATCGGGCCTTATGTGGTTATCGGAGATAACGCCCAAGTAGGCGATAAAACAGTAATCTATCCCGGGTGCTTCATCGGCCAGGATACTAAGGTCGGTAATTCCGTACTTATCTATTCTAATGTTTCTGTGCGTGAACGCGTCGCAATCGGCAATAATGTAATCATCCACAGCGGTACGGTTATCGGGTCCGATGGGTTCGGTTTTATTGAAGTCAGCGGGAAGCACCACAAAATACCGCAGGTCGGCACAGTTGAGATCGGCGATGATGTTGAGATCGGCGCTAATGTTACTATTGACCGGGCCCGTTTTGATAAGACAGTTATCGGCCGGGGGACAAAAATCGATAATCTTGTCCAGATTGCCCATAATGTGGTGATTGGCCAAGACTGTCTGATTGTAGCCCAGGTCGGTATATCCGGTTCTACTGTGATCGGCAACAATGTCATCCTGGCTGGCCAGGCCGGGTTAGTCGGGCATATTACCGTCGGCGATAACGCGATAGTCACCGCCCAGTCAGGCGTAAGCAAATCTATTCCTGCGGGTGCCATGTTTTCCGGGTATCCGGCGCGCCCATTCCAGGAAAACCAGAGAGCGCACGCCTACGTGCACAATCTGCCCAAATTATTCGATACAGTAAAAGAGCTTAAGAAGAAGATAGAAGAGTTGAAAGCTAAGTTAGAAGGTAAGTAACAAGTATATAGTATTTAGTATGTAGGATAAACGCAAGATGAGCAAACAAAAGACGATTCTTAAAGAAATAAGTTTTAGCGGAGTTGGTTTACATACCGGAAATAAATCCAACGTTACCTTAAGGCCCGCCAAGAGCGGGACGGGGGTTATTTTTGTCCGTAAGGATTTATCCGGTTTTCCCCAGATTAAGGCCTGCGTCGAAAATATGGTTCCGGCGGAGAAGATGCCGCGGCGCACCTCCATTGAAAAGGGCCCTGCATGCGTGCAGACCGTCGAGCACCTTATGGCGGCGTTATCCGGCTTGGGAGTGGATAATTTATATGTGGAGGTGGATAGTAATGAATTGCCGGGCCTGGACGGAAGCAGCTTAAACTTTGTGGAGTTTATTATTCAAGCAGGCATAAGAGAGCTGGATAAAGAGCGGGAGACGTTTTCTATTAAAGAGCCCATTAAGCTAGAAGAGGGGGGCGCTTCCATTGTTATCGAGCCGGCCGGAGACTTTAAGATCTCTTATACTCTTGATTACGCTAAATCGCTGCCGGAAAAGGAATTTATAGAGTTAGCGCTCAATCCGGGAAACTTCCAGAAAGAAATAGCCCCTGCCCGGACCTTCTGCCTGGAGAGCGAAAGCGCTGAATTAAAACGCCAGGGGTTAGGCTTGGGGGCAAATTATGAGAATACCCTGGTTTTGGATAAGACCGGCCAGGTAATTAAGAATAAGGTGCGTTTTTCCGATGAAGCTGTCAGGCATAAGGTTCTGGATTTAATGGGGGATTTATTTTTTCTGGGGGTCCCCTTAAAGGCGCACATCAAGGCCTTTAAGAGCGGGCATTCACTAAACCTGAAATTGGTCAGGAAACTAGCCGAACAAAGGAAGAAAAATTCTATGAAAACTGAAAGCAGCGTTTTGGAAGTGACGGATATTATGAAAATTATACCGCACCGGGAGCCGTTTTTGTTTGTGGACAGGATTACTAAGATTGAGTACGGCAAGCGCGCTACCGGTATAAAAAATGTAACGATCAACGATTATTTTTTTAAGGGTCATTTTCCCGGCCGGCCCGTTATGCCCGGGGTAATTATCGTTGAGGCAATGGCCCAGGTCGGCGCGGTGATGCTGCTTGCTTCCGAAGAATATAAAGGAAAGCTGGCGTTTTTTATGTCAATCGACAACGTGAAATTCCGTAAGCCCGTTGTGCCAGGCGACCAGCTGGTTTTTGAGGTTGAAACAGTAAAGGTAAAATCTAAAATAGGCCAGGTGCGCGGCAAGGCCTTAGTGGACGGAAAAGTTGTGGCGGAGGCGGATTTTGTCTGCGCTTTAGTAGAAAATTAAGGGATAACCATGCCGGTACACAAAACAGCCATAGTTGCTAAAAACGCTAAAATTGGTGAGCATGTTTTAATCGGGCCTTATGCGGTTATTTCCGGAGAGGCGCTTATCGGCTCCGGGACTAAAATCGCCAGCCACTGTGTTATTGAAGGCAATACGACCATCGGCAAGAACTGTGAGATATTTACCGGGGCGGTTATCGGTAGCCAGCCGCAGGATTTAAAATATAAAGGAGAGAAGGTTTATCTGGAAGTCGGGGATAATAATATTATCCGCGAATACTGCACTCTTAACCCCGGGACAGAGGAAGGATCCAAGACTGTTGTCGGGGACGGAAATTTAATAATGGCCTATTCCCATGTGGCGCATGATTGCCGGGTGGGGAATAATTGCGTTTTAGCGAACGGCTCTACCCTTGCCGGCCACGTTACCATTGAGGACCGGGCAGTTATCGGCGGGTTAGTGGCGATCCATCAATTTGTCCGGGTCGGTATGCTCTCTATTATCGGCGGCTGCTCCAAAGTCGTTCAGGATATACCCCCCTATTCAACCTGCGACGGGCATCCTGCGGCAGTATTCGGTTTAAATCTTATAGGCCTGCGCCGGCACAATGTCTCCAAAGAATCCATCGGCAAGCTTTCCGATGCCTTCAGGATACTTTTTAGTTCCGGGCTCTCGGTAAAACATGCTTTGGAAAAATTAGTCAAAGAAATTAAATTAACCCCCGAAGTCGCGTACCTTGTAGAATTCATCAAAAAGACAGAACGCGGAATAGCGCGTTCCTGCCGGAAATAACCATGGAGAAAATAGGCTTAATTGCCGGAAACCGGAAATTCCCTCTTTTGTTCTGCGCAGCTGCCCGGCGTAAAGGCTATTCCGTGGTCGCTGTCGCGATAAAGGCAGAGAGCTCACCCCGGATCAATAAGCTGGCGGATAAAGTCTATTGGTTGAATTTATCTGAATTCAAGCGCCTGATTGCGATATTTCAGGCTGAAGGAGTAAAAAAAATAGTTATGGCTGGCCAGGTCAGCCCGGTACGGCTATTCAGTAAAGAGGTAAAAAGAAGCCAGGAGCTGCAGCAGATACTTTCTAGTATAAAAAATAAGAAAGCAGATACGCTATTCGGAGTAATCGCGCAAAAGTTAGAGAACGCCGGTTTAGAATTGCTCAACTCCGCTACTTTTATGGAAGACCTGTTCCCTAAAAAAGGCACGCTTACGCAGGTTCAGCCTGACCCGGCGGTTTGGGAGGATGTCTATTTCGGTTTTGAGCTGGCCAAGGCAGTCGGGGCTCTGGATATCGGCCAGACAGTAGCAGTCAAAGACCAGGCGATTGTCGCGGTTGAGGCCCTGGAGGGCACGGATAACCTTATCCGGCGCGCCGGAAAGATTACCCGCACAGGCATAACCGTAATTAAAGTAGCCAAGCCCAGTCAGGATATGCGATTTGACATTCCGGTAATCGGTTTAAAGACCATTCAAATCCTGATTAAGGCAGGCGCAAAATGCCTGGCCCTGGAAGCGGGTAAGACACTTTTTATAGACCGTCAAGCCGCGGTAAATTTAGCCGATAAAAAAGGCCTGGCGATCGTCAGTGTTTAAGGTTCCGCACTATATTAATACTTGACAGTTTTTAGTCTGGGTGTATAAATAATAAAGATAACCGCCTGCCCTAGGCAGGCAAGGAGGAGGGTAATATGGCTAGATTGACTGGGTCAAAACTTACTGAATTCAAGCTTTATGCTCCACAGGCTAAAAAGGTGAGCTTAGCCGGTACTTTCAACAAATGGGATATAAAAAAGCTTCCCGCGAAAAGCGACTCTAAAGGCAACTGGATGGTTAAGGTTAATCTCAAGCCCGGCAGGCATGAATATAAATTTGTCGTGGACGGCGTTTGGATGAGTGACCCGCGTTGTACATCCTACATAGCCAATTCCTTCGGGTCGCATAATTGCGTTGTTGAAGTTAAATAGGAGATTGTGTTTTCAGAAGCTTGAAATCCTCAGGGCGCTATTTAAAGTAGCGCCCTAACTTTTTCTAAAGTATGAAATATCTCTACGGTCCGGTAAAATCGCGCAGGCTCGGGTTTTCTTTAGGGGTAAGCCTTACCCCCTATAAGACCTGTGATTTTGATTGTATTTATTGCCAACTAGGCAAAACCACTAACCTGACCCCGGAGAGAAAAGAGTATATTCGGGTAAGCGCAATAGTTGACGAATTAAAAACCTGGTTGAGCAGTAATAAGGAAACAGCGCAAGGCCTGGAATATATTACGTTCTCCGGTTCGGGCGAGCCTACCTTAAATACAGGATGCGGTGAGTTGATCATGGAAGTCAAGAAACTCACTAACCTCAAAATTGCGGTCCTGACCAATGCTTCCTTACTGACAGATGGAGGGCTGCGGCGGCAGCTTTGGGGGGCGGATTTAATTGTTCCTTCCCTGGATGCGGTGACGCAGGATTTATTTGCCAGGATTGACCGCCCGTATACCGGTATAAAGATTGAAGAAATAATCGCGGGGCTTAAGGCTTTCAGGAGAGAATTCCGCGGCAAGATCTGGCTTGAGGTAATGCTGCTCAAAGGCATTAATGACGATATAAGGCATATCCGTAAATTAAAAGATGTTATTGACGCAATAAACCCGGATAGAATACAGTTGAATTCTCCGGCGCGCACTACCTCCGAGGCAGGTATTCAGGCGGTTGCCAAAGGTAAGCTCAAGAAGATCAAGGAAATTTTAGGAGAAAAGGCGGAGTTTTTTTAACGCGCCTGTAGCTCAACTGGATAGAGCGCTAGCCTTCGGAGCTAGGCGTTGCAGGTTCAACTCCTGCCAGGCGCATAAAATTATATCGGATTTAGATCGTTTCTATTTCTTGCAAAGCCACCGGTTTTAAGTTAAAATATAAGTCAATTTATAAAACAGGGTTGCGCTAACGCGCGGGGAAAAACCTAAATTTTAGGGCCATTAGCTCAATTGGCAGAGCAGGACACTCTTAATGTCAAGGTCGTAGGTCCGACTCCTACATGGCCCACCATCTAAAATCCCCTCACTTAAAAAAAGGTGAGGGGATTTTTTATTGCTATCGCCTAAGGAGTTAAGGTATAATTATTCCATGGGAAATTACGAAGTTTTTGAGCATACCGCAGATATTGGTATCCGGGTAAAGGGTAAAGATCTAAAAGACCTGTTTAAAAATGCCGGGCTCGCCCTCTTCCAGGTTTCCAGCCGCAAACAATTCACCAAAAATAAAGCCCGCGTTAGCCTAAACATCAAAATAAACTCGGATAATTTAGAAAGCCTTTTTGTCGATTGGCTAAATGAATTACTCTCCTTATCCGCGGCCAAGGGGTTAATCTTCCATAATATTAAGATAAACAAGCTGGAAGATAATTCCGTGGAGGCACTTACCGTGGGTAGCGCTGTAAATAATTATAAAGTAAATACTGAGATTAAGGCGGCCACCTATCATCAGCTTAAAGTCGTACGCAAGCCCACCGGCTGGCTGGCCGAGGTGATTCTGGATGTCTGAGATCAATTTAAAGAAGATCGATGATTTTCGCTGGGAAATCCCCAGGTCTTATAAGCCCGGGATGCGCGTACCCGGGGTTATTTATGCCGACGAGAAATTATTAAGGGACATCCGTCAGGATAAGGCTATGGAGCAGGTGGCTAATGTTGCTTTTCTTCCGGGGATCGTCAAGGCATCTTTAGCTATGCCGGATATCCACTGGGGCTATGGTTTTCCTATCGGGGGCGTGGCGGCTACCGATATTGCAAATGGCGGAGTTGTTTCTCCGGGCGGAGTCGGATTTGATATCAACTGCGGCGTGCGCCTGCTCAAAACAAATTTGTACTTTGCAGACGTAAAGGATAAATTAAGGGATTTGACCTACGCTTTATTCTCGGATGTTCCTTCGGGTGTCGGCGCTCAAGGCGATATCCGGGTGAGCGCTAAAGAAGAAGAGGAGATTTTGATTAAAGGCGCCAGGTGGGCGGTAGAAAAAGGGTTGGGCACTCAGGATGATTTGGATTGCACCGAGGAGCAGGGCGCTATTGCCGGGGCGGATCCCGCCGCGGTATCTGAGCGCGCCTACGCCAGGGGGAAGGCGCAAGCAGGGACATTAGGCAGCGGTAATCATTTCTTAGAGGTTCAAATGATTGATCAGCTTTATGACCGGGATGCTTGTGACGAGTTGAACCTTAATTTGGGCCAGATCACCGTGATGATCCATTCCGGCTCGCGCGGGTTTGGCTACCAGGTATGCGAGGATTATACGCGCAGCCTGATGCATTGCCTGGCCAAGTATAATATTAATGTCCCAGACCGCCAGCTAGCCAGCGCTCCGGTAAATTCCACAGAAGGGAAGGCTTATTTAGGAGCGATGAAATGCGCGGCCAACTACGCCTGGGCCAACCGGCAGTGCTTAATGCACCTTACCCGGCAAACCTTTGAAAGAATATTCCATCTTTCCTGGCAGAAGCTGGGGATGTTTTTAATTTATGATGTGGCGCATAATATCGCTAAAATCGAAAAACAGATGGTTGATGGCCAGGAGAAAACTTTATGCGTGCATAGAAAGGGAGCCACACGGGCAATCCCTCCGGGGCATCCGGCCTTGCCGCAAAAGTATAAGCAATTAGGCCAACCCGTTATCATTCCCGGAGATATGGGTAGAAATTCGTATCTACTGGTGGGAACCGCAGGTGCGGCTGAAACTTTCTATTCTGCCTGTCATGGCGCCGGGCGCGTAAAATCGCGTACTGCCTCAGCCCGCACGATCAACTTAGATACTTTATTGAAAGAATTGGAATCTCAAGGTATAATAGTTAAAGCTTCGGGCAGGGCGACGATTGCCGAAGAAGCGCCCGAGGCCTATAAAAATGTTAATACTGTGGTGAGCGTCGTGCATAATGCCGGACTGGCCAAGCGCGTCTGCAGGATGCGGCCGTTAGGCGTTATAAAGGGGTGAAAATGCTGGATATTAAATTTATCAGAGAAAACCCGCAATTGGTAAAGCAGGCGTTAAAAAACCGTAAGCTTAAGCTGGATTTAGATGTTTTTATTCAGCTGGATAGCCGACACCGGGAAATTCTAACCAAGCTGGAGGATCTAAGGGCTAAGCGTAATAAAGCCAATGACGAGATCAGCATCCTGCTTAAACAAAAAAAAGAGGCTAAAGAGAAAATCAACTCTATGAAGGATGTTTCCGGCCAGATTTCCCAGCTGGAGAATGAAATAAAGGAGATTGATCGCCAGCTCGATATAATCATCTTGACTATTCCCAATATTCCGCATTCATCTATCCCGGTGGGTGAGCCGGCCAAAAACGCGGTGGTGCGCAGCTGGGGAGAGAAACGGCAATTCGGTTTTAAACCACAAGCACATATTGATTTAGCCCAAAATCTGGATATCATTGATTTTAACCGGGCGACCAAGATTACCGGCTCGAATTTTATACTATATAAAGGCTGGGGAGCCAGATTAGAGCGCGCCTTGATTAACTTTATGCTGGATTTACATACCGCTAAGCATGGTTACACCGAAGTTTTTCCGCCATTTTTGGTCAACCGGTCCTCCATGCTTGGAACGGGCCAGTTGCCAAAGCTGGAAGAAGATATGTATAAACTAAAGGACGATGATTTATTTTTGATTCCTACTGCCGAAGTCCCGGTAACTAATATTTTCCGCGACGAAATCCTCGAAGAAGCCAAATTACCAGTTTATTATACCGCCTATACCGCCTGTTTCCGGAGAGAGGCGGGGACTTACGGAAAAGAGACCCGGGGTTTAATCCGCGTGCACCAGTTTGACAAAGTAGAAATGGTTAAATTTGTCCGGCCGGAAAACTCTTACGCTGAATTGGAAAAACTGGTTAAAGATGCCGAAGAGGTTTTACAGCTTTTAGAGATTCCTTACCGGGTATTGCTGCTGGCGACGCAGGATTTAAGTTTTTCCGCCAGTAAATGCTATGACCTGGAGGCTTATGCCCCGGGATTAGATAAATGGCTGGAGGTTTCCAGCTGCAGCAATTTTGAAAGTTTCCAGGCCCGCCGGGCAAATATAAGGTTCAGGAAGCAGGAAGATAAGCGGGTGGATTTTGTGCATACTTTGAATGGCTCGGGGGTTGCGCTTGCGCGCACGGTGGTAGCGATTTTAGAGAATTACCAGCAGGAAGACGGTTCGATTTTAATACCTAAAGCCTTAAGGGGGTATTTGGATGGAAAAGAAAGAATTTCCTAATAAATTTTCTGACCCGAAGATTAAACCTGTCTGGAAAGAGAGAGGAGCTAAGGGGGGCGGATGGTCTAAGCCTGCCTGGATCTCCAATAAGATATTTGATCTCCTGAAACTCGTTCTGGGTATATGTCTACTCCCTTTTGTTTATTCCTCTTCGGTAGCTTTCCTGGGCCAGATCTCTTCTATTGATGTTGTGCTGCAGAATTATTTCTGGGCTGGGGTAGTTACCCTGGTTTTGGTCTATTTATTCATTTGGGAGCCGACAGTTATTTACGAGCGGGGACACAGATTGGTGGAGATAATTTTTAGTTTTTTCCAACCTCTGGTTAGATTCGCGCCGTATCTCTTGCCTGTCTACACGATAGTTTTATTTATTCTCTACCTTTTCCTGTGCGTCTTTATCAAGGATAAATGGTTGATGGAATGGGCGATGTTCTTCTTTGGTTTAAGTATCGCCATGCATTTGGTATTCGCGGCTCAATCTATCCGCTCTAAAAAAGGAGACCTGCTTAAAAGCAATTATATTTTCGGGTTTTCTTTTATGTACATTATCAGCCTCGGGTTAATGGCGTTATTCCTTAATTTCCTATTCAAGGAATTTTCCATCGTTAGTTTTTCCAACGAGGCATATTCTCTAGCCGGTTCAATCTTTAAGGCTATTTTTTCTCAGCTTTTTATAGTTAAATCTTAGGTGGGGTGCCAGAGTGGTCGAATGGGCCTGTCTTGAAAACAGGTGTCCTTCACGGGACCGTGAGTTCGAATCCCACCCCCACCGTAAATTAATCCGGAGAGTTGGTAGAGCGGCCGAAGGCGGCGCCTGCGGGAAGAATCAGGAAGATACATATTATGGAAGATATTTCATTAAAAGAATTTCTTACTCTGGTTGAAGTTGATGATTTTGATAAACGTTACGCCCAAGATATAGGCAACGGTAAATATTTTGGGTTTCCTCTTGAACCGGTGATCCAGGCGGAGAAGAGGCTGCGCGAAGAGAAAGAGGGATCTATTGCTTATTTCTCCATGGAGTATGGCTTAGCTACAAGTTTTTATAATACATTCCAATCGCAAAACCCTTCTCGGGTAGAGAATAAGACCCCCCGGAATACCGTTTTTTCAAATTACCGTATAGCCGATTATTTTTTTGACGTACAGATTAACAGTCTTATTGACCTGCCTATATACAGCGGCGGATTAGGGGTTTTGGCGGGGGATACCGTCAAAACAATGGCGGATTATAAGCTGCCGGCTGTAGGTATCGGTATCTTGTGGCATTCCGGATATTTTCGCCAGGAATTTTGGTTTAAATACGGGCAGGTTCCGGAGAAGACGCATTGGGATGCCTATAGCTACCCCGGGCTGATTCCGCTTAAAAATACCGTAACGCTCCGGCTTAAGAACGAAGAGATACATTTGAAGCTTTGGAAATATTATGTCTATAGCTATAAGCGTGATTACGCGCTTCCGCTTATTTTACTTGATGCGGAGATACCCGAGAACAGGGAAGATCTGAAAACGCTTACCGAACAGCTGTACCGCAGCGACAATTCCTGGATTAAGCTCATGCAAAGAGTAGTCTTGGGTTTTGGCGGCGTAAACGCTATAAATGCCTTAGGTTATCCGATTAAGATCTTTCATCTGAACGAAGGACACGCGGTCTTTGCTTTCATGGAGAAGGCGCGCGGTTATACCGATCAACAGGTGGAAGAGCTCAAGAAACAGTTTTGCTATACCTGCCATACTCCGGTTCAGGCCGGGCATGACCGTTTTTCTCAGGATGACCTGCAGGGGGTCCTGCAGGAAGAAGATTTCAGGCTCATCCAGAGTTTAGGGAGGGAAGATTCAGGGCTGATTAATTTAACCCTTCTTTCCATGAATATAGCTTCTTCCATAAATGCGGTCTCTAAAAGGCACCAGGAAGTCATGCAGTTACAGTTTCCCTCATATAAGGAGAGGATAAAATACGTTACCAACGGTGTCCATCCCTATACCTGGATTTCCGGAGATTACCTGAAGTTATTTAAAAGTTTTAGCCCTCCCCTGGGCGATGTTGAATCTGATCCTATGTCGCTGGTCCAGGCTGGGAATTTGAAGGAGAATAGTGATTTTCGCAAACAAATATGGCTGGCGCATAGAGCTAATAAGGAGAGGCTCTGTTCTTTGCTCGAGAAGTGGAAGTTCAAAGAGGATGTATTTACTGTCTGCTGGGCGCGCAGAATAGCCGCTTATAAAAGGCCAAGTCTTATCCTCCAGGATATAGACAGGCTTATGGAAATTGCCCGAAAAACCGGGCCTTTGCAAATAATCCTGGCCGGGAAGGCCCATCCCAACGATAATTTAGGTTTTACTTTTATCAATGAAATGCTGGACAAAGTTGATAAACTGGCCGATAAGGATTACGATATATTAAAGATCGTAATCCTGGAAAATTACGATATTTATTTAGGAAAGCTGCTTACCTCGGGAGTAGACTTATGGCTGAATAATCCTTATCCTCCTTTTGAAGCCTCCGGGACAAGCGGAATGAAAGCGATCCTGAATGGAGTCGTGCAGATGACTACAGCGGACGGCTGGGTGGTGGAAGCGGAGGATAAGGGGATCGGAAGGGTTTTCGGATACCGTTATGCCGGCGGTAAGATCGGAAGCGAGTTTGACCGCTCCATAAAAGCCGACGCCCAGGATCTTTATGAAACGCTGGAGGAGCTCTCTACAGTATATTATTCAACTTTTAAGGATGAGTTTAATCTTTCTTCCCAATGGATTGATATGATGATTAATTGCGTGGCTACGGGTGCGCATTTTAATACCTATAGGATGCTCAATGAATATAAAAGCCTGGTTTGGGATCCTTGCTTGCAAAAGGAGGGGGTTTTAAGGGCTTAGAGACTGGAGAGTTGGCAGAGCGGTTGAATGCGGCGGTTTCGAAAACCGTTGTCGTCGTAAGACGACCGGAGGTTCAAATCCTCCACTCTCCGTTAGTATTTTACGACAAGAAAAATTCTGATTATAGCTTTAAATTTGGGAGAGGTGCCGGAGCGGTCGAACGGGCATGTCTGGAGAACATGTGAGCCGCAAGGTTCCCAGGGTTCGAATCCCTGCCTCTCCGCCAGTTTTTAGGTGAACCCTTCAGACGAGGAGGGTGGCAAAGAATGTCCACACTAATTGTGGACGCGAACCCTAGATTGAAATTGAAGGTGTTTGCTAAAATTATCCGAGATCATTGTTTTTTTATTAGGATTTAAATGAAAGACGAAACAAAGTTATTCTATGATTTGATGGCGGAGAAAACCGCTGATGAATGGTATAAAAACGACATTTTATTACCAACGATAAAAGATTTTTTCAGCCTTCTTCCGTTCAAGCCACGTATATTAGATCTGGGCTGTGGCCCTGGACACGAGAGTATGCGATTGGAATCATTGGGGGCAAAAGTGGTCGGTATTGATTTTAGTGGTGAATGCATCAAGGTTGCAAAGGAGAGATGTCCTCGATGCAGATTTGAAGCTATGAATTTTTTCAAATTGGATGATAGCCTTGGAAAGTTTGATGCCGTTTTTGCCTGTGCATCTTTGATTCATGTGACCGAAAATCTATTGGAAACAGTTTTGCGCAATGTGGCTGATTTAATAGCTGAAAAAGGATATTTTCTCGCAATAGTTCAAGATGGCCGGGGCATTAATGAAAAGTGGAGCACTTTAGAAGTTAGTGGCAGAAAGATCCGTAGAGAAGTTCATTGTTTCAACAAAGAATGTTTAGTGATAAATACTCAGAGGGCAGGTTTGTGCTTCATAAGAGAGGGGTATTTGGATAAAAGTCTTTTTGAGCAAAAATGGAGAAATTATATATTTCAGAAGGTTTAATCTATCGCAGGTTTTTGTCGATAGTTTTATCGCGATGTAAAAATGGGAATACCGGCTCATCCAGGGCGATAAGCCAGCCCATACTCCGTTTTCGATAAATTTTTATAAGTAGGCTTGCTTCAACGATTTGTAGGGTTCGCCTGGCGTCAACGACAAGCCGTTATTTTTTAGCGTACGTATAAGGAATATTATGAAGATCGGCGAATATTTAATTAAGCAAGTGCTCGCAACAGGAACGCAGCACGTATTTGGCATTCAGGGCGATTACGTATTAAATTTCTACGCCCAGCTTTGTAAAAGTCCGCTTAAGGTCATCAATACCTGTAATGAGGAGGGAGCTGGTTTTGCTGCAGATGCCTACGCACGAGTAAAAGGGTTTGGGGTTGTATGTGTTACCTATGGTGTCGGCGGGCTTAAGCTTGCGAATAGCACAGCGCAGGCTTTTGCCGAGATCTCTCCTGTACTTGTGATTAGCGGCGCTCCGGGAATGGCCGAACGCAGGCATAATCCGCTTCTTCATCATAAGGTCCGTTCTTTTGAAACGCAACTTAATGTATTCAGGGAAATGACCGTAGCGCAGGCAGTATTGGGGGATGCCAAAACCGCTGCTGCCGAAATCCAGCGTGTCATAGATGTCATTAAAGAAATTAAGAGGCCTGGATATATAGAACTGCCTAGAGATATGGTAGATGTGGATATATGTGAGCCGCAGGTGCCTGTTTCGGGAGAATCTTCAGATTTAGACCGGCCGGCTATTGACGAGGCTCTGCGCGAAGTTTTGGGTATGCTTGCGGCAGCGAAACGCCCGATAATAATAGCCGGGGTTGAAATTAATCGTTTTGGATTACAGGCACTTTTCTTAAAATTTCTCGAACGCTCAGGGCTTCCGTTTGTGACCGGTGTTCTGGGAAAATCAGTAGTATCAGAGAGTCATCCGCATTTTATTGGTGTTTATGCGGGAGGGATGAGTCCTGAGGATGTTCGCGAGGCGGTAGAAGATTCCGATTGCGTTATAGCAGTAGGTCCGTATGTAACCGATCTTGCCACCGGGATATTTACGCATCATATAGATATTGCGCAGAGTATAGTTATGGCGCCGGATAAAATTTCGGTCAAGCATCATTCTTATCCGGAGGTTGGCATGAAGTATTTTCTTGAATCTTTGGTTGCGGCGATACCGAAAACCCCGAAAAAAATCAGGCAACCCAAAAAGTATGAACTTTCGCCATTTATTTATCAAAAAGGCAGCAAAATAACCGTAAATCGTCTTTTTGCATGTTTAAATACTTTCTTAGACGATAATACTACGGTGATTGCAGAACCGGGAGATTCGCTCTTTGGCTCGCTTGATCTAAGAGTCCATGGGATGGCAGAATTCCTTTCTCCGGCTTATTATGCTTCATTAGGTTTTTCAGTCCCTGCGTCAATAGGCGTTCAACTTGCTGCTGCGCATCGGCGTCCGCTTGTCCTTGTCGGAGACGGAGCCTTTCAAATGTCGGGAATGGAGCTTTCCGTCAGTGTCCGGTATGGCCTTAGCCCGATCGTAGTTATTCTCGATAATGGCGGATATGGAACGTTTCGCCCTATGCTCAACGGATCTTTTAACGATATCCAGCCTTGGCAATACGCGGATATCGTTAAGGTTATTGGCGGCGGAAAGGGGTACACGGTTTCTACTGAAGACGAACTTATATCTGCCCTTGAGGCCGCAAGGAAAAATGATTCCTTCCCTACTATTATAGACGTTAGACTTGAAAAATATGATTGTTCTGACCGGTTAAAGAAGTTGAGCGGTAAATTGAAAAAACAGGTGAAACAACAATAATAGAGTTCAGAAATGAAAAAGTTTGACAAAAATTTCAAATAGTTTATACTGTCGCTGGCGGTAATTATTTTCCATAAAGGGGCGCTTGAGGCAGAACTACCGGCAATATATTCTCAAAATGGAGGCGCAAGATGAAATCAAAAAAGGTAAACAAGAAAGCAAAAGCAAAAAAAGTAAATAAAACTACGAAAGCGAAGAAGAAGCTCTCGCGCTACTGCCGATCAGGCAGGGTTTTGTGGTAAGGATCTTTGCGCCAGCCGGAACATTCTTAATATCTGCGTTTTACAAAAATCCAGATTAGGTATCAAGCAATCAGGCGGGACTCCGTATTTTTTAGGAGTAGATTATTATTAAAAGACTTTCACCAGTTGTTTTATTCCATAAATTAGGCCGCTATATCGGCATATCTACATCTACGGGGGATTTTTACGATCTGTCTCCGGAAATGTATAATTTATTAAAAAAATGGAATAAAGAGCTATCCTCTTTTCCGTTTCCTCCTAAACAGGAAGCCGCAGTTTTAGCAAAGAAGTTAAATATCCCCCTAAAAATAATAAATTTTTTTCCCGTTTCCGACAAAAAGATATCATTTAAAAGCGATAAGAGCACATCTGCCGGGCTCACCGATCTAACCCTCAATTTAACGTCAAGCTGTAATCTTCGTTGTGTTTATTGCTGGAATGATCATGGCCAATATTCCAATCGGCACTTTTCGGAGAAACAAAACAGAGAATTTAAGGAAGATATTAAAGATGCATCTATGTCAATTAGGACTGCCTTAAAGGCGGTAGATATCTTAGTTGGTGCGCGGGGAAAAGAAAAAAATTTAGTAGTGGATTTTTATGGCGGTGAGCCCCTGTTGAATCTTAGAACACTTAGGACAACGGTTGATTATTGCCGAGAAAACCAATCAAAATGGAAAACAAAGTTTCATTTCCTCTTGGCAACGAATGGGACCCTTTTAAGCCCGGATGTAGCCGAGGAGTTAATTAATAAGGGGGTGCAAATTGCCGTGAGCATCGATGGCCCCAGGGCTGTCCATGATAATAACCGCCCGTTTATCAATCAAAGGGGCAGTTTTGATATAATTTTAGCAAACCTTAAAAGAATGCCTAGGGCAGTCATGAAAAGGCTGGTGGGCCGTACTACGGTAACCCCATTTTTTCCGGATATGGTAAAATTGTATGAGAATTTAAGGAACCTGGGGTTTGAGCGGATTGAGCTTTTTGAAAGTGAAGATGCCTGCCATAGGTTCTTCCCCGGGCAGGAGGCAAGTTTTTTCAGCACGGAAGATAGTTATAAGCTTCTATGCAAAACATACGAGAAATTGGCATTGCGCTATATCGATGATGTTGTTTCGGGAAATTTGAATTACAGTAAAACGTTCTTTAACCGGTTTTTTAAATTAATGCAAAGGTTATATTATAACCAGGAAGTTTCCGGAGGCTGCCCTGCCGCCAAAGGACAGATTGCAGTAGGTATTGACGGTAAGATTTATCCCTGTACTTCATTTTTAGGGGTGCGTGAATTTGAATTGGGGCAGGTGGATTGCGGTATTGATAATAAGAGGTTTCAGGCGTTTATCGAAAAGATAAATAAGCGGTTTGAATATTGCCAGAAAGATTGTGATCTCTTCAGCCTTTGCCGTTCAACAGGTTCCTGCCTGAATGTTAATTATTTTTTTAATGGAGACCCTGCCGTACCGCATAAAAGAAGTTGCGCTCTTTTTGCCGAAAAATTAGCTTTGGCCGCCGCAAGTTTATCTATTCTTTCCGAGAAAATCCCTCACCGGCTGGAGGAGTTGTTTGGCTTTGACCCAATAGGTAGAAGAGGAAATAAATTATATTAAAAAAAACACTTGACAAAAAGCGGTAAGAGGATAAACTAGTAATGGTAACCATTTTCAATAACTAAGGAAATTAATATGCCAAGAAGAGATTGTGCGGGGCCGCTATGGTGGCACGGAAAATTCAGAGGCTGTGGCTATCGGATAACTTCCGGCAGGGAGGCTATTCTGGAGGTGCTTTCTAAATCCGATAAACATCTAAGCGCCGAAGATATCTATATGAAAGTCCATCCCAAATATCCTAATATTGGTTTAACCACTATCTATAGGACATTGGATGTCTTAGCCAGCTTAGGTCTTATTTTCAAGTTTGATTTTGGGGATAAAAGAGCGCGTTATGAATTAGCAGAAGGCCCTAAGGGCGCGCACCATCACCACCATTTAATATGCACAAGCTGTAATCGTGTTATTGATTATGCGGACTTTATTGATGAAGAGGTAGAACTGCTCAATCAGACAGAAAAAGGCCTGGCTAAGAAATACGACTTTAAGATTACTAACCATTTAATTCAGTTTTACGGTTTATGTAATGCCTGTGTTAAGAAATAGCTGTATTTTTTTCTTATATAATGGAAATGGTTTTTACTAGCAATAAAATAGGCAATGGCTAGGTCAAGATTTATGGAGCTGGCCGTGAGCCGATAAAGATAAAAAAAGCAAAGGAAGGAGGTGTTTAATATGCCAAGAGGAGATGGAACAGGGCCAATGGGATTAGGTCCGGCAACAGGAAGAGCAGCGGGTTTCTGTGCGGGTTATTCTATGCCTGGCTATGCGAATCCGGTACCGGGCAGAGGTTATGTTGGCCAAGGTAGAAAAGGGTTCTTCGGCCGCGGTAGCAACAGGGGCCGGAGAAATTGGTATTACGCTACCGGCATTCCTGGATGGCAGAGAGCCTCAATGGGGATGCCTGCTTTTGGCGGGGCGTATTCTTATGCGCCTGAAGTTACTCCGAAGCAGGAAGCAGATATCTTAAAAAATGAAGCTGATTTTTTGAAAAAACAGCTTGAAGATATCCAGAGCCGCATTGAGACGTTAGAAAATGTCCAGGCAGCAAAAAGTGAGTAACTACTAGAAGATGAGGGAATAGGTAATGAAGATCTATTCCCTCATCTGGGTTTATTAGAATAAGGAGCGAATATGCGTGTAGCTATATCTACCGATGGAGAGTTTGTATCCGCCCATTTTGGCAGGTGCCCAACTTTTACTCTTGTTGATATCGAGAAGGGCAAGGTAACCCAGATGACGGAAGTGGCAAACCCCGGGCATCAGCCGGGCGCAATTCCTGAATTTTTGCATAAAAAAGGTGTAAATTGTATTGTTGCCGGCGGTATGGGGATGCGGGCAACATCATTTTTTGAAGAGTACAGCATCAAGACAATTGTGGGGATAAGCGGGAAGATCGCTGCAGTGGTAGAACAGTTTAAAAAAGGCACCTTGGAAGGAGGAGAGAGCCTCTGTAGGCCCGGAGAGGGTAAAGGTTATGGCTTAGAAAAAGAAGAATGCGATCATCCGCATAAAGAGGATTGTGACCATTAAGGAGGTTTGAGGTTATGAAAATATGTGTTACTTCAGAAGGCAGCAGTTTAGATTCTAAGGTAGATCCGCGTTTCGGCAGGTGCCAGCATTTTATTATCGTTGATACCGATTCTTTAGAATTTGAAGCAGTCGAAAACCCGAATATTGAATCTATGGGGGGCGCCGGGATTCAGTCGGCACAACTCGTGGCTTCTAAAAAGGTTAAGGCCGTAGTTACGGGAAACATGGGCCCGAATGCTTTTCAGACCCTGCAGGCGGCAGGAATAGAAGTTTTTACGGGAGCCTCGGGTACGGTTCAGGAGGCGCTTAATAAATATAAAAAAGGAGAATTTAAGGCAGTTTCCGGCCCCAGCGTAGGTTCGCATTCTGGAATACCGAATAAGAATAAATAAGTAGTTGTTATGGCGACGACGCAGATTTTAGTTGGAAAATAGCGGAAAAGGAGGTGATGAATATGCCGAGAGGAGACGGAACTGGCCCTAGAGGCCAAGGTGCAGGGATGGGTAGGGGTAGAAGGGGTAATGCGGGCCCCGGAGGGAATTGCATATGTCCTTCCTGCGGGGAAAAGATCCCGCATCAGGCAGGCACACCCTGTGCTTCGATGAATTGCCCTAAGTGCGGGATAAGGATGGTAAGAGAATAACAGAAGGGAGCAGAATAAATGGGTACAAAAGCAAGAGAGTTAGTCGGTGCCGATGTTAAAAAGGTGGTTATTTTGTTAAACAAGGCTTTTGCGGATGAATGGCTTGCCTATTATCAATATTGGGTAGGAGCTAAAATCGCGCGCGGACAGATGCGTAATGCAGTCGTCAATGAATTAGAACAGCATGCGGGCGAAGAACTGAAGCACGCCGGGATGCTTACCGAAAGAATCATTCAGCTTGGCGGGATACCTGTATTGAAGCCCGAGGATTGGTATAAAGAGGCAAATTGCGAATATGCTGCGCCTGAAGATCCTGCGGTCAATGCGCTTTTAAAACAAAATATCAAAGGCGAGCAATGTGCCATAGAAGTTTACCGGAAGCTCTCAGAGGCCACAAAGGATAAGGATGTGGTTACATATCATCTTGCGCTGGAAATAATGGCGGATGAGATTGAACACGAAGAAGATTTGGAATCTCTATTGGAAGATATGACGAGTAAGTAGGCACCTTTGGATAAAGAAATTTTAGAGAACAACAAAAAGTATTTAGAGCGGGTTGCGTTTTACCGAAGCAACGGGTACGATTTAGAAAAGGAAAGAGATTTTATCCTGGATAAATCCCTGCCTATTTCCGGGGAAATCCTTGAAATCGGGACCGGTAAGGGCCATTTTGCGCTTGCTTTGGCAAAGCGGGGCTATAGTTTCACGAGTATAGATATCTCTCAACAGGATCAAGAGATAGCTAGGCTAAACTTGCGTTATTTTGGTCTGGAAAAACAGGTTATCCTCAAGATGGAAGACGCCGAACGTTTGAGTTTTCCGGGCCAAAGTTTTCATATTATATTTTCCATTAATGTATTCCATCATTTAAAGAGGCCAGTAGCTGTTTTAGATGAAATAATCCGCTTGTTGCGCCCAAAGGGCAAGGCGGTCTTAAGCGATTTTAGCGCTAGGGGCTTAGAGATTATTAACGCCTGCCATACGCGCGAGGGCAGGACGCACGATCATTGCAAGTACCGTTTAAGAGAAGCAAAAAATTATTTCGTTAGAAAAGGATTTAGCATTAAGGAGTGCCAGAGCGCAGTCCAGGAAGTACTTATAGCCGAGGGAACTTAAGGATAAAAGATATGATTATTTCAGTGGCCAGCGGAAAAGGCGGGACGGGAAAGACGACAGTGGCGGTTAATTTGGCTTTATCCCTAAGCAACGTGCAGCTTGTTGATTGCGATGTTGAAGAGCCTAACGCCCATATTTTTTTAAAACCAATTATTAAAAAGCAAAATAAGGCTTATATTCCTGTCCCGGAAATTGATGATGCAAAATGCGTTTATTGCGGAGAATGCGCCAAGGTTTGTGTTTATAATGCGCTAGCCGTACTTCCGGGGGCAGAAGGCAAGAAAGGCACAACCCTGGTGTTTGCGCAGCTATGCCATGGCTGCGGCGCCTGCAGCGCTCTTTGTCCTGAAAAGGCGATAAAAGAAGTAAATAGGGAAATAGGAGTAGTGGAGATAGGCAATTGCGGAAAAGTAGAATTTGTCCACGGGAAACTCAATATCGGCGAAGCGATGTCCCCGCCTCTTATCCGCCAGGTTAAAGAACATATCAACATTAAGAAGACTGTGATCATTGACGCCCCTCCGGGTACGTCTTGCCCGGTAGTTACTTCAGTTCAGGGTAGTAATTTTTGTTTATTAGTTACTGAACCTACTCCATTTGGCTTAAATGATTTGGTTTTAGCGGTAGAGGTATTAAGAAAAATAAAGATTCCTTTTGGGGTAGTGATTAATCGTTCAGATTTAGGAAATAATAAAACCGAGGCATACTGCAAGCAAGAAGGTATTTCGGTATTGATGAGAATACCATTTAAAAAAGAAATAGCCAGGGCTTATTCCCAGGGAGAGCCTATAGTTAAGGCATTCCCGGAGTATAAAAAAGATTTTCGTAGCCTTTTTAATACAATTAAAAATGGAAAATTTAGTTAAAGATTTCTTAAAGCAGAAAAGATTCGCCGTAGTAGGTTCATTCAGGAATGAGGAAAAATTTGCCTATAAAATTTTAATTAATTTAACAGAAAAAAATTATGAAGTTTTTCCTGTTAATCCACGTATGCGCGAAGTTGGAGGGAGGGTTTGTTATAAGACTATAAGCGATATTCCATATAAGGTGGATGTTGCCAATATAGTTACTCCTCCGTTGATAACTGAAGGTATTTTAAAAGAATGCTCGCGGAAAGGCATAAAAAGAGCATGGCTTCAGCCTGGCGCAGAGAATCAAGCTGGCATCAAGTTTTGTCATGATCATGGCATAAAGGTAATTCATGGCCTTTGTGTCCGGTTAGAATTGTTGAAAGAAAGGGAGACCTTATGTGTAAAAAGGTAGATATACTTATTATCGGCGCGGGCCCCGCAGGCGTAGTAAGTGCCGTAACTGCCAGAAAATACTATCCCTCAAAAAGCATTTTAGTGATTAAGGATATTGAAGATGGGGTGATCCCCTGCGGAATTCCTTATATGTTTGCCAGCCTGGATAACCCTGCTGAGAATAAGTTAGGGATGGCATCTTTGGAAAAGAACAATATTGAATTAGTCATTGATACGGCTGTAAGTATAAATCGAAAAGGAAAAACGATAGAAACGGCAAGCAAGGTTCAATATTCCTATGAAAAGTTAGTTTTGGCCATTGGTTCAACGCCCTTGATCTTGCCTATTAAGGGGGTAGATAAGCAGGGGGTCTATCTAATAAATAAAGAAATGAGGTATTTAAAGAACGTTATAGCGCAGATTAAACTCTGTAAAAATGTCTTAGTAATCGGAGGAGGGTTTATCGGTGTTGAGTTCGCTGATGAGCTTTGTAAATTAAAGGGAATAAAGGTTACCTTGGTAGAGATGCTCCCGCATTTACTGGCTAATTCCTTTGACCCTGAGTTTTCGCAGATGGCTGAAGCACGTTTAAAGGAAAAAGGAGCTCACATTTTAACTAATACTCGGGTGGAGGAAATAATCGGCCAGGGTAAAGTCGAAAAAATTAAGTTTAGCGACGGTAAAGTAATGCCCGCTGAAGGAGTAATTCTTGGTGTGGGTTCAAGCCCGAATGTAAAGCTAGCTATAGATGCGGGATTGGAGCTGGGGTCTTGTAAGGGCATTTTAACCGATGAATATATGCGTACTTCGGTTGACCCGGATATTTTTGCGATTGGAGATTGTTCTTGCAAGAGAGATTTTTATACCCGCAAAGCCATTTCCGTGATGCTTGCGTCTACTGCGACGGCTGAAGCGAGAATCGCGGGAGCCAATCTTTATCAGATAAAAGTTATCCGTGAGAACAAGGGGACGATTGCTATATATTCAACGTATATTGACGGACTGGTTCTGGGTTCGGCAGGGCTTACCGAAAAGACCGCGCGGGAAGAAGGTTTTGAAATTGTAGTCGTCAGCATAGATGGCGTTGATAAGCATCCCGCTTCTTTACCGGGGGCTTGTAAAGGCAAAATTAAACTAATTTTTTCTAAACAGTCCGGGATTATTTTGGGAGGCCAGGTTAGTTGTGGTATGTCTTGCGCCCAAATGATCAATATCATTGGTATTGCTATCCAGAAGCGTATGTCGGCAACCGAACTGGAGACTTTACAGGTAGCCACGCACCCTTATCTAACCAGCGCGCCTACGATGTACCCTATTATTCTAGCCGCTCAAGATGTGTATGGGAAAATATAACCAAGGATAAGATTATATGAAACAGATTGCAGTCATCAGCGGGAAAGGCGGTACAGGTAAGACCGTAATCACGGGGGCATTTGCGGCATTAGCGAGAAATAAAGTTATGGCTGATTGCGATGTGGACGCTGCGGATTTACATTTATTATTACAACCAAAAATTAAGGAACGCCATGACTTCAAAAGTGGTTTAAGCGCTGCAATTGACAAAAAAATCTGCCAGCAATGCGGGAAGTGTATCGCAGCCTGTAGATTCTCTGCTATAAGCGCTAGTTTTGTTATTGACCATGTTTCCTGTGAAGGGTGCGGTTTTTGCAGCCATATTTGCCCGGTGGGGGCCATTAAGATGGAAGAGAATCTTGCGGGAGAGTGGTTTATTTCTGAAACACGATTTGGCCCTTTGGTGCACGCCAAGCTTGGGATCGCCCAAGAGAATTCGGGCAAACTTGTTTCCTTAGTTAGGGTGCAGGCAAAAGAACTGGCCGAAAAGAATAGCTGCGATTGGGTAATTATTGACGGCGCTCCGGGTATAGGTTGCCCGGTTATTGCTTCACTTTCAGGTATCGATTGCGCGGTAGTGGTAACTGAGCCCACGTTGTCCGGCTTGCATGATGCGTTAAGGGTTATAGAAGTAACCAGGCATTTTAATGTCCCCTCGAGGTTAGTAATTAACAAGTATGATTTAAACCCGGATATGTCAGGTAAAATAGAAAAATATTGCGTAAAAAACGAGATTTCTTTAATCGGTAAAGTCAGGTTTGATAAAATAGTAGTAGAAGCCATGGTGGAGGGTAAGACTATCATGGAGTATAAGGATACGCCAGTTAAAGATGAAATCAATGAAATATGGGACAAACTACAGGTTTAAATTATGGATTCTGTAAATAAACGGGATATGCACATATTAAAATATTTTTCATCGTTGGTAAGTATTTCTCATGGGCAAGTGATCAATATTACTGAGCCAACGCTTATGTTTTGTCCATTGGCAAAGCACCTGTATAAAGATTTTAGCAACGTAGGGGACAATGACAAAGAAGCTATTAAAAGCGCTATAAAAAGCGTGATTGAATCAAAAATAAGAGATTATGGTTTTTTCACCGAGAAAAGAAAATTTTCATTTAATGATGTGGCAATACCATATGGCGCATCGGAGATGCTTAGTCTCGCGTTAGGAAAAAAGGCGATTGATGCGGCAGTTGTCGTTTGCGAAGGTGCAGGAACAGTTATTGCAGATACGCCGAAAATTGTCCAGGGAATAGGCGCACGAATGAATAGCTTGTTATTGACATCGCCCATTAAAGGGATTATTGAAAAACTTAAAAATTCTGGTTGCCGGGTAATATTTGAAGACGCGCTTATTGATCAGTTTCAGGGAACCCGGGAAGCGCTAAGGGCAGGATATAAGACTATTGCCGTTACTGTAAGCGGTCATGCAGCCGAGGATTTGAAGAGGTTACGTTTATTAGAAGAAGAACACGGCGTCAGAATAATTTTATTGGCGGTATGCACAACGGGTGTAGCTAAAGACAAAATCGCCAGGATACGCGATTACGCTGATCTAGTGTGGAGCTGCGCTTCTTTTGATATACGCCGGATGATCGGGCCTTTAGCGAAGTATCAACTTTCCAAACAAATACCTGTTTTTGTGCTTACTAAGAACGGGGTAGATTTTGTTTCTTCCTGCGCAGAAGAAAGCGAACTAGTGAAAAGTCTGGATACAAGAAAACAGTACCTTTTCTCAAATGAGCTTAGCGGGCAATGCCTTCATCTCGGAAGTTTTAAAGCATTTATCAGCGAATCTAAACTGCCGGTTAACGCCCATAAGATGCCGAGCTTTGAAGGTAAGAATGAATACGCGCCGGCATAGATAAAGAATTTTACAAGGGAGATACTCCTATGGGAAATGAAAGCAATAAAGAAGAAACTATAGGCTATCCTAAAAAAGTTGTTGAGCTTTTGAATAATCCGCAGTTCTTTGGCAGAATGAACGACCCAACAGCCTCGTCATATTTAAAAGGGCCTTGCGGGGATGCTATGGAATTTTATCTAGTAATAGAAAATAAAAGGATTACCGATATCAGGTATTATACAAATGGATGCGGCGCTACAAGGGCCTGCGCGGCAATGGTTGCGCATTTGGCTTACGGCAAAACCATTAAGGAAGCATTAAATATTTCCGCGGGAGAGGTAATTGCACAGTTGAAAGGGTTGCCCGAAGATCATTTACATTGTTCGATACTTTCTGTAAGTACTCTTTATAGGGCCATAGCGGATTATCTGCTCAAGAAGTAGCAGCTCATTAAGCTTTAATTATGCATTGTTTCTAGCCGGGAAGAAGAAATTTAAATCAGTCGTGATAAACCATGAAGCCAGTGTTTAAATATATTTATGGCCCAGTACCATCCTGGAGATTAGGGAGTTCTCTAGGCGTAGATCTACTTTCTCAGGAAGAAAAAATCTGTAACTTTGATTGTGTTTATTGTCAGCTTGAGCCGGCTAAAAAGCATGTGGTGGAAAGGAAAATTTATGTGCCACTGGAAAAAATTATCGGAGAGTTCAAAACACTTCCCGATGTAGGTATAGATTATGTTACTTTTTCCGGCAGAGGGGAGCCTACCCTGGCAGCTAATTTAGGCCAGGCGATAGAAGCAATAAAATCAATCCGTAAAGAGCCGGTTGCAGTTTTAACTAATAGTTCTTTAATCGGGCTGGATGGAGTAAGAGAGGAACTTATTTTGGCAGATTTTGTTATCGCTAAACTAGATGCTTGCTCTCTGAAGTCCTTACAGGAAATTAACAGGCCAGCCCGGGGGGTAGAGTTCAGTAGCATTTTAGATGGCCTAAAAAAATTCAGGAAAAATTACCCGGGGAAATTCGCCTTGCAAATAATGTTTAGTGAAAGCAACAAACTGGATAGCAATAAGTATATCTATTTGGCAAATTATATTCAGCCGGATGAAATTCAAGTTAATACGCCGTTACGGCCTTGTAACGTCAAGCCGTTGGCAAAGGAAGAAATCTTAAGGATAAAAGATTATTTTATTTCCGCTTGCAAAGGAATTAATATAGTCTCCGTTTATGACGATAGAATGTTTAAAGATATAGCGTCCATCAGCAGTAAAGATACATTAAAAAGAAGAGGTAAAGTAAAATGAAGACATATTTGGATTGTATTCCTTGCTTCTTTAGGCAGGCGCTTGAGGGCGCGCGGATCATTAAAGCATCTCCAGGCCAGCAAAAGTGGATTATAGATGGATTTGCCAGAAAAATACCTAAAATTTCACTTAAATCCAGTCCCCCTGAGATAGCCAGACTCGGGTACGCTCTTTTAAAAAAGATAAGTCCCCAGGGGGATCCTTATAAGGAAATAAAACAAAAAAGTAACCGTATTGCTTTAAGGCTATTAGGTAAATTAGAAAATAAGGTAGACCATTCACGGGACAGGCTTTTAACGGCATTAGAATTAGCTATCGCCGGCAACATTATAGATTTTGGCGTAAAGAATGATTTGGACGTGAAAGCGGAATTAAAGAAGATACTCGCAGAAGAAGGCAGGGCTATCCGCAAGAAAACCAAATTTCATTATTCAGAGTTCAGGCGAACCTTGAAAGGCGCAAAAAATATCTTATACCTGGCGGATAACGCGGGAGAGGTGGTCTTTGACCGGGTCTTGGTTGAAGAAATAAAAAAAGAGTATCCGGATAAGGACATTTATTACGCTGTTAAAGCAAAACCTGTTATAAATGATGCGTTGTTTGAAGATGCAAAAGCTTGCGGAATTAATAAGACGGCTCGGCTTATCTCTAATGGTACGGACGCCCCGGGAACGCTGCTCACTTTATGCTCAAAAGAATTTAAGCTGCTCTATAATAGCGCGGATATGATAATTAGCAAGGGCCAGGGAAATTTTGAGTCTTTATCGCAGGAAAAAAGGCCCATCTTTTTTTTGTTTATGGTGAAATGCCCGGTAGTGGCTAGAGAGACTAAATGCAAAATCGGAAATATAGTATTATTTTATAATTTAAAGAAAAGCCGAGGTTCTAAATGAAATTGGTCACTAAAAATATCCATTATGCGATTAAGTCGCTTCTTTATTTTGCTAAGGATCCAGCTCAGGTAATTTCTGTAGATGAGCTGGTAGAGAAATTAAATATGCGCAGAGCTTTTTTACGAAAAATTCTGCAGGCCTTAAGTAAACAGGGAATACTAAAGTCTTTAAAAGGAAGTGGCGGGGGTTTTAGGTTGAATATTGTGCCGGGTAAAATACGCATTATAGATATAGTAAGTATTTTTCGGGATACTAGAGCTATCTTTAGTTGTTTATTTGAGGAAGATGCTTGCCCTCAACCCGACGGATGCCTGTTAATGCAAAGAATGAAAAAGACAGAGGCTCAATTAAATAAAACATTAAGGCAACTTACCATAGCAAGGCTGTTTAAGAGTATTAACAGGCAGGCTAGAAAAGATTAGCCTGTTTTTTAAAAGGCGGTTTTTAGATGCGGATAAAAGTAATTTTTGATAAAGGCGCTTTGGGGAAAGACCTGCATACCGGTTGGGGCCTCTCTTTTTTAGTTGACGAGAAGGTATTGTTTGATACCGGCGAAAATGGAGAATGGCTTATTGAAAACATGCGCTCTCTGGGAGTTGATATAAACAAGATCGAAGCGGTAGTAATCTCTCATGACCATTGGGACCATACCGGAGGCTTGTGGAGAATATTGAAAGAAAAAAAAGGGCTTAAACTATATGGCTGTTCCGGTTTTAGCAATGAATTTAAAGATAAGGTAAAAGCGGCGCAGGCGAAGCTTATCGAAGTTGCAAAAGTTACAGAGATTACGCCGGGTATTTATACTACGGGAGAAATACCCGGTATTTACCATGGCAAATATATGCCTGAACAAGCAGTAGCATTAAAGACACAAAATGGGCTTACTGTAATCACAGGATGCGCCCATCCTGGAATCCTCAAAATACTAGAGAAGCTGAAGGCAGGGTTTTTAGCTGAGCCTATTTATCTTGTATTGGGCGGATTCCACCTGATGGAATCAGAGAAAAGGGCAATAGAGGTAGTAGCCGAAAATTTTAAGAAGATCAATATAATAAAAGCCGGTCCTACGCATTGCTCCGGAGATATGGCAGAAGGCATTTTTAAGAAATATTATGAAGGAGATTTTGTTTCGGTCAAAGCGGGGCAGGAGATAGAGGTCTAATAAAATGGATAAGAACATTTTAAGGGAATTAAAGGCGCACGCGCCTTTTACAATATTTGGCGCAATTACGGGAATAATTATTATGGCATTTTCATTGAAGCTGCCCTATAAGGTTTCCTATAATATTTTTTATGTGCTTCATCCGTTACATGTATTTTTAAGCGCATTGGTTACAGCGGCGATGTATAAACTCCATACGTGTCCTCGAATAGGAAGCAGTTGTATTAAAGGACGCTGCAACTTTTGGGCTTTGATCGCCATAGGTTACATTGGTTCCGTGGGTATTGCCACCATAAGCGATTCATTGATTCCTTACGTGGCTGAGTCCATGCTCGGCATGCCTAATAGGGGGATGCATTTTGGCTTTATCGAAAAATGGTGGTTAGTTAATCCTTTGGCTATGATAGGCATAGCCGTAGCTTACTATAAGCCAACAACAAAATTTCCCCACAGCCTCCATGTATTATTAAGCACGTGGGCGTCTTTATTCCATATAATCATGGCGAAGGTTGAAGTTGCAAGCTGGTTTTCCTTTATTACTATCTTTATATTCTTATTCTTAGCGGTCTGGCTTCCCTGTTGCGTAAGCGATATAGTTTTTCCGTTAGTATTTGTAAAAGATAATAAAAAATATAAAAGGTTTTAAGATATGCATGAAACAAGATTTATTAATGAAATATTTACTATTTTAAAGCAGGAGTTGAGTAAAACTACGGCTGCGGGGCAGATTGTGGTTAATGCCCGTTTAAGCCCCTTTAGCCATGTCGCTGCCGGGAGCTTGCAAGAATCTTTTAAGGAGTTGCTTAAGGGGGAGAACCTTAAGCATGTGCGCCTTAAAATCCTGCCTCTGGAGATCCTGTTAGAGTGTAAAGATTGCAAGCGGAGCACCCGAATTACCAAAAAAGTATTCGGTTGCCCTTTTTGTAAGAGTGCCGATGTTAATATCCAAATGGATAAAGAGTTTTTCGTTGAATCAATAGAGTTTATACATAAAGAGGAGGGGCCAAAAAACAGGGATTAATATTTGAGCATTTATCCGGCAGCCAGGGCGGGGTGAGCGTATGCTGAATTTTAAACAGATTGATGAAGCCAGAAGAATATTAGGTTTAGACGAAGAGGCAAGCGCAGAAGAAATTAAGCATGCGTTTAGAGCTTTAGCCCTTAAATACCATCCTGATAGATGCAGGGGGAAGGATAAGAAACGCTGCGAAGAAAAGTTTAAAAAAATCAACCAGGCAAAAGATATTATTGAAAGCTACCGCACAAATTACAGGTATTCATTTAAAGAAAAAGAGGTGAAGAAGAATACTATGTCTAAAGAGGAATATGAGCATCTTAAACGGTTTTATGACGGTTGGTTCGGAGATTTAGATTTATGAGCGATGTTTTCGGCAGATACTATAAAAAATATGACGCATGGTATGATAAACATAAATTTGCTTTTTTATCAGAAATAGAGGCAATAAAAAAAATCCTGCCGCAGAATGAAAAAGGTTTGGAAATCGGAATAGGCACAGGCAGATTTGCCGCGCGTCTTGGTATTGCCATGGGGATAGACCCTTCAGGCAAAATGCTCAAGATTGCTCAAGAGAGGGGGGCGCATGTCTGTTTGGGCCTCGGCGAAGATATCCCTTTTTTGAATGAGGCTTTTGGTTATGTAGCGATTATTATTACTCTATGTTTTGTAAAGAACCCCAAAAAAGTTATCGAAGAAGCAGCCCGGGTTTTAAAGAAAAATGGAAAAATAATAATTGGCATAGTAGATAAAGAAAGCTTTCTGGGGGAATTCTACCGGAGAAAGAAAAGCGCGTTTTATACAGCGGCAAAATTCTTAAGCGTGAAAGAGGCTGCGGACTTGCTTAAGGAAGCCGGTTTTGCCCGTTTTTTTTATTATCAGACAATATCTATTTTACCTGATGAGATGAGTTCAGTCGAGAAACCCAAAAAAGGCTTTGGCCAGGGCGGGTTTGTCGTAATTTCAGGGGAGATTCCTAAATGAAAACCTATTTAAATAAATGTTGGATAGCTTTATCTTTTATACACAAGATTTGCCCTTTCTGCGTAATGGCCCGTAAATTTCCGCAATCTAAATTTGCAAAAATAGTTTTTCTCTGGGGCAGGGTTTGCCCCTGTTGCGCTATTTTCTTTTTGGCAAAGAAGAAAAAGCTTATTTAATATCTCTTCCCTAGTAGCCTACCCGATTATTCTTTAAGCTACCTATAATCTATGCTAAAATTAACTGGAAGCGTAAGGCCCAGCGCAGCGAAAGATGGGGTTTTGCTTAGAGAAACGTTATGAAAAAAATATTAATCAGTGAATTATTAATAATTCCCGCGGTTCTCTATGCCTCAAGCCATATTAGGGATCCTTTTATTTTTATTATCTTTTTAAATATAGCACTCTGGGTATTATTTACTACTCTACTGACGGTAGTTTTTTTAAAGCTTTTTTTACGAGGTAAAAGATTATCGGCAATCAGTGCTATTTTTGTAATCATTATTTTTTTATTGATAATTTTTCGTTCAGGTATTCATATATTCATCCAGGCCCCTGCGGATGAAAGGCTTAAGTCTCTGCCGTATTTGACCTGGGCCCCGGTCCAGGGAGAAAATAGCCAAAAAACTGGCGTTACCAAATATAACCGTAAACTATCCTGGGAAGGTGTAAATATCTATAATTCCCGTAATTTACCGGCAGCCTACCTGATAGATATGTCCGGCAATGTCCTGCATACCTGGTCAGCTAAAATTAATCAAGAGGATAGCTGGCAGCAGATAAAATACCGGGGAGACGGGGACTTATTGGCCATGGTCAAGGACAAACTGCTTATTAGGCTGGATTGGAATTCTAAAGTTAAGTGGTTCAGCAAAATGCGCTTCCACCATGATATGGATGTAGACAGGGATGAAAAGATCTGGGTTTTAGCCCGAAGGGATGAAGTTGTTTTTATATCCGGTATCCCGGTGCCGATACTGAATGATTATATCGTCGTTTTGTCTCCTGACGGAAAGATCGAGCGCGAGGTCTCATTTTTTAAGCTGTTAAAAAATGAAGTCAAGGCGGACAGGATAATTAGCATCTACCACTATATTTTGAGTCCGGATTTTATAATTTCACTATTAAAGCGTAAAATAAAGGGGGAGCCTGTCTTAGGCGAGGAGGAATACCTTTTTGATATTTTTCATGCCAATGCTATCGAGGTAATAGACCAGGATATCCCAGGGGTATGCCGAAAAGGAGACCTGTTGATTTCGCTGCGTAATTTGGACCTTATTGGGATAGTGGATATTAGAAAAGAAAAGTTGATCTGGAGCTGGGGAAAAAATAACCTAAGCCGGCAGCATCACCCAACCCTGCTTAAAAATCAAAACATCCTGGTTTTTGATAATGGTTGTCAGAGAAGATATTCGCGCGTAGTAGAGATCAATCCACGGACCAATAAAATCGAGTGGGAATATAAGGCTAGCCCTCCCGAAAGGTTTTTTTCGGAAGGCAGCGGTTCAAGCCAGCGGTTGCCTAACGGCAATACCCTGATTACCGAGAGCGATAGCGGCTACGTTTTTGAAATTACTCCTGGCGGAGAAATGGTCTGGGAATTCTATAATCCGCAGATAAGAAAAGAATCTAATTCCCGGGCAGTAATCTATCGTATGTTGCGGATGCGTATGTAATTTCATCCAAGAAAGCCCCGGCACATCGCCGTTATTAAGGACCCAGCCAAATAAATCCTGCCTGATGAGTTCTAGTGGATTTTTCCCTGCATTGTGCTAAAATGACTTTATTATGCGTAACGGGTTAGAAAATTAATGGTTAAGAAGGCGCAGTAAGGTGCTCTGTAGAAAATGCGTATTACCTGAAAATAAACCGGATATAACGTTAAATATAGACGTGTATGCAATATCTGCTTTGGTACTCAAAAAAAGCATCGGGCAATCCGGAATAAAGATCTATTTCAAAAATATTTTATCAGCAATATTACCGAAAAGTTGAATTGCGGAGGCTTGCAATAGAGATGAAATCCAGCGGGGCCTTTGAGAAGGCAGCAGTAAAATTATTCCGGGCAATACAGAAAATATTACTAACTATTTTCCTGGTTTTGATTTATATTTTCGGTTTTGGGTTTACTTTCGTTTTAACAGTCTTATTCAACCGTAAAACTATTTTCTCCTCAAGAAAAAATAGAGATTCCTCCTGGTTAAAGGCCCAAGGCTATCAACCGGATTTAGAAGATTGCTTCAGGCAATCTTAGGGAAGGTAAGGAATGAAAAAATTGCCTATAAGCTTAAAGAGATGTTTTATCTGGTCAGAAAATATAAGTTGTATTTTCTGGCGCCGTTATTGAGCATGTTTGTTTTACTGGCATTTTTGGCTTTTTACCTGGGGCCGAGCGTAGTCATTTCTTTTATCTATGCCGGCTTCTGATAGCAATTAATGAATATATTAGGGATATCCTGTTTTTGCCATGATTCAGCGGCCTGTCTTCTTAAAGACGGGAAGATAGTTGCCGCTGCCTCGGAAGAAAGATTCAACCGCCAAAAAAATTCTTCAACTTTTCCTAGCCAGGCAATCAATTTCTGTCTGCAAAAAGCCGGCTTGCTGGTTTACGATATTGATTACCTGGGTTTTCACGAAAAACCTTTCCTTAAATTTTCCAGGGTGCTTTTAGGGCATCTTAAATCCTATCCATTTTCGTTGGGGAACTTTCTGGAGAGCATGCCTTTTTGGCTCCAGGAGAGGTTGACTATTCCGCTGGTCTTCAAGCAGGAGTTAGGCTATGAAGGCAAAACCTTGTTTATCAAGCACCATCTTTCCCATGCCGCAAGCTCTTTTTTAGTTTCTCCTTTTGAAGAAGCGGCTATCCTTACCGCCGACGGAGTGGGAGAATGGGCTACCACTACTTACGGTTTAGGCAAAGGAAACAATATCAAGATATTCAGAGAGATATATTTTCCGGATTCCCTGGGTTTGCTTTATACGGCAGTAACCACTTATCTGGGGTTTACGGCCCGGGAGGGCGAAGGAAAAGTTATGGGGCTGGCCAGTTACGGCAAACCAGTCTATTTAGACAAATTTAAACAAATCGTAAACGTCTATCCCGACGGTAGTTTCAACCTGGCCCAGCGCTGCTTCGGGTTTAACCGGGGCTCCCGGATGTATAACGCCAGATTCATTAAGTTGTTCGGCAGGGAGAGGCAGGTTGGGGGAGAGATTGAAGAAAGGCATTGCGATATTGCCGCCAGCCTGCAAAAACTTACCGAAGATATCTTGATTGGCATTACTAGAAGAATACACCAGGAATTAAAAGTTGATCAGCTCTGCCTAGCCGGAGGCCTATTCTTGAATTGTGTGGCTAATAACCGGATTTTAGAAGAGACTCCTTTTAAGGAAATATTTATTCAACCGGCTGCCGGAGATAGCGGGGGAGCCCTGGGGGTTGCTGCCTATATCTATAATTCAATACTGGATAACCGCCGTAATTATGTAATGCGCGATGCTTATCTTGGACCGGATTTTTCAACGGAAGATATTCGCCGGAATTTGTTTAACCGGGAGATTAAATTTAAAGAGTTGGGGGATGCTGAACTCTGCCAGTATGTTGCCGCCAGGATAGCTGAGGATAAAATCGTTGGCTGGTTTCAGGGAAGGATGGAATTCGGGCCTAGGGCCTTAGGTAGCCGCTCGATATTAGCTTCTCCCTGCAACCCCAAGATAAAGGATCTATTAAATTCAAAAGTTAAACAAAGGGAGTCTTTTCGGCCTTATGCCCCGGCGGTATTAGAAGAAAGGGTTAGGGATTTTTTCCAGGCTAAACAATTCTCTCCGTTTATGCTTCTGGCAGCTGAAGTACGGGAAGATAAAAGGTTAGTAATTCCGGGAGTGACTCATGTGGATGGAAGCGCCAGGGTGCAGGTTGTCGCCAAAGAAACCAATCCTAAATTTTGGCTTTTGATCAAGGAATTTGAAAACCTAACCGGGGTCCCGGTAGTTATCAATACCTCTTTTAATCTCAGGGGCCAACCGATAGTCTGCAGCCCCGCAGATGCCTTAAATGCTTTCGATAATAGCCAGCTGGATTGCCTGGTGCTTGAGAATTTAGTTGTTGAGCGTACTTAGTATATTTTAAAACGATTATAGATACTATCCGCATATAACCATTACAATGATGGGTTATAATGACATGAGGCTTATGCATACGCGTATTTTAAAAAAATTCCAAAAAGAGGGTTATGCTCGGGTAAATGAAGATAGCTTGGAGCCGAAGGTAATAAAGAAAGAGTATTTCAAGAAATGAAAAAAAATCTAGTATTTCTTCTCCTGATATTATTAGGCCTGGGCTTAAGATTATACAGCCTGGATAAATATCCTCTCTGGCTAGATGAAGTCACTGCTGCCTCTACCGGGCGTAATATCCCTTGCCTATTGAGCCTAGGCAAAGCCTCTCATCAATCCCCGGGTTTAGAGAAAAATGATTATCTTTATTCCTATAACCGGTTTTTTATCTACTACTGGAAAAAGATATCCGGAGATTCGGAATTTGCCCTTAGATTGTCTTCGGTGCTTTTTGCGCTCCTGGGGCTATATATGCTCTTTAGGCTGGGTAATCTTCTTTATGGCCCGGGTATTGCCCGGATCAGTCTTTTCCTTCTGGCGATTTCTCCTTTTCATATATATTATTCCCAGGAATTAAGATCGTATGCCGCAGTATCTTTTCTTAGCCTCCTGGCTTTCTATATTTCGCTTAAGATCATCAAAAAAGAGAAGACCATTTACTGGGTTGGTTATATTTTAGTCAATTTCCTGAGTTTAGCTTTTAATTATATGATCTTGAGTCTGGTCCTGGCCCAGTTTGTATTTTTGGCGCTTAACCGTCGCCGGGAGGATAATTTCTTATGCAAATTGATAATTACGCATCTGGTTATTTTTTCTCTGGGCGCCGGTTTAATCTTATTTTTTCATCCGGCTTTATTATTTAATCTCAATAGGCCCGTACCTATTGAACTTACGGATCTTCCGGTTTGGGGCCAGGAGGTCAACTTGAGCAATATTTTGTTCACTTTGAAAAATTTTAGCCTGGGCTACAATATCGATTCCTATTCTCCGTCGGGGTTGATTTTTGCCTTGATCTTTTTTTCTCTCTTCGTGGCAGGCTGCTATAGGGATAAATCTAAAGCAGCACTTACCTTTAAGGCAGTAATCGTATTTTTACCGATCGCGCTTATTTTTCTAGCCTCAAAATTCGTAAAATCCTGCTACCTCTACCGGTATTTTTTAGCGGCCTATCCGGTCTATCTATTAGGCGTTGCCGCAGGGTTATATAATTTAAAAAGAAGCCTGCGGTATTTCTTATTAGCGGCAATATCAGTGGCTACGGTTTTTAGCCTTAAGAATTATTACCAGGCAATATTACCGGGAAGCCATTTTCAGCATACCGGGGTATTTTCCAAAGATACCGATATTACCGGTGCAATAAGATTTGTTGCGGGCCGGTTCCTTAAAAACGATAAAATATTCTTTACCTCCTGGCTGACTATTCCGCCTTTTAAATTTTATATCCCTCAAGCCATCAATCAAGGCCGATTGCAAGATAGACATGAATTCATCCAGGAAGCAGGGGAGGGAAAACTATTCTGGCTGGATAATGAGGATAAGTTGATGTTTATTCCCTATAAAGATTTCCGGCCCGGCCCGGATTCCGCCAAGGCCCTTGTTTACTCAAACCTTCCCAATAGACTCTGGTTAGTCAACGATTTATTTGACTCTAAACCGGCAGTTATTAAGGTACTGCAAAATATGTATGGCCCGGCCCAAAAGCATAATTTCAAGAACTTAGAGGTTTACTTGTTTTTCCGGGAAAAGCGGGTTAAGCGGATCTAAAAAAGTATTATTTTACGAATTTAACTTTCAGCAGTATAATAGGTTAGGAAAAAACCATTCCTTAATTTTCCATTTTTTAAACCATCAAATGAAGCAGGTAGTTTCCAGATGATTAAAAGCAGGATAGTGATCCTGGGAGCGGGATTAAGCGGGCTAAGTATTGCCTGGCACCTTAACCGGATGGGGGTAGAATGCCGGTTATTTGAGAAGGAAGGCGAGGTTGGCGGGTTATGCCGCTCCAGGAATATTCGCGGTTTTTGTTTTGATTACTCCGGGCATCTCTTGCATTTTAATAACCGCTACGCTTTTGATTTAATAAAATCTCTTTTAGGGAGCAATTTGGCGGAACATCAGCGTAGCGCCTGGATTTATACTCACGGCAGATATATTCCCTATCCTTTTCAGGCCAATCTCTATAAACTACCGGAAAAGGTAAAGCAGGAATGCCTATCCGGATTAATCCGGGCCTCCGGAGCCAAGCGCCAAAAGAAAAAAAATAATTTTTTAGGTTGGATAGAAGAAAATTTTGGCCAAGGGATAGCCAAAAATTTTTTCATCCCCTACAATACTAAATTCTGGACCATCTCCCCGCAGGATATGACTTGTGAGTGGCTGGATGGTTTTATCCCGGTGCCTTCTTTGAGCCAGATGTTGGCGGGCGCAGTTAAAGCTAGTAAGGACAGCTTTGGTTATAATGTTAAATTCTGGTACCCTAAGAAAGGCGGAATCGCCAGCCTCTCTAACTCTTTAGCCAGTAGCGTTAAAAATATTTATACCGGTTGTAAGGTAACCGGGATAGACCTGGCTAGAAAAGAAATAACACTCTGTGGGTCTGAAAAAGAAAAATTTGATTATTTGATTTCGACGCTTCCCTTACCGGAAATTCCCGCGCTTACCAAAGCGCTGCCCGGAAGAATAGCGGATTCATTTTCCCGGCTAAGGTGGAATTCCGTATTCAACCTTAACCTGGGGATAGACCGCAAGGCTGACAAACTAAAGCATTGGGTCTATTTTCCGGAAAAGAAAATTCCTTTTTTCCGGGTTGGATTCTTCCATAATTTTTCTGCTTATCTTACTCCCCAGTCTAAAGGCTCACTATATACCGAAGTATCTTATCCTCAAGGTAAAGAAATTAATGACAAAATTATTTCCCGGGCCAAAGACGCCCTGCGGAGGACAGGAATATTAGACAGCGCTAAAGTTTGTATCCAGGATATTAACCGGATCAAGTATGCCTATCCCATCTACGATCATAACTATGCTTTAGCCAGGTTAAATATTTTACAGTTCCTGAGGCGAAAAAATATTTTTTCCTGCGGGCGTTACGGTTCCTGGCGCTACTTATCCATGCAAGGCGTTATTTTGGAGGCCAGGGCCGCCGCTAAGGAGATTTACAGGTGTTTAAAGAAAAAATAAACCGCCTTTTTTTGTGCCGGCGCACCCTCTGGGACATGAGCGTGGCGCAATGGAGATCCAGGTATGCCGGTTCTTACCTGGGTATATGGTGGACGATAATTCCTCCTTTGGTATTAGCCGCCAGCATCAATTTTGTATTTCAGCTGGTTTTTAAGATAGCTATGCCGGGTTATACCATATTTGCGCTTTCGGGGATCCTCCCCTGGTTTTTCCTGGTGAATTCTCTGGAACAGGCGACGAATTCGTTTATCGTAAGCGCTCCCCTATTAAGGCAGGGGATATTCCCCCGGGAATTTATCCCCTTAGCTTTTGTTTTGGCGAATTTAATTAATTTCATCATAAGTTTGGCCTTATTCCTGCCTTTAATCATTTTTTTAAATCCTAAAATCGGCTTTTTACCGTTACTTCTGCCCCTAGTGGTCATTCTTCACTTCGTCTTTGTTTTTGGACTAGCGCTGTTATTGGCGAGCGTCAACGTTTTTATAAGGGATGTAGCGCATTTTTTGACGACTGTTTTTATGATCTGGTTCTGGGTGACTCCGGTATTTTATCCCTTAGAAATGGTGGCGTTTCCTTTACGCTGGGTCTGCCTGTTGAACCCGATGACGCATTATATTATCTTGTACCAGAAACTGCTTTTCTATGGTACCCGCCCCAGCCCGAGAGAGATAGGCATAGTCTTCCTGATCTCGGGTTTTTCTCTTTTTCTGGGTTATTTATATTTTGCCAGGAAGCAGTCAATTTTATCTAAAAGCATATGAAGATAGTCGAACTTAAAAACGTCTGGGAGAAGTACCGCATAAAATTTATCCGCGCCAGGCGGGTATACTGGGAAGATGTCTGGGCTCTGAAAGATATAAATTTGAGTCTGGAAAAGGGAGAGGTCCTGGGGATAATCGGGCAAAACGGAGCCGGTAAAACGACTTTGTTGAAGATAATCGCCGGGATGTTCGCGCCGGATAAGGGGGAAGTGGATATCCGCGGCAAGGTAGCTACTCTCATGGAGCTGGGCGCAGGGTTTAATCCCGAATTTACCGGCCGGCAAAATTTAATCTTTAATTCCAGGATGTACGGCCTGGACGATGAAACCTTAAGCCGGCAGATAGATAAGGTCATTGATTTCGCCAGTTTGGGTAAGTTTATCGATGCCCCGGTCAAGTTTTACTCCCAGGGGATGTATACGCGCCTGGCCTTTGCCTTAGCTATATTTGTTGAGCCGGATATACTGCTTATAGACGATATCCTGGCAGTGGGGGATGAAGAAGCCCGGCAAAAGTGTATTGATAAAATATTTGAATTAAAACAGGCCGGCAAGACCATAATCGTAGTCAGCCATGATTTAAACATGGTCGGTAAATTATGCAGCCGTTCGATTATATTAGAAAACGGCCGGATCATCCAGGAAGATTCATCCGACAGGGTTATTTCTTATTACCTTGAGACTGTAGGCGTAAAATCAGGAATCGCTATTTTAAAAAAAGATAAAATAAAACTGGTATTTAACAACGGCAGGATGGCGATCAATTATAGCGGTTATCCGATTACTAAAGGTCTCGGGGTTTACGCGTCATTTTTCAGGCCGCATTTAAACGAATGGTTCGTCCCTAACAGCCTTTTATGGCGGATAAAATCATTATCAGCGGATGAGGCCATTATAGAAGGATCTGCCATTGATGGGACCCTAGTCCAGGGGTGGAGGATAAAACTGGAAGATGGATATTTTAACCTGGTCGTGGAATTGAAGGAAAGAGGGGAAAAGCTGCATGCGGATTTTATCCTCGTCTCCGGGTATAAAAAATGGTTGACCCTGAAGAATGAAGGCGAATTTCCGGTCTATGCCGATAAGACAAATTGGCAGGATCTGGATCTAGAGGGATGCCCTAAAGGGACAGTTGCTCTGGCCGCGGATGAAGCGGATACTCCGCTGCCGGGGATTATTTTTGAGAATAAAGACGGCAGCAACCAGTTGAAAGTTTTCAATACCGGCTATGAACAGGAAGCCAGGGTTATTCAGCCTTATGCCGGAAATAATGAATTGCTTTCTTTAAGCCTGGGGTTATTTTTTGATAATGTGAAATTTAATGATTATTTTTCCAAACTTAAGCAGCAGTTCCTTGCGGATCAGCAGTCGGATGAAAGCGCCTCGGGTAAGATCCGGGTTTTATACACTCTAGCCTCTGCTAATATGCGGCTTGATGCTGATCTTAAACGTAAGTTCATAAAGGTTTTCTATTCAGATAGAGAGTTGACCAAGGCCAGTGGCCTGCACAGCGGGTTTTTACTTAACGGTATCTGGTATGATACTTCGACTGCCCAGTGGAGCGTAGATTCCAAAGAAAATGCTATGTGGATCCGATTATCTTGGAAGGGCCTTGATTTTAACGAGGTCTGGGAATTAAAATTCGAGGGGCAGAAGCTCAACTGGGATATGGGTATTATCAATAACGGGACAGGGGGTATCCCGGAAATCATAAAATTCGGTCTCTTCTTAGACGATAATTATCAAGATTTTTTCTGCGGGCATCAGGAAGGAGCTTTCCCTTTAGCATTTAAGCAATGGCAGGATCTGGCCCTGGATAATTCGGGCGCTACGCTTTTTGGTTTTAAAAAAACAGGCCTATTTCCGGCAGTCACCATTGTCAATAATGATGGCTTGAATTGCGTAATACAGAACAGTGATGCTAAGATGGGTTGTCGTATATTACAATTAAGTCTGTCCGGAGGGCGTTTTTGCGGCCAGGCCAAAGAGCATCATTTTAAAGCCCAGCTTAATCTGCTTAACGATAACAACCAGATAGATGCTTATCTGAAATCGGAACGGGAAAAAATCATTGCCTCGCGCACTAGCTATTCCGCTAAGGCCAGAATTTTTGCTGACCCGGAGAGCAGAAGAATAAGGATTTTTTATCAGGATAAAGAAATCACCGGAGGTTATGGGCTTTATGCGACGGTTTTTTTCTCCGACGAAAAGATCTGGTTTAATTCTTATGATAACGATACCCAGTGGGAGGTAGAAAAGATTTCCGCAGAGAAATTGAGACTACGTATTACTGATAAGAGGCTTGCTTATTTTAGTTTTGATTGGGAATTGCTGTTAGCCGAAGATGATTCATTGAAGATTAAGATATCGATAGAAACGACAAAGAAATGTTCTTTAATTTACCGGGATTTAAGGCTGGAAGTTGCCGATGAATACCAGGGATGGAAAACCGTCTACGAAGAAGGCAATTTCTCCGCAAGGAACTATATCCATGGCCTGGCCCCGGTAAGATTAAAGAACAATAAGGTCTCCGGCTTAATTCTGGAGCCAAAAGATAAAAATAATCTTTTTAATGTAAGTTTTTATGCCTTATCGCCAGCCGAGAAAGTTGTATTAAGCCTAGCTAAAAGATTGGCATCTAGGAATGCATACCTGGGCCTGAATTTTTCTACGGTAGTCCCCAGGAACGAGCAAGTAGTATCACCCGGGAAAAATATTTTTTTCAAGGCGGGAGTAGTTTTAGGTAAAAGGATCAAATTAGAGGAGGCCTGGAAAGACAGGGTTATATTAACTAAACAAAATTTAAAATTGATTTTCGACCGCGGCCGGACCGCCATTGCCTATAAAGAAAAAGAACTGACCCAGGATTTGGGTATGTATACTTCGGTGTGTTGCGGCAACGTATGGTATGATTCCTACCAGGCGGTTTGGAATATAAATAAGGCGGATGCAAATAAAATATCGGCTATGGGAAGCTGGCCTAATGTCCCGATTCTACAGTTTTGGCGCTTAGAATTAAAGGGCAATGATTTGATATACTGGAAGGTTGATATGGATGTTTACGGAGAGGTTGCCTTGGGGATAGAGCAGGTAAATATTATGCTATCCAGCGTATATAATTCCTGGCTTATCCCCCCGCTAACGCGAGGTAAATTCATGGATGAATATACCGATGCTTACGATATCCTTCCTTTTAGGTTTTGGTACGGCAAAAGCAGCGAAATCATAGCTAAAGCCCCGAAATTACCGAAGGTGAGTTTTAGGAATAATCTCAAGGATTCAGGACTGAGGGCAGTTATAGAAAACACCGATAATTTATACCGGGCTAGGCTACTTCAGTTCCAAAAGAGCAAAGAGGTAGGTTATCCGGGTGCCAGGAAATACCGTTATTTCGAAGGAGTAATCAAAATTGGATAACACCAAAAACAATTACCAGAAATTCCGGCAACATCTTAAATCCGGAGGTTTGATGTATAGTTTTTGGCGGGGCTTGAAGTATTTAAAATTTTTGGCCAAAAAACAAAGTCCAGACGGAGTTTCATTATTAGCCGGAGAGAAGATGCTTAGGCTGGTTTATTCTCACTGTGGCTTAAACATCTTATACAATAATATACCGCTTACTAGCGGGGTAGGCTTGAATATAGCTGTTAATACCGTAGGGGGCTGGACAGATTCTTCAATAGCCGAATGGCAAGTATTAAAGAGGAGTGAAGATTTTATTAAACTTAAAATAACCTTTCGGGAATTGCCTTTAGCGTTTTTCTGGGATTTGAAAATAGTAAATCAGCAGCATATAGATTGGCAGGTCTATCTTCGGGCCGAGGAGTATCTGGTGATAGATGAATTGCGCATAGTTTGCCTGCTTAAGCCGGATTATAGATCCTGGTTTACTGAAAATAAGCTTATGGATTTTCCTAAATTTGAAGACGCCTGGCAGGACTTATGCTTTATTGACCAACCGGCTTCTTCAATCGGAGCAATATCCGGTAGCGGCATTTTACCTTATTTTATACTAAAAGGCATTGGCGGGAACACCCGACCCTTCATCCAAAATACTCCTAAAAGAATGCCGTCCCGTTGTATTGGTTTTAGAATGATTCAACCCGGGGAATACCCCAGGGGCAATTACCAGATTTTTCAAGGCAGGATAATTTTAACCACTAATGTCCTAGCACTGAAAAAAGTGGCAGGTAAGTTGTCGGATAAACTAGTCAACCTTAAGCCCAAAGTTTTACTGGTTAATCTCCCCTGGAAAAAAGAGGGCAGGTGGGGGGTAAGGGCCGGCTCGCGCTGGCCGCATATTAAAGATGAAACCGAAGAAGGAAATTATTTGCCTTTTCCTTTTTTTCTGGCTTATGCTGCCAGCCTATTAAGAAAATATGATTTTAAGGCCTGTTTGATTGATGCGCTGGCAGATAAGATAAACACAGAAGAACTATTCAGGCAGATTAAGGCCAGCGCACCGGATTTATTGGTGGTGGAGACTTCCATCCCTTCGTTAAATCACGACTTGGAGTTGTTAAATAGAATCGGCAATAAAAATTTTAAAATTTGCCTCTGCGGCCCGGTATTTAACCTGAGAGAACCGGATTTCCTTAAGGATAATAAATTCATTGATTATGTTCTCAGCGGTGAATACGAATATCCCCTGCTGGATTTGGCCCGGGCCATTTCCGGAGAGATAGACTTTCAAAATATCCACGGATTAATCCAGCGAGAGACTGATACTGATACGGTTAAGGTAAATCCTTGCGGAGAGTTAATAGATTTAGATAGTCTACCCTGGCCGTTAAGGGAAGGCCTGCCGATGGAAAAATATTGCGATACTCCCGGCGCAATACCCTTGCCTTCAGCCCAGATGATCGCGTCACGGGGTTGCCCTTTTGGTTGTGGTTTCTGTCTTTGGCCGCAGGTAATGTACCAGGGCAGCCAATACCGCTCCAGGCGTATTAGCGATATTGTGGATGAGATGGAATATTTAGTTAAAACAATGGGTTTTAAGTCAATTTATTTTGACGACGATACGTTTAATATCGGTAAAGAGAGGATGCTGGAGTTCTGCCGGCAGCTCAAAGAACGGGGTTTACATAAGATACCCTGGGCAATTATGGCCAGGCCTGATCTGATGGATGAAGAAGTGCTTACCCGGATGAAAGAGGCTGGTTTAGCTGCGGTAAAATATGGAGTAGAATCTTCTTCTCAGGAGCTTCTGGATAACTGCGGTAAAAATATGGATTTAAAAAAAGCCGAGAAGATGATTTTATTTACCAGGGGTTTAGGCATTAAAACTCATCTTACCTTTACCTTTGGCCTGCCCGGAGAGACCAGGCAAACTATAGAGCAAACCATAAAATATGCCCTTAAACTAAAACCTTATTCAGTCCAGTTTTCCATTACTACGCCTTTTCCGGGAACCAGGTATTATGATGAACTGGAGAGCAAGGGTTTGATTGCCAATAAAAATTGGGATGAATATGACGGAAATTTTAAGAGTGTGATCCGGTTAGAGCACCTATCCAAAGAAGAGCTGGAGTTTTCCCGGAAAAGGGCCTATAAGATATGGGCGGCAGCAAAGGCTAATAAGAATGATTTCAAAAAAATATGGCAGAAATTTTTTACCTACCGTAAACAGGGGGGTATCCGCCTTGGCTTGAATAAAGCTTTTCAGTATTTAAAAAAGAAAAAAATAACTTATCTATTAGATAAATTTCAAGGCGATTATTTAAATATTCTGGGAATTTTAAACGGCAGCCGGGCCTTTAAAGGGCCGGATATGCTTCAGATTGATTTAACCGATCACTGCAACAATAACTGTATTGCCTGTTGGTGTAATTCGCCGTTATTAAACCGGGAGAGGTTAGCTAGGCCAAAATACTCTTTGCCCAAGGACTTGATTAAGGGAGTCATTGTTGAGGCGCGCGACCTGGGGTTAAAAGAAATATATTTTTCCGGAGGCGGGGAGCCATTTATGCATCCGGATTGCCTGGAGATAATTGCCTACGCTAAAAAGAAAAAGATTACCTGTTCGGTAAATACCAATTTTACCCTGGTTAATGAAGATATTATTGATAGATTGATTGATCTTGGCCTGGATAACCTTACGGTAAGCGTCTGGTCAGGCACGCCTGAGTCCTATAAATCAATGCACCCGAACAGGAGCGCGGAAGACTTCTATAAGATTCGCGACAAGCTGTACTTTCTTAATTCCCGTAAGTATACCTATCCTTATGTAAAGATTTATAACGTTATCTGTAGCCTTAATTATGACCAGATAAAACCAATCCTGGGTTTTACGGAGCAGACTAAATCTGATTCTGTGGAGTTTACCGTGGTGGACACTATACCCGGGGCTACGGATAAACTCCTGCTTTCCGATGGACAGAGAAAGGCAATATTAGAGCAATTCAGCCAGGTCAACCAAGATGGAAAAAAAATAATTAACCGGGAGCATTTTTTACGCCGGATCGCCAACCAAGATGCCCGGCAAGCCGAATACGACAGCCGCTTTATCGATACCCTGCCTTGCTATATAGGATGGCTTTTTGCCCGGATTATGCCTAATGGAGACGTAAACTCCTGCCTTAAATCTCACCGTTTTCCGGTAGGTAATATACACCAGGAGTCCTTTAAGGATATCTGGAATTCCCGCAAGCAAATGTACTTCAGGAATAAGACTAAAAGCGCGAATAAGGAGGATCCCTTTTTTAAGCTGATCGGTAATGACCCCGACTCTAGGATCGGATGTTATAAGAGCTGTGACAATATCGCCAGGAATATAGCCATGGATAAAAAAATAAAGTCGCTTACTGTTTATGACAAGGTTGTCCTTAAGCTTTTAGGCAGGATAAAAGCATTTAACCGTATTTAAATATGCAAGATAGCGTAGAACGTAATATTATTCAAGACGCCGATATACTTTTGGTGGTAACTCCGCCGGTTTTTACCATGATGCCCCATATCGGAGTCGCTTATTTATCAAGTTTTTTAAGGGATCGAGGCTTTCGGGTCGATGTCCATGATTTGAGCCTAAGGCTGTTCAATAAAGCCAGGCCGGGTTTAAAACGCTTCTGGAGAGTGGATTGTGTTAATTCATTTTTTCAGGAGCAGATTGCCGCAAACATATTCAAAAATTTTAACAGGGAACTGGACGGGTTTGTAGAGGCTATTCTTTCGACGAGAACCAAGGTCATCGGTTTTTCGGTAAATCTTATCAGTATCTACCTGGCTAACAAGATAGCCGAAAAGATCAAGCGAAAGGATCCCGAGAGGCTCATCATCTTCGGCGGACCGGGCACTTTTTTTAAGCACCCCCGCGATTTGATTGTTCCTGCCTTTGCCGATATTTATGTTATCGGAGAGGGAGAAAATACGCTTTTAAGTATTCTAAAGGCCTGCTACAACAACGCCAAAATCGTCAGTGCTCCGGGAATACTTTTGGCTAAGGACTTGGGCAAAATTGAGCCTCTCCTTCCTGAAGCAATCCAGGATTTGAATCAAATCCCTTTTCCGGATTTTTCCGGGTTTAGGCTAAGAGAATATAACCAGGGTTTTGATTATAAGCCGCTGCCTTTATTATTAAGCCGGGGGTGTACCAGGCGTTGCACTTATTGTATAGACCATATTATGTGGCCTAAGTATAGGTTTAGGGCGCCGAGCCAGATTATGGAAGAAATCAACTACCATATGCTAAAAAATAATACCAGGGCTTTTGAATTTATTGACCTTATCTGTAACGGCAATCTGGAGCAGCTTTCCGGCATCTCGGATTTAATAATCGCATCTAAGTTAAAATTTGAATGGGTTAGTTACGCCATTATAAGGAAAGATATGGAGTTTTCTTTATTCTCTAAATTAAACCAAGCGGGTTGCCATACCCTTATTTATGGGGTAGAGAGTGGTTCAGACAGGATACTTAAAAAAATGGGCAAGGCTTATACTGCCCAGGAAGCTTCTGAGGTAATCCGGAAGACCCACCAGGCCGGTATCTGCACCAATATTAATATCATTGTGGGTTTTCCGGGAGAGACCGAGGACGATTTTAATCAAACGATTGATTTTATACTTAAAAATAAAGACTCTATCGATGAAATAACCAATATTTCGGGATTTACTCTCTTTCCTGCAGCCGAAGTAGGAGTAAATAAAGATAGCTACGGAGTTTCCTGGCAGGAAGGGACTGACCCCATGCTTTTTACCGATGCTAACGGCCTTGACCGCCAGGCCAGGAATAAGAGGGTAGCAAAGCTGGTAGGGATAGTAAATGGCCTTAAGCTTAATAAGGCAATCGTAAATAAACCGGTATTAAATCCCCAGGTTAGGCAATGAGAAGAGGCCTAAGAAGTAAAATAATATTCTTAGTGGTCGCTATGTTTTCTATCTTAGTTGAATTTTACCACATTATGCTAAAAGGGTTGCGCGGCTGGACTCTTTTCCCCGGAGGATAGACCTTGAAGATATTAATGCTCCATCCGCATGATATCTTTTCTTATGCCGAGCCTTGGACCATCAGGATCGTCAGCCTGGCCCAGGAGTTTAGGGCTAGCGGGCATCAGGTTAAATTAGCTTATTGTCCTTTAGGGGTTAAAGAAGAAAAAAGGCGTATGGATATCAAGGGGATAGAAATAATTACCTTGAGCAGGAGAGCCGGAATCAATAATCTGTTTGGTAATTTTCTGAAGATAAAAAAAGCTTCCCAATGGGCACAGATCATCCATTTCCAGAAATACTTCCACTATATATCCATACCTGCGCTTCTGTGTAGTTGGTGTTTAAATAAGCCTATACACTATGATTGGGATGATTGGGAAGAAAAGATCTGGCAGCATTCCAATAAGAAGTCCATCCATTCTTTTATTTTTGGCCGGTTTATCCGGCTTTTAGAAACGTATATTCCAAAATTAGTGGATACGATCTCAGTCTCCAGCCGTAAACTGGAACAAATCTGCCTGGCTTCAGGCGTAGCAAGAGACCGTATTTTCCATGTTCCCGTAGGGGCGGACCTAAAAAAATTCGGCCCGCATATCTCCGGTAGAAGGATAAGGAAAGAATGTGGCTTAGGCGGAGAGCCCGTAATTATGTATATCGGCCAACTGCACAGCGGCCAGTATACTCAGATTTTGCTGGAGGCGGCCAATATTGTCCTGCACCATTATCCCGAGGCCCGTTTTCTGATTATCGGTAAAGGTTATATGCTAGAGCAGCTGAAAGAATTAGTCAGGCAGCGGGGAGTAAAGGAGCGGATAGTATTTACCGATTCCATAGCCTATGAATTTATCCCCGAATATATAGCGGCTGCTGATATCTGCGTAGCTCCTTTTGAGGATAATGCGATAACTATCTGTAAAAGCCCCCTGAAGGTCGCTGAATACCTGGCCTCCGGTAAGCCGATTGTGGCTTCTTTGGTAGGTGAAATACGCAATATGGCTGGCGGCGCAGGCTTATTAGTAAAACCGGGTAATCACATAGCTTTGGCTGAAGGGATTATTTCTTTGCTTAAAGATGATAAATTAAGAGAGAAGATGGGCTTAATCAGCAGGCGCCGCGCCGAAGACAAATACAATTGGCCGCACGCAGCAGGAGAGATTTTAAAAGCCTATAAGAAGGCTTTCAACCTTTAGCGGAGGGTTAAGATGGTATCGGTTATTGTCCCCGTCTATAATGAAGAAAAAAACTTAACGCCTATTAATTCCCGGCTTATAGAGATTTTGAGCAAGTTAAATAAAGAATATGAAATTATCTACATAGATGATTGCAGCAAAGACGCTAGTTACACTGTCCTAAGAGAATTGGCTAATGCTAGTAATAGATTAAAAATAATAAGTTTAAGCCGGAATTTCGGCCAGACTTTGGCCATTCAAGCCGGCATAGATAATGCCCGAGGAGATATCCTGGTTTTTATTGATGCGGATATGCAGAATGACCCCGCAGATATACCTAAGCTATTATCCAAGATAGAAGAGGGTTACGATGTAGTCAGCGGCTGGCGCAGGCAGAGGAAAGATACCTTGTTGAGCAAGAAGCTTCCTTCGTTTATCGCTAATAGCCTGATCTCCTTGCTATTTAAGACCCGTATTCACGACCTTGGCTGCGCCCTGAAAGCTTATAAAAAAGAGGTATTTTCGAATATTAGGCTATATGGCGAGATGCACCGATTGTTGCCTTTATATGCCGCAATCAACGGCGCTTCCATCGCCGAAGTTGAAGTCAGGCATAATTCCAGGTCTGCCGGAAAGAGCCATTATGGGTGGTCGCGGCTCTTTAAAGTAAGCCTGGATTTAATAACTGTCAGGTTCTTTGAAGGTTATGCGACTAAGCCCATCTATTTCTTCGGCGGGGTAGGAGTTTTTTCCCTGTCTTTGGGTATGCTAGCTGGCATTATAGTTATAGTAAGGAAAATATTATTCCAGGGTATCTGGGTCAGCCCGTTATTATTTACTTCTTTTTTATTCATTCTGGTAGGTATACAGTTAATCCTAATCGGCTTATTGGCCGAAATAACCATCCGTATTTATTATAAATCTGCTAACAATCCAACATATATTATCAGGGATAAGCATTAAATTCTCAAATTATGTGCGGTATAACCGGATTTGCCTCGGCAAAAATCAATTCCCCTCAACTAAAATCAGAAATATTATCTGGAATGCTTAAGTCCATCCGCCATCGCGGCCCCGATGATGAAGGGGCTATGCTGGAAGGTGCTATCGCTTTAGCCGCCGCCAGGTTAAGTATTATCGATATAGACGGAGGCCGCCAGCCCATCCACAACGAAAATAAAACTATCTGGATAGTCTTCAATGGAGAGGTCTACAATTACCCCCAGTTAAGGCAAGAGCTTATAAAACAAGGGCATATCTTCTCTACGCATAGCGATACCGAAGTCATTGTGCATCTTTATGAAGAATACGGTTATGCCTGTATTGAAAAAATGGAAGGCATGTTTGCCTTTTGTATCTGGGATAAAAATAAACGTATTCTATTCCTGGGCCGTGACCGTTTCGGCATAAAACCGCTATACTATACCCGGCTAAACTCAGAGTTTATCTTTGCTTCGGAAATTAAATCCATACTGAAATTTCCCGGGATTAGCCGGGAGATGGACCTGGTTTCCCTGGAGCAATACCTGGCTTTGGAGTATGTACCCAGCCCGCGCTCTATATTCAAAGGCATTAAAAAATTATCGGCGGCTAACTTTTTAATCTATAACTATGTTAATCAAGTTATAACGATTACTGAATATTGGAAAATGGATTTTGCGCATAAATATGATAAGAAACAGCCGCAGAAGGCCTTAGCCGGGCTTTTAAAAGATTCTCTGAAAAAACATCTAATCAGCGATGTACCGGTAGGTATTTTTTTAAGCGGAGGCATTGATTCGAGTATGTTGTTAGCTTTTGTCCGGATGCTCAATCCGGCTAAAATCAAGACTTTCTCCATGGGTTTTGAGGAAGATTCTTTTGATGAGTCCAGGTACATCCAAAGAGTATCCGGTTTATTTGAAACACAGCATTATCATTATATGTTTAGGTGCAGGGATCTGCGGGATTCTCTTCTTTGCGCCGGTTCATTATTAGATGAGCCGTTGGCCGACGCTTCATTTTTTCCTACCTACTTGTTGTCAAAATTCGCCCGTCGAGAAGTCAAGGCAGTCCTAAGCGGCGACGGAGGTGATGAGATATTCGCCGGATACCCTACTTACCCGGCACATAAGTTAATGGAATACTATCATTGGATACCCGCTTGCCTCAGGCAGAATTTGCTTAACCGGCTCATTAACCGCCTGCCGGTCTCTTTGAATAACTTTAGCCTTGATTTTAAAATGAAGAGGATGGTCTCTTCCGGAGACCTGCCATTAGAGATCAGGCACCTTTCCTGGATGGGTGCCTTTAGCCATAAAGAGAGGCAGGATCTATGCCTGCCCGGCTTGACCCGTTATTTTAGCCAGGATGCTTCAACTGAATTACTCGCCAGCTATCTGCATGAATTTAAAGCACGGGGTAACCTGGATAAGCTGCAATACCTGGATATTAAAACTTATTTGCAGGATGATATTCTGGTAAAGACTGACCGGGCCAGCATGCTTAACTCATTAGAGGTGCGCCTTCCGTATTTAGACCGCCGGTTGGCTGAATTTATGTTCAGTCTACCAGAAAATTTAAAATTAAGGAGGTTTAAAACCAAATATATCTTTAAGCAAACAGCAAGCAGATTGCTCCCTCCGGAGATCGTGAATAGAAGTAAAAAAGGCTTTGGGATCCCGGTAGGTTTTTGGATTAAGTCTGGGCTTAGAGATATGGTCTTGGATGTTTTGGCAGAAGAGAAGGTTAAAAAAGACGGAATTTTTAATTATAAATATATAAATAATATGTTGAGCCAGCATTTAAGCAATAAAGCGGATAACCGTAAGAAGATCTGGACAATCTTTATGTTTCAGCTATGGCTTAATCAGTATTTAAGGTAGGCAAGGCGAGCATGATATCTTGGATAAAGGAATTCCGGTTTTACCGGCATTTATTTAGATGGGGAAATATAGGGGATGCTTTCAAGGATTATCTTTTATATTCCTTTGCCCAGGATAAGTGTAAAACCAACCTCCTGAGCCTGAATTTCCTGATTACTTCGATGTGCAATCTTGGATGCAGTATCTGCAGTTTTGGCAGTAATTTAAATTCTACAGATAACGGGATAACCCTTGAAGATTTTGAAAAATTTATAGGCAGGATATCCGGAAAAAATAAGCCTGTCCTATTTTTTAGCGGCGGAGAGCCTTTTCTTAGGGAGGATATATTTGATATTTTAAAGGTGGCCAAGAAACACGAATTTCAGTGTGGAGTTAATACGAACGGCACCTTGCTGGATGAGGTTAAGATTAACCGGTTAATTGAGCTAGGGGTTGAGCTGCTAATTTTTTCCATCTACGGCCCGCAGGATATTCATGATGCCCTAACTTCGGTAAAGGGGAGCTATGCGAAGATTTTAGAGGCCGTTCGTTTAACCTGCGCTCAAAAGACTAAGAAAACTAAAGTTATTTTAAGCTCTACCATAACCCGCCAGGGCCTGGATACTTTAGAAACAATTCCTTCTCTCGCTAAAGGCCTGGGAGTTGATGCGGTTAAATTTGAGCATCTGAACTTTATCACTAGCCAAGAGCTTAGAAATAGGCGCCTGGGGACCCTGCTAACTGATGCTTATAATTCATCTGACGGCTTCAGCAGCAAACTGATTGAAAGATTGGCTAATATTAGGAAGAAGTACGGCAATTTTGTTTTAATCAAGCCTGATTTAAACAGCCAGGAAATAAAAAACTGGTATGCAGGGGAATTCCGCACTAAAAGAAAGTGTTTTTTTATCTGGCATTCTCTTTTTATCCGCCCGGACGGCGTAGTTACTCCCTGTCAGTTTTTGCTCGATTATGAATTGGGCGCTATCCAGAAACAAAGCCCGGAAGAGATTTTTAATAATACTAAGATTTTTGGTTTACGCAAGGCATTGCGCCGGGGGTTGCTTCCGGAATGCTGCCGTTGCTGCAAACTATAACCCTATGCAGATTAAGAAAAAATCATTTGTAGAAACAATAAAACTGCCCTGCCTAGTAATTTTCTGGAGTATTATTCTTTTCCATTTAATAAATAATTACTTTTGGCTTAAATTCAGCACGGAAATAGCCGGGGATGATGTCAGTTGCCATCTTTTTTATCAGTTAAAGTTCTACAATATTTTTAAACATATTCTAAATAATGATCTACTTTCTTTTTCAATTAAATCCGGGCAGCTCCTGGAATTATTTAATACGCCGCTTTCTTACGTTGCGAATATCTACTGGCCGAACTTGGTTTATTTTATTTCCTCTCTGTTTGGTTTATACGCGGGTAATTCATTATTTGTAGCCAGATTTTCCATGTTTGTTTTCCTTTTAGTTTTAATGCTCTCTACCTATTTTATCGCTAAAGATGCTTTGCATAAACAAGCGGGGCTGTTAGCGATGTTTCTGGTTTCTATGTATCCACTGGTTTTTGAAAGCTCAAGACAATATTCCCTGGATTTGCCTTTAGCCGCCATGGTCGCACTGTCTATTTTTTTCATGCTCAGAACAGGCTATTTCGCCAATTCTTTTTACTCTCTACTTTTAGGTATTTCTGCCGGCCTGGCTCTATTAATGAAGGGGCAGTTCGTTTTATTTTTTATCTGGCCGTTGCTGTTGATCTTAAGTCGGTATATATTAAAAAATAACCGGCCTTCATTGAAAGTTGTATTTAATATAAGCTTGTTTATACTTATCGCCCTATTAATCGCTTCGCTATGGTGGGGTAATAAAGTCGGCATGATTTTAAAGGGATTGCATACGCACCTGGCCAGCCGCCAAAAATTTTTGGAAAATCATGAAATAGGTGCTATTTATAGCCTGAAATTTTACCTTTACCATTTCAAATCGTTATTTTTCAATTCTATAGGTACCCTCCTGGCAATACCATTTTTTGCATCTTTATTTTATTTCCCGAAACTAAAAATCAAATATAAGATTATTCTTTTAACGTGGATAGTTATACCCTTTATTTTATTCTCCTGTTTTTTTGTAATTAAACATGACCGGTTTTTAATGCCGCTCTTACCTCCCGTAGCGATATTATCTTCTTGCGCTATCTGGCATATAAAGAACAGGAAAGTAAGGGCTTTATTATTATCGTTATTGATTAGCGTAGCGATAATTATTTATTTTGCTTTTTCTTATTTCTACTTATATTGCCCAAAGCGACATTGTATTCGGATAGGGCAGGAGACAATATTAACCGGAGTTAAATCATCTTCCTACGGGACCCGGTTTGCTTACGATTCTGAAAAAATAAAGTTGACCAAAGAAGCAGTGGAGATAATAGCTAAAGATTACGGAGGCAGGAATAACTGCAGGATAGGCACAATAGTATCTTCCGGGCATATGAATAGTTATGAAACCATTTATTGGCTATACTATTGGAATAGTGAACTATATGTTGCAGATTGGCTGGAGCCATACTACTCTTTTTATGAAAATCTGCCGTATTTTAATTATTTGATATTTATTTCTTACGGGGAAGATGGTTTAATCTGGCCCAAGAGGGAAGAATTTTTAACTATGCTTGAAAAAAGCAGGATGATGAATCTTAGGTTGTATAAAACATATAGCGGCTGGAGCGATAATCTTAGCCGGCTATTCTCTTCGGATAAGGAATACCTTTTATTGGATACCTTAAAATTCTCTAATGGACTTTGTTGGTATATCTACAAAAGAAGACACAACGGTTAATTTGAACAATTATAAGCCAGGTTCAACATGAAAGTAATCTTTATTACTCGTGAAGGACATAATTTATCCGGGGCCCGGGTAAGGTGCTGCGGTTTTGCCCGGGAGCTAGCCAGATACGGCCTGGAGACGCGGGTTTTTTCTTTTGCGGATAATCTGGGGGCTCCCTGCGGCGAAAATGAATTCAGGATGGGCCTAGCTAAAAAATTAAAATATAATATTCTCGCCTATAAAGAGCTAAAGGGCGGCCTCGGTAAAGATGACATAATTTTTATGCAGAGGCTTAATTACCATAGCCTTGCCCCATTTCTGGTGTCATTATTTAAGAAGAATAAATTTGTATTCGATTGCGATGATTGGAATATAAGGGAGGACCCCAGGTATTATCTGGGGTTTTATCCCAGTTCCAAAATGGAATATTTAACCAGAAAAATTGCTAAATATTCCACTGCCTGTATTACCGCCAGCCGGTTCCTGGAGCATTACCTGGTGAGGTTCAATAAAAATACCCATTATCTGCCGACGGGCGTGGATATTGAGGATTTCAACCCGGATAAATATTCCTGCCGGAATGATTCTATGATTGTCTTCTCTTGGATCGGGACAGCCTATCATCAGGAGATGGGGGATAACCTTAAGTTTATGCTGGATTGCTTTTCGTCTCTGGCCGCTAAATTTGATAATATTTTTCTGGATACCGCCGGAACAGGGAGGTATTTCCAGGAGTTTAAAAGTTACGCTGACGGCTCAAGGTATAAAGAAAGGATCAAAGTAAGGGATTGGTTGAATCCTGCCCAAATCCCGGCCTATTTATCCGGTATAGATATAGGGCTTCTGCCTTTAATCCAGGATAGTAATTTTAATCAGGCTAAAAGCCCGACTAAATTATTTGAGTATATGGCTATGGCTAAGCCTGTGGTCTCCAGCCGGATAGGCGAAGCCAAGGAAGTTATCCTTGACGGAGTAGATGGTTTTTTGGCATCAACAAAAGATGAGTTTATCGCAAAAATGTCAGTATTGATTGAAAATACGGTTTCGCGCAGACAGATGGGAGAGCTAGCCAGGCAGAGGATAGCGGCTAATTACTCTTTGTCCAGGCTGGGCGAGAAACTCTCCGGGATAATAAAAGGACTATAATGCCTCTGGTCTCCGTCATTATCTTGACCTTTAACAGCAAAGATCTTCTATCCCGCTGCCTGGATTCTATTTTTCTCCAGGACTGCCAGGGTTTAGAGGTAATCGTTGTAGATAACGGTTCAAAGGACGGGACTTACGATTTTTTAAAGAATAAATACGCGGAAGTTTTAATTATCCGGAACGAGGATAATCTGGGAGCGTGCAGGGCAAGGAACCAGGGGGTTAAAGCCGCTCAAGGTTCATGGATCCTTTCTTTGGATTGCGACGTAATTCTGGGTGAAGGTTTTATCCGCAGGGTTTTTAATGCCATAGCAGATTCAGCGGCTAATCTGGGAATGTTTCAGGCCAAGATATTACAGCCGGACAGGAAAACGATATATTCCTGCGGGATCTATATTTCTAAATTATTATTGAGATTTTACGATATCGGCAAAGGCCTGAATGACCAGGGGCAGTTTGACCAGAACAGGCGTATCTTCGGGGCGTGTTCTGCCGCTGCTGTATATAACCGGAAGATGCTGGAGGCCCTTAAGGAAAAAACCGGTTATTTTGATGAACGGTTTTTCTTTCTATTTGAAGACGTAGATTTAGCCTGGCGCGGGCAAAAGGCAGGCTGGAAGGCGTTATTTGAACCCGGCCTGGTTTGTTACCATCAGGGGAATAGTTCCGGTACTTGCAGAAAAATTCGGCAATACTTGTGCCTGCGCAACCGCTACCTGACCCTGGTTAAGAACAGGGGTTTAAATTGGTATTTCTTGCCTTTATTTTTTTACGATATTCCGCGTATGCTATATATATTCATATCTAAGCGTATATTTTATGATAAAATGAAGAGTTGCAAACACTGTTTTTTTTAACTATCCTTACGGAGTTTTTAAATGAAAATAAAAAAGGTAATTCTGGTCAGGCCGCCGCGTTATATGTGGCCGTTTATCAATGAATCGGATAATTTTCTTCTGCCCTTGGGTCTTCCTTGCCTGGCCGCGGCTATAAGAGAAAAATACCCGCATATAGAAGTAAAAATAATCGATTGCCCGCCGCTGAAAATCGGCTGGAAGAGCCTAAAAGAAAATTTAGAGAGGGAAAACCCGGATATAGTAGGCGCCGGAGAAGAGGCCCTTTATCAGCATGAGGCAGGCAGGTTATTTAAGCTGGCCAAAGAGATAAACCCGCAGGTAATGACTATTGCCGGCGGACATTTTTTCTCTTGGATGCTGGAGTATAGTTTAAATAAGTATCCGCTAGATGTTATTATAAGGTTTGAAGGTGAAGAGACTATGGTTGAATTGATTAAGGCCCTGGAGTCCGGAGGCGATTTAGCCGCGGTAAAAGGTATCGCTTATAAGAAAAATGGAGTTATGAACCAGACGCCTGACCGGCCGTTAATTGAAGATTTAGATAAATTGCCCTTGCCTGCCTATGACCTGATGCCGATGGGCAAATATTCTCCTTTTGGCTATCTCTGGCCCCAGAGCGCTACGCTGGAGCATTCCCGCGGCTGCATTGACCGGTGTAATTTTTGTTCTTTATGGACATTTTGGGGTAAGCATAATAAAGCGGATATTGAGAAGGGCCAATTAGATGTATTACCCAAATATAGGACTAAGAGCGTAGAGAGAATGCTTGAAGAAGTGGATAGCATTTATAAAAAATATAACCGGCGCTACATTATTTGGGCTGATCCTACTTTCAATGTTGATTCTGCCTGGACGGATGCCTTTTGTGAAGGCCTCTTGAAGAGGAACTATAAGGATTTATACTGGTGGGCATTTTTGCGTGCGGATTTTGCCTTGCGGGATGAGCGTCTTGGTATATTAGCTAAGATGGTTAAGGCGGGATTGATCCATCCCCTGATCGGCATAGAGAGGTGCTGCTCCGAGGACTTAAAGAAGATTAGAAAAACGGGGTATTCCAGCGAGCTGATAAAGGAAGTATTTACGATTTTCAAAAGGAAGTATCCCCAGGTTTTCAGGCAGGGCACCTTTGTTACCTGCCTGCCTTTTGATACCCGCAGGTCCATGCTGGATTTAGTCAAATACGCCGTGGAGATTGATATTGATTATCCGGCTTTTCATCCTGTGGCCCCTGTCCCGGGAACGTATCTCTATCAGGAAGTTAAAAAGAAAGGGCTTTTGGATGAGGATGATTTTTCAAAATATGACTGGAGTACTCCGCTTTTGAATTCCGAAGCCGGATTATCCAGGGCTGAATTCGCTAAGCTGAATATCGAGCTGAATAAGCGTTATGTGCTTTACCGGCCGCATTGGTTGATCCGGGGGCTGTTTTCATCCCATAAGCACAAACGCGGATTATACTGGTGGTTTTTTATCAACACCCTGAAAGTAATGTTCCTGGAAATATGGGGTATAATCATCGGCCAGAGAAAATATAAGGGGCTTACCGGTTTTATGCATATG